>Ga0214921_10001812_pt1 | contig 35729 bp, 33 predicted proteins | sample LL1505_MetaG_FD_177992 | JGI IMG/M metagenome (GOLD analysis project Ga0214921, IMG submission 177992) | Freshwater microbial communities from Lake Lanier, Atlanta, Georgia, United States - LL-1505 | ecosystem: Environmental > Aquatic > Freshwater > Lake | place: USA: Georgia | collected... | reverse complement strand
TCAGACTTCTATTCCAATATTCCGTCATTACAGCCCAAGTAGAGGTGCTCACTTCTACACAAGAGACAAAAACGAATCCGACAAGATCAAATCCCAAGGCTGGAACTTTGAGGGTATTGAGTACTATGCGTTCTAAATAGTGACTCTTTAAAAATGTATTCATTCTGATATACTATTATCTGTTGATATGAACAAAAACTCTAAAATATACTTAGCAGGCCACAAGGGCTTAGTCGGTAGCGCCATCAAAAGAAATTTAGAAAAAGCTGGATACAAAAATATTATCGGCAGATCTTCTGGCGAACTTGATCTTACAGATCAAAAATCAGTTTATGAATTTTTCGAAAATGAAAAGCCAGAATATGTGTTTTTAGCCGCCGCTAAAGTTGGCGGGATTATGGCCAATAATACCTTTCGTGCAGATTTTATTTTTTCAAATTTAGAAATCCAAAATAACGTCGTAAGTGCGGCCTACAAATACGGCGTAAAGAAGCTCCTATTTTTAGGCAGTAGCTGTATTTATCCTAAAATGGCACCTCAGCCAATCAAAGAAGAAAGCTTACTTACGGGTGAACTTGAATATACCAATGAGCCTTATGCAATTGCTAAAATTGCAGGTATTAAGCTAATAGAAAGCTATAACATACAGTACGGCACAAACTTTTTGGCAGTTATGCCAACAAATCTTTACGGAGACAACGATAATTTTGATCTAGAAAAGTCTCACGTTATGCCTGCCATGATCCGCAAAATGGTGTTGTGTAAATATATTGAAGATGGTGACTATGAAAAGGCTGGGAAAAACCTTGGCCTAAAAGATAATAGCGAAAAAGCAGTTTTAGACTTTGTAAGTAAATACGGAATTAGCAAAAAAGATGGAAAAGTTACCATAGCACTTTGGGGTAGCGGTAAGCCATATCGTGAATTCATGCACGTAAATGATATGGCTGATGCCTGCGTACATGTAATAAGTAATGTTGATTTTTCCGACCTTTCAAAAGGTATGGAAGAAATTAAAAATACTCATATCAATATAGGAACAGGCAAAGACTGTACTATTAAAGAGTTGGCTGAACTTGTGAAAGAAACGGTTGGATTCAATGGAGATGTTGAATTTGATGCCACTAAGCCAGATGGCACACCTAGAAAACTATTGAGTGTAGACAAACTCCATAGCTTAGGCTGGGAGCACAAAATAGAATTAGCCGAAGGTATTAAAATGGCTGTTTCTTGGTACAAAGACCAAGAAAATAAGATATAATATAACTCATGCATACTGAAACGGTAGTAATAAAGCCGAAAGGCAAACTTTCAATCAGCTGGAAAGAACTAAAAGCTTACCGCGAACTATTTTTTTATTTTGCTTGGCGCGATGTAAAGGTTCGTTACAAGCAAACCGTCATTGGGGCTACTTGGGTTATTCTTCAGCCAATATCTCAGATGGTTATTTTTACTGTATTCTTTAATAAAGTTGCTGGCATTAGTAGTGGAAACTCAGCAGTTCCTTATGCAATTTTTAGTTATACCGGTTTGCTGTTTTGGAACCTATTTAATGCTTCCTTAACAAAAATAAGTAACAGCATGGTTGATAATCAGGGCGTAATTACTAAAATATATTTTCCCCGTATTATCTTGCCATTCTCCTCTGTTATTGTGGGCCTAATAGATTTCTTCTTTGCATTCCTGGTCTTCATTGGACTGATGATCTATTTCAAGTTCCCTCCTACATGGGAAGCTGTGGGCTTATTAGTTCCTGCACTAATTTTTACATGCGTTACAGCACTTGGTGTAGGTATGTTCTTTGCTGCTCTTAATGTGAAGTACCGCGATGTTAAACAAATAGTACCTTTCTTATTACAGGCCGGGCTGTTTATTACTCCAGTTATTTACCCGGTTACAAGCATACCTGAGAAGTTCCAGTGGATACTTTATTTAAACCCTATGACTGGCGTAATAAATATGATGCGAAGTAGTTTTTTACACACAGCACCAATTAACTGGCAGCTTACTGGTATATCATTGGTGGTATGTATAATTTCATTTGTTGTTGGGTTTGCATATTTTAAATCAACCGAGCGGGAGTTTGCGGATATAATATGAAAAATTCACCAGTCATTACAGTTAAAAATATTTCTAAAAGTTACAAGATCAGCCATGAGCTCAAGGCAAACGTTGGTAGTGTGACTTTTCGAGATGCTATTACAAACACATTAAAAAAACCGCTAGAATTATTTACTGGCCATATCATGAAAAAGGAAAATTTCTGGGCACTAAACGATGTATCATTCGATGTAATGAAGGGTGAAGTAGTGGGAATTATCGGAAAAAACGGATCTGGAAAATCCACTCTTTTAAAGGTAATGTCGCGTATTACAGAGCCAACAAAGGGCAAAATAGTAATGAACGGCAGAGTAGCAAGCTTGTTGGAAGTCGGCACAGGGTTCCATCCAGAACTTTCGGGGCGTGAAAACGTGTATTTCAACGGCTCAATTTTGGGAATGAAAAAGAAAGAGATCGATGCTAAGTTCGATGAGATTGTTGCTTTCAGTGAAGTAGAAAAATTCTTAGATACTCCAGTAAAGTTTTATAGCTCTGGTATGTATGTCCGGTTAGCCTTTGCCGTAGCCGCCCATCTAGATCCTGACATTCTTATTGTTGATGAAGTACTGGCGGTTGGAGATGCAGCCTTCCAGAAAAAATGTTTAGGTAAAATGAAAGATGTGGCCGGACAGGGACGAACAGTTCTTTTTGTAAGTCACAGCATGCCATCGGTCAAGGCTCTTTGCACCAAGGCAATATGGCTTGATAAAGGGGAGATAGTAAAGGCTGGAAATATGGAAGAAGTAACAGATGCCTACTCTTCAACATCGGTGACTCATGACAGCAATCTTGCTAAGAGGCCAAGAACATCTAAGATTAGCGGAGAAGCTCAGATTACAAGCCTAGTAATAAAGTCGGAAGGTCAGAAAGGTCCGCTTGTTGATCCTACTAAGAAATTGAATCTGGAGTTCACAATTAAGGCCAAACAAGATGTAGATAATGTTGTTGTTCACTGCGGAGTTATAAATGGCGGTCAAACTGTCGTAAGATTTATGTCTGAATTTACAAATAATGCTTTTAAGCTTAAAAAGGGAATAAATAAAATTGTATGTAAGACGGCCCCATCCAATTTGACAGGTGGAATATATACGGTAGACTGTAGTATTCTGCATCCTGGCAGGGAAGGAGTGGGTCATATTGACGAAGTTTTTGATGCCACCTCATTTGGAGTAAAAGAATACCCAGTTCCTTCCGGCGAAAGCTTTTTGACGCAAAAAGAAGCCAGCTATTATTTGGAGCACGAGTGGGAAATAGACAATTAAATATATTGGATAAAATAAAAGTTAAATATAATTCAGCACTACCCAGTAGCGCTTGGCTAATTAAAGGTATGCCACTTTTGAGCACAAATAGATTTGTTAATTTGGTCTATTTAAAGTCTAAGAGAAAGATTGGCACTGATCATTCCTTTTTAAATAATCTTTCATCCGATGTTACTATTGATATTTTTATGCCTACCCTCGAAAAAGACTCCACTATGTTGGGTAATGCAATTGATTATGCCAGAAAAAATATAAAGCACCCAATATCTAATATATACATTGTTGGTCCTAGCAATAGCGATAAATTGAAAAAGATCGCCAAAGAGAAGAGCTGTATATTTGTTGATGAAAAAAATATTTTAAATATTGATAAAAAAGAAATTAATTATTTCTATAACGGATTTAATAAGAGCGGTTGGATTTACAAAATGCTACTCAACCTAAATGCAGATAAAATTTGCAAGCAAAATAATATATTAGTTTTGGATTCAGACACACTTTTTATTAGGCCACAAACCTTTATCTATAAAGACAAAGTTCTTTTTAATATGTCTGACGAATATCATCCTCCCTACTATCGTGCTAATAAAAGAATATTTGGTATAAAGCATAATACTTCAAGATCATTCATTACGCATTATATGTTATTTGACTCCAGGGTGTTAAAAAAATATCGTAATTATCTAGAAAGTAAATGGCACAAAAAATGGTATAGAGCGATTATTGATAATTTAGACAAGAGTACCGCTATGGCCTTCGCTGATTATGAGAGTTATGCGGATTTTTTTATTGTAAATAATCCAAGAAAATATGAGTTGAATTACTGGTCAAACTTAAGCTACGAAATAGATTCTTTAAATAAGCTCGACAAGGTAATTGAGTATGCATTGAGCAGAGGTATATATAATTCTGTTTCATTGCATAATTTCCAAAAAAATCCATTAAAAAATAAGGGGGTAAAATGAAAATATTATTAAGCTATAGTAAGTTCCACTTTGATCCAAGAACTAAAGATAAGAACAAGAAACTTCCACTAACTGGATCATCTGCCAGGGTTTTGGCATCATCGCTATATAAAATCCTTAAGGAAATTGGCGAGGTCACTTATATCGACCCCTTAGAATGGGAAGATGTTAAGGGTAGTACATATGACTTATTTATTGGTCAAATACAGAATTTCGGCATTATCTCGGATAATATAAGCGCAGAAAGGTCTGTTCTTTTTGCAGTAAATTCACACCCTGATTTTAGAAATACAGCCTTACTTGATTTTATAAAAGAAAATAGCTTGTCTGAAGGTAGCTTGGCCCCTAATGAGCTAGTCGATTCCGAAGAACAAAAAAAATCAATTTCCTTAGCAGACTGTATTTTGTGTGTTGGAAATATGGATATCTATAATAGCTATATAGATGGCGGTGTTCTTCCTAATAAAATTAAAATGTTTAATTATTCGACAGGCAAATCTACTGACAATCCAAATAATAATACTGATGGGCCTATAAGATTGCTGTACTCTGCATCGGAGATAGGCCTAAGAAAAGGTTTTGACATCCTTAGTGATATGGCAATAAAACACAAGAATGGAGATTTTAAGCTCACTATAATTGGCAAACCTAGCAATAAATATTATGAAAATAAAATAAATGCACTAAAGAAACAGCTGGGTAAAAAACTTCTGTATCGTGGTTGGGTTTCGTCCGAGACCAAAAAGTATGATCAATTAGTTTACGAAAACGACTTTATTATTTCTCCCTCCCTAGAGGAAGGCCAGCTTGGTGTGGCAATAGAGGCTATGTCGAACGGCGTCATACCCGTAGTTACCAAGCAGAGCGGTATAGACTATTCGCCAGTCGGATTTCTGGATCCAAAACTTGGTTCAGACAATAATTATATTATTTTTAATAGACTATTGAATGCAGATAAAGGGACTCTAAAAAAAATTAAATTAAAGACCTTAGAATTCTACAGAGAGTTCCACGAACCATATATGGACAACTTAAAAGAAACAATTCAGTCATTGATGGTCGATAGTCTTTATCCGAAATTTAGTATAGTTTTGCCAATATTTAATAAAGAAAAAACCATCTTGCCTTTATTGCGATTACTTAATGAGCCCCTCACTAGGTATAAAAACGCCGAACTTCACATTATTTTTGATGGGTGTAAAGACAACACAGAAAGTTTGGTTACTAATTACTTTAAAAATAAAAAAGACTATGAAGTAACTTTTGAAAAAACACCTAACATATTTGAAGTTAAAACCAATAATATGGGCTTAAAGAAAGCTACTGGTAAATATGGCGTAATTATCCAGGATGATAATTTCGTATATGATAGGAACTTCCTTTTTGAGGCGGCCAATTTCTTAGAAAAGAATAGCAAAGTTGCGATATTGGGATGCTTGGCAGGTGTTAATTACTATCCAAAAGGAACCCCTGTTATTGGTAAGGGCCAGGTGGCTTTAGATCCAAACGAAACATACTGGCGCCAGGATGCTGTATCTGATCCTTCATATGCTAATGAAATATTTCAGGTGGATGCATGCATGAGGGGGCCTTTAATAATTCGAAAAGACTTTATGGATAAACATGGATACCTGGACGAGTACTATGCACCATTCTATATGGATGATATAGATATTGCTTTTAGGGCTAATAAGCTTGGATATAAAACATTCTGCATGCTGACTGATGTTGAAAACAAGTCTTTTACAATTGCAAATTATGATAAAAAACGTAATGATTTTTGGGAAAAAACTATGAAAGTAAATTCCAGAAAATTTTATGACAGGTGGAAGCCAAGTAAAGAAAAAGATTACATTCGAATAAACAGAACAAAAATTAGTGACCCTAGCTACAGCCCTAAGAGATTTGAAATTAAGGATTCTTACGGTATCAAATTAAAAAATAAAATAAAAAAATTAGCTAGATTTAGACACGTCTTTAATGATAATTACTCGAGAAATATTTCTGACTCGAGATGGATCACAAGGATGGAGTGGGTTAAACATCAGGCTTCTTTTATCCCTCAAGGAGCAAAAGTGCTAGACATAGGGGCAGGGCAGACGCTATATAGAGATGCATTTGCACATACTAAATATGTTACTCAGGATTTTGCGCAGACGCCTGATTTTGAATATGGAAAGATAAACATAATATCAGACATAACTTCTATACCCCTACCTGATTCTAGCCAGGATTACATTTTGTGCAGTGAAGTTTTTGAACACATTCCAGAACCACTGAAAGCTCTCAAAGAAATTTCTAGACTTCTAAAGCCAGGAGGGAAATTGATATTTACGGCGCCACTCGCAAGTGGTCAACATCAGGCGCCATATCATTTCTATGGTGGTTACACTAGATTTTGGTATCAAAAGTTTTTTACAGAAAACAAGTTGGCAATATCTACGCTTCAACCAAATGGGGGATTGAATGCCCATACGATTGAAATGCTCTGGAGGAGTCAGCCTCAGGTGGCCGGATATAAAGCAGGTTTCCACCCATTTTATAAAATTAAAAGAAAATTTATTCAGACTATAATGTACAATTATCCTACAATAAAGTTAGATATGGCTGAGCAGGAAAGGGTCGATGAAGACTTTACAGCATGTTTTTTCTGCATAGCTCAAAAATATGACAAATACTAAATAATTGGGAGGCTTTTTGAAGTGATTAAAAAAGATAATAATATGGTGGGAACAAAAAATCAGCTTAATAGAGAAAAGTGGCTTAAGAAGACATTAAAAAAAATACCCAAGGGTAAAAAAATTCTTGATGCTGGTGCGGGCGAGCTCCAGTATAAAAAATTCTGTAGCCATCTTAAGTATGTTAGTCAGGATTTTGGAGGGTACGATGGTAGGGGCGACGAAAAGGGTTTTCAAATGCAAGAGTGGGACAACTCGGGGCTGGATATAGTTTCTGACATCGCAAAAATACCTGTAAAGGATAGCTCGTTTGATGCAGTTATGTGCATAGAGGTATTAGAACATATTCCTCATCCTATAGAAGCAATAAAAGAATTCTCAAGAATTATTAAGCCAAACGGATATCTTGTAATGACTGCTCCGGTCTCTTCCCTGACCCATTTTGCTCCTTATTATTTTTACAACGGCTACAGTCAATATTGGTACCAAAAGTATCTAAGTGATTATAAATTTGAGATTATAGAACTGAAGTTTAACGGTAACTGGTTTGAGGCCATAGCGCAAGAGCTAAGAAGAACCTCTTTTATGATTTCTGAATATGCACCGGAATCCAAGTGGAGTAGAGCTGATGAGATTGCTATGAATAGATTGCTTTCTACTTTAGAAAAGTCTTCCCTAGCAGATCAAGGCTCGGAAGTACTGCACTCTCATGGCATACACGTTTTAGCAAGAAAGCTTAAGTAGATGATAGCCATCAACTTACGGGGTGGCCTTGGAAATCAAATGTTTCAATATGCAGCTGGCTTATCTTTAGCTAAAAAAAATAACTGCGAATTACTTATGGATACTTCGTGGTTCGAAAATATTGACCCTAAGGATACCATGAGGAAGTATGAGCTAGACTGTTTTTTATTAGATCAAAATATAGTAGATAAAGCAGATATTGAGCTAGCCGGAGAAATGAATCGTCTAGGATTGGTATTAAATAGAATAAAAAAATCTAATTATTTTACAGAATATGTAGAGACCTCGACTAGATTTGATAAGAAATTCTACAGCCTTAAAGGCAATGTCTATCTTGTTGGCTATTTTCAATCTGAAAAATACTTCAAAGAAATAAGACCGGAACTATTGCATACTTTTAGCTTCAAAGATAAGCCAAATTTAAAAAACAAACAAATAATTGAAAACGCCAATAGCCAAAACTCAATATCTATTCATGTCAGAAGAGGGGATTATGTTTCAAACAAAAACTCTAATAAATTTCATGGGGTTCAGGGTCTGGATTATTACAAAAAAGCAATCAAGCTGATTGAATCCAAAATAAAAGAACCTCATTACTTTGTTTTTTCCGACGACATTGAGTGGTGTAAAAAAAATCTTTTATTGGTTAAAAATGCTACTTTTGTATCGAATAGTAGGGGTAGTGATGATTTGAGAATTATGATTGAATGTAAACACAACATTATTGCCAATAGCTCGTTTAGCTGGTGGGGAGCATGGCTGGGCAGTAATGGAGATAAAATGGTGGTTGCTCCTATGAACTGGTTTAAATCAAAAGAAGCTGATTCGTCTGATATAATTCCTAGTAGATGGCAAAGAATTTAAAGCTAGCTTATATAGTTTCCGCATACAAATTGCCAGAGAATTTGGCAAGGATGGTAGATAGATTAAATACTGCAGGAAGTAATTTTTTCATTCATGTAGATAAGAATGCCCCAATGGCAATCTATAATGAGATGCATGACAGGCTAGGGTCATATGGTAACGTCCATTTTATTAAAAGACACAAGAGTCCTTATCGCGGATTTGGGCATGTTAAAACTACAATCAATGGATTAAGGTGCCTTGCTGATAGCGGGATTAACTACGATTACCTCTTTTTACTCACTGGGCAGGATTATCCAATAAAGACAAATGATTACATTAATAATTTCTTAGATAAAAATTTTGGTAAATCATTTATTGAACATTTTTCTATGCCAACAAACAACTGGCAAAATGGTGGTATGGATAGGATTGATAATTACTATATCCATCGAAAAAACGACTATAAAAAAATACCTAGAAAAATGATGCCTTGGTTTGTTAAAAAGGAAATTCCCAGATCTATTAGGCCTTGGGGTGGATCAGGTTATTTCACGGTGCACAGAAAGCATGCAGATTATATTTTGAAATTCATTAAAGATAACCCAGGCTACGTAAGATTCTTCAAACACACAGATATACCGGATGAGATTTTTTTTCAAACGATACTTGCTAATTCAAAATATAAAAAAGATTTAATTAATGACGATATTAGGTATATAGACTGGAGTAATCCGGCTGAGTGCCCAGCAGTTTTAAGAAGGGCAGATTTTAACGCCATTAAAAAAAGCAAAGATCTGATTGCTAGGAAGGCTGACTCAAATATGGATTCAGAAGTGCTAGATATGATAGACAGCGAGATTCTAAATGTCTGATTTGATATCTGTAATTATGCCAGTATATAACTCTGAAAAATATTTGGCCGAATCGATAGAAAGCATTCTGAATCAGTCATATAAGGATTTTGAGTTAATAATTATTAATGACGGATCGACGGATGAGAGTCTTAATATTATTAATAATTACTATAAAAAAGATAAAAGAATAGTTGTAATAAATCAAAATAATAGAGGTATTGTAGAGTCTTTAAACGCTGGAATTGAAAAGTCACGAGGAATATTTATAGCCAGAATGGATTCCGACGATATTTCTGTGAAAGAGAGATTTAAAGAACAGGTTTCATTTTTGGAAATAAACAAGAAAGCAGGATTAGTCGCAGGTAAAGTACAGTTAATAGGTGAAGATGGTAAGGACTTGGGCTATATGTGGCCAGAGGACTATCAGGCTCAAACGGACGATGAAATAAAAGCCATGATGATAAAAACAAATTGTATCGCGCATCCTACAGTCATGGTTAGAGCCAAACTTATGAAGAGCTATAAGTACAGAGAGCAGAAGGGTGGTGAAGATTATGATTTATGGTTGAGGATGCTTTCCGATGGCGTGGTGATATCTAAAATCAAAAAAAACCTTCTAAAATATAGGATTCATAAAGAATCGATCACTAATAAGGCAAACGCCGAAAGTAGTTTAAATAAAATCATAAAACTTAAAAAGAATTTTTTAAGATACCAACTATTAAATGGTAAATGGGGAATTGTTGAAAAAGGAGTGCTAAAAACGTTAAATAGAGATTTGATCGATTACTACGCTGAATCTAAAAAAAGCAAACTACTATCTTTATCGGCAAGATCTCTGAGAAAAATGATAAAAGCAACTAGGCAGATAATATCTATCCCAGCCCAGCTAAAAGAAAATAAAAGCATTTCCAATAAATCTGCGACTAATAATGTAGATAATGGCAAAAAAAATATATTATTTATACTGCCATGGATGACTACTGGTGGTGCCGACAAGGTGGCATATGACATAGTTAGAGAGTTAAAAGATAAATATAACTGGCACTTTATACTTACCGAAAAAGGGCAACCAAATAGCTGGCTCGAACTATTTAAAAAGCTCACTGAAAATATTACAGATATTTCGGATTTAAAATTTGATAAAAATAAAATAAAGTTTATTTATGAATATTGCTCAATGAATAACATTGAAGAAATAATTATATCCAATAGCGTTACTGGATATAGATCTTTGCCTTTAATAAAGAATAAAATAAAAAATATAAAAGTAATTGATGTATTGCACGGAGAGGGAGGAAAGCTTGAAGGCGGAGGCTATCCAAAAATAATGCAGCCTTACGATAAATATATTGATTTACATATAACCGTTACAAATTATCTGAAGAATCTGTTGGTAAAAAAATATAATAATGATCCTAAAAAAATAAAGGTAATACACAATGGCATAGATACTGTAGATTATAGTGAAAACAAAACATTAAAAACTAAAAAAATAGCATGGCTAGGTAGAATGTCACCTGAAAAACATCCTGAAGTAGTATTAAAATTAGCGAAGGCAATGCCCGAATATGATTTTAAAGTAATAGGTGGCGGAGATATGCATGAAGAAGTACTGTCTATGTCTAGAGATATTAAATTAAAAAATATAGTTTTAGTCGGCGAAAAAAACAATATTAACAAAGAACTCTCGGAATGCTCGATCTTAATTATGACATCAGAAATTGAAGGCTTCCCAATAGTCCTTCTAGAGGCGGGCGCAAAGGGCATACCGGTAATTGCTCCAAATGTTGGTGGAATTTCTGAATATATTATTACTGGCAAAAATGGCTATATGGTGAAGCAATACGATAAAATAGAAGAGTATGTATCGGCAGTAAATAAAATAGCAAACAATGATATTTGGAACAAAGACAAAATAAGATCTAATGTCATTAAAAAATTCAGCATACCGGAAGTAATAAAAGAATATGAAAAAACTATCTAAAGAACCGTTGGTTAGTATTGTAATAACCTGTCATAATTACGGCAGGTTTTTAAAGGAGGCAATAGACAGCTGTCTCCACCAGAGCTACCAAAATATTGAAATAATTGTTATTGATGATGGATCTACAGATAACACTAGCGAAGTTTCAAAGACTTATAAAAATAAAATAAGATACTTCTATCAGAATAATAGGGGAGTTGCTGAGGCTCGAAATAATGGAGTCTATAAAACAAAGGGACATTACGTAGTATTTTTGGATGCAGATGATCTACTTAAGCCAAATTACATAAAAGATTGTTGCGAAGTAATTAATTCAAATAATGTCGGATATGTTTTTACTCAAGTTCATCACTTTGGCGCTGAAACATTTGATACACACTATCCCGATTTTGATATCAATATACTTGTTAACAGCGGACCTTATATTAATGTTAGTGCTTTGCATAAAAAAGAAAATTTTAAGTTAGCAAAATTTAATCCCGGCATTACTACTGGCTATGAAGATTGGGATTTTTACCTAAGCCTTTGCGAAGAGGGAATAGTAGGAAAGTTACTAAATAAGCCGCTTCTTGAATATCGAAGGGAAGAGAACAAACTGCATATTAGTTCAAAGACTGAAACTTTATTGGGAATGTATAGGGCTAAAATTAATGTTATGAAGCTACACCCGAAACTATTTAGCAATTATTATATGATAAAATTTAAAGCTAAATACTGGCCTGTTGTGATTATTAAAAAGTCTAAACTAATACTAAGGGGATTGATAAGAAAGTGAAAATTACAGCTTCAGTTATAATACCCAACTGGAATGGCGAGGACTATATCGGCGAATGTTTGGATAGCCTTAAGAAACAGACTTTCAGAGATTTTGAAGTCATTGTTGTTGATAACGGATCTAAGGATAATTCAATAAGCATGATAGAAACAAAGTATCCTGAGGTAATAATAAAAAAACTATCTTACAATACGGGCTTTGCGGTAGCAGTTAACATGGGAATTAAAATGTCGAAAGCGAAGTATGTCGTATTGATGAATAATGATACCTATGCAGACAAGAATTGGCTTAAAGCACTTATTGAAGAGATGGAAAAAAATATTTACGGCTTTGCTGCATCTAAAATGTTGTTTTATAACAATCGCACTCACATTAATACTGCCGGGGATGAAATAACAAAATATGGTTGGGCTAAGCAAATAGGCTTTGGACTTAAAGATGGCTCTAGATTCTCTGAAAATAAAGAAATTTTTTCTGCCAGCGGGGGTTCGGTTGTTATACGCAATAGTATATTTAAGGAAGTAGGGTATTTCGATGAGAAGTTCTTTGCTTATTTAGAGGACGTTGATTGGTGCTTTCGGGCTCAACTACTTGGCCATAAAGGTGTGTATGTTGCGGATTCAAAGATTTATCATCACGTTAGCGCCACCACTAAGAAGCTTTCGACTCTAGGTGAGTACCTGACGGTCAGAAATACTCTAGCAATGATTTATAAAAACTTCCCTGCTAGGCTAAAAGCTAAATATTTTTTCAAGATAATTTATGCTCAATTGGCTAGGCTTTTTATCGACCTAAATATCAAGAGAATACTCTCTACTTTAAAAGGGCAATTTGCATTCCTTAAGATGTACCTCTCGCTCAGAAAAGATAGAAAAAAGATTTATGGAAATATTAGAGTGGATTATAAATATATAGACTCATTCATTGTTGGTGAAAAACCGTTTGCTTCAAGGCTTTGGAGGAACAAGCATTGAATAAAGAACTGACAGTTGTAACGGTAAATTATTTTTCTACCGATTTAATTAAAAAATTATCGGCTACTATGCCGGACAAAAAAAGCCTTAATTATAATTGGATTGTTGTCGATAATTCTGTCGATAAAAACGAGATTAGTGAACTAAAAAAAATAAACAAGATTGATATCGTTATTGACCAGGGTGAAAATGTTGGCTTTGGCAAGGCAAATAACGTTGCAGTAAAAAACTCAAAATCAAAATATTATTTATTTTTGAATCCCGATACCAAATTGCAAAAAAATAGTATAGAGAGTTTGCTCGAATTTATGAAATTAAATGATGATTACGTCATGGCGGGTCCAGGCATTCTTAACAATGATGGGTCCATCCAGCTTTCGGCGGCAAAGAAATACCCCTATTGGTGGAGTCATGCCTTAGATTATTCACCGTTGCTAAGGTTGCTGGTTGGAAAAATTGGCCTAAACGAATATCCAGCTATGTTTAGTTTTGATGATCACAAAAAAGATCTTGATGCGGTTGCATTGCTAGGGGCATGCATAATTGTTAGGGGTGAAGATTTCAAAAAGTCAAAAGGTTTTGATGAGAGATTTTTTATGTATAGAGAAGAGACTGATCTTGCCAGAAGAATGATGAATAGTAATAAAAAAGCAAAATACCTCTCTTCTGCAAAGATAAGTCATATGTCTGGCGGCGCATCCAAAAATAATTTTTATGCCGAGTTCAATCCTAATTACTTGAAGAGTAGCTATATGTTTTTGGCTAAATGGCACAATCCTTTTTATGTAGTTTTTTGCTGGCTTTTAGGGTTGCTTGGTTCGATCTTCAGCTCGATTGCTTTTGGAATGTTGGGCCTGCTATTTCCTAGCAAACGAAATAACTATTATAAAATTTCAAATATTTGCTGGAAGGGTTTTTTGCTGCACTTAGCTCATCCATTAGCAATAGGGTATTATATTAAGTAATGAAAATATTATACGAAGGTACAGCCTTATTTAAAAACAAGAGAGTACCTCAGGCCGGTATTGCTCACTATGTTTATAATATTTATAAAAATCTTATAGAACTAGACCGACAAAATGATTATGAAGTTTTCGGTTTGAATTTTTTTGGTAAGCCAAAGGATTTTAAAGTTAACTTTCCGAAGGGCACTAAATTTAATCTAATACAGCATATACCCGGCAAAGTGTGGAACCTGTCCAATAGAAGATTAGCGCTACCCCCAATGGAAACTATGCTTGGCAAAAAAGCAGACGCATTTATATATACTCAGTTCAGGCTCTACCCAAGCCTGTTTGCTAAAAAAAGATTTGTTGTAATTTATGATATTGCATTCGAACATTACCCAGAATATATAGAAAAGAAAAACCTGCAGTATTTACTTCGAAGGGTGCCAGAGGCTGCCAAAAAATCAGATAAAATAATAACTATTTCAGAATTTACTAAAAATGATCTAGTAAAAAAATATGGGGTGGATGCAAGTAAAATAATCGTTGCACATTGTGCCGTAGACCCTTATAAGTTCAAAATGACTCAGCTAACCGCACATACTAGAGAGAAGTATAAATTACCAAAAGACTATCTACTATATCTGGGGACAATTGAGCCTCGTAAAAATATAGCAAATTTGGTAAGGGCTTATTCAAAATTACCTAAACATATAAAGGACCAGTATCCCTTGGTTTTGGCCGGTGGTGGTGGCTGGAATGATGATGAAATAAAACTTGCAATTGAATATGCTAGAAAAGACTCACAAATTATTCAGACCGGTTATGTGGAAGAAAAAGATATCCCGGCATTATATAGTGGGGCTGAATTATTTTTATACCCTAGTCACTTCGAGGGCTTTGGAATGCAAATACTAGAAGCTATGGCATGTGACACTCCAGTATTAACTGCTAATAATTCTTCACTGCCAGAGGTTGGTGGAGATGCTGCATATTACGTAGACGATAAAAGTATTGATTCTATGAAGAATGGTATCGAGAAAATACTAGAAAGCCCAAAACTTAGGAATGATATGGTTAAGAAGGGCAAGCAGCAGATCAAAAATTTCAGCTGGAAAGAGTCAGCTCAAAAAATAATTGACGCTATAAACGTATAGTTATTTATCTTTGAGATCTTCTAGGTCGGCATCGACCATCATTTTTACTAAGCTTTCAAAAGTAACTTTCGGTTCCCAGTTAAGTTGCTTTTTGGCATGTGCTGGGTCTCCAATGAGCAGATCAACTTCGGCAGGACGATTGTATTTTTCATCTACTTCGACATAGTCCTCCCAGTTTAAGCCTACGTGCCCAAAGGCCCTCTCGCAAAATTCCCTGACTGTGTGGGTTTCGTTCGTAGCAACAACATAGTCGTCTGGATTCTTCTGCTGAAGCATTAACCACATTGCTTCTACATAGTCTCCTGCAAATCCCCAGTCTCTTTTAGCATCTAGGTTGCCTAGATATAGCTTGTCTTGTTTGCCTAGCTTTATGGCGGCAACTGCTCGAGTAATTTTGCGAGTTACGAAGGTTTCACCGCGCCTTGGGCTTTCATGGTTAAATAGTATTCCATTGCATGCATACATATCGTAGCTCTCGCGATAGTTTTTGGTAATCCAGTAAGAGTAAACCTTAGCGGCTCCATAGGGTGAGCGAGGATAAAATGGAGTCTTTTCAGTTTGCGGAACTTCCAAGACTTTTCCAAACATTTCACTTGATGAAGCCTGGTAGAACTTAGCTTTAGGTGCAGTGGTTCGAATGGCCTCTAGGAGTCTTAGCGTTCCGGTTCCGGTAACATCAGCAGTGTATTCTGGCACATCGAAAGATACTTTTACGTGACTTTGTGCAGCTAGATTATATACTTCGTCAGGCTGAACTTTTGAAACGATGTGTTGAAGAGAGCTGCTGTCGGCTAGATCTCCATAATGCATTTCGACCTGTTCAAATATATGCTCTATTCTGCCTGTAGTGAATGTGCTGTTCCGTCGCATTATTCCATGAACTTCATAGCCTTTTTCAAGAAGCAATTCTGCTAGGTAAGAGCCATCCTGGCCGGTTATCCCTGTAATTAAAGCTACTTTCTTATCTTTTGTCATTTTCCTCCTAATTAGTTCGTTATTTAAGATATAATATATCCTATCATAATATGAGTAATACTAAACCAAAAGTTTTATATATTTCAGGTTCATGGCCACCAATAATGTGTGGGGTGGGAGATTATTTGTATAAACTCACAAAGAATCTAAATTCTGCTTGGGCAATAATAACTAGCAAGGAGGCTGAGCCTGGGGATAATGTATTTAATATTGTTAGGGGCTGGAGTAAGTCTGATTGGTTGTATATAGAAAAAGAAATACAGAATCTTGACCCAGAAATAATACACTATGAATATCCTTCTGTTATGTATGGTCGAAAGCTTTTTCCAAATATTCTTCCTAAGTATATAAAAAAATCTTTCCCTAATATAAGAATGATAATTACTATCCATGAATACCATGATGCTTCGTTTCTGGGTAGAATGAGAATTGAGCTTACCCTAAGACATTTTGAGGAGGTCGTTGTAACAAACATTGAAGATAAGAATGAGCTAAAAAAGAAATTCCCCAAAAAGAACTTTGAAATAATCCGAGTTGGTAGCAACATCGAATTTAACAAAATTAACACTAGGCAAAAAAAATCGCTAGAGCAAGAAATTAACCCAAATAATAAAAGATTGATAACTTACTTTGGTTTTATTGACCCAAGTAAAGGTGTCGAAAATTTAATTAATTCAATGGCCAACTGGAAGAAGTCTGCGAAATTAGTTTTGGCAACGGATCATAATCCAAACAATCCCTACCATAAAAAGATCAATGAATTGATAGTCAAGTATGGCCTGGACATTCACTGGACCGGATACTTGAGTGATGAAAAAATTTCACACTTGCTACAAATGAGCGATTTGGTTGTTTTGCCCTTTGATAGTCCAATTAGTACAAGACGTGGAAGCTTGATTGCTGCAATAGAGCATGGCTGCTGCGTCATTACAACTGGTCCTTCTGAAGAAATATTTGTACATGAGCAAAATTGCTATCTTATGAAAAATAATTCACCCCAAAGTATTTATGAGGCAGTTAGCTATTTAGAGAAAAATACTAAGCTAGTAGATAAGATAAAAACTGAAGCTAAAAAAACTAGCAAGTTATTTGATTGGGGTATAATAGCGAAAGAACATGAAAAAAAATATCAAAGAATTCATAAGTAAATCTAAAAAAGACATAGACCTCCTTTTGCTCGGCCTACTGGTTTTGTCTTTGCCATTCGAGCGCATTCCTTCAATCGATGTATTTGGTGTTACAGCTAGGGCAAGTCTAGTTATAGGCTTCCTGGTTATTATTAGGGCTCTATATTTACTAATAAAAAGAAAAGCAAATATAACTAAGTCAATTCCTAATTATATTCTCTTGGCATTTGTTGTTTGGATTATATTGATAATTCCAGAATCTATAAATATTAAAAGGGCAGTACAGGTTGTTGGTTATGATTTGTTTGTAGTCATGCTGGCAGTCGGCATATCAATTATTTATAAGAAGGAATATCTAAAGTATTTATTGTCTGTCCTTTTTGCAGTAGCAATTTTTGCCTCTGCATTTGCTTTTTACCAATTCTTTGGTGACATAATTGGCATACCTATTACATACACTGGCCTGGCAGATCGTTACTCCTCTGGCTTGTTTGGGTTTCCTAGGGTTCAGGGATTTTCATTAGAGCCACTGTATTTTGGCTCATTCATGCTATTGCCGACTATGCTGTTATTCTTATTTAACTTATTGAATCAATATGAAATCATAAGTAAAAAAGGCGCTAGGTTACTATTGTTTTTATTTTCAACTACTATTTTTATAACAGTAGCCAGGGGAGCAATATACGGATTAATAGCTGGCATAACTGCGATTTCGATTGTTGTTTTAATTAAAAAGCTAGCATCCTTAAGCAAATTAGGCTTTAGTATCGCAATTGTTATATTCGCATTCATTGTATCACTATTAATTGTTAATTTTGGAAGTAAGATTCCTCTTGATGTCTCTAAGACATTCGGCAAAAGAGGCGGATCGGCATTTACTCAGCAGTTATTGACTACAGGCCTAGAAGGATCGGGCGATGAAAGGGCTGTGGCTAGAAGACAGGCAATTAATTTGCTTCAGAACAATAAGTCGGCTTATATAATCGGTGTAGGGCCTGGGCAATTTGGGCCCTATGTTCAGAATAATACGCAGGCAAATTATGGCTGGACAATTGTTAATAATTTAACTCTCGAACTGCTCCTGGAGACTGGCATTATTGGATTACTTTTAATTCTCGCATTCTTTGGATCTGTCTTAATAAGGACCTATGTAATTGTTGATAAAAATAAAATAGATCTTCAGATGGCAACGCTTGTAGCTATTTCGGGCTATATAGTTACCCAAGCAGTTCAGTATCAGGGATTTTCTACTCTCTATGTGGTTCATATTTGGGTAGCTGTGGGGATACTGCTAGGTATAATTTTAGCTACTGGCAAGACTAAAATTGGCTCATAGTATAATGGCTTTAGTATTTATGGGTTATAATAAAATACTATGAAAATACTTATAGACGGCAGGGGAATCAAAAAGACAGGCATAGGTAGGTATATAGAAAATACGCTGCGCGAAATCTTGTTAGTAGATAACAAAAATGACTATGTACTATTGGTTAAGCCTGAAGATAAAAGCACAATTAAGCTAAAAGCTGATAATCTTGAAATGATTGATGCTGATATAGAGTGGTTTGGATTAAAAGAACAAACTGAACTTCTAAAGTTGATTAATGAAATTAAGCCAGACTTGGTTCACTTTACCAACTTTAATTTGCCTGTAGCCTACAAAGGAAAGTTTGTAATTACAATTCATGACCTTACATTGCTTCATTTTAAAAATTATCGATCCTCTTTGGCTAGTAAGGTATTTTACAAAATCAAAGACCAAGTAATGCGTAATTTAGTTTTACGCCAAGGCATAGGCAGAGCAAATACTGTAATTGTACCTACCGAGTATGTTAAAGATGATGTTGCTAAAACTTTCAAGACTAGGAAAAATAAAATAACAGTAACCTATGAAGCTGTCGATAAAGACTTTTCTACCCCAGCAATTAACCTAGAAAAGAATGGCATTAATAAGCCCTTCGTGCTATATGTTGGAAATGCATATCCGCATAAGAATCTGGAAAGAATGGTTTTGGCATTTGGTAAGTTGATTACTAAGTACCTTCTGGATTATCAGCTTGTTATTGCAGGCAAAAAGGATTCTTTTCATGATAGCTTAGAGCAAGCAATTGCCGATGCAAACTTGCAAGACAGGGTAGTGTTTCCGGGTTTTGTGAGCGATAGAGAGCTGGCAGGGCTTTATAAAAATGCAAAACTATATGTATTTCCTTCTTTGTCTGAAGGTTTTGGATTGCCGCCACTCGAGGCTATGGCCCACGGCCTGCCTGTGGCAAGTAGTAATGCTACTTGTTTGCCGGAAGTTCTTGGCGATGCCGCAGTTTATTTTGACCCTCGCAATGTCTCTGATATGGCAAATGCTATGCTTTCGGTACTAACTGATGAAAAGCTAGCAAAGGAGCTTATTAAAAAAGGCCATACTCAGGCCAAAAAGTATAGCTGGAAGAAAACTGCAAAACAAACTCTGGACATATACGAAAAAGCATTAAGAAAATAGAATAAGCATTTTATTATTTCAGCTGCTAATTATTAACTATTTTTTTGACAGCATACCACATTTCATTTTTGCCTTGCTGTTTTAAGTGCCACCACCATTCGGCACCCCATAAATCAAACTCTCGTATTTTTGTTTGTCTGGCATAATTAATATTCTCCTCAAACTGCCTTGGGTTCATTGATCGCATAGATTCGCTGTAGTCCAGATTTTCATTACCAACCGGACCCCATGCCTCAGCTTGGAGCTCATGAATTTTAAGATTCTGATCTCTTAAAGCGGACAAGATTCCTGCTTTCCACCAAAAGAAAGTTCCATCTTGTGGGTATTTGTAATATCCGATTTCTTTTTTCCATGACCATTTGTACATAGAAAATCCAATAGTCTCGGCAAGTGGACCCTGCACTGGGAATCCATACTGGTCAGATTGCGAGATTAATACAGGTCTTGAACTATCTATTTCTCTTAAGGCCTCAAGCTCTTTTTTTAGCTGCTTGCCGTTGAGCATATTTGCTGGACATTCACCAAAGCTCTTTAGCACAAATTCATTTTCTAATTGCCAAGCAGTTACGGTCTTGTTATTTTTGTACCTCTGTACGACTGCCTTAATCATATCCACTGCATCTTGTGATGTTTTGCTTGTGTTTGTCTTATCTACCCATTCTGGATAAAAACATTCAGGATAACGTATGCTCTTTTGCCCTACAAGAATAGTTACGTTGGCATTACGCTTGCCTGCTTCATTTACCATCCAGTCTAGTTCTGTAAAGTCATAATTACCTTTGCTTACTTCAATTCTATTCCAATAGGCAGGGATTCGTAATTGTTTGAAATTCAAATCATCAAGAATGGCAATATAGTTCGCTCGCCAATCACTTCCATAGCGTTCGGCCTGTATTTGAGAAAAGCTAACCCCAATTATTTCTGGCTTGTATTTATTTATTCTATTAAACCTCAGCATTAGCAGCAGTGATTCAAAAACTACCAAGATAAATACGACTAGCAATAGTAATGCTATTTTTTTTCTTTTGCTTAGGTTTGCAATATTTTTTTGCATATCCTGTATTCTACCGATTGAATACAAAATAAACAAAAAAATAAAAGCTAGCTCACTTGGAGCTAGCAATTGGAATGTGCCAAGGATGATTTGGATCATCACTGGCTCGATATCGGATTGCTTGCTTGGACTTCTCACAAATCTTTTTATAGTCAGGGTTGTCATTGCGAAGCAAAGCTTCAATAGCATCAACTTCATTTTTGATTCTGTAAAAGATATCTTTGTATAGATCTTCACTCGGCATAACCGATAGAAGAACTCGCAAGATGCGTAGGTTTTCCTTGATGTTTTCGCCCTTTTGAATATCAGCAATAAGATTACGGATTGCCATTAACTGGATTTCTGAGGTGTAAACCTCAATTATAATAGGCAGAACCTTAGTGTCACCAAGGTTCTCGCCAAATTTTCTAGCACAGTACAGTCCGGCAAAAAGCATTGGTTTGATTTTTGAACTAGAGATGCGTCTTTTTAGTTCTCGCTCGACAGTAATGGGCGAAAGCCTATGAAGGTTGCGCATGTCCCAAATATTTTGTTCGATGGAGGCAAGAATCTTGGTAGCAAAGCGGCGTCGCTTTTGCATAGAGCCCGCGCTTTCACCCTCACGGCCAATTTGCAATTCTAGGCGGCTAGCCATTGCAGTGAATTTTGCATTGGCAGCACCCGGGTTGGCGCGACCTCTATTATCGCTAAGACTAGGCAGGGTCTCGTAGGCCTGAACTACAGGCTGAGTCTTTCTATTCTCGATTGCCAACAATAGCTCGCTGATTGATTGTTCAATTTCGTACTTACTTTCTTCAGAGATCCTAATCTCTTTCCAGTTATTCAATACTCTGTGGCGAGTGTTAAGAATGAACTCCAGGTAGTATATGTATTCAATACGCGTTGCATCAATCCTGGTACCTGCCTTTAGTCCACTCGAATATAGAGTGGGCAGAAATAGGGCAGAAGTGTAAGGGCTCTTGCCTCTTGGATTAACTAGTGTAATGATTTCACCAATTAGGTTTGGGTCTATGCTTTTTGTAATTACCTCGAACTTCCAGCCACTGCCAGATTCTCCGGCGCAATGAATTGGCCTAGAAGATATTTTTTTGTCTTCATAGTATTTTCCGGGAGTAGATACGGCTCTTTCTTTGCCAAACCAAATTATTGGTCCGTTCAAGCTTGCCTCCAATTGTGGGGTGCATTTGCAGTCTGCAAAACTACGATATTTTACAATATTTATGTTGTTTTTTCAAGGTAATAAAAAAGCCCCCGAAGGGGCAGGCCATTAGGCCCCTTGAAGAGAACGCTGTCTCTTGATGTTGCGCCGGTCTTTGTCTGTGGTGCCTCCCCAGATTCCCTGCTCGTTATTGGTAAGAGCGTAGTCAAGGCACTCACTTTTGACTGTGCAATCCCGGCACACCTTCTTTGATTGTTCTTTTTCTGACTTTGTGTCTGCAAGAACAATGAAGATGGTCGTATTACGACAGCTTCCTTCCTGCATCCATTGAGAGGTTAGGCTCTCTACATATGGCTGAGTCATGGATTCTCCTTGGTGCAATCAGTCTCCAAAATGACTGAATTGTGTTACATATTCTAAAACATTTAATATACATAGTCAATGATATTGTTCTTGACCAAAAGGCTCTCAACAGATATAATCACTTGGTAAATGTAAATATTCCGGGGTAGCTCAGTGGTAGAGCAGTTGGCTGTTAACCAATTGGTCGCTGGTTCGAATCCAGTCCCCGGAGCCATGAAAAGATGAGCTAATTAAGCTCATTTTTTCATGGCCAGAGAGTATAATAAAAATATGAATCTAAAAAATAAAAAAACAGCAATAATTTTTGATCTTGATGGTGTACTAGTTGATTCAGTAGGTTTAAATTGGACTGCATATAATCAAGTTCTAAATTCTGATTATGGAGTAAATGTAGCTAAAAAAGATTTGTATAAATATGTTGGCTTAACACTTACTACGCAGGTTGAGCTATTAAGCAAAGATTTTAAAATAAATATCGATAAAGAAGACTTTGCCAATAAAACATACAGAATAAAGAATGAACTATTTAAAAATATAGAGACAATGCCAGGGGTTGTTAATCTGCTAAAAGGGTTAAAAAACAATAATTTTAAAATAGCCATTGGAACAAGCTCAAGTATGGAGCAGGCAAAGCTAAAGCTTGCCAATGCTAAAATATTAGAATTTTTCGATATTATTATAACTGAGAATGATGTAGTTAAACCTAAGCCCTCGCCAGATGTTTATTTGAAGTGCGCACAGTCACTTAACACACTACCTCAAAATTGTGTTGTCTTTGAAGATGCCCCAAATGGAGTTAAAGCCGCAAAAAAAGCAGGAATGGGTTGTATAGCGATTAAAACTGTATATGTTGATAGCTCTAAGTTAAAGGATGCAGACTTGATAGTTGATAGTATAAGCGAAATTCGGCTTGAAACATTGGCAAATATATCAATCAATGAAAACTAAATACACAACTACTATTTTAGGTTTTGGTAATCAAGCCGTTTTTTATATACCCCAAGTCGTGATTTAGAACCATTAAGTTTGTGCTAGAATTATCTTATGAAAAAGGATTTGCTAAAAAATAACGAAGATACGACTACTATAGAAAACCTTGCCCAGAAGGCATTTGGAGAATCGCCTGATTCTGATATCTCCAATTGGTTCTCCTTTGATGAAATGATGAAAACCATAGAGAGTCAAAGGGGTGTTTGTGTTTTGGCTAACGCTGAAGATGGGAAATTACTCGGTTTTGTTTATGCCCAACAAGAGAGTCCTATAAATGGTGCCGAAGGAATAGAAAAATGGGTTATCGTGATAACAGCAGTTGACCCAGAATTTTCAGGACAAGGAGTTGGTTCATTTCTGCTTTCAGAAATTGAAGAGGAGGCAAAATCAAAAGATGCCAAAAAGATGTTCGTTTATACAAACAAAGGTGATGTTAGTGTCGTTAAATTTTATAAAAAAAATGGCTACTCTGATGCTGGCTGGATAAAAGATTATCAATACGGGCAAAATAACTCGGCTGTATTTATGCTAAAGCACCTCAGTTAAATTTGGAATGTAGATATTCTTGTTTAAGTTTGAAAAACCGTTCTAACATATTCCAGTCCCCGGCCAGAATTATTTAGGCCCCTTTGGGTCTTTTTTATTAAATTAAATAATTTAGTAAAGAAATTATCTTTGCTATACTTAAAAAATAAGTAAAAAATAATTCAGTTCAAGTTGTATAAAATGGAAAAACTCTCAAATCCAGAAAAAAAAATAATCCCACCACTTAATGAGGGAGTTCATATAGTTTTAATGCGCCATGGAGAGCCATTAAAGCCAGAAAAAGGACAAGAGCTAAGCGAAGAATCAAAGGACTCTATTGGAATGCTTACTGAAAATGGCAAAAAAGAAACTCGGCAGATGATTTCTAAAATTATTGATCAAGCTATAATTCAGCACCCTAATAAAAAAATAATATTGTGCTTTCTTGGTAGTCCTACCCAATTACAGATTGATGGGGAGACTTTCGGGGCGAGAGGGATGCACACGGCCGATGTTGCTTCACGAGAAGCAGAATCTAATCCTATGCTTGAGGTTAGGTATATTGGTGATTCTGGAGAAGTTAGGCCTTGGAAACTTCTTAGAGAAGCGGATTATTATTACGCTCCCGAAAAATCTGAACCTGAACGGTATGTTGCTGCTATTGCTTCAAGAGCAGCCAATGTAGGTGTTGATAAGCAAGATATCTGGCTGCAGCAACCAGAGGATCTTGAGGCAATTAGAATAGAAGATAAACTGGAGTCCCCAGCTGCTACAGCTCAACGCTTGGCCCGTGCAATTTCAGTTTTAAATAGGCATTCCAAACTTCTACATAGAAAGGATAACGAAGAGATATACTATGTCGCTGTCACACATGGAGACACTCTAAAGGCTTTTTTAAAAACATACTTCAATGATGAACCCAAGGCAGAGCCTCTAAATCAAAATCCACTTGTTGGATCAGAAGGGTACAATGCCTCTGTAATTTTGGGAAATACTAATGGAAATAAAACATCCATTGAGGCATCATTCTTGACCGAGGTATAATCAATTCAATGAACTATATAATTCCATTTCAAGATCTAAAGGGATCAGACAAAAGCTTTGTTGGTGGCAAGGCATATTCTTTAGGCGTGCTTATACAAAATGGTGTTAATGTTCCGCCTGGTTTTTCTATAACCACTAAGGCATATTTCCAAGAAATTAAAAATGATAATCTAAATGAAAAAGAGGCTTTTAAAGCAAATTTATTAAAGGCATTTGACGAATTAGGCTATGAAAAAGTTGCTGTCAGATCTTCGGCTATAGCAGAAGATTCATCTATAGACTCTTGGGCAGGGCAATTGGAAAGTTATTTGAATGTTGATAGAGAACATTTGTATGAAGCTGTTTTAAAGTGTTGGGATTCAATTAACAGCGATCGTATAAAGACCTATGTTAAGAATAAAACAGTAAGTGATGAGGATATGGCTGTCGGTGTGGCTGTTCAAGCTATGGTAGATAGTCAATCTTCGGGCGTTATGTTTACCAAAGATCCTACCGGAGAATCTGACTCCATTCTTATTGAAGCAGGTTTCGGTTTGGGTGAAGCTGTTGTGCAAGCACTTATTACACCTGACAAGTATCTAGTTGATCGAGATCTTCAAATAATAGAAAAAAAAATACACTCTCAAAAAATCCAAATTATTGCCATTAATGGAATATCAGAGGAGAAGCAAGTTGATAGCGAACAAGCTAAAAAACAAAAAATAGAAGATTCGGATATTATTTCACTTGCCAAGCAGGCCTTAGTAATTGAAAAAATATATGATCAGCCAATGGATACAGAATGGGCAAAATCTGAAAAAGGATTGTTTATTGTTCAGGCTCGCCCGATAACAGTTATAGAACATAGGGCTGATCGTGAATACATAGCTGAGCAGTTAGCAAAGGAATTGGGACAACCTATCCTGGAGGGTATAGGTGCTTCCGGAGGTGTTATTAGTGGCCCCGCCAGTGTTATACATTCCTTAGAAGAGCTGAATAAGGTTAAGGAAGGGGATGTCTTGGTAACGAAGACAACCACTCCGGACTTTGTTGCGGTCTTCGATAAAATAGTGGCTGCAGTCACAGATACTGGAGGGCTAACCTCGCATACTGCTCTTGTATCAAGGGAGCTAGGCATACCTGCCGTAGTAGGTACCGACAGAAGCACCACTGATATAAAAAATGGCACTGAGCTGACCGTTGATGGCTATAGTGGCAAAGTTTTTATTGGTAAAACAAAATCAAGCCTAGAAGTTTCAGAAAAAGAAGAGGAATTTCAACCTTTAGAATCTACCAGAGACGACATAGAAGACTTCTTGAATATCATCACCCACTCATACAATGATGTTTCCGAATTGTGGCCTTTGAGTCCAGTTCAGCTTTATGGATATCTTGATGTGAACTTGGGGCTAGATATGCTAAATAAGTTCAAAATGCTTGTCTTAGAGAAACACAAAAGTTTTGATGAGATTGCAGATATGTTTGATCGTGCTGATCAAATTCGTCTTTTTCTAAGCGGTGTTACAATTAGCGGCTTAAAAGTTGCCAAGCGTTTGGGTATTGCAACTTTAGACATAGAAGATCAAGTAAATCTTACTCAGTGGCTACTATCAACATTAAAAGCTAAGGTAGAAAAGGATCCACTATCCTTAGAAGGAGGTCATTATTCATGGACGGATGGTCAGGCAAACCAATTCGTAATTAATAATAGCTTTTCTAGTAATAAAGATTTGATCAAAGCCAGTATCAAGCTCAATGTGGCACTATTTAATTATATATGGGCATATTACTGGGATTACTTTCCTGATTGTGGCTATGAAACCCATGGCACTTATAAAGTAAAAAATTCAAAATACGCTGAAGCAAAAGGCTTAGTTGTGCGCGATTACTTCGATTTAATTCCTAAAGAAGTATGGGGCGATATATCTGAATTTAGTGATTATAAATCAATTAGCGTTTCGACACTTTATGATACTCGTAATATATTCTTCAAATTTACTGGCAGAATATTGAATAAGCACAGCCTTGTTCCACACATTAAATATGTATCCATAATTGCCGATGATAAAAATATAGATGATCCAAGTTTAATATTAAAAATTACGAATAAGCTTAATGAATTATCAAAAGCCCAAATAGAAATAGTTAATAATATGGACAAGCTGGACTTAGTAAAAAGAGGTGATATCATGGCCAATTACGCCCGTAAAAAATTCCATGAGTATTTTGGCGAGTGGTATAATCCAGAGCCAGTAAACAATACTATAGAACAATTAGGCCGTCAGTTTGTCGATAAATTTAGCAATGAGTCAAACCGAGATAAACAAGCAATGCGCAACTTTTATGATCCTAGAAATGATTTTGTACCTTCTTTAGATTCGTGAAGTTTAAATAGTATCATTGCTGCTTTAATCATAAATTATTTAGTCCCAAAGAGGCTTTTCTGATATGATTCATTCATGACTAAGCCACAAACAACCACGGGCAAAATAAATAAAAAGGCAATCGACCTACTAGAAAATAACTCCGAAGGAATACGTTGGAGCGAAATGTTAAAACTAATTGCCAAGGCTTATCCAGATTTTCATCCAAAGACCATTAATGGGGTTGTGTGGAAGCTTGTTGAGAATAATCCAGATGATGTATATAAACCTGAAAAAGGCTTATTTATGCATGCTAAGTACAGAAAAAGCTAGATGCATTTTTTGATATTTTTCAAATAACTTATTAGTATCCCCGCAAAGGCTACTTGGTAGACCAGCTGGCTTTGAATCATATAGCCATCATTTAGGAATAGGTAGTACCAGCTAAATAGACCACTTGTTAGCATTAAAAGTATTAGCAGATAAACTAAGTAGTTTTTGCCATTCCGCACTACCAGGTAGAAGGATGTTAAAAGCTGAATAACAAAAAGACTCGAACCAAATAATTTATGAATATTTACAAGAATTGTGTGTGGAGTTACGGTTAGTCCAACCATTAGCAGCGCCATAATGATTAATACTGCCCTTAGTACTTTTGCGCTCCTATTTTTATCAATTAGTTTGTTTGAAGCAAGCCACATAAAAAATGCATAGCTTAAAAAAGCTAGAGAGTATGGAGCAATAGTCTTGGCTTTTGCGCCAAAATAGCTAAATCCGTTATTATCCCCAAGGCTTGCTGGGTCGATAACAATACAAAGCAACAATAAGGCAACAGAAATAGAAATACCAATATATATTAGCTGGTAGCTTTTCAGTGAGGTTAGTTTTTTAATGATTCTCATCTTTTTATACATAACAATTATAGTGTATATTTAATCTAATGGCTAAAAAGAAAAAACCATCTAAAGTTAAGCATTTACATCCATTACTTGCCATTTTGTTGCTGTCTTTGCTGGCCATAATCATATTCTTATTAATTATGGGCTGGCAGGCTAAAAGCTTTCAGTCTGGACTTAGTAATTTCTATAATATCCAGGATATACCTACTCAGGGACAGCTTGGTGAGATTGTCAGGAGTGAACCACTAAGTACTACAATAACAAATGGCACGGCCAGTAGAATAATATACAGAACTCAAAGATCTGACGGATCCAATACTTTTTCTTCTGGAATGATATTTATTCCATCGGTCCCAGCAACCGAACCAAGGCCAATTATGGCCTGGGCTCATGGCACTATAGGCATGGGCGACCAATGTGCACCTTCAAGACAGAAAGATCCAATAGTGGATACTGGAATAGATTGGGTGGATTCTATGCTACTACGCGGGTGGGTAGTTGTGTCTACAGACTATGCCGGTCTGGGTACCCCGGGTACGGAAGCTTATTTAGTTGGCACGGCAGAGGCTAATGATGTATTGAATAGCGTCAGAGCTGCTAAGAATTTTCCTGGTTCAGATGCAGGCAATAGCTATGCTGTTTGGGGACACTCACAGGGCGGGCACTCAGCAATATTTACCGCAAATAGAGCCAATAGTTATTTGCCTGAATTTAATTTGGTAGGTACCGCTGCTACTGCACCTGCAGCTCAGCTGGGATCGTTGTTCGCGCAGCAAGAAAATACTGCAGCTGCTTGGGTTATAGGCCCTGAAGTTGTTTTGTCATGGCCTGACAATAATCCGGCTCTAAGTAGTGATGGAATACTTTCAAAGCCCGGGATCAGCAATTACAAGCCAATTGCCGAAAAGTGTATAAAGGTAGCGGCACTAGAAGGGATAATCAGAAATAAGTTGGGGCAGAAATTCTTTAATGATAGTTTTGCTAGTAATCAATCGTGGCAACAGATGATAACTCAGGAGACCGCTCCCGTACTGAGGCCTAATCAGCCCTTGTTCGTTGGGGAAAGTTTGACAGACCAAGTTGTGTTACCAAACACAACTGCGCAGTATATACAAAGGGCTTGCAGCGCCGGATCAAATCTTACTTCGGAGTGGCTAACAGACGTTGGACATATACAGCTTCAGCAAGTTATCGCACCAAGCGTTATTAGCTGGGTAGCAGATAGATTCGCCGGTAGACCAACATCTTCTACGTGCAACCAAGCATTGCCGATCGCTCCTGCCCAGTAATTATTCTGTAAAAATAATTATATAAGGTGTAATATAGACGCTATGAAGGATAGCGTTAATGATATTTCAAACCAAACCATAGTCCGAATTTTATTAATTATTCTGGCGTTTGTCGGCGGTATTTTTCTGATAGTAACATTGCGTCAGCAACTACTTTGGATAGGTATTTCATTTTTCTTCGCTTTGGCGCTTGAGCCACCAGTTAATTGGATTAGTAAACGCCTTCCTAAGCAGAGCAGAGGGCTGGCAGTATTTTTGGTTGTAGCATCTACCATTTCGGCGATAGCTTATTTGATATCAATTATTGGCCCTCCAATAATTAAGCAGTTCACTGAAATGATTGTAAACCTACCGAGCTATTATCAAAATTTCATTAATGACAATAATTTCCTTTCGAACTATTTGCGTACAGTAGATGTCCCAAAGAACTTATCTGTAAACGGGCAAAGTATAGCTAACTTCTTTGCTAGCACGGGGGGCGGAGTGAGTAGGGTATTTAGCAATGTATTTAGTAGCATCTTTGCATTTTTGTCTATTTTGGTTTTTACATTCTTTATGGTGTTAGAATGGCCAAAATGGCACGAAGTATTCTGGAGATATCAAGAGCCAAAGAAAAGACGCCACCGCAAGAAGCTATATGCTAGCATGCAAAAAACCGTAAGTGGTTATATCGGTGGTAACTTACTGACAAGCTTGATAGCCGGTGTAGTAGCTGTTATTTTCTTTGCTATTTTTAAGAATCCTTATGCAATTGCCTTAGGCTTTATGGTGGCTATTTTTGATCTGATACCTATGTTTGGTGCCTTAATTGCCGCAATCATAGCAGTCTCGGTGGTCTTGGTTTATGGTGGAGTTAGTCAAGCCATAGTAACAGCTGTATTTTTCTTGGTATATCAGCAGATAGAAAATAATGTATTACAGCCTTATGTTTTTTCAAAGACAGTAAACATATCACCGCTACTTGCTGGTATTGCTGCACTTTTTGGAGCAGCACTAGCTGGGCTTATTGGCGCATTAGTCGCAATTCCGATTGCCGCTTCACTTCAAATTCTAGTCAGAGACTATTTAGATAGAAAATACAAAAATACTTCAAAATAGCTGTTTATACTTGGGCTGTATTAATTTAGAATAGATATACTATGAATAAACATAATTTTGATAATGAAGCTATAAATAAGCACGCCGAGTTGCGTGGAAAAATTGAAATAATTCCTAAAGCAAAAGTACGGACCGAAGAAGACCTAAGTATTTATTACACACCAGGAGTCGGAGCTGTCTCGAAACTCCTGGCAGATAGTCCAGAAAAAGCTAAAGACTATACTATTAAGTCAAATATGGTTGCTGTAGTGTCGGATGGCTCTGCTGTGTTGGGATTAGGTGATGTTGGCCCAGAAGCTGCAATGCCCGTAATGGAAGGTAAGGCTATGCTATTTAAGGACTTGGCAGGAGTAGATGCATTTCCAATTTGCTTAGACACCAAAGATGAAGATGCAATTGTTGAGACTGTAAAAAACATTGCACCCGTTTTTGCGGGTGTAAACCTTGAAGACATAGCATCGCCGAAATGCTTTGAGATCGAGCGTAGGCTTCAAGAAGAACTTGATATACCAGTTATTCACGACGATCAGCATGCAACTGCAATAGCAGTGCTAGCAGGCCTAATAAACGCACTCAAAGTCGTAGGTAAGGAAAAACACAACTGCAAAGCAGTGATAGTTGGTTCGGGGGCTGCTGGTAGTGGAGTTGCTAGACTTTTAGATAAGTGGGGTATTGGCGATATTATTATGGTAGATAGCAAAGGAATTATTAGTAGCCAGCGAGGCGACCTAGATCCTAATAAGCAAAAGCTACTTAAAATGACAAATAAAAATGATGAGCATGGCAATTTGGCTGATGCCATCGAGGGTAGCGATATATTTTTAGGATTGTCGCAAGGAGATCTTTTAAACGCCGGTCATATTTCTAGCATGAATAGTGATCCAATTGTTTTTGCTATGGCCAATCCAACCCCAGAAATAAATCCTCAAGTAGCAATTGATGCTGGTGCTAAGGTGGTCGCGACAGGGAGATCGGACTATCCCAACCAAATTAATAACGTTTTGGTATTTCCCGGTATGTTTAAGGGGGCAATCGAATCAGGTACAAAGAGTATAACTGATGAAATAAAACTAAAAGCTTCGGAAAACTTAGCTAGTGTAGTGGTCGAACCAACTGCAGATAAGATAATACCTTCTGTGTTTGATGAAGGAGTAGTACAGGCTATAGTTGGCGCCTTTTAAGCTTGAGCAGTATAAATAAATAGAGTAAAGTAAAACTAATTATTAAGTAAGAGGTTTTATATTATGCCAGCCAAAAAAAGCACCAAACCAAAAAAAACAACTGTACCTAGCGCTTCTTCGAAAAAGCCAATCAAAACTAACACATTAGCAATCTTTGCTATAGTTCTGACTTTTTTATTGTTTACTATCCCGATTGTAGGTCTGGTACTTGGAATCATAGCTTTAGTGCAAATCAAGAAAAGAAATGAGGGCGGAAAAGGTCTTGCTATTGCATCGATTGTAATATCTACGGTATTTATTGTTTTGCAAATTGCCTTTATTATTCTGGCAATGACTGTAGTTAATTTTAGCAATGGGATAACATCTGGAACAAAATCCTTCAGCTTTAATAAAAATGGTAACTCACTTTCAATAGGAGGTAACCTCTCAGTACCTAGTGGATTCCCTTCTGACGTTCCTATCTACCCAAATTCTAAAATAGTACTATCTACCAAGACCAATAATAGTGAATATGCAGTTACCTTTACTAATTCAGATCCAAAATCCAAGATCTCTGAATACTATAAGATCCAAATGGAATCAAATGGATGGATTATGGAAAATAATTCAGATAGTACCGAAGGAGGCACTCTAAACATTGGAGATATATCTTCTTACACGAAAGGACCTAATAGGGCTAGCGTTGTGCTGAGCCAAAGTAACGACAAAACAACCGCAGTAATTACAGTTGCCCCAATTAAATAATATGAATCTTAACAAACAAGACTACTTAAGAGTAATAATTCCTAGCAAAAAGGAGATGCTAGTCATACTTTCGCTGGTTATTGTTATATTTCTTACTTTTGAAATAAATTTGATATACCTAAAGATTACGCAGAACTCAATATTTTCCGATACCTCTCTTCAACAAAATTTTAGAAGCCAGATAGATGCTTTTTTTGCCGAAAACAAAATAGCCAATACTATAAGTTTAGTTGTCTTCTGGTCGGGTGTAGGTCTTGTAGCTTATAGTATCATTTGGTCGGCATATTCATTTTTTACTGAGGCTAAAAGCGAAACAGAAGTTTACAGCGGCCAGTATGTTAATCAAGAAAGCAAGCACGATAGACTGCAAAGGACACTAATGCAGGCAGGCATATTAGCAGGCTTGGTAGCTCTTGGCTTATTAAGCCTAAACATAACAATCCCACTTTTTGTAGGTCTTTGGACGACGGGAATACTTTCTATACCTCAGGAGACGTTTATTGGAATACTGCAGATATTAGGAGGGTTCTTGGGAATGGCTGTAAATTTGTATTTATTTAAAATACTTATTGATTGGATTGAGCTTCTAGACTAATTAGTATTTTCTAATAAGGCCTATTAGTACGCCTTGGATTTTAATTGGGGTTCCGGGCTTAACGATAATAGGATCCATAGTAGAATTGGCTGGCTGGAGTCTGATGTGATCCTTTTCTTTGTAGTAACGCTTTAGGGTGGCTTCTCCGTCATTTACCAGGGCAACCACAGTGTCTCCATTGCTAGGAACTTCCTTTTCTTGAACTACAACATAGTCGCCATCATGGATGCCATCTTCAATCATGCTCTGGCCTTTTACTTGGAGCACATACGAGTTTTTTGTACCCACCATGAATGCAGGTACCTCTAGGGTCTCCTTGTGGCCTGAGATGGTTTCAATTGGGCTACCAGCAGCAATAAGTCCAAGTATAGGCAGGCCCACCCCGGGCTCATTAACTGAAGCTTCAACTTCTTCCACTGGAATGAGAGATCTTGCTGAATTACTGCCTTTTTCTAGAAATCCTTTTTCTACCAAAGTATCGATATGTTGAGCTACGGTTGCGACTGAGTTGAGTTTTAGCCCGTTGGCAATTTCACGGTAGCTAGGTGAGTATCCCTTTTGCTCAATAAAAGTAGTAATAAAGTCTAGTGTCTTGCGTTGTTTTTTTGTTAAAGCTGTTTTCATTTTTCCTCCTTTTTAGTTAATTTCATTGTACCGAACGTAATGCGAACTTGTCAAGGCAAAACATAACAAATATATATTTATATCCAATAAATATATAACCTTAGTAGCTTTGCTTAGATCTATTTTACAGATACATGAAGCTGAAAAATAAAAAATTAACTGAACTTCTATTGACATCAACTCTCAGGTGGAATAACCTAGGTTACATAAGATTAAATTAAGGAGGAATTCAAAAAACATGGCATATTCACATGTAAATTCAAAAGGACAAACTTATTACCTACACTCAAGAGAAGTAACTCTTAAGGGTGGAAGACTACAAAGAATTTATTTCTTTGCTAAAGAAGTAAAAGACGGAGCAATCGATGAATTGCCAGAAGGTTACATCGTAGTAGAAAATACTCGAACTGGCCTTCCAATTCTAAAGAAAGGCTAGTATAGGCCTGAATCAAATTGAGCCCTACGGGGCTCTTTTTGTTTTGAATATTAACAGGTATAATATACACTTATATTTGGCAGGGGCCCGTAGCTCAGCGGTTAGAGCAGTCGGCTCATAACCGATTGGTCGTTGGTTCGATTCCAACCGGGCCCACCATTAAGAGAAGATCAGCATGCTGGTCTTTTTTTAGTAGACACTATTGCTCGACCATCATAAGCGCTTTACAATTATTATGTGGGGAAACAAAAAGAACCATACAAGTATTATGATAAAGACCATCCCTACTTAAGTACTCTCAACACTAAAAAGAGGGTGGATTATCGTCGCAAGCAAAAGATTGCTTTGGCGACTGTTTTGGTGTTTTTGTTTTTCTTGGTCGAGTTTGTTGCATTATGGGGAGCTTCTAGTTCAAGAGTGGCCTACAGCCCTCTTCGATCGAGCGTGATGAGCGGGGTTAAGCCCCCTAAGCCAAAGCTATTAGTAAAGGCAGAACCTGATAAGGCTCCTCCACCTCCAGTTTTGGTGGAAGCCGATATGTACCTTGTTGTGCCGAAATTATTTATAAATACACCCATAGAATCTATGGGTAGCTCTAGTGCAGGAGAAGTATTATTGCCTACTAAAAATACTAATGTGGCTTGGTACAAGGATGGTGTTAAGCCAGGAGCAAACGGAAGTGTATTTTTGTCTGGTTACTACGGTAATGATAAGGCAGGCATATTAAAGGACGCCAGTAAGCTTGAGGTTAATGATTCTATTGAGATTCGATATAAAAATGGCAAATCTGTAAGCTATAAGGTAATTGAAAAAACTAACTATGCCCCAAACGAAGAAATTAAGCCAGAGTTACTAAAAAAAGATGATGCTAAATATCTTAGTCTATTTATGGTTTCTAACTCAGGTGCCACAAAGATTGGCCTTGATGCCCAAAGGTTAGTTATATATGCCAAGGCAGAATAATTGACGTCCATGGTGTTTACCAAATAAAATAAAGCTTAACTTTTATAAAGGAAAAAATTGAAAGAAGCCAATTCAGATCAAGAAAATATAGAAAAAGAATCATCCGATAAAGTTACGGTTGAGCCAAATTCTCTCAAAGACTACTCTTCGTTTAAGGAAAAAATAGAAAAGGCTACCAAGGAAAAGCCGAAAACTAGCGGTCTTTCTGTGACTTCTCTGGTATTTGCCTTTTTGATTCCACCAATCGGCTTAATAATGTCCATGGTTGCAAGATCCAAATCTAAAAATGAAGACAGGCCGACAGCTGTTGCAACAACAGCCATAGTAGTCTCGACCATACTGTTTTTTGGCATACTCGGGGGAGGAGGGTTTGTAATTTATAGAAGCTACAACAAGACAAAGACTGCTCAGCAGTCATATGGCAATAATTCACAATCTGATAACCAAAGTGTCGATAAGACGTATTCTGCTGATGAGAAAAAGGCGATTGCTCAAAGTGAGCAATTTTTGAATTATATAAAGTCAGAAAACTATACGG
>Ga0214921_10001811_pt1 | contig 35731 bp, 25 predicted proteins | sample LL1505_MetaG_FD_177992 | JGI IMG/M metagenome (GOLD analysis project Ga0214921, IMG submission 177992) | Freshwater microbial communities from Lake Lanier, Atlanta, Georgia, United States - LL-1505 | ecosystem: Environmental > Aquatic > Freshwater > Lake | place: USA: Georgia | collected... | reverse complement strand
TGGGGGTGGTAAAATTTTACACAAAATGTCGTTCTTACGATTAAGGGATCATTTCAGAATTTTGTGGGCTTAATAGTAAGACTTCGGAAATGTATGTATACGTACTAAAATGAAAGAAATCTATCACCAACACGGTTCTTACTACACAAAATGTCTATTTCCGACAATTTGTGTACACAAATTGTCGGAAATAGACATTTTGTGTAGTATTTAGAATGGTAGATTAGAATATAGATAATGGATAAAACATGCACACTCTGTAAAAAAGAGTTCAGAGATGCAGCAACTCTTCGTCGCCACACTGCAAACAAAAAGCCTTGTATTGTAGTCGAGCTGCCAACCACTCCACAGTGGCCATGCCCACAATGCAATCGCCCATTGTCTTCAAAAGATTCACAAAGAAGGCACATTAAACTGTATTGCCGAGCCGCAATACCGCAACCCAATGATGCTGTAGTTGCATTAACTGCCAAAGTAGAAGAGATGTCAGCTATGATTGAGACATTAATACAGAATAGTGCCAATGTCGGCGCTAGTTGTGCCAAAACGCCAGACATGTCAATTGCAGTGCATGGCGATATGGTAAACAATGTAAACTTGACTGTCAACATCGCGCCATGGGGCGCGCCCCTCTCTGTGACAGAGAGCGATATCGAGGCCGCCCTCTGTGACCTGCCGACAGACATCCCCCAGACTGGCGAAATGGTCCGGGCGCTAATGGAGGTGGTAAAGCGCGCGCACCTCCCGCCAGAGGCGCGGAACATTTACTTAAACCCTAAGCGCACAGACCAGGCCCGCGCGCTCACCAAGAACGGCTGGGCGTTTCTGCCGCTAAGTGAGGCAACTCAAGCGCTATTCGACGGGGCCTCTGCGCAAATAGAGAAGCCCCCAGCGATTAGAGTCGGAGTCGGCCAAGCGCGCACAGCTCTGCCCATTCACTACCGCATGGATAAGGCGAATGTCGTCCAGATGGGCATGCATCCGATGGGCGCCCATCTGGCAAATATGGCGCCCGGCGGTGTCGGCCCGCTGTTGGTTGAGGGCAAGCCCACCGGAGCCCCCAGCGAGATAGCGCTGGCGCCGGCGCCAGCGCCAGCGCCGACAGCTCCAGAAAGATTCAGAAAAATAGTGTCAGAGATACCAGCGGCCTACAGCGAAACTGGGGCGCTGCACCCCGGGTGGATCGCCGAAGTCGTCAGCAAGATTGCCTTAAGCCCCATCGAGTTTTACAAGTTATTAGAAATTGAAGCGGCCGCCGGCCGATTTGCGGAAGAGTGGGCTGGCATGCAAAAGCTGTCGCAAGAGAAGTCTAAGCCCCGGCCGAGCCCCGCAGACAGGCCGTAAAAAAAGTGCGCGTGTTGAGATCACTTGTTGACGGGAGTAGCAGAAGTAGCGGGAGTAGCGGGAGTAGCGGGAGTAGCGGGAGTAGCAGCGGCTGCAGCGGCTGCGGCACCACCGGCGCCAGCGGGCAGCACAGGGAAATTTGCCATAACTGCAGCCACTGTCGCCAACGGCACCATTTCATCGGCCCTGTCTCTCACGTAATCATCGATTTCTTGGGGTGACAATCTAGGGTTCTGCGCTACGACAAAGGCCTTGCGATTCTCGTCTGGGATTGTAGTCGCCAGCTGGGTCCACGGGCGAGGCCCACGCCCCCCCCCTTCCAACCACGCAACTAGCTCTTCGTATGCTTTGCCCGTAAGATGCGGCTTGAATTCAGTCTCGACTCTCTGCATAAGGGCTGCATAAGCATGTAATTCCAGTTTCGACGTGTTTCCGAGGTCGTATTCCAACCGGTCCAGAACGTACTCCTTATTGAAATGATTGAAACGATTGAGACTCGTCATATTGAAGCCGATGTATGAATAGTTTAAAAATTTCAAATTTTGCCGCTCAACACAGCAGGGCTTAAGCGCAAATTTCATTCAATTCTGAAAGAATTGGGAAAATGAGGAATTGGAGTAAGATCGACACTTTTTTTTCCAATTTTACGCCACCGCCGCCTGCGCCTCGAGCTTCACGGCGTCGATGACGGGCGGCGCGAGGGCGAGCCCGCTCTCGCGGGCGAAGGCGTCGACGTCGGCGGCGACGGCCGCGCGCATCGCGGCGGCGAGCCGCTCCGAGTCGGCGTCCGTCGCGCCGGCCGCCTCGAGGGCGGCGGGCGTCGTCGCCTGCCAGGCGGCGGCGGCCGCGCGCAGGCCGGTGTCGGGCCCCGCGGCGGCCTCCTTGGCCACGCGCGCGATTACCGCGGCGGCGCGGGCGAACACGTCGTTCTTGAACTGCTCGAGGGTCTTGACGCCCCAGTTGCGCTGGTCCCAGTCGAGCAGCACCAGCGCCGCCAGGATCCGGGTCGTGCGCCCGTTGACGCAGACGATGTGGCGGCCGCCGCCGCCCATGCCGCCGAACTGCCCCGGCTCCCAGGCGTCGGCGAGGGCGTCGAACGCCGCCTGGCGGATCTGGCCGCGCGCCGCCGCGTTGCGGGGGTCGTCGGCGCGGCGCCAGACGCGCCGCAGGCACTCCTCGTCGGTGGCGCCGATCGCGAGCACTTTTTCGCCGCGGCGGGTGCGCTCGGCGACGGCGACGGCGTCGTCGACGAGCGCGGGGCGGCCCTCCGACAACTTCGCGCCGTCGCGCCGGATGTCGGCGATCACCTCGTCGAGGGTGGGGAGCGCCTTGTCGCCGGAGCCCTGGTCGGCGCGCAGGCGGTCGACGACCGCCCGCAGGCTGGCGAGCACCCCCGTGTCATGGGAGTTCTGCGGGTCGTTCGTGTGGGCGGTCGCTGCCGCGACGTACACGGCGGTCGCCGCGGCGGCGCTGGGGGCCTCGGCGGCGATCGCGCGCCGGTCGGCGATCACCGCCTCGCGGCCGCGCGCGGCAGCCGCGGCCAGCGGGACATCAAGCACGAAAGTGAACGGCTGCAATTGCATTTGCGCTCCACCGGCAAAGCCCTGCGCGCCACCGGCATTACCCCCACCGGCAAAGCCGAAGTTCGCGATCTCGAACGTAAACTCGCCGGCGAGCACCTCGCCGAGCGCGGGGTCGGTCGCCAGCAGCTCGGCGAGCCCTTCGATTGCAAAACCGAGGGCTGCGTCAACGACAAAGGCCGCCGGAAAGTCGCCCTGCGCCCGATCGTTAGCTTGCGTGGGCTGGCCGCGAGCTGCCCAACGCCGTGGTCGCACTGGCAGTTCAAGTTCGCGTTCGCGCTCGCGTTCACGCTCGCGCTCGCGTTCACGCTCGCGTTCACGCTCGCTCGCGTGAGCATGTTCATGCTCGTGAACGTGCTCACGCGAGCGAGCTTGAAATTGCGCCTCGGGCTCTCTTTCGAGACGAAAATCGTCCATCGCACGTTGTACCGGCAATGTGCGTTGCCGCTCTCGCAACGGCAATGTGCGTTGCCGCGCGTGCGGCAGCGGCGCGCGCGGCCGACGCGTCGGCCGCTCGGCGCGGTACCTTTCTACCGCGCCGAGCGCCGCCGTGTGCCGCCCGCGTTCGGCGCGGTAGCGCTCAACTGCGCCGACGCTTTCGTTAGGCGGCTCAGAAGCTTCATTTCGTTGGTCCGACTTTACGACAAACGAAATGAGCACAATCGCCACAACAATAACTACGGCAATCAGAATGCACTTGTCTGCAGTCAGCGCCATCAGTCGACTTATATTATACAAGTCGACTTATAGTTGCCGCTCGCCGCAGCCTCAAATCTTCAATTTCTTTGAAATTGGGATTTGAGGCTGCGGCGAGCGGCAACTTTAAGTCGAAAAATTGAGGCCGCGGCAACTATCCTAAGACAAATTTGTCGATGCCATCGGCCGTAAACTCATCAGGCCGGTCCCGATGCAGCGCCGACATGTCCGCATAGATCGCGGCATCCTTCGGCGCCGCGGCAGGCACGCTGGCCTTGAACTGCGAAAAGGTCGTTTGTGTGCCATTTGCGTCGAAGAGCGGCTTGGTGGTCGCGAGCGCGGTGGCCGCGGGGGACGCGAAGCCGCTGCGGCGGGGGGCGCCGCCCATTGCGACGGCCGCGATGGCGACGAGCGCGAGCGCAGCGATCAGCGCGAAGACAGCGCCGCTCGATTTATGTTGACCCATCTCTGAAGTATACTTATAAGTATATATTGCCGCTCGCCGCGGCGGGGCACAAATTCAATTCCCAATTTCAAAGAAATTGAAAATTGGGAAAACGATATCATTTTTCAATTTCAAAGAAATTGGGAATGCAAAAAATGATATCGTTTTCGCTTACCGATTTGACTCTTCAATTCTTCGAATTGAGGCATCGTTTTCGCTTACCAATTTTGCGATTCACCGCGACCTCAATTCGAAGAATTGAAGGGGACAAATCCGTAAGCAAAAACGATGCCTTTTTTGCAATCCAATACAGTGGATTGCAAAAAAAGGCATCGTTTTTGCTTACCGGTATGTTTGGCGCCCCGCCGCGGCGAGCGGCAAATTTGTCCCCTTCAATTCTTCGAATTGAGGTCGCGATGAATTGCATATATACTTGCTTTTTTCGGAAAAAAGCAGAAATGAATATTCCCCGGCTTCTGTATAGTCAGATATGTCTTTGAATAGCGCTGAATCTGCAAGCTTCAAAGATGCAAGCTCCGAATTGTATTATGACGCCCTTCAAGGCGCCTACTTGGCGGGCGCCAGCGTGATCTGCGCCTCAGTCGGGGACCCCGACCGGGGCGTCCCCTCGATCGCCGAGTGGCTCGACCGCGTGCCCAGCCCGGTGGAGCGCGCCGCGTACGAATTCGTGTGGAAACATAATCATTCTCTTCTTCTTTCTCCTATTTCTCCAAAGGAGAAATAGGAGAAAGAAGAAGAGAATGAAGAACCCTTACAAGCCCCTGCGAAATAGGAAGTACATCAGCGGGAGGGGCGCGTCTTTTTGCGCGCGCCCGACTTCTTCGAGGCCGCACTCGCGCGCGGCCGCGGCCCACCCGTCGGCCGAGCGGTACGTCAGGTGCAGCCCCCAGGCCCAGCTTTGCAATTGTACTTGTACTTTGCAGTACAGGTCGTGCGCGACGTCGAACAGGGCGCGGTCTACGGCGGCCGACGCGCCGTCGGCGCACACGTACTCGCACAAGAGCAGGAGGCCGCCGGGCCGGAGGGCGCGGGCGGCGGCGGCGAGCAGCGCCGGCGCGTGGTGGGCGACCATCAGCAGCGCGCACACGTCGGCGGCCCCCTCGGGGAGGCTCGCGGCGCCGCAGCGCTCGAACGAAAGTTTGGGCTCGGCGCCCCCCTGCGCAGAGAAATCTGCATCAGACACCAAGCACACGCGCGCCGCTGCAAGGCCGAGGGCGCGCGCGAGGGCGCGCGCGCCCTCGGCGGGCGCGGGCGCGCAGCAGGCGCCCGCGTGGGCCACATACATAAGGGCGCTTGCATTCGAGCTCAAGGGCGCGCCCACACCTACACTTGCACTTGCACTTGCACTTGCACTTGCAATCAACTGCGCGCCATCGGCCACAAACGCATCGGCGGCCTCGGTGGCGGCCCGCCCGCGGCCGCTCGCCGCGAGGATCTGCAGCCGCTGCGCGTCGTTGAGGCTCGGTTCGAGCAGCGCGCCAAGGAGGCGCTGACGGGCGGCACCGAGGCGCCCCGCGCGGGCGCGCCCCTCGGCGGGGCTGAGCGCGAGCGCCGCGGCCCGCACCCACACCTGGGCGCGCTCGGTCGCGCTCAGTTCTGGCGAGCGCGCACTTGCAAGTTCACTTGCGGGTGCAAGTGGACTTGCAAGTGCAAGTGCACTTGCAGCACTCAGCAGCGTTGAGGGCTCGAGCGACGCCATAATCCGGTAATCGCTCCGCAGCGCCTCCTTCGGCTTCCGTTCGAGGATAAACGCACACTGGTGCTCGGCGGCGAACTCGACAAACGCGGCAAGCCCGCTAGATTGGGCGCCGGCGGCGCTAGCGGCACCCGCGGCAGCCTCCGAATCGAAGTATTCGCCCCAGATGCGGCCGACCGCAAAGCCCGCATGCGTGTCCGGCCCGACCCCGCGCGGCCGGGCGCTGTCGTTCGCGTGGAAGATGACTCGGGCGCTCAGTTCAGACCGCCAGGGCCGCCCTGGCTGCTGGAGCAGCCCCGGCCGACCGAGCTGCTCGAACTGGGCGGCCAGGCGCGCGAGCCAGTCGGCGGCGGCGTCGCGCCGCTGGATGTCGATGCCGCTGGTCCAGATGTGGGCCGTGTCGACGCAGACGCCGAAGAGCTCGTCGGCGGGGTCGACCTCGCGCAGTGCCGCCAGCAGCGCCCCGAGCTTCTCGGGGCTCTCGTAGTAGGTCTCGGCGGGCGTCACCGCCGGCGTCTCGAAGAAGATGCGGACGCCCCGCGCGTCCGGGTTGATCAGGCGCGGCGCGTACTTGACCACGGTGGCGATCGGCGCCTTCGGCAGGTGGATAACGAGCCCACAGATGCCCGCGCGCGCGCACACGGCGAGCTCGTCGCGGATGAAGCGCGCGGCGTCGGGGTCGCCGCCCCAGGGCGGCGCGACGTAGACGCTGTGCGCGTACAGCTTGATCGGGGCGGCGGCGGCGCCAGCGGCGGCAGCGCTGCCGCCGGCGCCCCCGCCGGCGCCCCCGCCAGCAGCGCCCCCGCCGGCAGCCAGTTCGCGCAGCTCGGCCGCCTCGGCCGCCGTAAGCGTAATCTCGCGGCGGCCGGGCCCGCCGACGAACACCTGGGCGCACCGCAGCGCGACCCCGCACTCGTCGGCGGCCTCGGCGGCGGCCGCGCGGATGTGCGCGGCGAGCGTCGGGGGCGCGCTGCGCGCACTCTTCTGCGCGTGGTACCGATTGACGTGGCAGCCAAAAATCATGGTGCGTATCCTTTATGATGCACTGCATACAATTGCAACAAAAAAGCTTGCCGCTGCTTGCAGCGGCAAATTTGTCCCCTTCAATTCCTCATTTTCTTTGAAAATGAAGTCGCGGTGAATTGCAATTGTTCAGTTGTTCAATCATCCGATTCCTGTGACGCCTGCTCTTCAGGATTTAACTCGGCTAAAACTCTAAATGGATTCGCCCAAGGGCCTGGAGCGGCGCGGGCTTGCACTTGCGGCAGCTGAGGCAGCTGCCGCAAAGCGTGCGCTTGCAGAGCGCGCGACGCGCGCTCTGCGGCATTCGCGGCCGCTGCCACCGCGGGCGCAGCGGCACGCTCTGCTGCGCCCCCAGCGCTGACTGCTGCGCCCCTAGTGCTGGCCGCTGCGCCCCTAGTGCTGGCCGCTGCGCCCCTAGTGCTGGCCGCTGCGCCCCCAGCGCTCGCCCCAGCGCTCGCCCCAGCGCTCGCCCCAGCGCTTGCCGCAGCGCTGGCCGCAGCGCTGGCCGCAGCGTACTTATCGTCGCTAACAATCAGTTCGCCGTCTGTATCATAAACATACCGGCAGAACGGCCGGGAGTGGCCCGCGTAGCCGCAGCGGTGGCAGCGGCGGCTCGGCCCCGCGGCCGCGCTGTAGCAGCTGGCGGCGCGATGGCCGCGGCGTCCGCAATTTTCACAGTTAATATTTTCAGTCTTTGTGTAACATTTTTCGGCTTCATGCCCTTTGCGGCCGCAACGGCTGCAGCCTGGGTTTAATCTAATTTCATTAGTTAATTTTAATTTTATTTCAGTCGCTTGCGCCGTCGCCAGCAGCGCTGTCGACGGCGACGCCGCCAGCAGCGCTGTCGACGGCGACGTCGCCAGCAGCGGCGTCGCCGACGGCGATTGCAGCGCCGTCGGCGACGGCACTTGCTTCAGCGGGGCGAGGCAGGTCGCGACGAAGTGGTTGTCGCGGCCGCAGTTCGTGCAGCGGCCGGCGGCGGCCCAGATCTCGTGCTGCAGCGTGAAGACGTCTTCTGGCGGCAGCTGCACCCGCGTGTAGGCGCCGCCGCGCACGAACTCGATGCCGCGCTCGGCCATGAGGCGGCGGGTGGCGGCCTCCTCGTCGTAGCGGTCGCCCGCCCGGACCTCGACGAGCTCGACCGGCGGGTACTTTTTCGTGAAGGCGGCGCCGGCGCCGGCGAAGTGGGCGCGCACCCGGTCCTCGTAGTCGACGGCGCTGCCGACGTAGTAGCGCGGCGGCTCGCCCGGGGGCGAGCGCAAACGCAATATGTAAATGTGCACTTCTGTCATTATAGTTATAGTTATAATTATAATTATAATTATAAGCGCCTAATTGATTCATTCAATTCCCAATTTCAAAGAAATTGAAAATTGGGAATTCGCGCCCCGCGGCGAGCGGCAACTTTATTTCTCTAGCGCCGCTGTCGCGGCGGCGTCGGCAGCTGCGTTGCCGGCCCAGAGGGCCCGCGCGCGGGCCGGCGCGCTCGCCGGCGGCGCGGGCGTGTGGCTGTTGACGTGCGTGAGCTCGACGGTCGCGACGGCCCGCAGCGCCGCCAGCAGGGCCTCCGCGATCTCGACCAGGTCGAAGTTGCAGAGCTGGTGGGCCGTGCCCTTCCGCCGCCGCGCCGGCAGCCAGTCGGAGAGGGTCATCAGCGAGATGCGGCTGTCCGACACAATCTCGCACACCGGTAGGACAGCTGCGGCTGGCGGCGCTGCGGCCGCAGCGCCGGCGAGTCTCTGCAGCGCCGGCGGCGCCACCGTGACTAGCCGCAGGAGGCCCAGCAGCGCGTGCGCGATCGCGAGCAGCTCGCCGCGGTTGTTGCTCGGCGCGGGGCAGCCGGCTTCATTGGCCGAATCGGCCAAGCTCACAAACCCCAGCTCGGGCGCCCTGGCGTCGACCAGGCGGTAGGTCGCCGCCTCAACGAGGCCTGCGGTGGCCACGGCGCCGACGACGGCGAAGGAGGCGCGGGCGCCGGCCCGCCCATTCTTGGAGCAAGCGCCGTCGGTGAAAACGAGAAAGCGGGCCGACTCCATTTCGAGGATAGGCTTTATTAACTAATAGCGTACAATCCAATTCCAATTCCAATTTCAATGGAAGCAAGCGCGTCAAATATTTCTCGCGGCGACGTCGCGCCCGGCCCCTCCGTCGACGAGCTCTTGCGCGAAATCGACTCATATGGGGCGATCCCCCGAAAACTAACCGCGCTCGCCGATTACGGCCTGGCCGAGCTCGCCGAAGACTTCGGCGAAAGCGCCGAAGACTTTGACGAAGGCGACTTTGGCGAAAGCGCCGAAGACTTCGGCGAAAGCGCCGGCTTCGGCGAAAGCGCCGGCTTCGGCAACCGCAAAGGCTCGAGCTACACCGACTTCGCCAGCCAGTACAAGCGGGGGTTCGAAGTCGAAGTCGAAGACGATGCCAGCATTGCCGACACCTGCGACAGCATCCACGCGCTGACGAAGGCGCAGGCGGTAACGCTGCGGTCGCTCGCCGCACAGGTCGCCACGCTCAGCGCGGAGGTCGCTGAGCTGACTGTGCTGCTGCGCCAGATAGCGTCGGCAGTATCTCTCAGTCCAAAACAGGCCCCGTAAGGTCAAAAGTTACTTTTTGAATGCACAAGCTTATTCTAATAAATGGCTGCATTCGAGCTTGCCGTTGGCGAGCTCGCCGTTGCCGAGCTCGCCGTTGCCGAGCTCGCCGTTGCCGAGCTCGCAGAGCCCCGCGAGACCGTCCGCCGCGCGTTCGCGGCGGCGCTGACGACGGCCGCCGCCGAGTTCGGCGGCGGGGCGGCGAACGGCCCCGCGGCCGAGATCGAGAGCGCCTGCTACAACGCGGCGGTGCGCACCTGCAAGGAGTCGGCCGACCCGCCGCGGCGGCACTGGGACTCGCCCCAGTTCGTCGACGTGTACAGCACCCGCTGCGGGTCGGTGCACGGGCTGCTGGACCCCCGCTCGGCGACCAACCGCTCGTACGCCCCGCGGGTCGTGGCGCGCCTCCTGAGCGGGGAGCTCACCTACGCCGCGCTCGGCAGCCTGCCCGAGCGCGACCTCTGTCCGGCAGCGCTGGCGGCCGAGCGGGCGGTGATCGCCGCCCGCAGCGCGCAGCGGGTGGTCGCGAAGGAGTCGGCGATCTTCCAGTGCCCGCACTGCAAGGAGCGCCGCTGCACGTACACGGAGGTCCAGCGGCGCAGCCTCGACGAGCCGCCCGACTACGTGTGCGTGTGCTTGAACGAGCGCTGCCGTCGACAGTTCAACGGGCGGACCTAAGATTGCCGCTCGCCGCGGCGGGGCGCCAATCTTGCCGGTAAGCGGCGGGGCGCAAACTCTATTTTTTCTTTGAAAAAAAAAGATTTGCGGCCCGCCACGCGGCAAGAATTAAGCCTGAACTTTCACTTTCACGTTCGCGCAGGCGCCCTCACCAGCGCGAACCGCCGCGTGCGCGTCGTGGACGGCAGCCCCGGCGTCCTCGAACGCGCGCAGCTGGTCGACGCAGAGCGCCGACAGCCGGGCCAGCTCGGCGTCGAAATCTGCCAGCGGGTGGCGCTGGCGGAGCTCGCGCGCTGAGACGCGGAGCCGCTCTATGTCGTCGCCGGCCCCGATCCGGTCTGCCAGCTTCTGCGCGTCCTGCGGCTCGCGCCGCGCGAGCAGCAGGACCACCATCTGCAGGCGCGTGGTGTACAGCACGTACTGCGCTTCGGCTTGCTGCATGCAGCTGTCGCAAGGGAACTTTGAAGACATATTATTAAATACTTGAGTAATATTCAGTTTTGCCGCTCGCCGCGACAAATATGGGGACACTTTGGATTGCGAAAACGATGTCATTTTTGCAATCCAAAGTAATGGATTGCAAAAATTGACATCGTTTTCGCTTACCGGCAAGATTGGCGCCCCGCCGCGGCGAGCGGCAATAATTGCAAACGCAATCGTCAAGTCAGCTTGGTCATCGTGCTGACGACGAGGGCCTTGGCGTCGATGGCGCTGCGGAACAGCAGGTCGGCGTCCTCGCGGCAGAGGATGCGCACGTCGTCGGTCACCATCGAGCTCGCGAGCGACTTGACGTTGGCGACCTTCACCGTCGCGCGGAAGATCGCGCCGTCGGCCACCGCCGAGCGCAGGCCGATCTTCGCGGGGACGCGGTAGACCTCGTTGTACACCATGTTGGCCTTGGCGTAGGTGAGCTGCAGCGGGTGCGCCCCCAGCTTCTCGAAGGTGAGCGTCTCGCTGTAGTTGCTGGCGTCGCTGATCGACTTCTTGAACTGCTTCGCGCTCAGCGTGAACTCGATCGGGAAGAGCGTCGCCAGCGCCGCCGGCGTCAGCGCGCGCTCGGCCTCGTACAGGTCGTCGTCGCGGGGGTAGATCGAGAGCTGCACGCGGTAGTTGCACTCCTTGTCGATCTCGGCGTCCTTGAACACGAAGGTGAGGCTGTTGGGGTCGTCGATCGACTGCAGGATCGTGATCTTGAAGAGCGTCTTGTCTATCGCCGCGAACATCTTCTCGACGTGCTCGCGGTTGAGGCCCAGCCAGAACTCGCCGTCGCTGTAGTGCCAGTTGACGTGCTCGCCGGCGACGTGGGCGACGACGCGGCTCGTCTTGGAGTGGTCGCGCGCGAAGAAGGTGAGGCCGCGGGGGTTGCAGCGCAGGTGGACGTCCCGCGCCTTGATGTTCTTCAAGTACGTGAAGAGCGACTTGAACACCGAGGGGTCGCCGTAGACGAACTCCAGGCGGTTGGCCGCGTCGCGCGGGGCGGTCACCACGCCCCGCTGCTCCAGCGCGGGCGGCGCGGGCTTGCTGGGGGGGCGGCCGGGGCCGCGGCGGGCGCGCCCACCGCCGGTGGCAGTTGCAGTTGCAGGCGCGGGTGCGGCGGCGGCCATTTGCAATTATTTTTTCTGTGGCTAGAGTCTAATAATTGTTTTTTCACTAGTGGAAAACAAAGTTGCAATTCACCGCGGCAACAATTCTTCGAATTGAGTTTGCGCCCCGCCACGGCGAGCGGCAAGAATTCTTCGAATTGAATTGGCGCCCCGCCGCTCGCAGCGGCAAGAATTCTTCGAATTGAATTGGCGCCCCGCCGCGGCGAGCGGCCCCAATTCTTCGAATTGAATTGGCGCTCCGCCGCGGCGAGCGGCAAGAATTATTCGAATTGGATTGGCGCCCCGCCACGGCGAGCGGCAACAATTCTTCGAATTGGATTTACGCCCCGCCGCGGCGAGCGGCAAGAATTCTTCGAATTGGGTTGGCGCCCCGCCGCGGCGAGCGGCAATTACACCGCGAGCGTCGCGCTGTAGAGCTTCAGCGAGGGGACGATCGGGGCCGCCGTGGTCGCCGCGACGGCGGCGGCGGCCGCCCGCCGCCAGCCGGCCATCAGGGCCGCGCGCTGGACGACCTCGCCCGCGGGGCCCAGCTCGGCGTAGTCGGGCCGCAGGCGCGCGAACGCCTCGGCGAGCTGCCGCCGCAGGTCGCGCGCCGCCGCGATTGTCGTCAGCATGCGCGTCAGCCGCAGCTCGCGCGCGAGCCCCGCGCTGCGGCCCCCGCCCGAGTTTCCAACCTGCAGCGCCGACGCTGCGATCTGCAGCGTCGCGCTCCCGTGCGCGGCGGCGATCCGCGCGAGCGCGGCCGTTATGTACGTCTCGGCGCTCTCGCCGGCCGCCGCCTCGTAGTAGGCGGCGCGGTCGGCCGGCGGCGCCGCGGCCAGCGCGCCCTCGAACGCGGCGGCGAGCGCGGCCAGCAGCTCATCGCGGGAGGGGGCCCCCGCGGGGACGGGGTTGTCGCGCACCTTGGCGTCGAACTCGGCGCGCAGGTCGCGGCCGGCCGGGGGCCAGGGCGCGGCCGCGAGGGCCGCCGTGCCGGCCGCCGCGCCGGCCGCCGCGAGGGCCGCCGCGCGCGGCCGCGCGCCTGCGAAGGGGGCCCGCGCGCGCGCCCGGGGCGGCGCCACGCGGAGCGCGCCCTCGCAGTCGCCGTCGAGCAAGGGCGCAACCCGCAAGCGCAGCGGCTCCCCGGCGGGCACGCGCGCGGGAGGCTGCGGCAACTGCGCCGCCCCGTCTGCGGGCTGGGGCGCCGCCCCGTGAGCAGTCCGGGGCGCCGCCCGGATGGTGCGCAAGCGCTCGACAAGACGGTGCGAGAGGCCGGCCGTCATCGGCGCGATCGCCCCGAACTCGGTCGCGCGCCGCCGGTCGATGAGGCGGGTGAGGTCGTACTCGATGTCGAACGATGCTTGTGGGAGAGAAATGTCGACTATGGTTTGCGCTGTTTCCGCAACGGCGCGCGCCGTTTCCGCAACGGCGCGCGCCGTTTCCGCAACGGCACGCGCCGTTTCCGAAGCAACGGCGCGCGCGTCTGCGCCCTGCACGAGGCCCGGCACCTCTTCGTTGAGGCGCTGGAGCACGTGGTATTGCGCGAGCGCCGTCGTGTCGCGCGCGACAGCGGCGGCGCTGTCGGGCGCGATGCCGAGCACGCCGTCGGCCGCTGCGGCGAGTGCCGCGGCCGAGCCAGACGCAGACTCTGAGTCTGAGTCAGAGTCTGCGCCAGACTCTGAGTCAGACTCTGCGCACCGCAGCGCACAAACGTAGGCTTCTGTCGCCACTTCGCCGACGAAGCGGTCGGCAGCTGCGACGGCCCGCCACGCGCCGGCGGGCGCGGCGGCGCCCGCGGCGCCCGCGGCGGCCAGCGCGCGGCGGCGGGCGCCGGCGGCCGCGGCGGCCGCGCCGGCGGCCGCCCGCAGCGCGGCGCGGCGGTCCTCGGTCTCGGTCTGGCCCGTGCGGGCGAACGCCCCGGGGTCGAGGATGACCCGCGCGGCCTCAGAAGTGGCGAGCGCCATTCTGCCGAGGGCGGCAGCGGCGGCGACCGCCGCCGCGAAATCGGACGTATTTGCGGGGCCGGCCGGCGGCCCCGCAGCTAAACCTAGCCGCGAGAGCGCCGCGGCCCACTCGGCGGGCCGCGCGGGGTGGACGCCGGCGGCGACGCGCAGCTGGGCCGCGCGGAACGTCTCGAGCGCGGCGGCCCACTCGAGGAGCGCGGCGAAAAACTCTTGGACCCGATCAGTCATGCTTATATAGAGGCTCCAACTTGATTTCATATTATCGGATGTCGAAAGACGCTGGCTGGCAGGCAGATAGCAAGGGGCCAGAAAACGGAACGGGCTGGCACCTCGTTAAACCGAACATTTCTGACCCGGACCTCGCACCGCCGGCGCAAATGCCGGCCGAAGACGCAGCGCCCTCGAAGGGCTCATTTATTTCGAAGTACCGGACGGCGATAATTATTGCCGTGGTGCTGTTGGTCGTTGTCGTCGTCGTAGTCTACTTTTACTTGAAAAATACGGACAGCACTGGCGTTGACGCTAAGAATGACAAGTTGGGCAAATTTGGAAAGTTTGGCAAATCAAAACCTGGCACAGACCCTTCAAATAATTCAAATAATCCAATCACTCCTGACAAGCCCGATTCTACAGCAATCAACCATGAAGAAGTAGAACGTTTGCGAGAAATGCGGCGCCAGCAACGCGCACAGGGCAATAAAGATATGTTTGCGCCGGCCGATGAGCCGGTGGCGCCTGCGCAGGCGCCTGCGCAGGCGCCTGCGCAGGCGCCCGCACAGGCGCCTGCGCAATCGCAGGCGCCCGCACAGGTGCATGCGCATGCGCCAGCGCCGATAACCAGAGTGCACTTTTCGCCGAATGGTCAGCCGGGGACAGCAATGGCGCAGATAGCTCCACCATTGTGGAGCGGGGCGTCTTATTGGAATGCGCAGCCCGCACTTGCGGCCTCTGCGCTTGCGAGCGCGCCCACGCAAGCGCAAGCGCAAGCGCAAGCACCTGCGCAAGCGCAAGCGCAAGCACCTGCGCAAGCACCTGCGCAAGCGCAAGCACCTGCGCAAGCGTCCGTGCTCGCACAAGCGCCTGCACAAGTGCCTGCGCAAGTTCCTGCACAAGTGCAAGCGCAGGCGCAAGCACCAGTGCAAGCACCAGTGCAAGCGCCCGTGCAAGCACCAGTGCAAGCACCAGTGCAAGCGCCCGTGCAAGCACCAGTGCAAGCGCAAGTGCAAGCACCATTGCAAGCACCCAGCGAGCCCTCAGACATGGACGACCTGCTCGACTCTCTCGCCGATAATGATTTAGAGGACTGATACACCAATCAAGCTACTGATTATTTAATTGTTTTTTTGCACACTTTGAGCGGCATTTTTCGACCGGAGAGGGCGCCAACACATACATTTTGCATTCTCAGCCGCAAGCCCTTTTGGAGAAATAAGAACCCCCCCTATACCCTGCACAATGTCTGCCAAAGCCACTGCCGCAAAAGCCCCGAAGAACGTCAAGCCCGCCGCTGCCGCCCCTGCGGCTTCCGCCCCAACTAAGCCCGTGGCGGCCGCCGCCGAAGCCCCCAAGGCAAAAACCAAGAAGGTTGAAGCACCCAAGGCTGCCGAGGCCCCCAATGCCCCCAAGGCCGCTGAGGCCCCCAATGCTCCTAATGCTACTAAAGCCCCTAAAGCCGCCAAGGAACCCAAGGTTGCCAAAGACGCTAAGGAACCCAAGGAGCCTAAGGCGCCCAAGGCGGAGGCTGACGGCGCGAGCCGCACGCAGCTCGCAAGCGTGCTGCACATCAACATCTCGCAGGCCCGCTGCGCGACCCACCTGAAGCAGCACTTAAGCGACGAGGCCGTCGAGGCCCAGGTGCGCGACCTGAAGGCAAGCCTGAAGGTCACCGCCGACCCCGCCGCCGCCGCCGCGATCGGCGCCTCGATCGGCGCCCTCGCTAAGAAGCTGGTGCGCATCAGCAGCGAGACGCCCATCGCCGTCGCCGTCGTCTGGGACTGCGCGGTAAAGGAGCTGCTGCGCGGCGGCATGGACGCCGCGATCGCCGCCGACCGCAAGATCGTCGACGTCGGGCACGTCCACGAGGCCAACGCCCCGCTGCTGCCGCTCTACAACAAGTGCGCCATCTGGGCCGACTACTCGGGCGCTAACTCGAACGTTGCGGCCGAGGCCGAGCCGGCCACTGCGGCCGCAGCCGCCGAAGATGACGGCAAGAACTCGTTCTACACCTATGTCGAAAACGCCCTCAAGACTGTCAAGGCCGAAGACAAGTACAAGACGATGCGCGTCAGCAACCGCGTGCGCGAGTACCTCGCCGAGCTCGTCGCCCAGGGCATCGCCCGCCACACGCTCCTGTCGCGCATCATTGTGCAGCGCATCGTGGGCGTGCGCACGATGAACGCCGACCACGTCAAGGTCGTCGCCAGCATGCTGATGGCCGACGCCGGCGCCGCCGCTGCCGTCGCAGGGCTCACCGACACGATCGACGCGAAGCTCGCGCTCTACCAGGCGCACCTGCGCTCCGAGCGCGAGAAGAAGGCGAAGGCCCTCGACCCCGCGCAGCTCGCCGAGATCGCCTGCCGCCAAGGCGAGCAGGCCCTCGCGCGCAAGAAGAAGCAGGCCGAGACGCTGAAGAAGCGCGCCATCGAGAGCGCCGGCGCGGCCAAGGCGCTGAACGCCGAAGTCGCCGCCTTGGAGCCCCAGGTCTCGGCGGCCCGGGCCGCCGTCGGTTCGGCTTGAAACTTGAAAACTTGAAACCTTGAAACTTGAAAGCTTGCAATTCACCGCGACTTCATTTTCAAAGAAAATGAGGAATTGAAGGGGACAAATCCGTAAGCAAAAACGATGCCATTTTTCAATTTCTTTGAAATTGGGAATTGAGTTGGCGCCCCGCCGCGGCGAGCGGCAAAGCTGCAATCTTAGATTCAGAACTTTTTTCGTGTCTCCCCGAGGGTTTCAAAAAAATGCTTTACGCCCCGCCCACGGCGAGCGGCAAGATTATTCAGGCGCGCCTGGCGTGGTGGCTGGCTGAGTTGGCTCGTCGACTGCAGTATCGACTGCAGTAGCGACTGCGGCGCCAGCTACTGCGGCTTCTTCTGCCGATGGCGCTGCAGCCGCCTCGCGAAGGCTAGCTTGCTTCTCGCTGTGGGCTTTTCTGCATCCTGTGCACCACAACGTTCCCTGCGGTTCCCACTGGGGGTAGCAATACTGGTTGCCTTCGATTTCTTCTTTGCACCGATTGCACTGATGGCGATTTGCCCCCGTTTCCGACATTGTTCTTTTTTCCAACAAGACTTGTACCAAGGCATATAATTATTCATTTTTGCCGCTCGCCAGCTGCGTGTTCTATCTCGGCGACGACGCGGGCGACCTCTATTTGCGTAATCGGCGCAGCCAAACTGATGCGCAGGGAATTGCGCAGCGCGCGGCTCTCCGCCGAGTCGCCAAAGGCGGCAACGAGGGCGGCCGAGGGCCGCCCCACGATGGCGCTGCGCGCGACCTCGCGCGCAGTGCTGGCGCCAAAGGCCGGGTGCCCGACGACCAGGACGCTGGGGAGCCTGGGGCTTTCGAACCAGAATGAGATATTGGGCACAGCCGCGAGCGCCGCGGCCAGCGCGTCGCGGGCCGCCGCGACGTCGGCGGGGGGCGGCCGCGGCGCCCCCCACGCGGCGACCGCCGCGGCGAGCGCCGGGCCGAGGTGCGTGAGCGTGCTGGGCTCGCTCGCGCTGCCCAGGGCCGTCGCGTGGCATTGCTCGCTTGCGTCGGGCGCGCTTGCGGCAAGCGCGCTTGCCGCAAGCGCGCCCGAAGCAAGCGCGCCCGAAGCAAGCGCGCCCGACGCAAGCGTGTACGGCGCGAGCCCGTACCCGGCCGCGAAGGCCGGGCGGACGCCGAGGGCCGCGAGGGCCGCCGGCGCGCCGACGCCGGCGAAGCCCGCGGTCCAGGCGTCGAGGCCCAGCGCGACCGGGCTGAACGTGCCGGCGCCGATCAGCGCCGACACGTCAGAGTGGACGGGGATGCGCGCGGGCGGCGGCCGCCTTCGCTCGGCCGCCGGCGCGCGCTCGTACGGCCCCGGCGCGGCGGGGCGCGCGCGGGCGCCCGCGTGCGCGGCCGCGGCGATCGCGCGCATGTCGTTGACGACCCCGGAGTCGGCGCTCGCCGCCGCGATGGTCACCAGACACGTGTTCTCGCGGAGGGCGGCCCGCACGCGGGCGGGGTCGACAGTGCCGGTGCCGGCGGCGCATGCACCCGCGCCGCCCGCACCCGCGCCGCCCGCGCCCGCGCCGCCCGCGCCCGCGCCGCCCGCGCCCGCGCCGCCCGCGCCCGCGCCGCCCGCGCCGCCCGCGCCCGCGCCGCCAGCCGCGCCGCCAACGCAAGTAAGCGGCAGGATCGTCAGCTCGCAGGCGCGCTCGGCCAGCAGCGCGCGGCAACAGGCGAGCACGCTGGGCGGGTCGCCGGCGCTGGTCACCACGTGGGGGAGGTGGCGGGTGCCCGCTGCGTAGCGGCGCACGGCACCTGTGATGATCGCGCAGTTCGCCTCGGCGACGCTGCTAGCCCACGACACACTGTAACTACGGAAATCGAGCGTGTTTGGTGCGTCAGGCGCGCTTGCATACGTGATTGCGCTTGCAAACAAGTTTGCGCTTGCAATGTTTGCGCCCGCACTGTCGAGATCGAACCCGCCCTCAGTCGCCATAGCCTTAGCGAGCGAGGTGGCGGCGCGCGCCGCCGCGGCGGGGTCTGGCGGGGCTGCCGCGGCGGCCAGCCAGGCGGCCAGCGCGGGCCGCTGCATGGGGACACCCGCAGCCGCATCCAGATAGATTGGTGAGTGGTGGGCTTCGCGGGGCTCGTGTGCTTCGCGGGGCTCGCGTGCTTCGCGGGGCTCGCGTGCTTCGCGGGGCTCGCGCGCTTCGCGGGGCTTGTGGCGGTCTTCGCGGGGCTCACGGCGGTCTTCGCGAGCTTCGCGGCGGTCTTCGCGAAGCTCGCGTGTATTGCGGCGCAGTGCCGCAGTCTCTTGCCACTCAAATCCCTGCATATATCGAATAAAATAGTATTCTAAAATCGATGCCGGTAGACTTGACAGACTTGCAATTCACCGCGACCCCAATTCCCAATTTCAAAGAAATTGGGAATTGAGGCCGTGGTGAATTGCAGACTTACCAGTAAGCAACAAAAACATCGAGAAATGCTTCTGTGCAAAAATGAAAAAAAATAAGACACCTATATAACGACACAGTCACAAATGTCACTCGATTCTTATCGTTTGCCCAAGCATTTGCGGCGGCTGCAAAAAGCTATCTATGATCTTAGCGAAGCGGAAAATAATCTGAAAAATGCGGAAACGCGTCTGGAACGCCAGAAACAGCAGTTTGCCCAGATTCGTGGGGATTGTCAAAGCAAGTGGGGCAGAGGGCCTAATGAAGGCATTATCGCTGAAGTACTAGCCGATCTCTCTAAAGCGGTAGAGACAGCAAAGTCGACGTTGGTGATTGCACAGTCAGGGTATAAAGATGCCAAAAGTGAGCTTAGCGCGCACAATGCGCGTCTACGTGCAAACGCGTAATAATAATAACTTAAAACAAAAAACGACAAGGAGTGGAAACACCCGCGTCGATTTTTTGCTCAATCCAAGGATTGTGCAAAAAAGAGCACCATTTCGCTCAGTGGGCGCCGCGGACCTCGCCCTCGTTGGCGATCAGCACGACCGACAGGTCGTGGGTGCGGCCCAGCCGCTGGCCGCGGGCGGCGACCTGGGCCTCGATGTGGCGGTCGGCGACCCGGTGGTAGAACACGATGTGCGTCAGCCACGGCATGTGGATGCCCGCGCAGTCCTTCGCGGCGGTCACCAGCAGGACGCCGCCGGCGGGCGCCGCCCGCAGCGCCTCGACGGCCGCGTCCTTCTGCGCGCGCCCGCCGCGCAGGACGCCGTAGGCGATGCCTGAGACGCCGAAGGCGAACTCGATCTGCCGCGTGGTCTCCGGGTGCATCGCGAACACGAGCACCCGCCGGGGGGCGGCGGCGGGCAGCGGGGCGCTGCGGGCGCCGGCGAGCAGGCCGTGGATGAACGGGGGCACCGCCTCGTCGCTCAGGCACTCCAGCGGCTCCTGCTTCAGGAACTGGACGAGCGCCCGCAGCTTGGCGTTCGCGATCTCGGCGGGCGGCGCCGCCGCCAGCGCGGCGCCGGCGGGCGGCGCGGCCTCTTCGGCGGTGGCGCCGCCAGCCGCGGCTGGCGCCGCCGGCTCAGTCGCCAGCGCGTCGTCGCCGAGGGCCGCCTCCAGGTCGAGCTCGGCGCCCACCCGGATGAGGCCCGTCGGGCGCACGTCGACGGCGCAGTTGGGGCACCGGTCGATGAACCGGCGGAGGCCCGCGCCGCCCACGGATTTTGTCACGCAGTTCTCGCACACGATGATCTGGCAGCAGCCGGCGAGCACGTACGCTGCTTCAGATTCTTCAGCAGGAGCTGAAGAATCTGAAGAAGCGAACGGCACTGTGCACACCTGGCAGTAGCCTTCGCGGATGTTGTCGCGCATGCGGCTGAGGGTCTTGCCGTATTTTTCGGTGACCTCCGCGGCCGCCGTCTCCAGCTCGGCGAGGGCGGTGTCGCAGGTGGCGGCGCTCGCGAGGTTCGCCGTCCAGCAGGCCACGAACTCCTCCTCCGTGCCGTCGCGCAGCGCCTTCTTCAGGCCGCCGAGCGTGCGCGGGTCTAAGGCTTGGGTAGGCGCGGGTGGCGCGCCTGCGGGTGGCGCGGGTGGCGCGGCTGCGGGTGGCGCGGCTGGCGTGCCTGCGGGTGGTGTGCCGGTGCCAGCGCTAGCGCTGACACCAGCGGCTGGCGCAGGCACGGCCGCTAGTGCCAGCACTAGCGCTGGCACGGCCGCCGCCAGGTTGCCCGCGCGCACCCGCGCGATGCGCGCGCGGGTGCGCGCGGCGGCCCGCAGGTGCCCGAGGTGGGCGCCGACGACCCGCTGGACGATGTCGCCGACGGAGGCCGCCGCGATGCCGAGGGCGGCGGCGGCGGTGCCGACGGCGTCGGCGTGCACCATCTCGACGATGTCGGCGCCGAGGTCGAGGTCCCGCAGGATGTCGCCGGCGCGGCCGCCGCGCACGACGACGCGGCGGAAGGCCACCTGCAGGCTGTTAATGTGGTCGGCGACGTAGTGGGCGGCGCAGCGGAGGGTGCAGCTGCCGTTGAGCACGTCGTCGAGGGCCGCGCTCAGCACCGGGAGGCGGTCGGGCGCGTTCGCCGCGAGGAAGTCGGCGGCGGGCGGCCCGCCGCTGACGGGGCCGGTGCGCGCCTGGGTCGTGCGGCGGGTGGCCGACACCAGCCAGGTGAAGGCCGCCGGCAGGAAGCAGTCGTCGCCGCCGAGCTTGAGCGTGTCGTAGTCGTCGATGACAAGCCGCGCGACGAGCTCGCCGTCGAGGACGCGCGCGAGGGCCTCGAACATCGAGCGGCCCCGCGCGGGCGGCGGGGCGGCCTCGCCGGCGACGACGAAGGTCGCCGTCACCCGCCCCGCCTTCACGAACAGCAGGTCGACGTCGGCCGCGCGGTTGGCGCGGAAGCGCGCGGCGAACGCCCGCAGCGTGTGCACGTTCTCGACAGTGAACGTGCGCAAGTGCGTGAACTGGGCGGCGTTCGCCTCCCACTGCGAGATGACGTTCGCCGCCGCCGCGACCACCGTGAATGGCAGCGGCGCGTCACAGAGGAGGGTCGCTGTTGGGATGAAATAGCTGTCGGAGGGCGCAGCCGCACTCGAAGGGCAGGCGCTCCCGATCATTGGCGAGAGTAGACCAATCGTGGGCGCGCGCGGCGCGCCGCCGCCCGCGCCGTCGCCCGCGCCGCCCGCGCCGTCGCCCGCGCCGCCGCCGGCGCGCAGCGCGCACTCGACCGCGAGCATGAGCACAGTCTTGCCGAAGGAGAACTGGGCCGCGATGCGGGCGCCGGCGGTCTCGACGACGAAGCCGTTGCGCAGCTGCAGGCGGGGGTCCCGCGCGAGGGCGACGGCCGCCGCGAGCATCGTCTGCTGCGGCAAGTAGAGCTCGCCGCGGAAGCCCGGCGGGGTCGGCGCGCGGGGGTCGTCCTCGCAGAGCTCGCGCACGGCGCACGCGCGGTGGGCGGCGGCGGCCCACGGCACGTGCGCGTCTTCGTCATCGCGGCCCAGCAGCGCGCCGGCGTCGCGCAGCCGCTGGTAGTTTTCCTCGAAGTCATCGTCGACCGCGAGCTGGTTCACCTCCTCGTCGGGGGTGAGGGCGGCGCCCGGGCGGCGGGCCGCCGCGATCGCGGCGGCGCGGGCCGCCGCGCGGGCGGCCTCCCGTTCCTGGACAGCCTCAGCACGTTGGCGCGCGCGCGCGCGGGCAGCCATGATACGTATACTTATGAATTGCGCACTTATGGTTCAATTTGCTCATTTTGCCGCTCGCCGCGGCAGGGCGCGAATTCAATTCTTTCAGAATTGGAAAAAAAAGGCAGCCGCGCGGTTATTTCTTCGCGGGGCCCCGCGGCGCCCACACCGCCTTAGGCGTGGGTGCGCCGCGCGCCGCGCGCGGCCGCCGCGGGGGCAGCGCGGCGCTGCCGGCGAGGTCGAGCGCGCACTGCCGCGCGTGCTTGAGGGGGTAGCCGGGGAAGTGCTCGCGGATGTAGGGGTGGTCGGCGCCGCTTTCGGCGTACATGCGCTTGAAGCGCGCGTACGCCTCCTGGATGAAGGTGGGGTGCGCGGGGTCGACCGTCCCGTCGGCGCGGAAGACCTTGCGCCACCGCAGGTTGAAGCGCCCGCAGATCCGGTCGAGGTCCGCCGCGTGCGCCGGCGGCACCCGGTCGGCGGCCCGCACTGTTGTCTCGCGCGGCGCCTTCTTGGGCGCTGCCGCGGGCGTGGCGGTGGCGGAGGCCGCGGGCACAACCGTGACCTTCTTCCCGAACACCTGCTGGTTGACGCAGGTGAGCGCGCCCGACAGGCGCTCGATGTCCGTCGCCTCCAGCCCGACGTAGCCGCCCTTGTTGATCTCGAGCGCGAGCGCGTCGGCGCCCTTTGTCTCCAGCCAGCGCTCGAGCACGCCCATGCAGTAGCCCCAGGCGTAGGGGCCCTCGGCGCCGAACGGGAGCCAGCCGGGCAGCGCCTCGAGCGCCGCCCGCTGGTAGGGCTCGAGGGGCTCGGGCGCCTTTGCTGCCGCGGCGGGCGCGAGTGCGGCGTCCGCGCCAGCCGCTGAGCCGGGCGCGCCGCGGGCGCCGCGGTAGCGCGCCGCCAGCTGGCTGTAGATCGCGTGGAGGTTAACTCGCGCTTCGCCGGAGGAAGCGCGGGTTTCGCTCGCGCCAGCTTCAGCTGAAGCTGGCGCGAGCGAAACCACCCACTCGTCGGTCGTCTTCGGGTAGCGGCGGCACTCGAGCACGACGCGGCGCAGCTCGGCGTAGGCGCGGTCCCAGGGGATCGCGTCGGCCCGCAGGAGCCGCTCGGAGGGCCGCGCGCCGCTCGCGATCGCCAGCGCCCCGGCGACCCCGTGGCGGATCACCCGGCGGCAGGCGGCGAGCACGGCCGCCGGCGACGCGCCGGCGGCCGTGCTTGCGCTGGTGCCGGCGCTAGCGCCGGCGCCGCCAAGCACGGTGAGAATCTGAGTCTGGGGGTTGCTTGCAATGCCATTGCTTGCAATGCCATTGCTTGCAATGCCATTGCTTGCAATGCCATTGCTTGCAATGCCATTGCCCCCAATCAAGTACTCGAAGAGCCGGGGGTCTTCGTCGAGCAGGGCGTCCACGAACGGGAGCACGCTCGCGTAGCGGCGCAGGTTGGCGGGGGCGTCGGCGGCCTCGGCGGGGTCGACCTCAACCGGCAGGAAGACGACCGACTGCGGCTTGCCCGGCGCGGGGTTCAGCGGGCGGCACAGGCTCTGGATGATGTCGCGGGGGCTGTGGCGCGGCGCGGCGAAGAGCACCGCGTTCAGCGGCGGGACCTCGACGCCCTCCTGCAGCATGCGGCAGTTGAAGAGGGCCGCCCGCACGCCGGGCGCCGCGAAGCGCGCGAGCGCCGCCACCGCGCCGCCCGCGGGCATCCGGCTGTGGGCGGCGAGGCACTCGAAGGTGGAGGGGGGCGCCGCCTTAGCTGCGCCCCCAGCCGCCAAAGCCGCGCCCACCTCCGCTTGCAGCGCGGCCGCGTGGGCGATGTCGCGGCAGAACACGAGCAGCTTGTCGACGGTGCGCATCGCGGCGATGACGGCGGCGCCCTCTGGGGACAGGGGTGTTTTACCTGCAATCGCTTTGTGCGCAAAGCACGGCACTAGCTCGAGCCGGAAGTCGTTGACGTGCCCGGCGGCGATCCCCTCCCGCAAGTAGTAGCGGGCGGCGACCCCGCCGAAGGTCGCGCGGTCGCGCATCGTGAAGACGTCGGGCGCCAGCGGCTCGTACGCGGGCGTCGCCGTCATGAAGAGGCAGCGCGGCGCCGATTCTTGCGCTGGCGCCGACGCCGACGCTGGCGCTGGCGCCAGCGCCGATTCTTGCGCCAGCGCCAGCGCCGGCGCCGGCGCTTGCGACGCTAACGCCCGCAACACTGCGTTGAACGGGCGTGGGGCCCGGCCGCCGCAGGCGCGGTGGGCCTCGTCGAACACGATGAGGTCGAACTGGGGCAGCGCGCTTACCAACAGGTGCGAGCTCTGGTACGTGCTGATGACCCAGCGCGGGCTGACGGCGGCGTCTGCACAGACGCCACCTGCTCCGCCTGCGCTAGTGGCGGCGCCTGCGCCGGCGCGAACACAGAACGCGCGCACGGCCGCCTCGTCGGTGGTCATCGCGAGGGGGCCAGCGGCGGTCTCGACGGCGCGGCCGTCTGAGCCCACCAGGAGGAAATCGGTCGGAGGCGCCTCTTTGTACGCGGCGAGCTTCTGCGCGGTCTGGCGCAGCAAGTAGAGGCCGGGCACGAGGAAGAGCACGGTCGGCGCACGTTCTGCAAATGCATTTGCAAATGCACACAGCGCCTGTGCCGCCGCAAACGCCACCGGCGTCTTGCCGCAGCGGCAGGCCATCTGCAGGATCGCGCGGCCGGGGCCGCCGGCGCGCGCGAGCTCGGCGGCGACCGCCGCCGCCGCCGCCGCCTGGTAGTCGCGCAAGCGCAGCGGCTCCCGAGGTTGAAGTTGCGACTGCGCAACTTGCGACTGCGCAAGCGCATACTGTACGTCGGTTTCTCCAAAGTCGGCGACTTGGTCGTCTACCAAGTCGGCGACCAAGTCGTCGGGCTCGCCTGCTAGCGCAACTGTATCGCATGCAAGTGTGTCGGTGGGTGCGAATGCATTCGCGCCTGCATTCGCGCCTGCATTCATGCCTGCATTAGCGCCCGCATTCGCGCCTGTAATCGCGTCTGCATTCGCAGGCAAGCACAGCTGGCGCAACGCCGGCAACGCCGCGGCTTCATCGGCCGCGCCGGCATCGGCCTCGGCCTCGGCCACGGCCGCGGCCGTCCGGCGGGGCTCGCGGCGCGCGTAAGCCGGGTCGCGCCGCAGCGCTGGCGCGGCCCCTTTTACGACCAGCTTGAGGGCGGCGGCCGCCGCGACCGCGAGCGCGGCGAGCTCGTCGGCGCTCGCCGCGACGAGCTCGCGGGGGGCGAGCCGACGGGCGCCCGCGCAGAAGAGCACGGCCGCCTCCAGGCGGCGCGCGTCGGCCTTGTCGGCGAGCTCGACGGTGAGCGCGTAGCGCCAGCTGTCGGGCGGGAAGCAGGTGACGTAGGCGGAGTCCTGCAGGCGCCGGCGCAAGTCGTCGGTGTGGCCCACCTTGAGGTAGGGCGCAATTAGCGCGTTGGCCGCCACGTAGAAGCCGGGAATCGCCATAGTAGCTATAGGCAGGCGTTCTGGAATCTAACTGCTCGCTCTGGGACCAACTAATAACAGTTCCGCAATGAGCACCAGCTAGCTCAAGACAACATATTTGCAATTCACCGCGACCTCAATTCGAAGAATTGAGTTTGCGCCCCCAATTCAAAGAATTGAGATCGCGGTGAATCGCAAACATTCACAGGTGTGCTACATATGAGTTTACTTAAATTTGCAATTCACCGCGACCCCCAATTCGAAGAATTGAAGGGGACAAATGTGCAATTCACCGCGACTTCATTTTCAAAGAAAATGAGGAATTGGGGGGACAAATTTGTAAGCGAAAACGATGTCATTTTTTGCAACTTCAATTTCAAAGAAATTGGGATTGCAAAAATGACATCGTTTTCCCAATTTTCAATTTCTTTGAAATTGGGAATTGAGTTAGCGCCCCGCCGCGGCGAGCGGCAAAATTTGATAGTTGCTGTGTGAAAAAAAAGATATATACAATTCATAATGGACTCCCTTGTGGTCTGGGTCTTGTTGATAATATTATTGGTGCTGGTCGGCATCACGGTCGCAGCTATTGCGCTGGGCGCGCGCAAGAGGCCGGACACTTGTCGGCCAGCACAACGCGTGGTTCGACCAAAGTGGCTGAGTTTCAAGTTTGGTGGTAATGATGCTGCTCAAACTGCATTTGTGAACGGGCTGAATAATGGTGGCGACTTTGCACAAAGTCGGACAAACCTGATTGCGTGTGAAGACGGTGCTGGTCAAAATCCAGGCTTAGATCGAGCAAATGCAGTACAAAGAGCAATAGAAGCTCGGAAGATTGACAGATATTTATTTCGTGTGCTAAATCCGGCTATGCAAAATGACACCGCTATTGTTGCAGAATTAGGCTATGGCGATCCTGCGCAGTTGATAACAATCCAGGCAAATGCTATTGCAGAGATTGCTCTGCAGTTACCACCTGCTGCTTCAGTACGCTTGTTGGACTTTCTGGCTGAGGGCGCGGGCGGTGGAGATCTGGGTGGCATCAATGGCGCCATTGCGATCATTCAAGCAATGGTTAGCGGTTGGAACATTCCGGGCTTACGCGATGCCGACCGGTTGGAACCAAGGGATCGTCACGATCCAGCACCCGATCAGGCTGCCATGATGCTGGTGGCTTTGAAATCGGATAATATTTTCAAAATTATTAGTGGAGATCTTACATCAGTTCAAATTGCATCAATGTTGGCGACTGTTCAAGTTAGTCCAAATTTGGTTACGGCGCTGAATAACCTAAGTGACCGCAATGCTACCAAGACAGCTCAGATCTTTGACGCGATGGCTGCAATTCCAGCAAGCGCTTCACGCGCGGCTGCCTTGCTAGCAAACATGACAACCGCGCAAGCTGCGCAAGTGCTTGCTGATGGAGCCCGAAGGGCTGGCCCCGTCGAAGGTACACTGACAGCAGAACATGCGGCTGCGATCTTGGCTGCATCTGTCGATGGAAATATTCCCGCGCTTGGCAACATTCTGGATTTGTTGGTTGCTAATGATGGTGGTCTCTTCCATGCTGCTAACATCTTTAACGCGATGGCTGTTAATCCAGCAAGCGCTCCACGCGCGGCTGCCTTGCTAGCTAGCATGACAGCCGCGCGTGCTGCGCAAGTGCTTGCTGATGGAGCCCTTCGTAATGGCCCTCGAGATGGCACACTGTTAGCAGCAAATGCGGCCGTGATCTTGGCTGCATCTGACATTGCATATAATGTCCAGTTTGGTTTGCTATTAAATGAGTTGGTTGCTATTGGTGGTGATGGTTGCTTCCATGCCGCCCGCATCTTTGACGCGATGGCTCTTGCAAGCGCAGCACGCGCGGCTGTCTTGCTAGCAAATATGACTGCTGCGCGTGCTGAGCAAGTGCTTGCAGATGCAGCCACTCGTAATGGCCCCGTCGAAGGTACACTAACAGCAGCACATGCGGCCGCGATCTTGGATGCATCTGACGATGCAAATAATGCCAAGTTGGTTCCAATTCTTAATTCGCTGATCACTAAGAACACGAATCGTAAATTCCGTGCCGCCAAAATCTTTAACGAGATGGGTAATCGAGTACGTGCAGCTGCCTTGCTGGCAAATTTAGCGCCGGCCAAGGCTGCGAAAGTGCTTGCTGATGGAGCCCTTCGGCCCATCGGTGGTGCCGCAGTAGTAGATGGCACACTATTAACAGTAAATGCGGCCGCGATCTTGGCTGCATCGGATGTTACCAATAATGCCAAGTTTGGCGCCATTCTGGATCAGTTAGTTGCTAATGATAATAGTCTCTACCATGCCGCCAAAATCTTTGACGCGATGGCTGCAAGCGCAACACGCGCAGCTGCCTTGCTGGCAAAAATGCAGCCGGCCAATGCTGCGACAATAATTGCAGATGCGGCTATTCAACCCACCGGTGGTGCCGCAGCAGTAGAAGGTACTCTAACAGCAGTAAACGCAGCCGCGATCTTGGCTGCATCGGACGCTGCCGATGATGCTGCATTTGGTACGATTTTGGATAAACTGACTCCTATTATCAACGCAGGAGACAGCGTCAACCTTAAAAGTCAAAAAAATAATCGGTGTTACAAGGCCGCCATCTTGTTTGATTCAATGGCACCAAATGCAGCAAGCGCAAAACGTGCAGCTGTGCTATTAGTTATCATGCAGAATATAAATGCGGGCATTTTGCTTGGCAATGCTAATGCATCTGAAACAAACAAGGCATTAATATTTAACGAATCAGATCCCAAAAACGATGGATCAATTGGCAAAATTATCGATGCGGCGAGTACTGTACAACTTCAAAAAACCGTTATTTCCATATTTATGGCAATGGTGCCAGCTCGCGCGGCTGCGATAATGGATAAATGTGCGCCAGATAAAGTCGCCAATTTGCTTGCGCTGGATGCCGTCGCTAATGCTACCCCAGCGACATTTGCCCCAAATGCCGCAGCAGCCATTATCAATTTCATGCATTCGTTTGCTGCACTTAATGCGTTAGATATGGCAAATGCAGATAAATTATATGTTTTGACAAGCATTATGGAGCATCTGCAGACATCTAATGCAGTAAAATTCTTGTTGCAAACGCCATTGGATAAAAATATTATACTGGCAGAAATGCCAGTGAGCGCCCCCCTCTACAAAATCTTGCAAGACCCTAGTTTACCCGGAGACTTAGTGGGGAAGCGCCTCGCCAAAATGAAGGCACCTGAAGCCGTAAATGTAATCATAAATTTACCCGACGATCAGGCTTTGCAAATCCTGGCATCCATGGATGCAACCATCGCTGACGCTATCTTGGCAGCTGCTGCACCGGCTGCACTGGCAGCAGCTGGGTGGGACGCGCAGTCATCGCGCCTGCGCGACCTGCGCGCGCCAGAAGAGCCCACGCCGAGCGTCGCGTGGCACTCCTCCGCGCCGGCCCAAACATACCAGGCGAGCTTCTCAGAGCCCGTTATCTGGACAGCCTCTGAGACCAAAGGCGAGCTCAGCGCCCCGTCGGCCGCAAGCGCCCTGGCGGCTGCAAGCGCCCCGGCGGCTGCAAGCGCCGCTCCAAACGCAACAGCGCACCAAATAATTGTCATCCGGCCCGCAGACGGGCAGGCGATCTCGAGCCTCGGCGAGGTGTCAAAAAGCGCGGGGGCGATCCCCGCGAGCGTCAAGTACGTAATCGTATTCGAGAAGGCCGCCGACGGCGCCAGCTCTAACCGCCGCCACGCCGCGCAGGCATTCTTGCTGGCCCAGCTGCAGCACTCAATCGACAATAAGAATGCGATCGAAGTTAGCCAAAACATCCGCAACACGGTTGCCGGCATGGAGGGCCTCGCCTGGCTCTGCGAAGTGAAACGCGGCGACCGCAGCATCCGGCTCCAGCCGGTTGCGACGGCTTAAGTTTGCCGCCCGCCGCGGTGGCAAACTCATTTTTTTGCCGCTCGCCGCCATGAGCGGCAAAAATGCATTTCACCACCCATTTCTTTGAAATGGGTTTGCGCCCCGCCGCGGCGAGAATGCTGTTTATCAAGTTATCTCGCCGCGGCGGGGCGCCAATCACCGAATTGATCTACTATGTGCAGCTTTTGTGTTTCTTTTTTTGCAATATTGCCGCTCGCCGCGGCGGGGCGCTACTCTTGCCGGTAAGCGAAAACGATATCTTCAATCCAAAGTATTGGATTGAAGATATCGTTTTCGCTTAAAAATTTGTCCCCATAAGTGTCGCGGTGAATTGCAAATATACATATAAAGATGGGGTCGACGTCATCGTATTTATTATCCTACTAATTTGTATCATTGCGGCAGGCATGGTCTTGGCGTGCGCGCTCGCGCCGCAAGCGGGGGCGGCGCACAGAGCGCGCCCCGCGGCACTCAGCGGCGCCGCGCGCCGACCTACGGCGCGAGGTGGAAACGTTCTTGCGGGCCCAGCTGCGGCACCATCTCGACAACAAGTACCAGATCCCGGCAGACCTCGCGCGCCGCAACGCCACGCGCGGCAAAGTCCGCGCGTGGCTCTGTCGCGTGCGCCATGGCGACGTAATTGACCGGCTCGAGGCGGTGGCGACAGCGTAAGGTTGCAGTTTGTTTTTTGTTGTCGGAGAGATAGAAAAAAGGCGCAAGCAATATACTATGCGGCTGATCTCGACAGCGGCTGCCGAAATTGCGCTCGTCCTCGCGCTATTATTGTGCGTGCTGCTTGCAGTCGTGGTGACCGCAATTTGCGCACAAGAACAACGTAAATTGCGGTGTCGCGCGCGCGGAGGCGCTGCGCGGGCGGGTCGGCCGGCGCCTCCGCCGCCTGGTCGGCCGGCGCCTCCGCCGCCTGGTCGGCGAGCGCCCCCTCTGCTGGCTCCAGCACCAGTGCCTCCGGTGCTGGAGCCAGCACCAGTGCCTCCGGTGCTGGCACCAGTGCCTCCGGTGCACCTTGCGCCCTCTCTGCCGGCTCGTCATGCCCCAGAGACTAGGGAGAAAGTCAGTGCTGATGAGTTGGCAGCCACACGCATTCCTGAAGTGCCTGTCGGGGACGGACCACCAAGGGCGGCAGCCCCCAATCTATTTAAGAATGCCAAATGGGTCGACAAGCTCGAGCCTCCCCTTATCCCAATTCAGCAAGACGGATCAGGTGAACTGGTTGCTGTACCTGTTGTATTGGTTTTACCAGTTGTGCCTGCACCTAATCCAGTCTCAGTCTCTGATTCTGAATCTGATTCTAAATCCGACTCTGGCTCTGAGTCGGCTCCAGAATCAGATTCAGACTTTGAGTGGGACTCCAGCGAAATAAAAACTAACAAAAAATATCTCAACGATCGGTATGGCTCGAACCCGAGCCCTGCCGAGCCCGGGCGCATTACGAGAGTGCTTCCGACGACGAAAGTCTTAGGTGCCAGAATGCTGGCTGAGTTTCGCGCGCTTTCGGACCCGGACATCGGCATAACTGCGACAAGAGACAAGTTGATTGCAATTCTCGCCGATAACAAAAAAATAGAGCGGTGGAAGTCATTCGGTAAAAAATCGTGGGCAAATGTGCTAACGCTGGAGTTCCCATTCTTGGATGCGTTCCGGCCCGCCTGCGACTTTCAGACCCAGGACAATTACGCTCGAGGCGAAGCACAAGCAGACGCGCCCACTGATAATGATCGCTTGTTCTCCAACAAGTACTCGGACGTCCGGCGGGATGCGCTCCTCAGTTTTCAAAACATGTGGAGAGCTTTCGAGGTGAATACGGGCGCAGCGGTGCCTGCTGCAGCAGCAGCTGCACCTGCGGCCGCAGCTGCAGCTGCAGGTGCAGCCGCCAACTTAGCCAACTCAGCCGACGCATATGCCGTATTCAACTCGTCTGGTGATACAAAGGTAGCACTGAGTCTGGCCGCGATACAGTACGGGCAAGTCTGTATGCTGATCGACGCCATCGACGAGTTCGACGCGGCGCGCGGCGTTGATGCACTCAAGCGCGCAGATGTGTCTGCGCTGCTGGCAGCAAGCACCGTCCGCGACGAGTTCGTCGCCGTCCGAGCGCGCTTCGCCGGGCTTCAGCAAACGAACAAAGAGTGGGTCGGTTATGCCGTTCGCGGGTTTAAGTGGGTCACCTCGTCAGCCGTCTCGGCCGCCAAGACGATACAGTACCTGGGCGCGCGGGTCGCGCGCCTAGACTTGCCGCGCGCGCTGCCGGACATGTCGGGGCGGCTCGCGCGCAGCCTGGTAGCGGCGAGCGGGCCGAAAATCTACACAGATACCCGCTTTCGCCAGCTCGACGTGGTCCGGAAGCACCTCTTGGCGTTCGCCCGCTGTTACAACGCTCAACGCACTGCCCGCTACCGGTACGGCTTTACCGCTGGGATACGCGATGTTGCGAGTGTAGCGTTTGGTGCTGGCGCCTTCGAAGCCAACCCCAACCAAGAAATTACTTACAACATGGACACACAAGTGTACGATTTGATTATTAAATTTGTCAAAGTCGTGAAGGCAACACCTGGGCAAACTGCGGCTGCCTGGGAAGCCCAGTGCGAAGACGTTTATAATGCTTTGGATGCTGTCATAAGCTGCTACATCAACGAAGACTTGATCGCCGCCTGGCTGGCGTTCGATAGCTTTAAGCACTTGCTCGAATTCCCGCTGCGGCGCGCCCCGAGCCCGCCGTCGCGGTTCTCGGCGGACGAGACTCAAATCTTTACGCGCCGGTTTGCGCGCCCCATCCGAAAAATGTACTTTGTCGCGCTGGGTCAGAATGGGCTATACAAGACGCGGGTGGACCCTGTCAGCGGGAGGATTGAGGTCGCGCTCGGCGCCGAGCCCCTAATCCACAAATCGCTAAGCCTGCTGGTGCGCGCAACGCGCGTGTGCGGTACGGTCGCCCAAGATTGTCGGCAGCTGCGGGCGGAAATTCTGTCGGATCGCAAAACCCTGCGCGATAAAGAAGGCGAAGCGCGCAAACGCTTCCAGGGTGAGATTGATGCCAAAACGGACGAACTTGGTGTTAGGCTGGTTGCGATCGAAGGTACCCAACAGCCGGCTTACCAGTGGGCGTGGGCGTTGGGGGGCGCCCCTGCCGGTGCGGCTTCGGCTGCGCCAACACCAGACGAAGACACCGCGCTGACAGACGCCGAAGATAAGCTAAACACTCTGGTCAAAGCGGTGTCTTCGGCCGAAAGCTTGGTATTTACTACCATAAATGTTGACAACCAGGATCCAGAGCCGCGCACCGAGGCGCTACTCCAGAGCGCCTGTGAAGATATCCGTAAGGCCTGTGCCGATGTCGAAACTTGCGCGGCCAAGTATGCTGTCGAGCTGCGTCTTGCGCCCGACGATGTGAGCGCTGTCGCCGCGGCCGCAGCGTTTATCCGGGGGCTCGCCGACGAGCTCTTGCACGGCAAGCGGCGCCCGTCGTCAATCGAGGAGTCGGGCGTCGCCCCGGCCGCGCCGCCAACATGGGCGCGGCCAGTAACTGTCGCGTATGTGCCGCCGCCGGCGTCTGCGCTGACGTACGAGTGGAAGGAATTTGACAAAATTGAGAGCGCACTAAACACTTCTGATTACCAAAGTTCAACAAGCTTGTCAAGTTACAGCTCGCACGAAGACCATTCGGGCGCCCCCGTGGTGGTGCAGTTCGACTCTATGGAACTGCTCAAGAGCAACGCAAACTCTGTGTACAACATGATTGGGCGGACCAGCGATTCGAAACTCGCGCCTGTCCTCTATGGGCTCGTGCTCGACAATTCAGGGCACGGGTCGCAGCAGAAGCCGTCGCAGGCCGACATCAATGAGCTGCTGTGCCGCATCGGCGCGGAAATCGGCATTCGCGCGCCGGTAGACCGGGCGTCGCTCTCTACAAGCCGCGGGCGCCCGCTGAAGGGCTGGCTCGTCCGCTACCGGCCCTTCAGTCCGGAGCCGTTCGAGATAATCTATGTCCGGTCAGACACCGTAACAGGCTCCTCGATCCAAAACTTTACGCTGGCGTAAGCTCAATTACAACTCGCCGCTCGCCGCAGCAGGCGCATTTTCAATTCTTCGAATTGAAGAGCCCTTTTTGAACTCAGTTGCTTATAATTATAATTAAGATGGCAGACGACCGCGTTGTCGCAGTAGAGGGGCCCGAAGGACTTGCCATCCCCCTCGCCGCCTTCCGCGAGCGCGCCGGCGGCGAGGCGGCTGTCCGCAAGTTCCTGCGGGCCCTCACGGTCACCGAGAAGCTCGTCGGCCGCGGGAAAGCAGCGCGGCCGGCGGCCCGCGCGACACGGGCTGCCTATAAGGTTGTGCGTGCCGCCGCCGCGCCGGCTGGTGCAGGGCCTGGCCTGCTCGTCATACCGAGGGTAAAGGGCGCGCCCTTCCTCCGCGCACGCGGCCCCAGCGGTCGCCCGCTGATCGACGCGATCGAGGCCGCGCCGCGGGGCGCGTGCCGCACTATACCTGCCGACGCATGTGCCGCCGAGGAGCCCCTCTACGACTATCAGGAGGCGGCTGTGCGCTTTGTATGTTTGCTTGCGCCAGCGGGCGCGCAAGCAGGGGCGCTTGCGCCGGCGGGCGCGCAAGCAGGGGCGCTTGCGCCGGCGGGCGCGCAAGCAGGGGCGCTTGCGCCCCCACAACCCCTCGGCCGCACGATCTACCTCCAGATGGACACAGGCCTCGGCAAGACCCGCGTGGGCTGCGCCGTCATCGCGCACACGCGCGCGCCGGCGCTCGTTGTCGTGCCGACAGAGGCAATCGCATTCCAGTGGCTCGACGAGCTTGCTGCCAGCTATCCCGGCCTGCGGGGCGGCCTCTACCGCAACGAAGACGAGCGCCGCGCGGAGGCGGCCGCAGTTGCAGTTGCAAATGCGCGGGGCCGCGCGCGGGCAGCCGCGCCGCCCGCCGCGGGCCCCGCCACGCACGACCTCGTCGTCGTGATTGTCAACACGTTCCGCGACAAGACGCCGGAGTTCGTCGCGGGCTTCCACAGCGTCATCTTGGACGAGGCCCACGAGCTGCACTCAACGCACAACTCTCGCGCGCTCTGGCTGGCGCAGGCGCCGCTGGTGCTGGGCCTGAGCGCGACCCCCCTCGAGCGGCCCGACGGCCTCGACCGGTACGTGGCGATGCACCTCGGCGCGCCCGTCCCGCTGACGGCGGTGCCCGGCTGCGCCGTCGCCGCCGTGCGCTTCCGCGGCGAGGTGCGGCTCGTCGAGTACGCGGGGCCCGTCGGCGCCCCCGAGTGCGAGACCGTCGTCGGCGCCGCCGGCGCGATGTCGGCGGTGATGACGATCGGGCGCGTGCTCGGCGACCCCGCCCGCCGCCGCCTCGTCGCCGCCGAGGTGCGCCGCCTCCTGCGCGCCCACGACGAGCTCCCCGCCGACGAGCGCGCGCGCGCCGGCCTCGGCGCGCGGCCGCCCGAGGCCGCCACGCCCGCGCTGCCCGCCGGCGGCATCCGCCGCCACGGCGTCTTCGTGTTCGCCGAGCTGCGCGAGGCGCTGCCGGCCTTGCGCGCCGAGCTCGAGCGCGTCCTTGGCGAGCCTGTGCTTGCGCCTGAGCTTGATGGAGTTGGAGTTGGAGCGGCTGCGGCGGGGGCAGCCACGGGGGCTGCCACAGGGGCAGCCACGGGGGCGGCTGCGGGGGCTACCCCCGCAGCCGCGATGCCAATTAGCATATTGCGCGGCGGCGTTGCGCGTGATGCCGTGAGTAACGCGCGCGCCCTGAAGAGTCACGTGGTGCTCACCACCTACGGCTTCTCGCGGCGGGGCATTTCGCTGCCAGACATGACCGCGCTCGTGCTCGCTAGCCCGCGGCGCCACGGGAGCACGCAGACGCTCGGGCGCATCCTGCGACGCGGCAGCGATGAGAGCATCTTGCGGGTCGTTGTCGACATTGTGGATGTCGCTACCGGCCTCAAGGGGCAGGCTACCGAGCGCAAGCGCGCCTATGCTGGCAAGGGTTGGCCTGTCACCCGCGTACAGGTGTCGCATGCAGAGTACGCGCTTGCCGGCACAGATGCTGGCGCAGCTGCCGGCACAGATGCTAGCGCAGATGTTAGCAGCATCGAGCCCACCGAGCCCACCGAGCCCACCGATGAAGAGCTGATTGCAGCAGCGTTGCCACCAATGGCGCTACCAGACTTTGAATTGGGGGGACAAATTTGTAAGCAAAAAATGTCATCGTTGCCGCGTTAACAGACTTGCCGCTTTTTTGAAACCGCAACCGAAAAAAACAACCAACTATTGCAGATCACCACAGTTGCCGCGGCGAGCGGCAACTATTGCGATTCACCGCGACACTTATGGGGACAAAAATGTAAGCGAAAACGATATCATTTTTGCAATCCAAAGTAATGGATTGCAAAAAATGATATCGTTT
>Ga0214921_10001810_pt1 | contig 35733 bp, 34 predicted proteins | sample LL1505_MetaG_FD_177992 | JGI IMG/M metagenome (GOLD analysis project Ga0214921, IMG submission 177992) | Freshwater microbial communities from Lake Lanier, Atlanta, Georgia, United States - LL-1505 | ecosystem: Environmental > Aquatic > Freshwater > Lake | place: USA: Georgia | collected... | reverse complement strand
CTCGATTGGCGCGGTGCTGGCGCAGCGGATCGCCATGACCTCGCTGCCGCAGCTGGTGGCGGCCTTCCACTCGCTGGTCGGCATGGCCGCGGTGGCTGTGGCGGCGGCTGCCTTCTACGCGCCGGATAGCTTTGGCATCGCCAAGGCCGGTGGTGGTATCAAGACGGCCTCGCTGCTGGAGATGTCGCTGGGCCTGGCCATTGGTGCCATCACCTTCTCGGGTTCGGTCATCGCCTTCCTCAAGCTTGATGGCCGGATGTCGGGCGCGCCCATCACCTTCCAGGGCCAGCACAAGATCAACGCGGCGCTTGGTGCGCTGCTGCTGCTGTTTATCCTATTGTTTGTGGCCACCGGCTCGCCGATCTTCTTCTGGCTGATCGCGGGTCTGTCCTTCGCGCTGGGTTATCTGCTGATCATCCCCATTGGCGGCGCGGATATGCCTGTCGTGGTCTCCATGCTGAACAGCTATTCCGGCTGGGCGGCGGCGGGCATTGGTTTCACCATCGGCAACCTGCTGCTGATCGTGACCGGCGCGCTGGTGGGTGCCTCGGGCGCTATTCTCTCCTACATCATGTGTAAGGGGATGAACCGCTCGATCATCAATGTGCTGCTGGGCGGCTTTGGCTCGGATGGCGGCGTGGCGGGCCCAGGTGGTGGTGGCGATAGCGACCGTCCGCCGGTCAAGGCCGGCAGCCCGGAAGACGCAGCCTATATGATGAAGAACGCCCAGAAGATCATCGTGGTGCCGGGCTATGGCATGGCGGTGGCGCAGGCGCAGCAGGTGCTGCGCGAGATGGCGGATCTGCTCAAGAAGGAAGGCGTGGACATCAAATACGCCATCCACCCGGTGGCCGGCCGTATGCCTGGCCACATGAACGTGCTGCTGGCCGAGGCCAATGTCCCCTATGACGAGGTCTTCGAACTCGAGGAAATCAACCCCGAATTCGCTGATGCCGATGTGGCCTTCGTGATCGGCGCCAATGACGTGACGAACCCGGCGGCGAAGACCGACAAGTCCAGCGCCATCTATGGCATGCCTATTCTGGATGTGGAGCGGGCCAAGACCGTGTTCTTCATCAAGCGCGGCATGGCCTCGGGTTATGCCGGTGTTGATAACGAACTCTTCTTCCGCCCCAACACCATGATGCTGTTTGGCGATGCGAAGAAGGTGACGCAGGAAATCGTTCAGGCTTTGCAGCGCTAAGGCTGGCTTTCACCAAGAGCCTCCAGGTGGGTTTGCCACCTGGAGGAAACGGGCCGGCGCTGCTTAACGCCGATAAGCCTCGACCACGCCGCTGAGCTTTTGGGTCAGTGGCTTGCCGCGCCGGTCCACACTGCGGCCCAGGCTGACCCGCACCCAGCCTTCGGACACGCAATATTCCTCAACATTGGTCCGCTCCACCCCGTTGAAGCGGATGCCCACGCCCTGTTGCAACAATTCAGGATGGTGGAAGGGGCTGGCCGGGTCGGTTGAGAGGCGGTCGGGCATCGCGTCGGTGGCGGCGGGGCTGGTGGGTTCTTCGGTCATGCTGGTCCTGGAGTTGATTGGCTGCGCTGTCTGGCTGCCGGGCTTAGACGTTGAAGCGGAAATTCATCACATCGCCATCGCGCACGATATAGGGCTTGCCCTCGATGCGCAGCTTGCCGGCCTCCTTGGCGCCCTGCTCGCCGTTGAGGGCGATGTAATCCTCATAGCCGATGGTCTCGGCGGCGATGAAACCACGCTCGAAATCGCCATGGATCACGCCGGCCGCCTGGGGGGCTGCGGTGCCGCGGATGATGGTCCAGGCCCGGGTCTCCTTGGGGCCGCAGGTGAAATAGGTGATCAGCCCCAGCAGATCATAGCCGGCGCGGATCACCCGATCGAGGCCACTATCGGGCAGGCCCAGGGATTCGAGGAATTCGCCGCGCTCATCGCCGGCCATCTGGCTGATCTCGGCCTCGATGGCGGCACTCACCACCACGGCGCGAGCACCCTCGGCCGCGGCCTTTTCCATCACCCGGGCGGAGAATTCATTGCCGGTGGCGGCACTCGCCTCCTCGACATTGCAGACATAGAGCACGGGCTTGGTGGTCATCAGCTGCAGGCGGCGGGCGTTTTCCTCCTCGCCCTTGGGGATGGCGGTGCGGGCGGGGCGGCCGGCGATCAGGGCGGCCAGCAGCGGCTCGATCAGCGCGAGTTGGGCGGCCGATTCCTTGTCACCGCCGCGGGCACGCTTGATCAGGCCTTGCTGGCGCTTTTCCAGCGAATCCATATCGGCCAGCATCAGTTCGGTCTCGACCGTATCGGCATCGCGCAGCGGATCGACCGAGCCATCGACATGGGTCACATCCACATCCTCAAAACAGCGCAGCACATGCACTATGGCATCCGTCTCGCGGATATTGGCCAGGAACTGGTTGCCCAGGCCCTCGCCCTTGCTGGCGCCGCGCACGAGGCCCGCGATATCGACGAATTCGAGGCTGGTGGGAATGATCTTCTGGCTCTTGGCCACCCGGGCCAGATTGTCGAGCCTGGGGTCGGGCACCGCCACCCGGCCGGTATTGGGCTCGATGGTGCAGAAGGGATAATTCGCCGCCTGCGCCGCCACCGTCTGCGTCAGCGCATTGAACAGCGTGGATTTGCCGACATTGGGCAGACCCACGATCCCGCAATTGAAACCCATTTTTCTGCCTGTTGGTTGGTGCTTCGCATGAAGGCCATGCGAGAGCGGCCCCAGCGCTTGCGGAGCGGTTGCGATCTATGCGCGGGGTTTGGCATGGGCGTCACCGCAAGGCTAGCCGAGGCGCCTGGAAATCAGGGGCTGGGGCCGGCGAAAGGCAGCGCTCAACCCAGCGCCTGGGCCAATTCCTGCGCCATGATGGAGGCGGCGATTCGCGCCGCGCCATCATCGGTGGGCAGCGCCAGTGCCGCCGCCCGAAGTGCTGGCACCAGCGTGGCGGCGGGCAGGCCGGCGCGCTCGGCGGCGCGGGCCATGCGCTGGGCGGCATCGGGCGTGCCCAGGCAATCGGCGGCTTCCAGCAGCAGGGCGGCGCGCAGGGCGGCGTCACTCGCGGCCTGGGCCACGATGCGGGCGCGGCGGATATCGCTCAGCGGGCCGGCATCGGTGGGGCCGGGCAGGCAGGCGCGCAGGCCCGCCGCCGCCTGCGCCAGGCTCTGCGCCTCACGCACCAGGGCGCTGGCCAGGGCGGCGGCGGCATTGGCCTGATCCTCCAGCCCCGGGCCACCGCCAAAATCGAATTCCATATGCGGGTCCATCACGCCTCCTGGGTCAGCAATGCGACGCGGGTCATGAAATCGGCCTCCCGCCCTTCGGCCAGCAAGGGCGCGGCATCGGCCAGGCTGTCAAGCAAGGGCGTCAGCCACGTCTCGTCCTTGGCGAAATTGCCCAGCACATGGCCGGTGACCCGCGCCTTGTCGCCCGGATGGCCAATGCCCAGCCGCACCCGGGCGAAATCCGCGGTGGCCATGGCGCGCTGCATATCGCGCAGGCCATTATGGCCGGCGGTGCCGCCGCCGCGCTTCACCCGGATTTTACCGGGGGCGAGGTCCAACTCATCATGCCAAGCGGTGATTTCGGCGGGCGCAATCTTGTGGAAGGCCGCCGCGGCCTGCACTGCATCGCCGGAGAGGTTCATATAGGTCATGGGCTTGAGCAGAAGAACCCGCGCGGTGCCGATGGCGCCCGCCGTGGTCTCGCCCTTGAATTGTTTCTTCCAGGGCGGAAAGCGATGACGCCGGGCGATCTCGTCCAGCGCCATGAAGCCGATATTGTGGCGCTGCCGGGCATGCTCTGAGCCGGGATTTCCAAGCCCGACCCAGAGCAGCACGGCAGATCCTTACTTCTTCTTCGCCGGCGCGGCGGCGGCGGGTGCCGCCTTGGGCGCCTGCTTGCCCTTGCCCTTGGCCGGGGCTGCAACCACCACCGGTGCCACGATTTCCTCAACCACGGGGGCTGCGATGGTCGCGACCACGAAGTCACGGTTGATCACCGCCTTGGCGCCGAAATTCGAGACCAGCGACGACCAGCGCAGGCTGTCACCAATGGCGGCAGCGGCCAGATCGATCTCGAATTTTTCCGGCGCCAGATCGGGCTCAGCCAGCACTTCCAACTCACGGCGCACAACGTTCAGCACGCCGCCGGCCTTGAGGCCAGGGCAGGTTCCCTCATTGAGGAACACCACCGGCACCTTGATGCGAACGCGCGCACCGGGGGCCAGACGCTGGAAATCGATATGCACCGGCCGGTCACTGACCGGGTGGAACTGGATTTCCCGCATCAGCGCGGTTTCGGTCGGCCCACCGGCCACCGCCACCTCATAGATGTGGGACTGCCAGGCGCCCTTATGCATTTCCTTCATGATGACGCGCGGGTCGAGCTGGATCAGCGTCGCCTCCCGCTTATCACCATAGACAACTCCGGGCACGAAGCCCTCTCGCCGGGTCGCGCGCGCCGCCCCCTTACCGGCCCGCTCGCGCGCCGCGGCCTCGATCCTGATTGTTTGGACCATGCCACTCGCTCCTATTTCGGGTTTGAACTGGCGCATCAACGCCAATTACGCCGGCCTCCAGGGGTGCCAGCGCGGTTGCGTGGTAGCGGGGGTGGGATGGGAATGCAAGGGGGCGCTTGTTGCCCGGGGGAAGGCGCTGCCTTCCCCCGTACCCCCATCCGGCAAGGGCCGGGGGGCCCTTGCAACCCGGGAGAAAGTGTCTGTTCAGGCTGCGGGGGGTTCGCGGCGTTCGCGTTTGACCAATAATTTGTTCAGCGCATGCACATAGGCGCGGGCGGAGGCCACGATGGTGTCGGTGTCGGCGCCTTGGCCATCTACCAGCTTGCCGGCCTCTTCCATGCGCACTGTTACCCTGGCTTGCGCGTCGGTGCCGCCGGTCACGTTCTGCACGGCGTAGAGTTTCAGCGCCACATCATGCGGGAAGGCGTGGCGGATGGCGGCGAAGGTGGCATCAACCGCGCCATCGCCAGTGGCCATGCCATCGCGTTTTTCGCCATCCACTTCCAGTGACAGCGTGGCCATGGGCTTGGCACCCAGGCCCGTCGCCACCGTCAATGCGGTCAGCTTCACCCGGTTTTGCTGGTTGGAGATCTCGTCATCCACCAGGGCGGCGATATCCTCATCATAGACGATTTTCTTGCGGTCGGCCAAATCCTTGAAGCGCTTGAAGGCGTCGTTCAACTGATTATCGCCCACCTCATAGCCCAGCGTGGTCAGGCGGTCGCGGAAGGCGGCGCGGCCGGAATGCTTGCCCAGCACCAGGGAGGATTTCGTCCAGCCCACGCTTTCGGGCGTCATGATCTCATAGGTGCTGGCATCCTTCAGCACGCCATCCTGGTGGATGCCGCTCTCATGCGCGAAGGCGTTGCGGCCGACGATGGCCTTATTGGGCTGCACATCAAAACCGGTGATGGCGGCGAGCAGCCGCGAGATGCCCAAAAGTCGGGTGGTCTTGATCGAATGCTTCGCCGCCAGCTTGTCCTGGCGGGTGCGCAGCGCCATCACCGCCTCTTCGAGCGCGGCATTGCCCGCGCGCTCGCCAATGCCATTGATGGTGCATTCGATCTGCCGCACGCCGGCCTGCACCGCGGCCAGGGTATTGGCCACCGCCAGGCCCAGATCATTGTGGTTGTGGGTGGAGAAGATCACCTGATCGGCATTGGGCACCCGCTCGCGCAGCATGCGGAATTGCCGGGCGGTCTCCTCCGGCAGGGCGTAGCCGACGGTGTCGGGGATATTGATGGTGGTGGCGCCGGCGCGGATGGCCGCTTCCACGCAGCGGCAGAGGAAATCATCCTCCGAGCGGCTGCCATCCTCGGCCGACCATTCGACATCGGCGGCATGGTTGCGGGCGAGGCTGACGCTCTCGGTGATGCGGGCCAGCACCTCGTCATGGGTCATGCGCAGCTTCACGCGCATATGCAGCTCCGAGGTGGCGAGCACGATATGGATGCGCGGCCGGGCGGCGGGCTTCACCGCATTGGCGCTGGCCATGATATCGGCCGAATTGGCGCGCGAGAGCGATGCCACCACCGGGCCTTGCTTGGCGAATTTGCGCGCGATGGATTGCACGCTCTCAAAATCGCCGGGGCTGGCAATGGCGAAGCCCGCTTCGATGACATCCACGCCCAAATCATCCAGCGCATCGGCCATGCGCAGCTTCTCCTCGAGATTCATCGAGAAGCCGGGCGATTGTTCGCCATCGCGCAGCGTGGTGTCGAAGAAGATGATCCGGTCGTCGTCCAACTGGCCAAAGCTGGGGTGGATAATGGGCATGTTATGCGTTTCCGTGTGCGTGGGCTTCGAGAAGGGGCTACCCCCATTTTGCATCCCCTGGGCGACCCCGGCGCGTGGCCGGGCATGCTGCTCAGGGGCGCGTAAGTCGAAGCAGAAGGATGGCGCCGGACGCGCGCGACGGCGGCGGCAAAACCGCGTCGCTGACAGCGCGAAAGGACAGGCACAAAACCATAGCGATTAACCTAGCCTCCGGCCGCCCTGCGATCAAGCGTGAGCCGCGGCCGGCGCCCGCCATTAGGCCGCAAAAGAGGCCTGGAAGGCCAAATCCTGGACCATTGCCTGCAGCAGCGCCATCCGCCTGGCATTGAAGTCGGCCTGGGGCATGGCCTGCATCTCGGCCATGCCGCCACGGCGCAGCCAGACATAGAATTCGCAGCCCCCCACCGGGCTGATGCGCTCAATCTGCCAATCCAATAGGCCGATCCGGGCAAGTTCGAGGATCATCAGCTCGAAGCTCGATGGCGAGAATTGCCAGACATGCAGGTCAAGATAGTCGGATGCCGGCGCCTCGTTGATCTCGCAGAACATTTTATAGGCAAATTGAACGTCATTGGTGAAGCTCAAACCCTGTAGCCTGTCCTGGCCCCAGGCTCCAAGGCCATTGTTGTTGATGCAATAGGCATATTGTTCATAGGCGGTACGGGCCGGGTGGCGGGAGCGGCGCAGGTGATGTGCCTCCAGCACATGGGCGGTATTGGTCAGCGGGCGAAAATAATCGAAGCAGAAGCGTTTATCCGGCACCGCCAGGATGACGGTGCCGCTCTGCCGCAGCAGGGTTGCAGCACCAGCCAGGAAGCCCACGAAATCGGGCACATGCTCAATCACATGGCTGGCCACCAGCGCATCGAAGCTGCCATGCAAAGCGGGGTCCACAGCGTCAGAGATCTGCCCTTGGGTCCAAACGAAATCCACCGCCTCGATCCGCTCGGTCGAAACGGTCGGGTCGTGGCGATACTTCTTCACCAGATCAGCCCGGCTGGCATGGTCAATGATGGTGGTGTTCCAGCCTTCGCTGCGCGGCGCGAGGGGGCTATAGCTGGCGCCGATCTCCAGCAGGCGGCTGCCCTTCGGCAGGTGGCCTATCAGCCAACTGGCGCGTGTCACCTGGGCCAGACGGATCGCGGGGTCGCGTCGGCGGCGCGCTTCCCAGGGCTTGACCCGGCGGCTGGGCGTCGCGGCATGGTCGAACCACCCATCAAGCGCGAGGTTGGGGTTGTAGTAAGGATCCTCACCATGGCTTTCCGGCGGCTCTGCGGGCTGCGGATCGGCCGTCACGGCCTGCCAATCCGGCGATGCCTGCGGTGGGGGGCTGGCCATGTGGAATTGAGCGAATGGGCTATGGATATGGCGCAGGCCCATGCCGTGCATGCGCTGGGCGAGGCCGATGGCCGCGTCTCGGGCTGCGATTCCCGTCTGCAGCGACCCGGCGGCCAGGAATGCCGCGCGGCGGAAGGCCATGCAGGCGCTGGGCACGGCAGAGATTGTGCGCAGCAGCGCCTTCACGCCATGGCCGCCCTGATCGAGCGCCTCGATCGGGATGAGGTCGCTCTGGGCATTCAGCACCAGGCCGATATTGGCGCCTTTTTCCTCAATGATCCGGCAGCCGACCAGCCCCACCCCGGGGCGCAGCGCCTGGGAGACCATCTCCCGCAGCCAGGATGGGTCTTGCGGGATGAGGTCGCCATCGAGCATCACCATCACCTCGCCGGTGGCCTCCAGCACGGCGCGGTTGCGCAGCGTCGCCATATCGGCCGGGTCTTCCACACTGATCAGACGCACCCGCCGGTCCTGCGCCAGCATGGCCAGCACGGTCTGCGCCGCCTGGGTGGTGCCGGCAGGATAGACCACCAGCACCTCGCTCGGCGCCGGTTCCGCGCGAAACAGCAATTGCGAGGCGCAGGCCAGCAGGTCGCTTGACGTGCCTTTTGCGATGAGGCCGATGCTCAATCGGGGCATCTCAGCCGGCAGGCTATGGACCACCCGGGTGAAATTCATCATGCACGGCACCGGCTGCAACTCGGCCGTCACCTCGCGGCGTGCGAGATGGTCGGCGATGGCACGCCGCGCGCTTGCCACGCATTGGTCCAGCCATTTCTGCGAGAAGGAGCTTGCCCCGGTCACCTGCCGCCAATGATAGAGCACCGCGGGGATGTGGCGGATGCGCTCGGGCGAGGAGGCATCGGCCACCCGCAGCGCCAGATCGTAATCCTGGCTGCCCTCATAGCCCAGCCGCAGCCCCCCCAGGTCGACCAGCAGGCTGCGGCGGTAGCAGCCGAAATGGCTGATCATATTGTGGCCGAGCATGAGATCGGGGTCCCAGTCGGTCTTGAAATAGGGGCTGAAGCGGCGGCCATCCTCGTCGATGAGGTCCGAATCGGTGTAGATCAGATCCGCATCCGGATGCGCCTCAAGTTCGGCCGCCACCTCATAGAGCGCGTGCTCGTGCAGCAGATCATCATGGTCGAGCAGGCAGGCGAATTCGCCGGTGGCCAGTTCAAGCGCCGAATTGGTGGCGACCGAGATATGGCCATTCTCCTGCCGGAAGGCCACCCTGATGCGCGGCTCGGCCGCTGCCGCAGCCCGCAGGATATCGCCGATCTGGCTGTCGGTCGAGGCGTCATCGGCGAGGCACAATTCCCAATAGGGCCAGGATTGCGTGGTGACCGAGGCGATCATCTGGCGCAGATGCGCGGGGTTGGTGTTGTGGACAGGCACCAGTACGGAGAGCAGCGGCTTGCGCTCCATGGCCACCATATGGGCCTGGATCGCCTCGCTGCTGGGTGCGCGTTCACGGTCATCGGCGGCGAGGCGCGCCTGGTAATAATGGGCATAGGCTCGGCCTTCCCGATGGCCGATCAGCAGGTAATGCACCAGCGGGTTGATGCCCGCCTGGGCCACATCGGGATAGGTGGTGAGATAAAAATGGCTGGCGAATTCCGGCCCCGGGTCGCGGTTTTCAAAGCCACCATGCCTGAGGTAGTGCAGAGCCGGATCCATTCCAGCCTCGGCCACATCCCGGTGGCGGCGCAAATACCAATCGGCATTGAACAATGCCGATGAACGGATGAGTTCGAGCTGGTCGGTCTCTTCAGTGTCGGTGGCCATATCGATCCATGCCGTGGAGGGTGGCCTCCAATAGCATGAATTCAATCCATGCGATAATATTCCTTGTTAAATTTATCCGCCAGTTGCAAGATTTTGATCCGTGCTTCGGGTCGCCCAACCGGTCGTTCGCCGCTCGATCACCTCGGCGATCCAGTACAGCACAATGCCCATCAGCCCCGTTGTGAGCAGGCCGGCAAAGACCAGCGGCACATCAAAGCGCGAGGAGGCCACCATCATCAGCCGGCCAATGCCGGCATTGGGCGCCACGCTCTCGGCGATGATGGCGCCGACAAAGGCCACCGTCACCGCGATCTTCAGCGAGGCAAAGAAATACGGCATGGCGCGCGGCAGGCCCACTTTCAGAATAATGTCGAGCGGCCGGGCGCCGAGGGCGCGCAGCACATCCTTCAATTCGGGCTCAACGGTTGCGATGCCGGTCGCCACATTCACCACGATGGGGAAGAAGGAGATCAGAAACGCGGTGATCACCGCGGGCCAGACGCCAATGCCGAACCAGATGATCAACACCGGCACCACCGCCACTTTGGGGATGGAGTTGAAGGCGATCAGCAGCGGGTAGAGACCCTTATAGACCAGGGTGGAACTGCCAATGGCGATGCCCAGCAGAAGGCCGGCCACAATGGCGAGGCCAAAGCCCATCATGGTGGCATAGAGCGTCACCAGGCTGTCCTGCAGCAGCGGATACCACCAACGCACCGCCGCAGCATAAATGTCATGCGGCGCGGGCAGAATGAAGACCGGCACGTTGAAGGCGACGCAGCCGACCTCCCAGATCGCGAACATGCCGATGATGACCAGCCAGGGCAGCATGGTCTGCAACCGGCGCTGCCGCCGAGCGGCGGCTGCCATGGCATTGTAGCGCGCCTGCGCCCGGGGGGACATTTTTGTGGGTGTCTGGGACATCAGGCGGCAACCTCCTCGCCGGAGCGTGCGGCGGCGATATAGCCGCGCAGATCATGCACCAGATCCTGGAATTCCGCGGTATAGGTGGTTTCCAGCGTGCGGGGGCGGGGCAGGGGATTGACCCGCTCGGCGATGATGCGCCCGGGCCTGGAGGACATCACCAGCACCCTATCGGCCAGATAGACCGCCTCGCGCAGGTCATGCGTGACCAGCACCACGGTGGGCTTCTTCGCCATCCAGACATTTTGCAGCACCGCCCAGAGATCCTCGCGGGTGAAGACGTCGAGCGCCGAGAACGGCTCATCGAGCATCAGCAGCGCCGGGTCGTGGATCAGGGCGCGGCAGAGCGAGGTGCGCTGCTGCATGCCGCCCGAGAGTTGGTAGGGGTATTTATTGTCGAAGCCTTCGAGGCCGACGAGGCGCAGCAATTCGCGGGCCCGCGCCTCATACAAAGCCCGCTCGCGGCCAAGCTTGTTGCGATGCTGCGGCGTGACCTCCAGCGGCAGCATGACATTGGACAAAATCCGCCGCCAGGGCAGCAGGGTGGGCGCCTGGAAGGCCATGCCGGCAATGGTCAATGGCCCATCCACCTCCTGGCCCGCCACCACCACATTGCCCTCGGTCGCGGGCCATAACCCGGTGACGAGGCGCATCAGCGTGGATTTGCCGCAGCCCGAGGGGCCCACCACGGCGACGAATTCGCCCTGGTTGATATTCATCGAGCAGCCTTCGAGGGCGAGGGTGCCGTCCACGCCGCCATAGCGCATGGCCACCTGATCGATTTCAACAAAGGGTCGGGTCATGGGTGATCCGTTTTCAGCTGGCGGGGAGCCTGGGTGAGGGCGTTTACATCCAAGCCAAGGCTTGCGTCGAGGCTGGAGCGGCCTGGGGGCTGCTGGCTGCGCATTCGTACCTCTGCGGCAAGGGTGAGGTCACCGCATAGCAAGCTGCTCGGCCACGCCATACCATGTGGTTTCACATCGCATCGGCCCTGGCGCAGCCCTTGCCCAAAAGCTGGGCAATTGCTGGGCCGGGGCGGTGCCACAGGGTCAGCCGCGCAATTCCACCCAGACCGGCGCGTGGTCGCTGGGCTGATCCTCGGCCCGGGCCTCGGTGTCCACGCTGAAGCTGACCAGGCGCTCGGCCAGTTCGGGCGAGAGCATGGCGTGGTCGATGCGCAAGCCGCGATTGGTCTCAAACGCCGCGCCATAATCCCAATAGGTGAATTGGTGCTGGCCCAGCGCGGCGCTGCTCTCGGTCATGCCCAAATGGCAGAGCGCGTTGAAATGGGCGCGCGATTGCGGGTGGACCAGCGCATCGCCGGGCGGGAGGGCGCCCGGCGCCATGTCACGCACCGTTGGCACCACGTTGAAATCGCCCAGAATGGCAAAGGGCGTGAAGCCATCGAGATGCTGGGCGGCGCGGGCATTGAGGCGCTGCTGCCAGCGCCATTTATAAGCCATGCCCTCATCGCCGCCGGAATTGCCATTGGGCAGATAGATGCCGGCGATATGCGCGCCCCCGGCCCGCACCTCGATATAGCGGGCCTGGATGTCCTCATCCTCGCCAGGCAGCGCCTCGGCCACGATCTCGAAGGGGAGGCGGCCGAGCACCGCCACGCCATTGCGCCCGCCATGCTGGCCTATGGCATGGATGCGATAGCCCGAGGCGGCCAGTTCCACATGGGGGAATTCCTCGGCCTTGCATTTGGTCTCCTGCAGGAAGACCAGATCAGGCGTGTGGCGGGCCAGAAAGCGCGCGAGATGCGGCGCGCGGCGGCGGATCGAATTCACATTGAAGCTGGCAAGGCGCATGGCTGGTTTGTGGACGCGCCGGCGCCCGGCGGCAAGGTCTCAGACCGCGAAGGACACCCCGCAGCCGCAGCCGCTGCTGGCGAGCGGGTTTTCCACCTTGAAATGGCTGCCCATAAGCGCCTCATGCCAATCCAGCCGGGAGCCTGCCAAAAATTCCAGGCTCACCGCATCCACCAGCACTGATACGCCGCCCTGCTGCACGACCAGATCATCAGCCTCCGGCGCATCGGCCAGATCAAAGCCATATTGCATCCCCGAACAGCCACCGGCCGAGACCGAGACCCGCAAAGCCGCACCCGGCCGGCCCTGGCGGGTGGCGATGGCTGCAATCTCCTCCGCGGCGCGGGGCGTCACGGCGAAGGGGGCGGGCGTCTCATTGCCATCAGGCATGGTGGAATCTCCTTGAATGCGAACATAGTGGCGGCAACACCATTTTTCCACAGGGGGTGGCCGCTATGGCCGATCGCTTCATGCCGTTCAGCAACTTGGCAGCCTATGCCGTGCAGGCCGATGCCAGCCGGGGCCGGCTGCATGCCGAACCGGCCGATGCCACCCGCAGCCCCTTTCAGCGCGACCGGGACCGGATCGTGCATTCGCGCGCCTTCCGCCGGCTGCAATACAAGACCCAGGTCTTCATCTTCCATGAGGGTGACCATTTCCGCACCCGGCTGACCCATTCGATTGAGGTGGCGCAGATCGCCCGCTCCATCGCCCGGCGGCTGCGGCTGGATGAGGATTTGGCCGAGGCGCTGGCGCTCGCGCATGATCTCGGCCACCCGCCCTTTGGCCATGCCGGCGAGGATGCGCTGGATGCCGCCATGCGCACCCATGGCGGCTTTGACCACAATGCCCAATCGCTCAAGCATGTCACCATGCTGGAGCGGCGCTACGCCGCTTTCGACGGGCTGAACCTGACCTGGGAGACGCTGGAGGGCCTGGCCAAGCATAATGGCCCGGTGCGCCAGCCCTCCCAATATATTGCCGAATATGATTTCCGGCACAGCCTGGACCTTGGCAGCCATGCCAGCGCCGAGGCCCAGGTGGCGGCGATTGCCGATGACATCGCCTATAACAATCACGATCTGGAGGATGGCCTGCGGGCCAAGCTTTTCACCATTGAGGAGGTGGGCGCTCTGGCCCTGCCCGGTGCCGGGCTGGAGGAGGCGAAGCTGGCCCATCCCGGCATGGCCCTGGAGCGGCTGGCGGGGGAGATGGTGCGCCGGGTGATCAGCAGGATGATCCAGGATGTGGTGGCCGAAAGCCAGGCCCGCATCGAGGCCCTGGCGCCGGCCGATGCCGATGCCATCCGCGCCGCCGGCCGCCCCGTGGTGGCTTTCTCGGCCGCGATGTTCGAAGCAAATAAGTCGGTGCGTGGTTTCCTCTTCGAGCGGATGTACCGCCATTGGCGGGTCAACCGCACCGTGGGCAAGAGCCGCCGCGTGGTGCAGATGCTCTTCTCGCTATTGCATGGCGGGCCGCAAATGCTGCCCGATGAATGGCGGGCGCGGGCCGGGGATGCCGGCACGCCGCGGGCGGCGCGGGTGGTCTGCGACTATATCGCCGGCATGACCGACCGCTTCGCACTGGAGGAGTATAAGCGGCTGACCGATCCGAGTGTGCCGGGCTGAGCGAGCCCGCGCTCAATCGGCCCTGATGCCGGTGGCCCGCACCAGCTCCGCCCATTGCCCACGATCGCGCGCGATATAGGCGGCGTAATCGGCGGTGCTCATCGGCAGGCTCGACATCCCCTGGCTCGCCAGGCGCTGCTGGAATTCTGGCCGGGCCAGCAGCGTCGCCATGGCCGCATACAGTGTTGTGGTGATGGGCGTGGGCAACCCGGCCGGGCCATTCAGCCCATACCAATTCAGCACCTCATAGCCTGGAATGCGCTCGGCCACGGCCGGCACATCGGGCAGCACCGCCAGCCGCTCGGGCGTGGAGACCGCCAAGGCCCGCACCCGCCCGTCGCGGATGAAGGGCAGGGCGGTGTTGATGGTATCGGCCATGCCCAGCACCCGGCCGGCGATGATGTCGGGAATGACGAGCGCGGTGCCGCGATAGGGCACATGCGTCATATCGAGCCCGGCGCGATGGGCCATCAGCGCAAATGTCATATGGGTGGAACTGCCGATGCCGGCCGAGCCATAGGCCAATTGCCCTGGCCTGGCCTTCACATATTCCAAAAACCCGGGGAAATCAGTGACCGGCGACTGCGGCGCGGTGATCAGCACCGCCGGCACCCCGGCCAGCGCGGCGATGGGGGTGGTATCCGTGCCTGGGTCAAAGCTCAGCCGCTGCACCACCGGGTTCACCCCATGTGTGGCCTGGCTGGCCATGAGCAGCGTCAGCCCATCCGGCCGGGCGCGGGCTGCGAATTCGGTGCCCACCGAGCCGCCGGCGCCGGTGCGGTTTTCCACCACCACCTGCTGGCCGAGCAGGGGCGCAATCTCCTCGGCCAGGATGCGCGAGATCACATCCGAAGCGCCGCCAGGCGCGAAGGGCGCTATGATACGGATCGTCCGGTCAGCCACCCAGCCCTGGGCCAGCGCGGGGGCGGCGAGGGGCGACAGCAGCAATTGGCGGCGCAGCATGGCAAACTCCAGCGGAAGGGGGCGGGCGGGTATGCAATGGGCTGGGCGACGGCGCCACGGCGTGCAGGCGTAAAAACATCCATTCAGGCCGTTTTTGCCCATATTTTGGCCAGTTTATGCACAATACTCGCCCATCGCCTATATTCCCGCCCCCCGCTGGCAATGGCATATGGACGGCATGCGAATCCTCTACCACCTGCCTTTGTCGCCGTTTTCCCGCAAAGTGCGTCTCGCTTTGGCGGAAAAGCGCATCCCCTTCGAATTGCGGCTGGAGAAGGTGTGGGACCAGCGCGAGGAATTCCTGGCCATGAACCCGGCCGGCACAGTGCCCGTGCTGGCTGAGGAAAACGGCCTGACCATCTGCGACAGCAGCGCCATCTGCGAGTATCTTGATGAGGCCTATCCCGATATCTCACTCTATGGCCGCACCCTGGCCGAGCGTGCCGAGGTGCGCCGCCTGGTCGCCTGGTTTGACCTGAAATTCGGCGCCGAGGTGACCCAGAACCTGGTCTATGAGCGCCATCTCAAGCGCTCCATGGGCCGGGGCAACCCTGATGCCGCTAATATCCGCGCCGGCTACGCCGCCATCAAGCCGCATCTGGAGCATATTGGCTGGCTGGCCGAGAGCCGGACATGGCTCGCGGGCGCCCATATCAGCCTGGCGGATTTTGCCGCGGCGGCGCATCTGTCGGTGTTGGACTACGCCAATGATGTGGATTGGAAGTATAACGACCCGGCGCGCGAATGGTATGCCCGCATCAAGTCCCGCCCCGCCTTCCGCCCCCTGCTGACCGAGCGGGTCAGCGGCCTCACGCCGCCCTCGCATTATGATGATCTGGATTTCTGACCATGTATGACATGTTTGCCGCCATGCGCGCCCGTGTGGTCGCAGCGCTGGCCGAATTATTGCCCGAGCAACCTGCCGAGGCGTTTTCTCGTGTTGTGGTTGAGCCGCCGAAGGATGCTTCGCATGGCGACATGGCCACCAATGCGGCGATGGTGGTGGCCAAGGCGGCCAAGCTGGCCCCGCCGAAACTTGCCGCCGATTTGGCCCTGAAACTGGCGGCACTGCCCGAGGTGGCCGAGGCGACCCCGGCTGGCCCGGGTTTTCTGAATATCCGCCTGACGCCGGAATTTCTGCGCGGCCAACTCGGCCAATTGCTGCGCATCGGCGAGGCCTATGGCGATGCCGCATCCAATGGCCGGCGGGTGAATGTGGAATACGTCTCGGCCAACCCCACTGGCCCCATGCATGTGGGCCATTGCCGGGGCGCGGTGGTGGGCGATGCGCTGGCCAATCTGCTGGCCAAGGCTGGCTATGACGTCACCAAAGAATACTACATCAATGATGCCGGCGCACAGGTGCAGGCTTTGGCCTGGGCGGCCTATTGGCGCTATCTTGAGGCTGCGGCGCGGGCCGGCGCCCCGGGCGAGGTGTTGGACGCGCTGCGGGACAATCCTGCCGAAGCGCGCGGCATTGTCGAGACCGCCTTTGCCACCACGCTGCAATATGGTGGCGAATATCTGGTGCCGGTGGGCGATGCGCTCTTCGCCGCCCATGGCGCATCGCTGCTGCCGCCCAGCGCGGCCATTCTCGCCCAGGTGCGGCGCTTCACGGTCGAGGCCATGATGGTCTCCATCCGCGAGGATCTGGTCGCACTCGGCGTCGAGGGCCAGCATTTCGTCAGCGAGGCCGCGCTGATCGAGGCCGGCATGCTCGACCGTGCCGAGGCGCTGCTGCGCGACAAAAACCTGATCTATCAGGGCGTACTCGAAGCCCCCAAGGGCAAGACGCCCGATGATTGGGAGCCGCGCGAGCAGACCCTCTTCGCCTCCAAGCAATTCGGTGATGACACCGACCGTGCGCTGCGCAAGAGCGATGGCACCGGCACCTATTTCGCCAATGACATCGCCAATCACCTCCACAAGATCGAACGCGGCTTTGATGAGCTGGTCCATGTCTGGGGCGCCGATCATGGCGGCTATGTGAAGCGGATGAAGGCGGCGGTGGCGGCACTGTCCGATCATCGCGTCAGCCTCGATGTTGTCCTCGCCCAGATCGTGCATGTGCTCAAAGACGGCCAGCCGGTGCGCATGTCCAAGCGCGCCGGCAGCTATATCACCCTGGCCGATCTGATCGATGAGGTGGGGCGCGATGCGGTGCGCTTCACCATGCTCACCCGCCGCGCGGATGCGCAGATGGAATTCGACCTGGACCGCGTCATCGAACAATCGCGCGACAACCCAGTCTTCTACGTGCAATACGCCCATGCCCGCACCCGCTCGGTGCTGCGCGCGGCAGAAGACCCGAGCCTGGCCGATCTCGCCGATGCACCGCTGGATTCGTTGACCGACTCTGCTGAAACCGCGCTGATCCATCGCCTCGCATGCTGGCCCCGGGTGGTTGAGGCCGCTGCCGCCGCCCGCGAACCGCACCGTGTGGCGTTTTTTCTGAATGACTTGGCCGGTGACTTTCATCTACTATGGAGTCGTGGGCGCAGTGATTCGACCTTGCGCTTCATCCGGGCGGATGAACCAGTTGCAACGCGGGCGCGTCTCGCGCTTGTGGCAGCGACGGGGGTGGTTCTCCGCTCCGGCCTCAGGGTCATGGGGGTGACACCTGTCGAGGAGTTGCGTGATGATACCAAATTGGAGACTGAGTCCAGTTCGTGAGCGGTGCGCGCGTGCTGTAGCTGGGGCAGGCTGCGCCCGTAGGTGCGGCCATGGGTGACACGCAAAGGTCCTGGCCACGCAGCCAGGGTGATGATGGTTTCGCGCCGCGCCGGCCGATGCGCGCAGCAAGCACCAAGCCTGTGCCCCGCGCTCGCGCGCTGTCGGATGTGCAAAGGCGCGCGCTGATCATCGGTGTCGGCCTGACCGGCTCGGTGTTGCTGGCCGCCACCATCATCTGGGGTATTTCACGCATGGGGCCGCGCAGCGCGCCGCTGATCGAGGCCGATGGCCGGCCATTCCGCGTTCGGCCCGAAAACCTGCCGCCACAACCCGCAATCCCGGCGCCGAATGCGCGCGGCCAGGCCCGCCCCGATCAGGTGGCAAGACTGGCCCCCGGCCCGGAGGCGCCTCGCACCGATGCGCTGCGTCAGCAGATGGAGGCCACGGCCACGCCGCCGGCCCCAAGCAACCCTGCGGCCGCGCCGATAACGGCTCCGGCCACCGCCGCGCCGGTGGGGGCGACCAACACGGCACCAGCGCCGCGCACCGCGGCAACGCCGCCAGCCCGTGCCACCGCTGCGCCGCCCGCCGTGCCGCCGCGCGCCGTGCCGCCCGCACCCTCCGCGGCATCACCCGCCCGGACAGAGGTGCAATTCGGCGCCCTCGCCAGTGAAGACGCCGCAAAGCTGGAGTGGGATCGGCTGAAGCGTCGTATTCCCGCATTGGCCAATATGCAGCCGCGCATCAGCCGCTTGGAGCGCAATGGCCAGCCTCCGCTTTGGCGGCTGCGTGTCGCCACAGCCGATGCCACCGCTGCCCGCGGCTTATGCGAGCAGGCACGCGCCAAGAATGCACCATGCGTGCCGGTGTGATAGGCCTCTCCTCCTAAAGAAGCGGGACGATTCGGCATGGTGAACCAGGGCAGGCGGCGCGCCGCGATTATCGGCCTGGGCGGTAGCGCCCTGAGTGCCGACGAGACCAGCATGCTGCATGCGACGCCGCCGCTGGGGGTGATCCTCTTCGCCCGCAATATCGCGGGCGCCGCTTCGCTGCGCGCTTTGACTGCGGCCATTCGTGAGACCCTGGGCGAGGCGACGCCCATCCTCATCGACCAGGAAGGCGGCCGCGTCGCCAGGCTGCACGGTCCGGATTGGCCGGTCTTTCCACCCGCGGCCAGTTTCGAGGGCCGGCCGGCGCAGAATGCCTATGCCAATGCCGCGCTTATTGGGCTGGAATGCGCTGGCCTGGGGCTGAATGTGGTCTGCGCCCCGGTGCTGGATCTGCGGCTGCCCGAGGGCCATGGCATCATCGGCGACCGCGCCTTCTCGGCCGACCCGGCCGAGGTCCGCCGCCTGGGCCGGGAATATCTCCTGGGCCTGCAGGCCGCGGGCTGCGTCCCGGTCATCAAGCATATCCCTGGCCATGGCCGGGCGCGGGCCGATAGCCATCTCGAATTGCCCCGCGTCAGCGCGACGCGGGAGGAATTGGCGCTGGATTGCGCGCCCTTCGCCGCGCTTGCGGGTCTGGGGGCCTGGGCAATGACGGCGCATATCCTTTACGAGCGCCTGGATGCCGAATTGCCGGCCACCCTCTCCCCCCGGGTCATTGCCCGCGTCATCCGCGGCGCCATTGGCTTTGAGGGTTTTCTCGTCTCCGATGATCTGGCGATGAAGGCGCTCACCGGCCAGCCCGCCGCACTCGCCCAGGCCTCGATCAGCGCCGGCTGCGATGCGGTGCTGCACTGCACCGGCGATCTGGCTGAAACCGCAGCGCTGCTGGCCGATTGCCCGGCGCTGAGCGATGCCGCCATGGAGCGCCTGGATGCCGCCCGCGCTGCCACCCTGAGCCGTCGCGAGATACTGGACCCGGCCGCCCTCATGGCCATGCGCCACGCCGCCATGGCGCGCAGCGCGTGATTGCCGAAATCCTGGCCTCGGTGCTGGCGGCGGTCATCGCCATCACCCTGCATGAGGCCGCGCATGGCTATGCGGCTGATAGCTTGGGCGATCCCACGGCCAGGCTGCTCGGCCGTGTCTCGCTCAATCCACTGCGCCATATCGACCCTGTGGGCACGCTGCTGGTGCCGGGCATTCTGCTGGTGACGCAATTGCTGACCATTGGCCGGGTGGAGGCGATGTTCGGCTGGGCCCGGCCGGTGCCGGTGGATATAGGCCGGCTGAACAATCCACGCTGGGGCATGATGTGGGTGGCGCTGGCGGGGCCGGCGATGAATGTGCTGCTGGCCTTTATCGCGGCACTGGTGGCGCATCTGGCGGGGCTGCTGGAGGGGGATTGGGTGGCGCTGCTCTACCGCTCGGTCGCGCTTTTCATGGTGGTCAATCTGGTGTTGGCCAGTTTCAATATGCTGCCCATCCCACCGCTCGATGGTGGCCGCGTGGTGACCGCACTGCTGCCCTATTCGCTGGCCCGGCCCTTTGCCGGGCTGGAGCGCTATGGCTTGCTCATCGTGCTGGGGCTGCTCTTCGTGCTGCCGCGGGTGTCGCCTGATCTGGATGTGATGGGCTGGGCCTTGCGCCATGTCGTGGCGCCGGTTTTCAGTCTATTGTTGCGCGCCGCCGGGCACCCGGTGTGAGCGGCCTGGCCCTCAATCTGGACGGCTTCGAGGGCCCGCTTGACCTGCTGCTCGACCTTGCCCGCGCCCAGAAGGTCGATATCCGGCGGATCAGCATCATCGCCCTGGTGGATCAATACATCGCCGTGCTGGAGGGCGCGCAGAAAATCCGCCTGGAGATCGCCGCCGATTGGCTGGTGATGGCGGCTTGGCTGACCTGGCTGAAATCGCGCCTGCTGCTGCCAGAAGAGATTGAGCCGGAGGAGGATGCCGAGGCCCTGGCCGAGCGGCTGACCGCCCGCTTGGCCGAGTTGGACCGCATGCGCCATGCCGCCTTTTGGCTGTCGGGCCAGGTGCAGCTGGGGCGGGACAGCTTTGGCCGCGGTGCTCCGGAAATCCTGCGCATGGAGGACCGCTCGGGCATTGTGGCCGATCTGCCGGCCCTGCTGCGGGCCTATGCCGGCGCGCGGCGCCGTGCCACCGCCGCCACACCCTATGCGCCCAAGCCGCGCAAATTATTCTCGGTGGGTGAGGCGCTGGCCCGGCTGCGGGCGCTGCTCGGCCAAAGCCCGGGCTGGACGGTGCTGCAGGGCTTCATCCCCGCCTCGCTCACCACGCCGCTGGAGCGCCGCGCCGCGCTGGCCTCGGGCCTGATCGCCGCCTTGGAGGAGGCGCGCGGCGGCAGCATTGAATTGCGCCAGGACCATGCCTTTGGCCCGCTGATGATCCGCCGCATGGAGGCTATGGCCCATGAGCCTGCCGCCGCCCACCAATCCTGAGCCCTCTGCGCCTGATGCGGCGCCCGAGGCCGCCCCCGCCATCTGTGACGAGGCGACCTTCGAGCACGCGCTCCGGGTGGCCGAAGCGCTGATCTTCGCCAGTGACCGGCCGGTGAAGGCCGAGCGGCTGCAGATGGCGTTGCCCATGGGCGCGCATGCGCCATCCGTGCTGACCGCCTTGCAAGCGCGCTGTGCCGGCCGGCCCGTGGAATTGGTCGAGATCGCCGGCGGCTTCGTCTTCCGCACCGCACTCGAACTGGCCCCGGCCATCACCCGGGTGGTCGAGGTGCCGCGCCGCCTGCCGCGGGTGGCGATGGAGACGCTGGCCATCATCGCCTATCACCAACCGGTCACCCGGCCGGAGATTGAAGACATTCGCGGCGCCACGCTCAGCCAGGCGACGCTCGACGCGCTGTTGGACATGACGCTGATCACCAGCCGGGGCAAAAAGGAAGTGCCGGGCCGACCCACGCTGTGGGGCACCACGCCGCGGTTTTTGGAGCAATTCGGCCTGAAATCTCTGGCCGATCTGCCCAGGCGGGAAGATCTGGTCTCCAATGACGCGGCGCTGCCACTGATCCCGCCCTCGGCGCCCGAACCGCCGGGCGAGGCGACGGAAGGCTAGGCTGCACCGCTGCGCGCCGCTCATAGGGCTGGCCGAGACGCCAAAATTCCGCCGCCTCCCGGCTTGTTGATCGCCCAGCCGCCACGCCTATGTCCCGGGGGGGCGAGCGGCTTGTCCTGGCGCCGGCTTTGCGCCATAACCCACCCGCCCGTCACGCAAGTGCCGGGCAAATCCACACGCGGCGCGCCCTTCCACTATGAAAGGGTCCGGTCCTGGTTGGCCCCTTAAAGGTCCATCCGGGAATGGCGCCGCGGAGGTTCAACCGGACTATAACAGGAAGGAGTATCGCCATGGCGATGCCACAAGTCACTCTGCGCGTTCTGCTCGAGGCGGGCGTGCATTTCGGCCACCACACGCGGCGCTGGAACCCGCGCATGGCGCCCTATATTTTCGGCATCCGCAACCAGGTCCATATCCTGGATTTGCAGCAGACCGTCCCCCTGATGGACCGCGCTCTCCGCGCCATCCGTGACACGGTGGCCGGCGGCGGGCGCGTGCTCTTCGTGGGCACCAAGAAGGCGGCCGCAGAATACGTGGCCGAATCGGCCACCCGTTGCGGTCAGTATTACGTGAACCACCGCTGGCTGGGCGGTATGCTGACCAACTGGAAGACCATCACGGGTTCCGTGAAGCGTCTGAAGGAAATGGAAGGCCAGCTTGGCGGCACGGTGGAGGGCCTGACCAAGAAAGAGGTCCTGATGCTGACCCGCGACAAGGAAAAGCTTGATCGCGCGCTGGGCGGCATCAAGGATATGGGCGGCCTGCCGGACATTATCTTCATCATCGATGTGGTGAAGGAAAAGCTGGCGATTGAGGAGGCCAACAAGCTCGGCATCCCCGTCGTCGCTGTGGTGGACAGCAATTCCGACCCCTCGGGCATCGCCTTTCCGATCCCGGGCAATGATGACGCCATCCGCGCCATCAACCTCTATTGCGACATGGTCGCCTCTGCGGTGCTGGATGGCATCTCGGCCGAACTCGGCTCCTCGGGCGCCGATATCGGTGCGATGGAAGAATTGCCGGTCGAGGAAATCCTCGAAGCCGCCCCCGAGCCGGGCACCGAGCCCGCCCCGGAACTGACCCCCGAGATGGCAGCCGAATACGGCATCGCCCTCGAGCCCCCGGCCGATACCGCGCCGCAGGCCTGAACCGGGCGGCGCCCGGGCCAGCCGGCCCGGGTGCTTCGCCGAATTGTCACGCCAAGGGACGGATTCGCCCCTTTAAGACACGCCGCCGGGCGCTTCTGCCCGCATCGAATGACCAACCGGACCTTTGGAGAGATAAACATGGCCGAGATCACAGCCGCCCTGATCCGCGAACTGCGCGAAAGCAGCGGCGCCGGCATGATGGATTGCAAGAAGGCGCTGGTTGAAGCCGAAGGCAATATGGAAGCGGCCATCGACTGGCTGCGCAAGAAGGGCCTGGCCGCCGCCGCAAAGAAGAGCGGCCGCATCGCCGCCGAGGGTCTGGTTGGCGTCGCCACCGGCCCGCAGATCGCCGCCATGGTCGAGGTGAATGCCGAGACCGACTTTGTGGCCCGCAATGAGAATTTCCAGAACTTCGTCAGCGAAGTCGCCGGCCTCGCGCTGAGCGTGGGCGAGGATGTGGAAAAGCTGAAGGCCGCGCATTACCCCGGCACCCAGCATTCCGTATCCGAGGAACTGACCCGACTGATCGCCACCATCGGTGAGAACATGACCATCCGCCGCGCCCGGGTGTTCCGGGTCTCCGAGGGCACGGTCGCCACCTATATGCACCAGGCGGTGAAGCCGGGCCTGGGCAAGATCGGCGTGCTCGTCGCCGTGGAAAGCAGTTCCGAGATTGAAGCGCTGCAAGTGCTCGGCCGGCAGATCGGCATGCATGTCGCCGCCACCCGCCCCGATGCGCTGGATATCGATGCGGTTGACCCATCGGCGCTGATTCGTGAGCGTGCGGTCCTGACCGAACAGGCCGCCGCCTCCGGCAAGCCGCCTGCGGTGATCGAGAAGATGGTCGAGGGCCGCATCCGCAAATTCTACGAAGAAGTGGTGCTGCTCGAGCAGGTCTGGGTGCATGATGGCGAGAGCCGGGTGCGCGAGGTGGTGAAGAAGGCCGGCGCCAAGCTGACCGGCTTTGCCCGCTTCCAGCTTGGTGAAGGCATCGAGAAGGAAACCGGCGATTTCGCCGCCGAGGTGGCTGCGGCCGCCGGCATCGCCCAGGCCTGAGACGCGCTGCGGCGGGGGCCAGCCCCGCCGGCCCCGCCTTGTCGGCCCACCAAGCGCTCCGTAATGTGCGGCGCAGATTGGCACCGCAGTTCGAGTGAGCCTCCAAAAATGAGCGACAAGCCCACCCATAAACGCGTCCTGCTGAAAATCTCCGGCGAGGCCCTGATGGGCGCGCGGGATTACGGCCTGGACAATGCCACCGTGCGCGCCATCGCTGAGGATGTGCGCGATGTCGTGGCGCTGGGTGTTGAGGTCTGCCTGGTCATCGGCGGCGGCAATATCTTTCGCGGCGTCGCCGGCGCCGCTTCGGGCATGGACCGTGCACAGGCCGACTACATGGGCATGCTGGCCACGGTGATGAACGCGCTGGGCGTGCAATCGGCTTTGGAGAAGCAAGGGGTGGCCACCCGGGTGCAATCGGCCATTTCGATGTCCTCGATCTGCGAGCCCTATATTCGCCGCCGTGCGATGCGGCATATGGAAAAGGGCCGCGTGGTGATCTTCGCCGCCGGCACCGGCAATCCTTTTTTCACCACCGATACCGCTGCCGCGCTTCGTGCCGTCGAGATGGGCTGCGACGCCCTGCTCAAGGGCACCCAGGTGGATGGCATCTATTCCGACGATCCGCGCAAAAACCCCAATGCCAAGCGCTACCAGGAACTGACCTATCTGGAAGTCCTGGCCCGCGACCTGCAGGTGATGGACGCCGCCGCCATCTCGGTGGCGCGCGAGAACAAGCTGCCCATCATCGTCTTCAGCATTCATGAGCCCGGCGCCTTCAAAGAGGTCATGCTGGGCCATGGCCGCTTCACCACCGTCCGCGACGAATAGGAGCCCCACGACATGGCCGCACCGGCAGACCCCAAGGCGCTGAAAGACGACATGAAGCGCCGCATGGACAGCACCATGGAGACCCTGAAGAAGGAGTTTCAGGGCCTGCGCACCGGCCGTGCCAGCCCGGCCTTGCTGGAGCCGATTCGCGTCGAAATCTATGGCGCCATCTCGCCGCTCAATCAGGTGGCCAATATTTCAGTGGGTGGGCCGGGCATGCTCAATGTTCAGGTTTTTGACCGCAGCCAGGCCAAGGCGGTGGAAATCGCTATCCGCGATTCGGGCCTCGGCCTCAACCCCCAGGCCGAGGGGCAGACCATCCGCGTCCCCCTGCCGCCGCTGACGGCCGAGCGCCGCAATGACCTCTCCAAGCAGGCCGCCAAATACTCCGAAGGCGCCAAGGTCGCCCTGCGCGGCGTCCGCCGCGACGGCATGGAGCAGGTCGCCGCCTGGAAAAAGAAGAGCGATATCTCCGAGGATGAGGCCAAGCGCGCCGAGAAGGAGATGCAGACCCTGACCGACGAATATGTGAAGAAGATCGACGTGGCCTTCGCCGAGAAAGACAAGGATATCCGCACCGTCTGAACTCTTGGCGGAATTTCGCCGCATTCGTCGGCAAGATCGCGCAATGGAGGCGGCTATGGCAGGGCTGGGCCCTGCCGGTGCGGGGGCGAGAGGGGTTGCTATGGTGTTTGGTCTTGCCCGGGCTCTGCCCGGAGCCCGTTTGGCAATCCCGCCCCATGATGGGCGGCGCTGATGCCTGACAGCAGCCATGCCCTGCCCGGGGTCACCAATCTGGCCACCCCGCCGCCGGTGCATGTCGCCATTATCATGGATGGCAATCGCCGCTGGGCGCAGGCCCGTGGCCAGCCTGTCGCATTTGGCCATAAGGCGGGGGCGGATGCCGCGCGCCGCGCCATTGAGGCGGCCGGCCATGCCGGGGTGCGCTGGCTTACCCTCTTTGCCTTCTCTTCGGAGAATTGGCAGCGCCCCTCGGATGAGGTGCAGGAACTGACCAGTTTGCTGCGCTTTTACCTCAATAGTGAGGTCAAATCCCTGGCGCGCGAGGGCGTGCGGCTGCGGGTGATCGGCGACAGGCTGCGCTTTGGCGAGGATATGCGCCGGCTGATCGACCGGGCCGAGGAGGCGACGGCGCATAACACCGCCCTAAACCTCAATATCGCGCTGAGTTATGGTGCCCGGGCCGAGATTCTGGCCGCCGCCCGCGCGCTCGCCGCCGCCGTCGCCCGCGGCGAAATCGCCCCCGAAGCGATCGATGAAGCGGCCTTCTCCCGCCACCTCACCACGGCGGGCATGCCGGACCCTGATCTGATCATCCGCACCTCGGGCGAGCAGCGTCTGTCCAATTTCCTGCTCTGGCAGGCCGCCTATGCCGAGTTCATTTTCCTGCCCGTGCTCTGGCCGGATTTTGACGCGGCGCAGTTCCAGGCCGCGCTGGACAGTTTCGCCAGCCGCGAACGCCGCTATGGCGCGCGTTGTCCCTAATGGCAGCAGCGACGCCGGCTGGCACCGGGCCATGGCGGGATTTGCGGACGCGGCTGCTCTCGGTGCTGGTGTTGGGCCCTATGGTGCTGGGCTGCATCTGGGCGGGTGGGTCCTGGTTTCTGGGAATGATGGTGCTGACCTTGGCAGGCCTCGCCTGGGAATGGGTGCGGCTGAGCGGTGGCTTGGCGCGGGGGCCCGTGGGGCTGGCGATGCCGGCGATCATCCTGCTGGCGGCTGGCTTGGCTGGCTGGGGCCTGCCCTGGCTGGGGGTCGGGCTGCTCTTGCCGGGGGCTTGGCTGCTGTGGCGGCTGGCTGGCGCTCTGCCGCACGGCTTTCTGGCGCTGGGCGTGATCTATCTGGGGCTGTTCGGCGTGGCCTTCATCACCCTGCGGCTGGACCCTGAGGCCGGCCGGGCCAATGTGTTTTTTCTGATGCTGTTGGTCTGGGCCAGTGACAGCGCGGCCTATATCGCCGGCCGGGCGCTGGGCGGGCCAAAGCTCTGGCCCGCCATCTCGCCGGGCAAGACCTGGTCTGGCGCGCTGGGCGGCTTGCTGGGCGCTATGCTGGTGGGCGCGCTGGCGGCAATTCTGGTCGCACCCGCCGCAGCACCGCTCTGGGCGGCCCTGGTGGCCGGGGCACTTGGGGTGGTATCCCAAGCGGGCGATTTGCTGGAAAGCGGCATCAAGCGCCGGTTCGGGGTGAAGGATTCCTCTCACCTCATTCCCGGCCATGGTGGCCTGCTGGACCGGCTGGATGGATTTTTGGCAGCCGCCCCTCTGGCGGTGGTGTGGAGCATGATCTTGGGTTCAGGAGTGTATTTGTGGCGTTAGGCAGGCGAATCACGGTCCTCGGCGCCACTGGCAGCATTGGCCGCAGCACGGCGGCGCTGCTGGAGGCGGCAGCATCAGGCAGCTTTGTGGTGGAGGCCCTGGTGGCGGGGCGTGACGCGACCGCACTCGCCGCCCAGGCCCGCAAGCTGGGTGCGAAGCTTGCGGTGGTGGCCGATGAAGCGGCACTCCCGGCCCTGCGCGAGGCGCTGGCCGGCTCAGGCATTGAGGCCGCGGGTGGCGAGGCCGCGGTGCTCGAGGCCGCCTCCCGCCCGGTGGACTGGACCATGGCGGCGATTGTGGGCGCGGCCGGTCTGGCCTCCACCCTGGCCGCGCTCCGCCATGGCGGCACGCTCGCTTTGGCCAATAAGGAGAGCCTGGTCTGCGCCGGGCCCATCGTGCTGGAGGCGGCGCGGGAAGCCGGCGCCACGCTCTTGCCGGTCGATTCCGAGCACAATGCCATCTTCCAGGCGCTGGTGGGTGCGGCCCCGGAAAGCATTGAGAAGATCATCCTCACCGCCTCGGGTGGCCCTTTCCGCAATGCCTCGCTGGCTGAAATGCGCGCCGCCACGCCCGAGCAGGCGGTGAAGCACCCGGTCTGGTCGATGGGGGCGAAAATCTCGGTCGATAGCGCCTCGATGTTCAATAAAGGCCTGGAATTGATCGAGGCGGCGCGGCTTTTCCCCGTTCGCCCCGAGCAATTGGATGTGCTGGTGCATCCGCAATCGGCGGTGCATGGGCTGGTGCAGTATCGCGACGGTTCGCTGCTGGCCCAGCTCGGCAGCCCGGATATGCGCACCCCCATCGCCCATGCCCTGGCCTGGCCTGAGCGCATGCATGTGGATGTGCCCAGGCTCGACCTCGCAGCGCTGGCAAGGCTGGAATTCGCGAGCCCCGACCCGGTGCGCTTCCCAGCCCTTCGCCTGTGCCGCGAGGCGCTCATGGCCGGCGGGGCCGCGCCCTGCGTGCTGAATGCGGCCAATGAGGTGGCGGTGGCGCTGTTTCTGGCCCGCAAGCTGGGTTTTCTGGATATCGCCGTGGTGGTTGAGGAAACCCTGGCGGCGCTGGGCCATGAGCAGGTGCCCGACCTCGCCGCGGTGCTGGCCATGGATGCCCAAGCACGGCAATGCGCCGCACGCATTGCGGCGGGCCGGGTGGCGGCCTAGGTAAGCCCCATGCTCGATTTCATCCCGGATTTCCCCCGCACGATTCTGGCCTTCCTGGTGGTGCTGGGCGTCCTCGTCTTCATTCATGAGCTTGGCCATTATCTGGCCGCGCGCTGGCGGGGGGTGCATGTCGATGCCTTCGCCATCGGCTTTGGCCGCGCCCTGACCAGTTGGACCGACCGGCGTGGCACCGAATGGCGCCTCGCCTGGATTCCGCTGGGGGGCTACGTCAAGCTGCATGGCCAGGCGGAGGCCGGCGCCATGCCGCCCGAAGAAGTGGCAAAGCTGCGCCCCGGCCAAACCTTCCACGACAAGCCAGTGCGCGACCGCGCCATTGTCGTCGTCGCCGGGCCGGTGGCCAATTTTCTCCTCGCCATTTTGCTCTTTGCCGGGCTCTTCACCTTCCATGGCCAGCCGGTGGGTCAGACGGCGATTGGCGCCGTGGCGCCAGGCTCCGCGGCTGAGCGCGCCGGCCTGCTGGCGGGTGATGAGATTGTCAGCCTCGACGGCAACCGCGTCACCCGCTTCGACCAGTTGCAGCGCTACATTCAGCCCCGCGCCGGCCAGGAAGTGGCGGTCGCCTTGACCCGGGATGGCCGCGAGCTGGTGCTGCGCGCCACCCCCGGCACCCGCCCAGGCAGCGAAGCCGCTCCCTTGGGCGTGCTGGGTGTGCAGGGTGGTGCTGTGCGGTTCGAGCGGATGGACCCCGTCAGCGCGCTTATTGCCGGCGCGGCCCAGACCTTTGATGTCAGCAGCCAAACCCTGATTGGCATCTGGGAAATGCTCACCGGCCAGCGCAGCGCGCGCGACCTGGGCGGGCCGATCAAGATCGCCGAGGTGAGCGGCGAGGCCGCCTCGCTCGGCATCGTGCCTTTGGTCAATCTGATGGCGCTGCTCTCGGTCTCGCTGGGGTTGTTGAACCTCTTTCCGGTGCCACTGCTCGATGGTGGCCACCTGATGTTCTATGCCGCTGAGGCGATCCGCGGCCGCCCGCTGCCAGCCCGGGCGCAGGAATATGGGTTTCGGGCCGGCTTCGCCCTGCTCATCGGTTTGTTTGTCTTTGCCACCTGGAATGATATCGCCCATGGCGCGATAGGTCGCTGGGTTGCGGGTCTGGTGAGCTGAAGATGCAGCCTCTATGGTCCGCCACCGACGCGGCTCCTGCCGCGCCGATCCACATGCAAATAGCCATGCCTCATCGCGACGGAACTGGCCCAAGACGGGACAAGCGGAATTTGAACATGACCCTTCGTAGCCTCCTGCTCGCCTCTGCCTGCCTCATACCGCTTTTGCCCGTGGCAGCGGATGCCCAGCAGCGACGGCCCTTGGCCAGCCCTGCCGCAGGTGAGGCCAACGGCGTCGTCTCGGCGGTGGAGGTGCGCGGCAACCAGCGCATCGATGCCGATACAGTGCGCAGCTACATGCTGCTGCAGCCCGGCGATGCCTATGACAGCGACCGCTCCGATCGCAGCCTTCGCAGCCTCTTCGCCACCGGCCTGTTCGGCGATGTCGCCATTGCGCGGGATGGCTCCCGCCTGGTGGTCTCCGTGGTCGAGAACCCCTTGGTCAACCGCGTGGCCTATGAGGGCAATCGTCGGCTCACCGATGACACCATCCGCCCCGAGGTGCAGATGCGCGCACGCGGCGTCTTCACCAGCCAGCTCGCCCAGGCCGACCGGCAACGCATTCTCGACCTTTACGCCCGCCGCGGCCGCTTCGCCGCCCGTGTCGAGCCGAAGATCATCCAACTCGACCAGAACCGCGTCGACGTGGTCTATGAGATCACCGAGGGCGATGCCGCGCTGGTCAGCAGCATCAACTTCGTCGGCAATGCCAGCTACTCCGACCGCAAGCTGCGCGACATTGTGGCAACGCGTGAGCAGGCCTTCTATCGTCCCTTCAGCAGTTCGGACACTTTCGACCCCGACCGCCTGAGCTTCGACCGTGAATTGCTGCGCCGCTATTATCTGCGCAACGGCTTTGCCGATGTCGAGCCGGGTGCCGCCAGCGCCGAATTGGCGCCTGACCGTTCCAGCTTTTTCATCACCTACAACATCAATGAGGGGCCGCGTTACCGCTTCGGCGAGATCACTGTCACCTCCGCCTTTCCCGATCTCGACCTCGCGGCGCTGCGCAGCCGCCTCGAGATCCGCACCGGCGACTGGTATGATGGCGACGCGGTGGAGCGCATGGCGCAGACCCTGGCGGATGCCGCCAATCTGCGCGGCTTCCCCTTCGTCGATGTTCAGCCGCAGGTCGAGCGCAACCGCGAGACCAACACCATCGCCATCACCTTCCAGGTGGCCGAGGCACCGCGGGTCTATGTCGAGCGCATCGATATCAACGGCAATGTCCGCACCCAGGACCGGGTGATCCGGCGCGAATTCCGCCTCGCCGAAGGTGATGCCTTCAACGCGGCCCAACTGCGCCGCTCGCGCGATCGCATCCGCAATCTGGGTTATTTCAGCGATGTTCAGTTGACCAGCCAGCCCGGCTCCGCGCCGGACCGCGCCATTGTCAACACCACGATCCAGGAACGCGCCACCGGCGAGGTGAGCGTGGGCGGCGGTTATTCGACCGATGCCGGCTTTCTGGCCGATTTCGGCCTGCGGGAGCGCAACCTCTTGGGCACTGGCGTGGATGCCCGCCTGAACGGCACGGCGGCCCAGCGTCGGAGCCAGGTCGATTTATCGGTGACCGATCCGTCCTTCATGGACCGTAACCTCGCCGTCGGTGCCGATCTCTTCCTGGTGCAGCGCAACCTGATCAACATCGCCAATTACCAGGAGCGGCGTTACGGCTTCGCGCTGCGCGCCGGCTATGAATATAATGAGCGGCTGCGTCAGACGGTCTCCTATACCCTGGTCAATCGCAATGTGTTTGATGTGCAGCCGCAGGCTTCGGCCTATATCCGCGAGCAGGCCGGGCAGACGCTGCTGAGCCAAGTTTCGCAGACCCTGACCTATGACGCGCGTGACACCATCATTCAGGCCTCCCGCGGTTATTTCCTGCGCTGGGGTGCTGACTTTGCCGGCCTGGGCGGCGATGTCACCTATCTGCGCAACCGCTTCGATGGCGCGCTGTTCCTACCGTTGGAACGCCTGATCGGCGACCCGGACTATGTGCTGACGCTGACCAGCGGGGTTGGCCACCTTGCCCCCTTCAACGGCCGCGCGCCCTATAACCCCGCCACCGGCGTGGGTGGCGAGCGCGACCGCATTGTGGACCGCTTCTTCCTGGGTGGCGAGAATCTGCGCGGCTTCGCCATTGCCGGTGTCGGCCCGCGTGACACTGTCACGCGTGACAGCCTGGGCGGCAACTTGCTTTGGACCGCTGGCGCCGAGATGCGCTACCCGCTTCCGGTGCCGACCGAATTGGGCCTGCTCGGCCGAGCCTTTGTCGATGCGGGCGGGCTGACCCAGGGTCCTTCTGGCCCCAATATCAGCCATAGCGGCGCCGCGCGGGTGGGCGTGGGCGTGGGCATTTCCTGGCGCAGCCCCTTTGGCCTGATCAATATTGACCTTGCCAAGGCCGTGGCCAAGCAGCCCTATGATGTGACGCAAATATTCCGCTTTGGCTTCGGCACGCGGTTCTGAATTCGGGATACACAGATCATGAAGAAGACGCATTTCCTGGGCCGCGTGAGCCTCGCCTTGGCTGTGGCTGGGCCGCTATTGACGGCACCCGTCGCCATGGCGCAGCAGGATCCAGGCTTTTTCGTGCCGCCCGGTGGCCAGCGGCCGCAAGCCCAGCCGCCCCGGCCGCCGCAGGGCCAGCCCTCGGCGCAGCGCCCGCCCCAGGGTCAGCCACAACCGGGTCAGCCACAACCGGGTCAGCCCCAACCGGGCCAGGCGCGCCCCGCCGGCCGCACCGAGGCGCCGGCGCCGCTGCCCCCCGGCCAGCAGCCACCCGCCGCGGTGATCGGCATCGTCGATATCCCCGAGGTGCAGCGCGTCTCCGCCGCCTTCAACCAGGTGCGCGAGGAGATCGAACGCCGCCGCACCCGCCTCAATGACGAATTGCAGCGCGAGCAGAATGGCTGGCGCGAGGCCCAGCAGGCCCTGGCCGGTGAGCGCGCCGGCCTGCAGGCCGAGGTGCTGCGCCTGCGTGAGCGTGAATTGCAGGACCGCATCACCGACAGCCAGCGGATATTCCGCAACCGCAGCCAGGCCATCGAACAAGCAGCGCAGGCCGCGCTGGTCGAGATCGAGCAGGCACTGGGCACCGTCATCCGCTTGGTCGCGCAGTCGCGCAATGTGAATATCATGCTGCCCCGCCCACTGGTGATCATGAACGAGCCGGCCTTCGACCTGACGGAGGAGATCGCGCAGCAATTCAATCGCAACCTGCCGCGGGTCACCATCCAGGCCGAGAGCGATGGGCGTAACCCGCCCGCGCCGCCGGCGGCGGCTGCGGGCGCGCGGCCAGCTGCGGCCCCGCCTGCTGCTCCCGCTGGTGGGCCGCCGGCAGCGACAGCGCCTGTCACGCCACGCACCCCCGCGCGCTGAGGCGTGATGGCCGAGCATAGGCGCTTCTTTCCCGGCCAAGGCCCGCAGCCACTGGCCTCGCTGCTGGCGGCGGCCGGGATTAAGCTGGAGGGCTATCCTGAGCGCAGCTTTGCCGACGTCGCCGCTTTGGCGGAGGCTGGGCCGGATGAGATTGCCTATTTCGAGACGGCCCGGCACCGCGGTGTCCTGAGCGCCACCCGCGCCGGTGCCGTGATCCTGCGCGAAGCCGATGCTGTTGCGTTGCCAAGCGGCTGCCTGCCCATCATTTGCGCCATGCCATCGCTGGCCTTTGCCCTCATCGCGGCGGTGTTTCACCCCATCCCCCGCGGCACCGGGCAGCGCCATGCCAGCGCCGCCATCGACCCCTCGGCCCAGATTGACCCCAGCGCCGATATCGGCGCCTTTGCGATCATCGGCGCTGGCGCTGAGATCGGCGCGGGCTGCATCATCCATCCCCATGCCGTGGTCGGCCCGGACGTGGTGCTGGGCGAGAATTGCACCATCCATCCCCATGCCAGCATCAGCCACGCCATATGCGGCCGTGGCGTCGTGCTACATGCCGGTGCCCGGGTGGGCAATGAGGGCTTTGGCTTCACCCCCACCGCCCAGGGTGGCTATGTCACCATGCCGCAGCTCGGCGCGGTGCTGCTGGGCGATGATGTTGAGGTCGGCGCCAATGCCTGCATCGATCGCGGTGCGCTGGGCGATACCGTGGTGGGCCGGGGCACACGCATCGATAATCTGGCCCAGCTGGGGCATAATGTTCAGCTGGGGCGGAGCTGTGTGGTGGTCTCGCAGGTCGGCATTTCGGGCTCGGCCGTGCTGGGCGACTGGGTGCAGGTGGCGGGCCAGGCCGGCATTGCCGGGCATCTGAAGATTGGCGACCGGGCGCGGATCGGCGCGCAGGCCGGCGTGATGCGCGATGTCGAGCCGGGCGCCGATATGCTGGGCTCGCCGGCGCGCCCGGCGCGGGTCAAGATGCGTGAGATCGCCACCGTGCAGCGCCTCGCCGCCGCCGCACTCAAGCCCACAACGAAGAAGGATAATTGAGGGTCGCTTTGATGACTGAAACCACCTTGGACATCGCCGCCATCATGCGGGCCATCCCGCATCGTTACCCCTTCCTGCTGGTCGACCGCGTGGTGGAGATGAACCACGACAATTATTGCGTCGGCATCAAGAACGTCACCATCAATGACCAGTTTTTCCAGGGCCATTTCCCCACCGAGCCGGTGATGCCCGGCGTGCTGATCGTCGAGGCGATGGCGCAGACCTCGGCGGTGCTGGTGGTGGAAACGCTCGGGCCCGAGAGCCAGGGCAAGCTGGTTTACTTCATGTCCATCGATAGCGCGAAATTCCGCCGGCCCGTCGTGCCGGGGGACCAGCTGCGAATTAAGGTCACAAAGGTGCAGCGGCGCATGAGCGTGTGGAAATTCAGTGGTGAGGCGACCGTCGATGGCCGGGTCGTGGCAGAGGCGACCTTCGCCGCCATGATCCGCGACCGATGAACCAGATCCACCCTTCGGCCATAATCGCCCCCGGCGCGCGCATTGCCGCCGGCGTGACAATCGGGCCCTTCTGCACGGTGGGCGCCGATGCCGAGCTGCGCGAGGGCGTCACCCTCATCAGCCATGTCGCCATTGAGGGCCACACCATCCTGCATGAGGGCGTGCAGGTCTCGCCCTATGCCTCGGTGGGCCTGCCGCCGCAGGATCTGAAATACAAGGGCGAGCCGACGCGATGCGAGATTGGCCCGCGCAGCCTGCTGCGTGAGCATGTCACCGTGCATCGCGGCAGTGTGGGGCGCGGCCACACCATGGTCGGCGCCGATTGCATGCTGATGGCCTGCTCGCATGTCGGCCATGATTGCCAGGTGGGTGACCGGGTCATCATGGCCAATAACGTCATGCTGGGCGGCCATGTGCAGGTGGGCGAGCAGGTCTTCATCGGCGGTGGCGCCGCCATTCACCAGATGGTGCGCATCGGCCGCCATGCGATGGTGGGCGGCATGTCGGGTGTGACCAATGACATCCCGCCCTTTGGCAATGTCTTTGGCGTGCCGGCGCGCCTCGTTGGCCTCAATGTCATCGGCCTGCGCCGGCGTGGCTTCTCGAAGGATAATTTGGCCGCGCTGCGCCTGGCCTTTCGGCTGCTGTTTCGCGATTCCGGCATCTTCGCCGAGAAGCTCGAGGTCGCCCGCCAGCGCTACGTCGATGACGTGCTGGTCCAGGAGGTGCTGGCCTTCATCGCCTCGCCCGAGCGCAAGCGCGAAATGTGCCGCCCGGGCCGCATGACGGCCGATGACGACGACGACGCCTGAGGCCACACCTCTCGGCATCATCGCCGCCGGCGGGGTCATGCCGCGCCGGCTGGCCGATGATGTGCTGGCCAGCGGCCGGCCGGTTTATGTGGTGGCGATCCGCGAATTCGCCGAAAGCCAGCTTTATGCCGGCCTGCCGCACCGGGTGGTGCGGCTGGGTGCGGCGGGCCAGTTGATCGCGGCTTTTCGGGCCGCGGGCGTGCGCGACCTGGTGATGCTCGGCCATGCGAAGCGGCCCTCACTGCTCTCGCTCTTCCCCGATGCCTGGACGGCTGCCGCGATTGCCCGGGTGGGGCGCGGCTATTTTGCCGGTGGCGATGACACGCTGCTGCGCGGCGTCACCCGGGTGCTGGAAGATGAAGGCTTTGCCGTGCGCGGCGTGCATGAGCTGCGCGCCGGGCTGACCCAGGCGGCGGGGCTGTTGGCCGGCCCCGCCCCGGATGCCGGCCAGGCCGCCGATATCCGCCGCGGCATTGCCGTGCTGCGCGCCATGGGGCCGGTGGATGTGGGCCAGGCCGTGGTGGTGCAGCAGGGGCTGGTGCTGGCGGTGGAGGCCATTGAGGGCACCGATGCCATGCTGGCCCGCGCCGGCACCCTGCGGCGCGAGGGGCCGGGCGGGGTGCTGGTCAAGCTGGCCAAGCCGGGCCAGGATTTGCGCCTGGACATGCCCACCATCGGCCCCGTCACCGTTGAGAATGCCCGGGCCTCCGGGCTATGCGGCATTGCCATTGATGCTGGCCGCAGCCTGGTGACCGAAAGCGAGGCCACCATCGCGCTCGCCGCCCGATATGGGCTATTTATTCTCAGTCTCGACCCTGAAGCCTTCAACAAGGACACCCCATCATGACCGCCCCCGCCTTTCGCCTGCTGCACACCATGCTCCGCGTCACCGATCTGGAGCGCAGCGTGGATTTCTACACCCGCCTGCTGGGCATGAAGGAAACCCGCCGGCGCGACGTGCCGGAGGGCAAATACACCA
>Ga0214921_10001809_pt1 | contig 35749 bp, 22 predicted proteins | sample LL1505_MetaG_FD_177992 | JGI IMG/M metagenome (GOLD analysis project Ga0214921, IMG submission 177992) | Freshwater microbial communities from Lake Lanier, Atlanta, Georgia, United States - LL-1505 | ecosystem: Environmental > Aquatic > Freshwater > Lake | place: USA: Georgia | collected... | reverse complement strand
CGAAGAAAAGTCGGTCCATGAGACCGAGAAGCGTGAACCGAATTTGAGCAACGAAGCCGTCGCGGCAATTACGTTCAAGCCCGCGCGCCTGCCCGGTGTGACCGCATCACTGGGTGGATTTGTCGATACCGAATGGGCGCCGAAGTACGAGGCGGTCCTGAACAATGAGGATAATGTCGACGTCCGCAAGGCCGGTTACGATGTTTCCAGTTCGAGTTTCAACCGTTTGCGCCTGACGTGGGCTGTCAATGACCGCGTTCTCTTCATCAACGACACGTTGCAATACATCGACGGCATCTATGAGAAGCGCGTCAATGGCAAGCGTTGGGAAAACGTCGCGCGTCTGAGCTATACGCTGTTCTGATCTCGCTTCGCGGTTCTGATCTCGCTTCGCGGTTCTGATCTCGCTTCGCGGTTTTCAAGTCAGAGCGGCACTTCAATCGTTTGTGGAGGCCGGGTGTAGAAAATACATCCGGCTATTTTTGCGTCTGGCCAGGTCGTTCGTAGCGTCTCCGCGTAGGAGGCGACCTGGTCAAAATAGCCGTGCTCCCGGGCATGATCCCGCAAGTCGCCCTCGACGTGCGATGTCTTGAAATCAACGATCAAGACTTCGGAGGGCGGCTGTGTGGAATCGGAGTTGGCGTGGCCGTTGTCGAGCAAAAGGTCGATGGTCCCCGAGTGCAGGTTGCGCCGGGCATCCAGAAAGAGAACTGGAACTTCCGCGCGGCGCCTCGGGAACCGATTGAGCATCTCATTCCATGTTTTGGATTCAAGGACGTCGCGAAGTTGATCGAGCGCGGAATTCAGGGCCTCCTGTACGGTCGCGTCCCGGTCGTCGATCAAGTTCGCGTCGCAAATCTTCAGCCAGGTCTCTTGAGGGTGAAACGCAATGCCGCGAATCGCGTTTTCGAGGCCAGAGTGCACCATGGTGCCGATGGCGGCGGCGACCCGGCCGTGATGGCTGCCGCCGCTGGCAACTACGGGCACTTCGTCCGTCACGTTTGCCCGGTGCGGCGTGGTCGTCGACTTTGTTGGCGACTTTGTTGGAGCCTTCGTCCGAGCCTCCGGCGGCGGCGTCGTCGTGGGGTTTTTTCCGGAGAAACGGCTGGCAACAAGGATCCTGACCCCGAACGGGACGGGCAGGGTGACGGGGAGAGGATCCTTCCCCTTCGCATGGATCAGGGTCAGGGTGACGGAGGGCATTTCGTCATCCTGAGCCCGGGCAGGGCCAGCGTCATCCTGAGCCCGAAGGGCGAAGGATCCTTTCTTTGACAGAGAGGATTCTTCGGGCTGCGCCCTCAGAATGACGGGGGGAGAGGCGACGGTCAGGGTGTCAATCTGCAGGACCGGAGTCGCCGCGCCGTTGATCTCGCCGCTCTGCAACGGCGACAAGACGGCGACTTCAAGCGGTCGCGTCTCAACGCCGGGCATGGATGCCAGCGCGTCGACGCATTGTCCGTGGTCGAGAATCGGCGCCTGTCCCGCCGCGCGCAGTCGCGATAGCCTATCGCTCAATGATTGATTGACCTTGCGGCGGGTGCCGGTGATGACGAGATGCTGGCGCGCTCGTGTCAGCGCCACGTACCAGACGCGATTCGCCTCGGCAACTTCCGCGGCCAGCGCCGCGTCCACGAAGGATTCAGTGGCGGCATGATGATCGGGTCGCGTGCTGCTGGAACCAAGGTAAACCATGCCTCCGGCGATACCGTGATCTGACTCGCCAGTCCATTTGAGCCACCCTTGCGGATCCTTGACCCATGGCGTGGCCGTATCCACCATCGCAACGAGAGGAAACTCAAGCCCTTTTGACTTGTGGACCGTCATGAGGCGAACCGCGTTGACATCATGAACAGGATCGCCGACCGGCGATTTCAGATCTTTCATGCGGGCCATGAGGCGCGCAATGGATCCGACCGCGTGGATGTTGTCGTCAGAGTCCGCCTCAAGCACGCGGACCAGATCGATGAAGGCGGACAAGTTGGCCCGCATGACTTCGGACTCGACGATTGTCCGGCACAGGCCCGCGCGCGCCGCGTAATGACTGCGCATCAGGCAGGATTCCAGCAGAACGGAGGGACGTTCCGCCCCTGATCTGGCTAGTGCGTCCGGGATCCAGGCCAGGTCGTTCGCGTGCGGACCAAGTAAAAGTTTTTCCAGGGCCGCGCCAGCCCGCAGCGGCGAATGGCGCCTGCCCTCGGCGGTCGCCGCGAGGGCTTCCGCGAGAAATTCGTCCCCAAGGCCGACAAACGGGCTTTTGAGCACGGCAAGAAGCGCGTTGAGATCACCCGGGCGGGCGAGGTAACGCAACAATTCCTGGCAGTCGCGGATTTCCTGTTGCTCGAATATCTTCGCGGATTCCTCGCGAATGGTCGGGATTTGCTGTTTTTGAAGGGCTTTCTCGACCATATCGATGCGATCGGCGGCGCGGAACAAGATCGCGCAGTCGCGGGGCTCGAGGCCACGCCATGTGGCGGCGGCCTTGTCGAAAATTTTGTGGGCGGAGGATTCAAGTTTGTCGTCCAGTTTCTTGTCGAGTGCGGCGCGCAACCAACTGGCGAGTGAGCTGGCCTCGATCAACGCAACGTCGTCGGCCGTTAATTCCTCGCCTGAGTCGGACGTGTTCTCCGCGACCGGCAGGATCGTGATGGATCCGACATCGGGGTTGACGGGACTGCCGTCAACCAGGGCGGGCGTGTGCCGTGGAAATCCGGGCAGGGATCCGCACGCGCGGTTGACGAACTCAAGAACGGTCTCACAAGTGCGGAAACTGTCATTGAGCGGCGATTCGAGGACCCCGTGATCCGCGAGTGAACGCGCGGCGGCATCCATCACTTCGGGATCACTGTTTCTGAATCCGTAGATGCTTTGTTTCTCGTCGCCCACAAGAAAGACCGTGCCCGGAATCGTCGCGTCGGTTGCCGACAGGACCTCGAGGGCGACCTCGTTGAAAACACGCCACTGGGGCCAGCTGGTGTCCTGGAACTCATCAAGCATCAGGTGCCTGATGCGGCGCTGGAGCAGATACCGCGCGCCGGCGGCGTATGGATCATTGAAAATCCGTGATGTGCCCGCAAGCAAGTCATCAAACGTGAGGACCCCGGCATCGGATTTCATCTGGCGCATGATGTCGCGGTACATGTTGAACAACCGCGCGGCCGCGGCGCCACGGTCGCGCAACAGCGCCAGTTTCCGCGCGTCGGCGAGGTCTTTCAGGCAGGCTTCGATGGCCATGCGTGCCTGCGTCGCGGACGCTGTTGCCTTGTCACTGAAGGTCCGGCGGTTGAGCGTCAGGCCCTTGGTGACAAAGGAATTCTCGATCAGGTCAGCAAGCGTTTTCCCGTGATCGTCAGCCCCGGGCGCATGCGCCATGAGAGAGATCAGAACTTCGCGGCGCTCCGCTTTAAGACACCCGGCAAGGTCCCGCCACGCGTCGGCGCGGTCCACGAGAAGTTCCCGCAGCATGACCGCGGGATCTTCCGCGTCCGGCGCGAAGAGCCATGGCGGCAAGTCCCCGGCGGACGTCAAGTCCGCGGCCGCTCCATTTTGCTCGAGATGCCAGATGAAGCCTGAAAACGCCTCCAGTTTCCTCGCGAGTTCCGTCGTCGATGACGGGCTGTCGCCCTTCGCCTTTGAGGTAGCCGGTTCGTCGCTCGTATTCGAGTCGTCGCCGTCACTCGTGTCAGGGTCGGCGAGAGAGCCGGTGTTTCGCGAGAGAAAGCGCAATTTCGCCTTTTCCCAGGCGGATTCCCTCATCAATTGATGTTCCAGGTCGCCGGTCAGGGCGAGTGGCGCGCCGTCGGTGCCGCCAAGGCCTGTTTCCGCAGGAAACTTTGAAACCCACTCGTGGAAGATGCTGTCGATGGTTGAAACACGCAGAGACTGGCTCTGGGTGATGATGATCCTGCCGGTCTCGGTGGCCGTGCGTGGAGGGGGAAGTTTCATTCCGTGCGTCGCGAGGACCGTTTCGGCGGCATGAAGGTGAAAATCCCGCATCTCAAGGTCGAATGCCGCCGATGCCTTGCCGCCCGCCAACAGCTTGCCGGCGTCGGAGAGGATTCTTTCGCGCATCTCGGCCGCGGCCTTGCGCGTGAAAGTTACGGTCAAGATCGTGCCGGGATCGGCCCCGGCGGCCACGAGGGCAAGGAACCTCTGCGACAGCTGGAATGTCTTGCCGCAACCGGCGGACGCGCGGACCACGTGGCTCTCGTAGGGATTTCGCGGGTTGGCGGTCATGATTTGCCCTTGGCATTTACTTGCAGGCGTTGGAGAAGGGCGCGCGATTTGACCGGGTTGGCAAACCACGCGGTCGCCGCCATGTCCTCGCGGCGGCAGATGTTGCTGTGCGGGCAGTATCCGCATTCCGTCTTGTCGGGAAACCACGCCGGTTCTGCGCCAGCGGCCTGGCGCCAGCGCATCATCGCGACAGCGGCGTTGATCGCGTCCTCTGGCAGGGGAACGTTCCGGGCGCGCGCGCCGCGCAGGCCCAAACGGATGGCATGGTCTTTGGCCGCGTTGCCGTGGAATCCGATGACCCAGTTGCCTTTCAGGATCTCGAAATGACCGGCCACGCACTGGTCGAGTGGCAATCCGTATATCCGTGAAATCGCGTGGGCATAGATTGCCAGTTGTGGACTGACACCAGTGGCGATTTCCGTCCGCGATGGGGCTGCCGATGCCTTGTAATCGATGAGTAGCCAGATCGGACCCAGATCCTCGAAACGGTCGATCGCGCCGATGAATTGACGGCCATCAAGATCGATCTCGAAACGGGATTCGGACGCCGCCATGACGGGTCCTCGTTGACTGGATCCGGGTGCGATGGACCAGTTGCTTGCGGTGAACGCGGCGAGCCTTGGCCATGACCAGGATTCCAGATGCGCGAGAATTCCCGTCTCGCGCAATTCCGGTGGGATTGTTTTCGCGGAGGCCGCTGCGAGGCGGGATTCCAGCGCGCGAGTATCGGCTCCGTAATCGGCGACCGGCGCGTACCCGGTCAACGCCGACTTGATCGCGTCGTGCAGCCAGGTGCCTTTGCGGAGTGCTGTGGTGGACTCGTAATCGGGAGGCGGACTTGCGGCCTGGCGGTCCAGGGCGTATTTGTACGGACACGCCACGAGGGAGGCGAGGCTGGATGCCGACAGGGCGGTGGCGATGTCACTCGCGTGCGCCGAAGGATCCATGATGCGGCCAGATACTTCTGGCTGGCCACGGATGATCGTGTGTGCGCCGATTTCCGCATACTCCGGCGCGTAAACCAATGGCTTGATCCCGCGCAGAGTCTTCATGAGCTCGATGTAGCGCGATGGAACAAGAGGTCGCGAAGCGTCTTTTTGGGCGCAAGTCATGACGAGACGCGTGAGGCGCGCTTGCAGCAAATGAAATGTGGTGTCTTCGATGGCCTCGAGGTCTTCCCATGTTGGCAGGCCGAGCTTTCGCAGGATGAACTGGTCGAGGAGGCGGTCCTTTGGCAACGCCCGCGGGAAAACCCCTTCGTTGCAACCAATGATAACAGCGCTCTGAAACGGGACGTGGCGGGCCTCGGCCAGGGTCAGGACTTGCAGGCCCGTCAGAGGCTCGCCGCGGTCGCGGATGGCGCCCGATTTCACGCGTTGGACAAACATCTCGAGAATGGTTTCAGCGTTGACGGGAAGACGCTGTTGTAAAAATCGCAGGTCATGAAGGATTTGACGGATTTCCGCGCGCGCGTCGGACTCGCCCGCGTCAGCCTTCGCGGCGTCGGATTTTCTGGCGGGTTCACCGGAAGAAGATGGATCCAACGCGTCCAGTTCGTGTTCCAGTGTCGCGAGGCATGATGTCTGGCCGAGGGCGCGCGCCATCGCCATGGCACGGTCGACAATCGCAGAGGCCGCGGCAATAACCTCTGCATCAGTGTTTCTCGTTCGCGCGATTTCCCGCGGGATGGACCGGATGTCGGGACTGGCCGCAACGGCCGCGGCAATGCAAGACCTGACGGCCTCTTCGCACCCCTGCAAAGGATGCGTCAGGAACGCCGCCGCCGCCTGGCGCGTTTCCTCGAGGCATTCGTCGGTGCGCAGGCGCGCGAACTGTCCCATGTGAAGGAACCATGATCCAGTCACCGCGCGCGAAAGAGGCTTTGTCGCCGCGATGTTGACGCCAGCTTTCGCGCGTTCTTCGAGCGCCTTTCGAAGATATGGTTCGTACGTGGTTTCGTCTGGTACGAGAATGGCAACGGAGGCCGATGATGACGTGCCGATCAGGTCAGTCGCGAGATCGATGGCCTTGCGGACTTCCTCCTCGCGATTTCGTGCGATCCACGTCGAGACGCTGGCGCCCGGCGTATTTGCGGCATCGATTTTTTCCTTGAACCCGCATTGGCGCGCGAGTCGTGCCATGGGCGATACGTCGTCGAAGGGGCGCGTCAGGACGACAGTGACGTCGTCGCGGCCGGAGAGTTGCCGCAACATGCGCATGTGGGCGGGAACCATGCTGGTGAATCCCGCGATGACCAGATGGCGCCATGGGGCCTTGGCGCCGATATCCGCTACCCCATCGGCAAGGCGCGCACGCCGCATTTCCATCGTTTCGAGGTTACTCGCGCGCAGGAAATCCAGGAAATCGAGGATCGTCGCCTGCACGGAATCGATGCGCTCTCCGAGGGCGCACAGGTGTTCTTCCGAGTGGTAAATCTCTTCACGCAGTATTTTTGCCGCCGCCTGTCCCAGATTTGTCAGTGGCAGGTTGTTGTCCACGGCCGTGCCGATCAGGTGCGCGAGTTCGTGAGCATGGACCGGATCGATATGCTTGTGGCGGCGTCTCTTGATCAGGGCGTGCAGCAGCGCCTCTGGCATCTCCGGGTTGATAACGCGCGGCGCGGGCCGCGTCGAGGGCGCCTTGGATCCAGATTGCGCGAGTGCGTCGGCGGCGGCCGTGAGAAATCCGTCCAGGTTCATGGCGCGCGGCGCGATGATTGAGGCGCCAGAGCCCGTGACGCCAGAGCCTGATGACGGGGCCCGCGCGACAACGAGGCTGGCGGCAAGGTTGCCGGCGAGACGCGTCGTCGGCAGGACAATCCAGGTGTCCTCAAAGTCGCGGGAAAGGTGCCCGTGGCCTTGGGTCAGGTTGTCACGCAACCACGACACAAGACAATGCCCGGGACTCAGGAAATGGACGCCAGATTTCATCAGGATATTTTAGAACGCAGAAAGCAGCGACGCGTCAATAGCCCACGTGACAGGGCCAGTCGCGCGATCTGATCGCGAGGGTTCCGTGGCTGGTAATCGCACGATGACCCCAATGACCCGGCCATCAAGGTCCAGCACAGGTGATCCGTTGCTGCCACTGTCGAGGTCGTGGCTGGTTGAAAATTCATACATCCGGCCGTTGTCCAGGGACCCGATTTGCGCATACGGCGCCGTGAAGCCGAGGGGGTAACTCATGCTTAATATATAGGCATGACCAAGGACGCCCGGGTTGACGGGAGAGTCCTTCCACCCGAGGACAGGCATGGCAAGGACGGCGGGGTCGGCACTCGCCAGCTTGATCTTCGCGAGATCCTGGGTCGGATGGCGTGTGATTTGCGACTCGGCGAGCGAGGTCTCCGTCATGGAGTAAAACGGCGGAGGCATCTCCACGTCCGAGTCACCTGTGTCGCCTGGACCTCCTCCCGCATCCCCGGAGACCCGGTGCAGGTTGATCCGGACGAGCGCAGACCCGTCCCGACAATCCAGCACGTGACGTTCCGTGCAGACGACTCCTTGCGCGCAGTGGAAACCGCTGCCGACATGGCTCGACTTGGAGCCGCCCCGGTCCTCGCACTGGATCGCGATCCGGATGATGCCGGCGCGCAATTTCCGGTACACAGTGAAGGCCTTCTGCCAGGCAACCCCGGTCCCCGATTTGTCCGTGCGCCACTGCCCCGATTCGCCGCACGCGAGAAACGCCTTGTCCGTGGCCACGTACACGATCCGGCCAGCCATGGGACGGTCGCACGGTGGCAGCGCGTCCTGGGAAGCGACGCTCATGCCCACAAAAACGCGGCCATTGTCTGCCGACGCATCGCGGGCAGGCTGCCGGGCGCAATTGGCAAGGGCAAGGCCCAAAAATAGTGTGGTGATGGATAAACGGCGAATCATCTTGGAGTTGATCGGCTAACCTGACAATCGCCTTGAGCTAAAATAGCGGTTCTTTTGATATTTTATCGCTGCACTCACCATAACCATTCAATATTCCAACATTTATTCTCTTGCGTATTTACTGGCGCGCAACAACAATCCAAGCCATGGAAATGACAACACAATTCAATTCTCACATCACTTCTCAAACATTGGCGGCGCGTTTTGATCACACGTTGCTCAGAGCCGACGCGACGCCGGAGCAGATAACCAGCCTGTGCGCAGAAGCCTTGCAACTCGGATGCGCGGCGGTTTGCGTCAACCCGGCTTACCTGCCCCTGGCAGTTCGCGAACTCGAGGGATCACCGGTTTTGCCCATCACGGTCATCGGGTTTCCTCTCGGCGCCGTGCCGGCCTCATGGAAGGTCGAGGAAACACGGCGGGCGATCGACATGGGTGGACGCGAAATTGACATGGTGATCAACGTCGGACTTCTGGTTGCCGGTCCGGAAGGGGCGCGGAACCTGCAAGAAGAGGTGTCCGCTGTGGTTCGTGCCGCCGGCGAAGTGCCGGTCAAGGTGATCATCGAGACAGCCTTGTTGACACCGGAGCTCATCGGGACCGCGTCCCGCGTTTGCGCGAATGCGGGCGCAGCGTTTGTCAAAACGTCGACCGGATTTTCGAGCCGGGGTGCCAGTGTTGACGACATCAGGATCATTGCCGCCGCCATCAAAGACGCAGGGCGCGACAAAACATGCAGGATCAAGGCCTCTGGCGGGATCAAGTCGCTGGACCAGGCCCTTTCCCTGATCGAGGCGGGTGCTCACAGGATCGGAAGCTCGGGGACGGTTTCGATCGTTCGCGAGTTCGTGCAGAGGAAGGGGACCTGATTCCATGGAGTCCATGATGGACAAGTTGAAGCGAATTTTTCTGGGTATCCTGAAGTTTCTTCGTGGTTACTTCATGATGATCGGGATCCTGGTCACCGTGTTGCCGCTGGTTCTGGCCTGGATCGCCAGCCGATCTGGAACCCTGGGCGCGGTCGCGGGTCATTATGGCGTGGCCAAAGGCCCCGCGAAGGAAACCCGTCTCGACTGGGCCCTGGACGGAGAACTTCTCGAGCAGTCCCCCGATTTGTCGACGCGTTTCATCGAGCAATTCTTCCGCCGGCAATCTGGTTTCTACCTGCCGGAAGTCCGCCGCGCCCTGAAAGCCGCCGCGGCCGACAAGAATGTGACCAGCCTCGTCCTGAACATCTATGACTTGCAGGGATCCCAGGCAGAGTTCGAGGAACTGCGCCGGGCCCTGATTGATTTCCGGAAGAGCAACAAACCACTGCATGCCCACGTGGCGCAGTTGGATGACAACCTGCTCTATTTGTTGTCCGCGACGGATTCGGTGACGCTGGTCCCTACCGGTGAAGTGTCCCTGACTGGACCGGCCTTCCAACTGGTCTACTTCGGCGAGGCCTTGCGCAAACTCGGCGTCACGGTCGAGGTGATCCGCCACGGGAAGTACAAGTCGGCTTTTGAGCCCTTCACGACCAACAAACCGACGCCGGAAACCATGGAAATGTATCGAAGCATGGAATCCAGCCTCGCGGACCACTTGATCTCGAGCATCGCGGAGGGCCGCAACATGCCGCGCGAGAAAGTCGCCGCTTGGTTCAAACGCGGCGTTTATACGCCGGCCGAGGCATTGAACGCCGGCATCGTCGACGCGCTCGGTTACGCGGATGACGCGGTTGACCGGATCGAGGAGGCCGCCGAATCCGAGGAAGACATGGACTTCAGCGACTACATGTCCGTCGCCGGAGACGAAAAAACTCCTGAAGGAAAGTCGCGAAAGGCCACCGATGAATCCCAGGGTCTGGCGCTGATCGAGGCCGTTGGCGAGATCCACATGACAGCCTCGGCGGGGGGATCGTCGCAGGATTTCATCGCGGCGGACGATCTGGTCAAGGAAATCCGGTGGGCCGCGGGCGAGGACAAGGCGAAGGCCGTCGTCATCAGGGTTTCCAGCCCCGGCGGATCCGCGACGGCGTCGGACATCATCTGGCGCGAGATCCGCGCGCTGGCGGACGAAAAACCGGTCGTGGTGTCCATGGGTTCTTACGCGGCATCGGGCGGCTATTACATTTCCGCCCCCGCGACCTGGATCGTCGCCGAGCCGACGACGATCACCGGATCCATCGGCGTGATCGGCATGCAGCTCAAATTCCCGCAGTTTGAGACCAAATACGGCGTCAGTTTCCACACGGTCAACTCAAGCGACCGCGCGAAGATGTTGAATCCAGGTTCGATGTCGACTCCCGAGGACAAAGCGATCCTGGCGGCGGCCATTGATGACGTGTACCAGACGTTTATCTCGAAAGTCGCTGAGGGCCGGGACTTGAAAGTCGAGGATGTCGACAGGATCGCTCAGGGCCGCGTCTACACCGGGATCCAGGCGGAGAAACTGGATCTTGTCGACGAACTGGGCGGACTGCCCGACGCGTTCCGGACGGCAAAGGAACTTGCTGGACTGGATGTTGAGAAACTGTATCCGATCCTGCGCTACGAACCGGACAGGCCATCATTGTCGGACTGCCTTCGCAGCCCGTGGACCATGATGGAGTGCCTTCAGTACGGCGGAACACACGCCATCACGATGGCGCCGTCCGTTTCCGGGAAAGCCTTGCGGGGAGTTGACCAGTTGCGACAACTCACCAGTGAGGACAGGGTCCTCGCGATCTGGCCGGGATGGATGTCGCGTTATTTCTTGTGACCGGTGCCCTGTTCCGTCTTGAGGATCTCCTCAAACGACAAACCGGTCAGTTTGCGCAGTTCGCGCACAAGACGCAGCAGGGCAAAAATCATGACCGCGAGCGATGGCAGGGCAATCACCGGATAACTGAGCGCGGTCATCCGGCCGAGTTCCTCGTTGAACGCGGGCGTTCCAGAGGGGCTCTGCAGCAGAATGCGCGCCAGGGTGAAATTCAAAAAAGAGCTGAGAAAAAACGATCCGGCGAGAATCATCGTCGTTGATTTCATCAGACGCTTGAATTCATCTTCCGCCTGGCGCTCGACAAGAATCGTGTGAACGCGCGGGACGTCGATGACTTTCTCGTTGTAGATCATCTGGTACACGAGGGGCTTTGTCCCGCCGGCAGTGGCGATGACAAACACGCCGATCAACCCTGGAATGGTTGCCTCTTTGACGGCAAACCAGAAATTGGTCAGCTCCATCAAGGAGAGGCCACCTGTGGCCAGAGTGCTGACGAATCCAAAGACAGAGATGAAGTCCGCCTTCTTGAAACGAATGAATTCGTAGATGCCAGCCGTCAGGGGAAAGGCGAGGGCGATGAAGAGAAGCTGGTGTGGCGTCAACGACGAGTACTGGCCGCCCTTCGCGAGCACAAGGGACGGGATGACAACAGTGATGATCAGGCTGACAAACGGGCTCAATGGTGGACGCGGCTCCATTCTTGCGGTAGATCATTGTGTTACGCATTCTCTAAATGAGCAACTGGCGAAGCAACGAAACGGGAGAAAAAATGGCTGAGAAGAAAAAAGCCGCCGCAAAGAAGGCCGCTGGTCCGAAAGAGACTTTCAAGATCGTCAAAAAGCGCTCTGGACGTTGGTCGGTCATGGACCGCCACACTCGTAAATTCATCAACGGCGCCGAGAAGGTAAAGATTCTCGCGGGCAAAGGTTTGATCACCGTCAAGGTCAAGGCCGAAGCCCCGGCTGCTGAAACTCCGGCTGCCGAAGCCTGATCATCGCCTCAGCTTTTATCCTGAGGCTCGACCACATTGAAACTGATCATCGCAGAAAAGCCCAGCGTCGCGCGCGACATTTGCGCGGCGCTGGGCGGTTTTCGTCAGGCGTCGCGAGATGTCTGGGAGAGCGACCGCTACCTTTGCACTGCGGCGCGCGGGCACTTGCTCGAGCTCTGCGAGCCCCAGGATTTTGACCCGCGGTTCAAGCAATGGTCCTTTCACCTGCTGCCCATCATTCCGGAACGATTCCGGATCAAACCCAAGCCTGACGTCATTCCCTTGCTGGAACGCATCCGTTCCCTGGTCGAGCGCGTTGATGTCACCGGTGTCATCAACGCGTGCGATGCCGCGCGCGAAGGGGAGTTGATATTCCGCGAGATCCTGGCTTTCTGCCGGACCGCCAAACCAGTGGAACGTGTCTGGCTGCAATCGTTGACGCCAGAGTCGATCCGCGAGGGTTTCAGCAAGTTGAGGCCGGCAGAGGCTTTCGAAGGCCTGGCGAACGCGGCGGCGTGTCGCGCCAAATCAGACTGGTTGATTGGACTCAACGCGACGCGCGCGTTGACCCTGTACATGCGACGCGGCGTGCCACGCGACAGCGCCGACGCCCGCGAAGTTTATCCGGCAGGCCGCGTCCAGACGCCGACACTGGCCTTGATCGTCCGCCGGTGGCACGAAATCCAGAATTTCCAGCCGATCGGGTTTTACCGTGTTGAGGTCCAATTGCGGGATCATGACGGCAGCCCCTTGAAAGCGTGCGTGATCGATCCGAAGTTCAAAAAGTCAGACTTGCATCCCGAGTGCAAGGAAGACCGTTTTTTTGACCAGACGGGCGCGGAGCAAGTCGTCGCGGAACTGGGGAAACTGGCGGAGGCGGGAGCCATCGCGGATCTGAAACGTAAGGTCTCGAAGAGGGACCAGGCGCCGCCGCCGTTGTTTCACCTGACTGCCCTGCAACAGACGATGGCCCAGCGTCACGGATGGACCGCGAAACGCACCCTTGAGGCGGCGCAGCGCTGTTACGAGGAACACAAGACGCTGACTTACCCGCGAACGGACTCGCCGTGCCTGCCGTCCGACTATGAATGCAAGGTTCACGACATCATTGACAGCCTCTCGGGACTCGACGCGTTTCGCGAGGCGGCCGTCGGCCTCAAGAAAAATGGCCTGAAGTACAAGTCAGAGCGATTTGACGACTCCAAGGTTTCCGACCACTTCGCGATCATCCCGACCGGGAAACTCAAAACGGGTGTGACCCACGGCGCGAATTTGAAAAAGGACGACGACGCCCTCTTGTACGACGTGGTGGCGAAACGTTTTCTGGCCGCGTTCCAATCCGCGGCGCGGCACATCAAGATCGAGCGCAAGGGCACCATAAAATCGCGAGACGGGATGATCCATCTGCGAGCCGCGACCAGGGAAGTCCTTGCCGAACCGGGGTGGCTCGCGACGTACGGCAAACAGCGCGATCCCGAGGCCGCGAAAGTCGCGGCCAGCGGTGACGAATCCCTGCCTGTGACTGGTGCCAGGCTGGAAACAGGCGCGACCAGGCCGCCGCCAGCGATCGACGAGGCTGCCTTGTTGCGTCTCATGCAGTTTGCCGGGCGTCACGTGGATGATCCGGAACTGGCCGCCGCCCTGACGGCGGCCGATGGCCTTGGAACTCCGGCCACGCGCGCCGAGATCATTGAGAACCTGAAGCATCGGCGGTATGTGACCCCCGAATTGGAGCCCACGCCCAAGGGCAAAGCCCTGATCGCCTGCCTGGATGCTCTGAGCGCCAGCCGCCTGACCTCGGCGGATCTTACGGCCGCCCTGGAACTGCGGCTCTCCCAGGTCCAGAGGGGCGAGGTCGAAGCCATTGAATTCATGAGGGAGATCGAGGCCTACACGCGGGAAATCGTCGCGGCAGTACGTGCCCAAAAACACTAGATTTTTTCTTGAATTACGCATACGATCCCGCTCGCCGTTCGGACCATGTCCAAAAAAGTTTGGCCCAGCTTTTCAGGGAGCCCTTTGTGACTCACTCTGTCGAAACTCTGCGTAACATCTGCATCATCGCCCACGTTGACCACGGCAAGACGACTCTCGTTGATTACCTGCTGAAGCAAGCCGGGACGTTCGCCTCGCACGAAGTCACCGATGACCGCATGATGGACTCGGACTCTCAAGAGCGCGAGCGCGGGATCACGATTTCCGCGAAGAACGCCTCGTTCCGCCTCGGCAACGTCAAGGTCAACGTCGTCGACACCCCGGGCCACGCCGATTTCGGCGGTGAGGTCGAGCGCATCATGGACATGGTGGACGGCGCGATCCTGCTGGTTGACGCGGTCGAGGGCCCTCTGCCCCAGACCCGTTTCGTTTTGCAGAAGGCCATCGAGAAAAACCTGAAGATCGTCCTGTGCATCAACAAGGTGGACCGCCCGGAAGCCATTGGCACGCCGATGATCAGCGAGTGCGTCGACAAGGCATTCGACCTGTTCATCGAACTCGGAGCCTCGGAAGAACAGTGTGACTTCCCGATTGTCTACGCGTGCGCCCGCCAAGGCTGGTGCACCAAGGACTCCGATGCCATTCCAACCTTCCTGGAAGGCGGCGGTGAGCGCACCCTGAAACCACTCTTTGACGAGATCCTCGCCATTCCGGCCCCGGTTGTGGACGACTCGGCGGATTTGCAAATGCTGGTCTCGAACATCGCGTACTCGGATTACCTTGGAAACCTTGCCCTCGGCCGTCTGCGCGCCGGGACCGCCAAGCGGAACCAGGGCCTGATCCGCCACGGCGTCAATTCCGCCGGAAGCGCGACCATCGAGAAATTCCAGGTTTTCCGCCTGCTGTCCTATGAAGGGATGAAGCAGGTGGAAGTCGAGGAACTGCGCGCCGGTGACATCGGCCTCATCGCGGGATGCGAGAATCTCGAGATTGGCGACACCCTGGCTGGTCCGAATGCCGACCCGCTGCCGCGCATCAAGGTCGAGGAACCGACCATGCGCATGATCTTCTCGATCAACACGACACCGAACTCCGGACGCGAGGGCAAGGCGATCCAATCGCGCGAATTACGCCAGCGTTTGCTGAACGAAGTCCGCAACAACGTCGCCCTGCGTTTTGAGGACACGGAAACCGCGGACCAGTTCTATGTCCTGGGTCGTGGTGAACTCCAATTCGGGATCCTGATCGAAAAAATGCGCCGCGAGGGATATGAGTTCATGGTCGGCCGTCCGAACGTCCTCATGCGCACGGACGCCGATGGCGTTCGACTCGAGCCGATGGAAAAAATGTTCCTCGACCTGCCGGAAGTCTGCGCCGGCGAAGTCACCAAGATGTACCAACAGCGCAAAGGCGAACTGCTGACGTATGATGCCGCTGCCGCGATTGGCAATGGCGAGCCCCGCGTGCGCCTGACGTTCAAGATCCCGACGCGCGGGATGCTGGGCACCAACTCCATGTACAAGACCGCGACGCGCGGGTCAGGCCTGATCAGTTCCGAGTCGCTCGGTTACGAACCGCACACGGGAACGATTCACCACCGGTTCACCGGTTGCTTGATCGCCGATCGCGCTGGCAAGACCACGGAATACGCGCTTTCAAAGATCCAGGAACGAGGGGTCCTCTTTGTTGACGAGAGCGTCGATGTTTACGAGGGCATGATCATCGGTGAGTGCGCGAAGGAAAACGACCTTAACGTCAACGCCGTGCTGCCCAAGAAACTGACCAACATCCGCACGACCGGATCTGATGGTCTGACCAACCTCTACGGCATCAAAAAAATGAGCCTCGAGCGCTGCATCGAGTGGATCGACGACGACGAGTGGATCGAAGTCACGCCGAAGACGATCCGCCTGCGGAAGAAAGTCTTGCCGGCCAACATGCGCAGCGTGCGCAAGGCAGACAAGGATTAAGATCCTGTAATTACAGGTAACTTATACTTTTTCTCAGGTTCAGGGTGTTTGCTGCCGTTAAACCCGGAATGTTGAACCGGTCAGAGCAAATTATCGTGGGCCTGGTACTGATTGGCATCCTCTTTGGGTGTTCGTCGGAGAAGTACCAGGGGCCCGTAACCGTTCGGACGATGCCGACCGACGGCGTGTCATCCACGCCGCAAAAATACACTGGCGGCAACGCCACGGTGGCCGGATCCACGGCCAGCTCGACGGCCAGCTCAAATGACGGTTCGACGCCTTGTGACGGTGTGATCATCAACGGCGCGTGCCAGGCCTTGAGAGCGATCCACCGGTGTCGCAGCAATTTCGATACCGCCTTCTATACGAACCATATTTACGTGACGGACGCCGCGGAATGCACTGCCGCCGGTTACGTATTCGAATCGCAGACCTATTTTTACGCGGTGACTGGCCTGGCTGCCACGGGCAAGACCCTCGTCCGCTGGCAAAGGACGGGACTGAGCGGCAACATCCAGCACTATTATTTGCAGCCCGGAGAAACAGTTCCGGCGGGGCTCGCACAAGATGGCCCGACATTCACGATCTCAGGCAGCGATTTCTCGCATCCGCGAAAAATCGGCTTGTTCCGTTGCGTGGTCAACTGCGAAAAACTCGGGAGTCACCCCAGTTGCGACCCGAACATGCAATGGATTTCACTCGATGTGAATTGTGAAGGAAACGGGACGGGGGTTGGATCGTTACTTGGGTATGCGATCGCCCCCTGATCGGGAAATCTCGTCAAATCAGACGCGATAACAACGGAAGTAGCAGTTCATGCCCGTGTTCATCTGGCACGCCGCCATGGCGTTGTCGCGGGCGACGTAGCCGTTGTAGTGGATCCAGTAGTAAAAACCCGGGCCCATGACTGGCCATGCGTCACAGCGCCACGCGCCATACCAGGTCGCGGATTCCTGTAGGGTTTCGATTCCCGCTTCGTCCGGGAAGAGCTCCTCCGCAAATGCGGCGGGCGCCGAAACGAGGCTGGTTGCCAGAAGAATTTTGCCGAAAATTGCGCGCATGATTCCCTCCCTGCCGGATGGATTTCTAATAAAAACTCAAGTCCGTTTTTAACATCTTTTTATACCCAGTCAACGATGAATATGCCCCGTCATTCTGAGGGCGCAGGGCGAAGAATCCTTTCTTCCCCGTCATTCTGAGAGCGCAGCCCGAAGAATCCTTTATTCAAGACAAGATCCTTCGCTCCGCTCAGGATGACGAGGGGCCTCAGGATGACGAGGGGCCTCAGGATGACGCTTGCCAAGGGGTCCCGGGATGTCGTTAAACAAAAGTAGAAAAATCGGGCCGGTAGGGCCTTCCATGTTAATCCATCCGGGAGGGCGTCATGGCCGTTTCAACCAGGATCGCAATCATTGGCGGGGCAGGGGCCATGGGCCGGATCACGGTCCGGGACCTCGTTGAGTTCGCTGGCAAGGAAGACCGGATCGTCATCGCGGATTACGATTTCGCGAAAGCTGAGGAATTCGCGGGCAGCCTGAAGGATCCCCGGGTCTCGGCCGTCCGGGTCGATGTCCGGAGTCACGACGAGGCCGCCGCGGCGCTGGCCGGATGCGGCATCATCATCAACAGCGTCCAGTATCAATTGAATCTCGACGTGATGCGGATCGCGCTCAAGGCGGGGGCCCACTACATCGACCTGGGCGGCCTTTTCCACATGACGCGCCGCCAGATGGAACTGCATGAGGAGTTCAAGGCCAGGGGATTGCTTGCCATCATCGGCATGGGGGCAGCCCCCGGGATCACCAACATCCTGTCGCGCATGGGTGCCGACGAACTGGACAAGGTGACGGAGATCCATACGCGCGTCGCCGGGCGCGACCTGAGCCAATACTCTTACACGCCGGCCCTCCCGGTTTCGTACTCGTTGCAGACGATCCTTGAGGAATTCTCGTTCAAGCCGGCTGTTTTCACCAAAGGCAAGTTCACGTTTGTCGAACCCATGTCTGGCAGCGTGCCGCACCGGTTCCCAAGTCCAGTCGGCGTGCGCCGCCCGATGTACACGATCCATTCGGAAGTCGCGACGCTGCCCCTGTCCTTCGCCAAAAAAGGCGTGAAGGAAGTGACGTTCAAGATCGCGTTTGACGATGATTTCGTCGACCGCGTCCGTTTCCTGCGTGACATGGGCATGGCGTCGCATGAGCCGGTCGACATCGGCGGCATCAAGGTCCCGCCGATCGCGGTGGTCAACAAAGTTGCGATGTCGCAGAACGCCCCGAAGATCAAAGGCAAGCCGAAGCAATACGAGATCGTACGCGCCATTGTGAAAGGCTGGACAAAATCCGCCGGCAAGCAAGCCAAGATGACTTACATCCTCGACTGCCACACGGAAGGCATGCCGAAGTGGGGCATCGGTACGGACATCAACACGGGGACCCCGCCGGCCATTGCCGCGCTGATGGTCGGACGTGGGGAAATTTCTGAAATCGGAGTCGTTGCGCCCGAAAATTGCATCGATGCCAAATCTTTTGTGAGGGAGCTGGCGCGCCGGAAGATGAAAGTCAAAGTGACGCGCAAGCGGGGATGGGATGTCCAAGTCTGAGATGTCAAAATCCAGGCCGCAACTCCTACGCCCCTTTATGGCCTTCGGGTCGAGACTTGCAGCGTTTTTTGCTGCGCTTTGGGTGTCGACAGCGACCTCCGCCGCGCTGGCAGTCCCACGTTCGACCGATGTGGTGATTGTTGGCGCGGGCCTTTCTGGCCTGACCGCGGCGCATGAACTCAAGGAAAGCGGGTTGTCGTACCACGTGCTGGAACTGGCGCCGATCATCGGCGGCCGGGTCAAGACGGTGGAGTACGCGCGGACCGGCATGACCGGGACGGTCTCCGCCGACGCGGGCATGGAAGAATACTGGGAGAGCAATCCGGCTGTTTCCCTGATCCGCAAATTGAAACTCCCGATCCGGACCGATCCGGCCCTGTCCAGCATTGTGATTGGCGGCAAGCTGTATTCACTGGGTGGCGCGCAACCCCTCGACCACATGCACCGGCTGTTCAACGGGGACGAGATCGCGGCCTTGGCGAAATTCAAGGACGAGGTCGCAAAAACCCTGAACGGACTGAAACCTGGCGAGGGCATTCCGGTCGCCTTGAAGCCACTGGTCAACATTTCATTCGCTGACTGGGTGAAATCGCACAAGCTGTCGTCAAGACTCGAAGACTGGATTCGCATCACGCTGGAGTGCGAGATCGGTACCGGTTGGGACAGGATTTCGGCCCTCGATGGAGTTGCGGAATTCCATATTTTCCTTGGCGAGGGGGAGACGAGTTACCGGGTTACGGGCGGCAACGTGAAGTTTGTCAACGCTCTGGCCGATTCGATCGGCCGTGAGAACATCAGCCTGAACAAACGCGTCATCCGCATCGCACGGGCCCTGGATAAAGATGGCGACAAAAACGGCGACAAAAGCCGCGTGACGTACCTCGCGACGGACACCAACCAGAACGCGGAGATCGAGACGAAGCATGTCATCGTGACGGTGCCGCTGTATCGCCTGATGGAAGTTCAGTTTGAGCCCGCGTTGTCGCAGCGCAAGCGGGACGCGATCTCTGCTCTGGGATGGGGTTCATATTTCAAGGTCCATGTCCTGCTGCCGCGGTCGTCTGAGAAATTCTGGACTGTCCGGGGACGGTCGATGCTGCCCGTGTTGTCGGATTCGGACCTGGGCGTCATTTACGACGGCAATCCGGACCAGTCCAATGGCGGTGGTGCGGGCGACGGTTCCTTGCGGATATTGAGCCTCTTGATCGGCGGAGACCGCGCGGAGCGACTGAATTTCACGCCTCTCGACCGGGCGCGCGAGGAGATCAAGGCGGCGTTCGACAAACTGTGGCCGGGACTGTCGGCGACCATTGTTGACATGGAGTTTTACCGGTACCACCCGCGCGCGATCGCGGCGTGGCCCGTGGGCAGGTCGCGTTTTGACCAGATGTCGGACGAGATCCGCGCGCCGGAAAATCATGTTTACCTGGCGGGCGATCATACGGAAAGTTCGCACTCGGATGGCGCGGTGAACTCGGCCGTCCGCGTCGTGAGCCAGATCATGAAGGCCGAGGGAATCCCGGCGCGGGAAAACCTTGTGACAAAGCACCAGAAGACAACGCGAATGAAATCGAGAATTGGGAAATCACTACTGAAGAGGAAGGAACATGGCGCGACAACCAAGAAACTATAAGATGCTGATCGGCGGCGAATTCGTGACGGCGGCGTCTGGCAAGACGCGGGAAATCCGCGACCCGGGTAACGGCCATGTCGTTGCCATTGTTCCCGAGAGCGGCAAGGAAGACATTGACGCGGCGGTCGAGAATGCGCGCCAGGCGTTCGATCACGGCCCGTGGAAACAGACCTCGGCGCTGGATCGCGGGAAGTTGCTGTTCAAGATCGCCGATGGCATCCGCGCCAACGCGGCGAAACTGGCCGAACTGGAAGTGCTGAGCTGCGGCAAGCCCCTGGCCGAGGCCGAGTACGACATCGCCGACGCGGCGAATTGCTTTGAGTTTTACGGCGGCATGGCGACCAAGATCCATGGTGAGACGATGCAGGTTCCGGCCAATTCACTGAGCTTTGTCGTTCGCGAGCCGATCGGCGTTTGCGGCCAGATCGTTCCGTGGAATTACCCGCTGCTCATGTCGTCGTGGAAACTGGCTCCGGCCCTGGCGGCGGGCAACACCTGTGTCCTGAAGCCTTCTGAACTGACCCCGCTGACGGCGCTGGAACTGGCCTCGGTCCTCGTCGAGGCCGGCGTACCGTCAGGCGTCGTGAACATTGTGACGGGCCCTGGCCCGGGCTGCGGAGACGCCCTGTCGGCGCATCCGCAAGTGGACAAGATCGCGTTCACGGGCGGGACGGCTACCGGTCGCCACGTCATGAACGCGGCGGCGGGGAACTTGAAAAAAGTCTCGCTGGAACTCGGCGGCAAGAATCCGAACATTGTTTTCGCGGACGCGGATTTCGAGGCCGCGGTGGACGGCGCGTTGTTTGGCGCTTTTGCCAATCAAGGCGAAGTTTGCTCGGCGGGTTCACGCCTTCTCGTTGATCGAAAGATCCACAAGAAGTTCGTCGAGGCGATGCTGAAGAAGATCCCGAACATCAAAGTCGGACATGGAATGACGCCGGGTGTCAAAATGGGGCCTGTGGTCAGCCGGCCGCACCTGGAAAAGATCGAGGGCTATGTGGCCTCGGGTATCGCCGAAGGGGCGAAACTCGTGTGTGGCGGCAAACGCCCGTCGGACAAGAACCTTGCCGGCGGCAATTTCATCGAGCCGACGATTTTCGATGACGTGACGCCGTCGATGAAAATCGCGCGCGAAGAAATCTTCGGCCCGGTCCTGGCCGTGATCCCGTTTGACACCGAGGAAGAAGCCATCCAGATCGCGAACGACACCGAGTACGGCCTGGCCGCCGGCGTCTGGTCGCGCGACATCAACCGCGCCCTGCGAGTGGTCCGTGAGCTGCGCTGCGGCATCACCTGGATCAACACATATCACCCGACGTTCAATGAAATGCCATGGGGCGGTTACAAACAAAGCGGCACGGGGCGCGAACTCGGCCTGTACGGCATCGAGGAGTATCTCGAGACCAAGCAGGTCAACATCAACCTCGATGAGGCCCCGATCGCATGGTATTAGGAACGGTACTGCTCAAGACAGAGATTCCCGGGCCGCGCAGCCGTGAGTTGATGGCCGCGCGCCAGGCCCACGTCCCGCGGGGGCCGTTTCATGTCACGCCGATTTTCGTGAAATCCGCAAAAGGCGCGATGATCGAGGACGTCGATGGCAACTGGCTGATCGACTTCGCGTCGGGTATCGGCGTGAACAACGTCGGCCATTGCGACGATGCGGTTGTGGCGGCGGTGCAGGCGCAGGCGACGGAATTCATGCATGTGGCGTTCAACGTGACTCCGTACGAGAGCTACATTGAGCTGTGCAAGCGCCTGAACGAGATGACGCCGGGCGATTTCCCGAAGAAAACCTTTCTGGCCAACTCGGGCGCCGAGGCGGTCGAGAACGCCATCAAGCTGGCGCGTGCTTACACAAAAAAACAAGCTATCGTCTGTTTTGACCACGCGTTCCACGGCCGGACATACATGGCGATGACGCTGACGTCGAAGGCCAAGCCTTACAAGGCTGGTTTCGGGCCGCTCAACCCGGAAGTCCACCGGGCACCGTTCCCGTACCCGTACCGGTGGTCCGGCAACGCATACACCGAGGATCAAGATACCGTGGACGAGCAGTGCTTCGCGGAGTTCAAGGATCTCGTCTTGAACCGGATCACGCCTTATGATTGCGCGGCGGTCATCGTCGAGCCGGTCCTGGGCGAGGGGGGATTCATCCCGATCAGCAAAGGGTTCGCGGCGAGACTGCGGGCGTTTTGCACGGAACACAAGATTGTCCTGATCGCCGACGAGATCCAGTCGGGATTTGGCCGGACGGGCGCTATGTTCGCGTGCGATCAACTTGGACTGATTCCCGACGTGATGACGACCGCCAAAGGCCTCGGCGGCGGAATGCCAATTTCCGCTGTGACGGGTCGCGCCGAGATCATGGACGCGACGGGCGAGGGCGGCATCGGCGGAACGTTCGGGGGAAGTCCCCTGTCTTGCGCTGCGGCGCTGGCCGTTTGCGATACCTTCAAGAAGGGCGAGATTCTGGAACGGGCGCGTCATGTTGGCGCGCAAATCCAGGAGACGTTGATCGCGTGGCAAAAGAAGCATGCGGCAATCGGAAATGTCCGTGGACTCGGCACGATGATGGGATTCGAGCTGGTGAAAGACCGGAAGACCAAGGAACCTTGGCCAGAGGCTGCGAAACAACTGACGAAGTTCTGTTACGAGAACGGCCTGATCATCATGACAGCCGGCACGTACGGAAATGTCGTGCGCCTTCTGATGCCCCTTGTCATCAAGGATGAGGAGCTCAAGCAAGGCTTTGATATCCTGGAAAGATCCTTCGCTACGCTCAGGATGACGAGATCGTCATTCTGAGCCGAAGGCGAAGAATCCTCTCTTTCCCGGTCATTCTGAGCCGAAGGCGAAGAATCCTCTCTTAAAAGGTTTTCCCGATGCATCAATACAAACTCTATATCGACGGGCAGTGGCACGAGTCGCCATCAACCATGATGGTCACTTCCCCTTACACGGGCGACAAGGTCGCCGAATGCACGCTGGCGACCGCCGCGGACATGGAAAAAGCGATCAAGGCAGCCGACCGGGACTTCCTTTGTTTCCGGGCGGCGGCGCGTGGACATCGTGCGCGAATCCTTGCGAACATGGCAAAGGACATCGAGGCACGACGCACGGAATTTGTTGACCGCATGGTCTACGAGGCTGGCAAGCCAAAGTCCCTTGCAAACGTGGAGGTATCCCGCGCCGTGATGACATTCACCGCGGCGAGTGAGGAGGCCAGGCGCCTTGCAGGCGAGGTGATTCCACTGGATGGCGAGGTCGCAAATGCCGGATACGGCCCGGCAATTTCGTATTGGTTTGCGAAAAGTCCGGTTTTGGCCATCGCGCCGTTCAACTTTCCGCTGAACCTCATCGCGCACAAGGTTGCGCCCGCGTTGGCTGTGGGCGCGCCGGTCATCGTCAAGCCACCGCCACAGGCCCCTGGTTGTGCGATGCTGCTGGCGGAAATTTTCCATCAGATCCGTCAGTCCGACGCGATCCTGCGCGAGGCCATCCCGGAGGCCTCGTTGCAAGTTGTCCAGGCGGCGAACGATGTCACAGGCATCGCCATCAAGGATCACCGCATGGGCATCGTCAGCTTCACAGGCAGCCAGAAAGTCGGGTGGATGCTGCAGGGTATGGCCATTGGCAAGAAAGTCGCGCTGGAACTGGGCGGCAATGCCGCGGTCATTGTCCACGAGGACGCCGACCTCAAGCGCGCGGCGCAACGCTGCGCGTTTGGGGGATTCGCATATGCCGGACAAATCTGCATTTCTGTGCAGAGAATTCTGGTTCATACCAAAGTCGAGACAGATTTCATCCGCGCCTTGTTGGACGAGGTCGCGAAAATCAATTGCGGCGATCCGGAATCATCCGATGTCCTTTGCGGCCCCCTGATTGACGAGGGCGCGTCGCTAAGAGTTTTGTCTTGGATCAATGACGCGAAAAAACGCGGCGCGCAGGTTCTCGCGGGCGGGACGCTTTCGGCCAACAACACAGTCGCGCCTACCGTCATGGCGAAGGTGCCAAGGGACCTGCCTCTCTCATGCGAGGAAGTTTTCGGCCCGGTGGTTGTTGTGGAATCCTATGCGCATTTCCCGGAAGCCGTAAAAAAAGCCAATGATTCGATGTACGGATTGCAGGCAGGCGTCTTCACTGACAGCGCTTCGCTCCATCACTACGCGACACTGCATCTGGAAGTCGGTGGAATCATTTTGAATGATATTCCGACTTTCCGCGCCGACAACATGCCATACGGCGGGGTCAAGGGTTCTGGTCTCGGACGGGAAGGGGTGCGTTACGCGATGGAAGACTTCTGCGAACGGCGGACGGTGGTCGCGAGGAACGGGTAGGGGGAAGAGAGGATTCTTCGCCTTCGGCTCAGAATGACGTTATTGCGGCAAAATGACGTTATTGCGGCAAAATGACGTCATGTCGTCATCCTGACCTTGAGCGTAGCGAAGGGGAAGGATCCTTTCCTCAAGGACAGGATTCTTCGCCTTCGGCTCAGAATGACGTTCAGAGAGGATTCTTCGCCTTCGGCTCAGAATGACGTTATGGCGTCAGAGTGACGGCTAAGACGGCTTGCGACGCGGACCCTTGGCCAACGGGCGGATGCCTTTTTGCTTGATCGAGTCATGGCGCATGGCCTCGTCGTAAGGCAGGGACTTGATGCCCTGCAATCGCGCCATCTCGATGAAACCGATCTGACAACGCAGCGGCGGTTCGCCTTCGGCCGGCGACAGTTTCCTGTAACTACCGTCGGGTTGCAGGATCCTGGCCTTCATATTGTCAGCCAGGTACAACGCCAACACGTTGTTGATCAGGGCCTCGCGGTAATCACTGTCCTCGACCGGGAACAAGACCTCAATCCTGCGGTCCATGTTGCGCCGCATCCAGTCCGCGCTCGAAAGGTAAACTTCACGCGCCCCACCACCATGGAAAAAATAAATGCGGCTGTGCTCGAGGAACCGGTCGACCACCGAGACCACCTGGATGTTCTCGCTGAGTCCTGGCACACCAGGACGCAAGCAGCAAATTCCGCGCACGATGAGCTTGATGTCCACACCGGCTCGCGACGCCTCGTAGAGTTTATCGATGATGTCCTTGTCGACGAGGGCATTCATTTTGGCAATGATCTGCGCTTTCCCGCCTTTTTTCGCCTCGTTGATCTCGCGCTCGATCAAATCCAGAATCTTTGTGCGCAAGGCGATCGGCGCGATCGCGATCTTCTTGAATGATGGCATCTGCGTCCGGCGGCGCAGCTTGCTCTCGCCCGACAGGATATTGAAACCGGTCAGCAGGTTGAAGATGGTCGCGACATCCTCGCCGATTCCCTCGTTCGCCGTGAAGTAAGAGATGTCCGTATAAAGTTTGGCCGTGTTCGAGTTGTAGTTGCCGGTCGACAGGTTGACGTAACGGACGAGACGCCCGCTCTCGCGCCGGACGACCAGGATCAACTTGCAGTGGGTCTTGAGGCCCACAAACCCGAACACGACGTTCACGCCCGCACGCTCAAGACGGCGCGCCCAGGTGATATTGTTCTTCTCGTCAAAACGGGCTTTTAGTTCCACGACGGCCGTGACTTGCTTGCCATTTTCCGCCGCGTGGATCAGCGAATCGATGATCGGCGAGTCGCCGGATGTCCGGTACAGCGTTTGTTTGATGGCCAGGACATTCGGGTCATGGGCGGCCTGCTGCAAGAACTCGATCGTGGGATAGAAGGAGTCGTATGGATGATGCAGCAGCAGGTCCTCTTCCGCGATGAGCGAAAAAATATCGTCCCGCGATTCCATCTGCTTGGGCAGGCGCGGGTTGAAAGGCGGATCCTTCAAATGGGGCAACGGTAAGTGGTACAACGCCATCAAACCCTGAAGCATCAGGGGCGCCGGCTTTTGATAGATATCCGATGGTCCGAGTCGCAGTTCGCGCTTCAGCATCCCGAGAACGTTCTCCGGAAGGTCGCCCGAATAGTCCAACCGCACAGCCTCCTGGTGTTCCCGGCTGGTCACTTCCCGTTGAACGGATTTCAGCAAGTCCACCACCTCGTTCTCGAGGAGGTTGTAGTCCAGATTGCGCGTGACGCGCATGGTGCTCGTGGCCGAGATCTCGAATCCCATGAAGAGCGAACCCAGGTTGTCGGCGACCAGATCCTCGAGCAACACATACGAGCGTTTGCCGTCAACGAGGGGCTGGACGGGGATAAGGCGTGGCAGGACCGACGGGATCTCGACCAACCCGATGGCCGGCGTGTCAAATACGGCGTCCGGGTTGACCGGGCGGAACTGGACGAGCAAGTAAAGCGCCAGGTTGGTCAGGAACGGGAACGGATGGGCAGGGTCCACCGCCATCGGGGTCAGAACCGGGAAAACTTCCCGCTCAAAATAGCCCTGCATGAATTCTCGTTGAGCCGCGTTCAGGGATGCCGTCGATACGATCTGGATATTCTGGTCGCGAAGGCCCGGAAGCACCACTTGATTGAGGCAACGGTATTTGCGCTCGACCAGTCCAAGCACGCGCCTGCGGATGGCCGCGAGGGTTTCCTCGCCACTCAGTTCGTCGGTAGGCTCGGCGGTCTGGAAATCCTCCTCGACCATTTTCTTGAGACCAGCGACGCGGACCATGAAGAACTCATCGAGGTTACCCGAGAAAATCGCGATGAATTTCAATTTCTCAAGCAGCGGAGTCTCGGGCGTTTCCGCCTCGGTCAGGACCCGCTCGTTGAACTCGAGCCAGCTCAAGTCGCGGTCGAAATAGCGCGCTTGTGACATCGCCATGCCCCCGCTCAAATGATGATTTGCGGTGGCACCCAGGCCACCAGTTTTTGTCCGCCTTTCAACACCGCCAACCCGGCCTTTTTCAAGCCCACGTTGAAATCGATTCCAGAATGCCAGCACAGGATGTCATTGATCGAGGGGCCATGGCCCACCGCGACCACAACGTCATCCGGCTCAATCTGCTGCTGGATTTCCTGCCATGAATCACGCCAGTCACCCCACGGGCGATCTTGATTCAGTTCTGGGATTACCACCAGTCGCGGGGATTTGACGTCAGGATTTTTTTCGGCGGCAGACTCCGCCGCGCGCAGGACACAGTCAGCCGTCTGGCGGGCGCGGACATATTCGGATGTCAGGATCAGGGTGGGGGAGTAAATCTCCACCAGGCAAGTTGCAACAGCTCGCGTCAGGTCGAAGCCCTCAGGCGTCAAGGGGCGAGAACGGTCGGGCCCGCCAAAGTCGATCTTCTCGACGGCGGGACCGTGACGCATGAATATCAGTAACCGTGGAACGGAAGACACAGAGCCCCCTGGATCGACATCCAGGGGATCTATCGACCATTATTCAAGCAACTTGAAGGCGGTCGCGGCGAAGAATCCGAGAAGCGTCGCGAATCCAGTCGCGGTCGGTCCGCCTTCGTGCGCGGCCTCGGGCAACATCGTCGAGGCGACCATTGTCAACATGGCGCCCCCCGCGAGTCCCTCGATCCCGACGGCCAGGGTTGGATCCAGGGATGAGCCGACAAAGACTCCGGCCCCCGATGCCGCCGCGCAAATCAAGGCCAGGATTGACCAGAGGAAAATGATCTTCTTTTTGGAAAATCCCTGATCGCGCATGGTCAGGGCCGCGGACAGCGCCTCCGGAAAGTTTGACAGGAACATGCCGCCAACGAGAGTCATCGGGATGATGTCCCAGAACCTGACGCCACCCGGTTCATGCTGTTTGGCAAGAACCATCGCGAGGACTCCGGTTCCGATCACAAAGGATTCGGGGACACCATCGATGATGTTACCCAACCAGATCGCCATGGGTGACCCTTTGAACTCCTCCTGGGCTTTTTTGATCTCAAGTTTTGTCGGAGCCGACGCGCCACGCGAGAGCGCGTCGATCGCGCGTTCAGACCAGTCAAGAACCCGCGTCGCGTTCTCCACGTGCTTTGTCTTGATCTCCCCGAGGCGCTCGGCGGCCAGATCCCGGCATGCCTTGTCGAGCTCCGGGGACATGGCACGCAAACGGTCGAAATCCTCCTTCGACAGGATAAGAACCTCCGTCGGCGCCCCGGCCGTTGCCGTGGCGGTTCGCGGGCTGCCGGTGAGCAGGGCGATTTCCCCGATGACAGAGCCGGGACCCTGCGTCTTCAGGTGTTCCCCGTTGTGTTTCAGGCCCACGGACCCTGATCTCACAAAGAGCATGAAATCGCCCTCGTCTCCCTGCTCGAAAATGACGTCGTCGGCTTGATAAACGCGTTCTTTGACTGCCTCGACCAGTTCCTGGACGGCACTGACCGGTACCGCGCGCAACAACTCTACCGTGCCGAGATGCCTGAGGATTTCCTCATTGCGACGCGTCTTCTGACGGCTGAGGTAAGACATGGACGTCGCGTACTTGCGCAGGAAACCCCCGCGCGCGTTGAGCAACTGGTCAGCCACAATGAAAATGATCCCGCCGATGATGCCACCAACGATCAACGTCACGAAATTGGTGACCGGATCGCCCCCGTGCCCGCCCGACTCCGCGACCACTCCGGCAACTCCCTGAGAGCCCTGATGAGCCGCCTGATGAGCCGCGTGCTTTGCGGCCTCGAGGGCCTGCACATGGGGCGCGATCAGTTCAAGGGCCAGCGCACAGACGAGAGCCCCGGACCCGAACCCCGCCATGGCACCGATGAAAACACGACTGGGAGAAATGAAGAAGGACGCCAGCGCGCCCGCAGGGAGCGCCACCGCGGCGGCAAACCCAAGGCCGGAGGCCCACATGCAAATGGTCCAGATTGACTGCTCCACAAGGATCTCCCTTGCTAAATTCCCTGATCAGTGCGCTGATCCGTCCCCTTGTCACTCCGCGATATCCGCGCCGGTGACGAGCGTGTGGACACTGCCGACGCTCAAGTCCATGCGTTCAGCGATTTTCTTGAACGACAACCCCTCGGCCTTGAGGGCGCGGGCCTCGATTTGTTTCTCGCGCGAGACTTTTTGCGGCGCGCCCAGCCTCGTCCCGCGTTTTTTCGCGGCCTCAAGGCCGGAGCGTACGCGCTGCACAATGGTGTCACGCTCGATCTCGGCGATCTCCGCGAAGGCCGCCAGCATCGTGCGGCGGAATGGATTCGCGTGACCGAGGTTCAAAACCGGTTGAGTCACCGAAATGAACCCGACACCGTACTCATCCAGTTCGAGCAAAGTCTTGATCGCCACCGTCGCGTTACGGCTCAGACGGTCGAGGCGATAGACGACGATCGTGTCGATCTGGCGATTGACCGCCATGGTCATGAGCTGTTTGTAACCGGGACGATTCTCGTGCTTTCCGGAGATGCCTTCGTCCTCCAGAACGAGGACTTTTGATGGCTTCTTCGGCAACTCGGCAAGCCATTTTTCGACCGTGTTCTTTTGCGAGGCAAGGTCTTGCTTGTCGGTAGACACGCGGTAATAAAGAGCGATTTTGTCCATGATTGAAGTTTAACAAAAACGAGGCCGCCGTTCAAAGTCCTGCGGCCCCGTCCCGGGCCGCTCAAGTTGCCCTCCAACAGGCCGAAACCAGAGTGGAATATGGGGAACCGGTTCCCCATTTGCGTGAGAAGAAAACAACATGAGCATGGATGCTCGTAAAAATTTCATTCGCGCCGCGGGTGCGACGGCCTTGTGCCTCGCGACTTTCAGCAAACCTGTTCCCGCCGCGGAGCCGTCATGGGAGCGCGGCAGTCTGACGTTGGGCGTTGGCATGGAAAACGGCAAAGTCCGGGTCGACTCGGCCATCCCGGCGGAACTGGACAAAACCGGTTCCGTCAAGGGCTACAAGGGTTTCATCGAGTACCATGCGGATCGTTATTCCCTCATGATTGGCGGCAGCCGCGAATCCGCCGAGGCCAAGGGCGAGGACACGGTTCGCGAGGTCGGGCAGAAGACGGCCCTGACCAGCGTCAACGTTGAAACAGCCGTCTTTTTCAATCTCGGATACGAGATGCAGTGGGGATTCGACGCGCGATTCCACCGCGGACCAGGCGCCGATTACGGGGTTTACCGGGAACTCCAGCAGCGGGAAATGATCGACTTCGGTCCGGCCATCCGCCTGTACACACCGTTCCTCACCAAATGGCTGCTGCGCCTCGAAGGGGCGCTGCTGACTTCCACGACCAGTTCGCCAAGGCGCGTCTCGACGTTGACCGCCGGAATCTCGGCATCCGTTCCGGTGCCATTCGTCGAATACGCGTCGCTGCGCCTCGGCGCGAAGGCATTGCCGGCCAAGGATCACGAGGAGATTCTTTTCCCGTATGCCAGCGAGGAACTCGACGACAGGGCGCGCAAGGAAATCTACTTGTTCGCCCGCGCCCATTCTTACCAGGACTTCAGTGCCCGCAAGATTGTCGTTTCCGGCCACGGCAGCCGCGCCGGGTTTGACCGGACAAACCTGCGCCTTTCCCTGCGCCGCGCCTTGAACGTCGCCCGCGTACTGGTGCAAAGCGGCATCCCTGAAACGGCCATCGAGCTGACTGGATTTGGCAAATCAAAAATCGATCCCTCGGCGTCGCCCGTGGCGCCGGAACAGCGTCGCGTCGAACTGCGCGTCGCCCCGCGGACCCCTGAAAACAAATCAACGATCCGTTCCAAGGTCCTTGACGAGGACCAGATCGCGCGACTGGCAGCGACTCTCAAGGGACGCGAACCCGCGAGCTACCAGGTGCGTATCTCGGTTCCGTCCATGATGACGGCTGACGACGCGGCATGGGTGCGGGTCGAGCGCTACCTGGATCTTCTGGAGCAACAAGGAATCCGTGGTGACCGCATCGTCACCAGGACGGAACTGAGGACTGGCGAAATCGCGTTCAATATCCACAGCGAAGACGGGGACACCAATGACCATCTTCCGTAAGGGCAGCGTCATGAGCACGAGAAGTATCATCAGGGCGACATTGATAGCCGCGATGACGTTACGAGCGGCGACGGGCATGGCCGACGGGCAGGCCCCGTCACAGGTCCCGGGCGAGTTGAATAGCGAGATCGCGGCCCGCCCCGTGACCTCAAGCCCGTTGCGCATTGGCGCGGGCCTGGACGCAGGCGCCATCAGCGTCAAATCCCAGACCCCGTCGGAACTGGACAAGACCGGGCCGGCGTATGGAGTCAAAGGTTTTGTCGAATTGCGCAGCCGGTACCTGTCCCTCATGGTCGGCGCCACGCAACAGTCGAGCAACCTGAAGGGCGAAGACGCGACGAGAGGCCTCGGACAACAGATGACGGTCAATTCAGCCATCGCTTCCGCGGGCCTTCTTCTGAACTTCACACCGCGGTTCAGCGTCGGCTTCGTGACCCGGACGCACAAGGGGCCGTCGGCCGATTACGGGGTTTACCCGGACAACGATGTCAAGACCTATCATGACACGGGCACAACCGTTCGCGCTGGCCTGCCATTCTTGAAAAACTACGATCTCTCCGCCGAGGTTTCTGCCTTCCGCGCGACGAAAACCGAGGACCGCAATGTAAACATGGTCATCGCTGGATTGTCCGCGTCGATCCCGGTGAAGATCCCGAACTTCGGGCGCATTGAACTGGCCGCGAAGAAAGGCCCCGACGCCGGCAAGCCTGAGACCATCGATGACGCCATACGATCGTTCCCGGCGCTTTATTTCAAGCACGCAAGTAACGAACTGGAAGCAATATCCGAGGCAAAAGTCGCGGAAATCGTCAAAATTCTCAAGGGCAAGGACCTGGTCAAGGAACTCGGTGGCCGCCAGATTCAGATCGACGGCCACGGCACGCAAACCAGTGGCGAACGTTGGACCATGAAGTTGTCTGTGGATCGCGCCGAAAAAATCGCAGCGATGCTGGTTGTCGGGGGAATCCCGCAAGAGAGCCTCGCATTCACTGGTTACGGCAGCAGCATGCTGGACCCCAGGGTGGAACCGCGTGATGAACGGCAGCGTCGCGTCATGATCTCCCTCGTATCCAAGGATTCGGGCGCGCAGGGACCGGAGTCAACCACGGCACAGATCAGTACAACGCGCGTACCTGCCGGCATCGTCTACAGGGTTGACGAACTCTGGACGATCCTTGAGATGTCGAAAAGCCTCTACAAGTTCCGCGACAGTGACAAGAAAGTCATCGTCGACGTCCCTTACCGTGTCACTCAGTCTCCGGGAACCTGGGAGAAAGTTCATCACGCCATCGCGAGTTTCCGCGCTCACGGAATCAAATCGAATCAGTTGATTGTGAGGAGCAGCATCCGCAAAGGCGGAGTCGCATTGACGGTGGCATCACCGGATGAGCAACTGGTCGCTGAGGTGGAATCAGCCCAGAAGATGCGCAAGAACCTGATCGTCTTGCCGGTATCCTCCGAAAAAGTCAGCCAGATCGCCATCCGTTTGCGTGACAACCAGAATTTGTGGACACGAGTCGAAGCCCGTCCAGAAATCCGCGACCAGTTTATCGCGGCGGGACTCAAGAAATCACAGGCCGTCCGGCGAGTCGCGACGGATTTGTGGCCACGGACCACGGGTAGTCATGGCCTGATCGAGAACAGCGATTCCGTGATCATTGTCCACGCGCGCCGCTCAAAAGATACTTTGGCCGCGGCTCTGGTCGGGGAGGGCGCAGCGCCTTTTGAAGCCCCAGCGGTCAAGGCCCCGGAGGTGAAAACTCCGGTCAAAGCTCCGGTCAAAGCTCCAATGAAAGCGCCGGTCGCGGAGGAGAAAAAACCAGCCAAGAATGCCCCGGTAAAGGCGGCCCGCCAGAAACACGCTCCGGAGACACGTGATCCGTGGCAAGTTCCTGGCCTGGATCTGGGCAACCCGCTGGCGCACTGAAGCATTGCGCGACGCAGAAGTCAGAAAGGCGACTCCGAGCTGAATATTGCCGTGTTGACGTTGGTAACCGTCTTTCCTGCGCCAGAGTAATCCTGGAAAGGGCTCGCGCTGTCGAGGAACCGCAGCAGCAACTTCGACCCGGTGATCGCGGTGAAGGGGCTTGTCGGTTTGCTGAAGTTGGCCGTGTACTTTGCACTTCCCGTCACCCAGTGGAAATTGGTGATCTGTCCGTTCAGATACGTGTTGGATGTTCCCTCCGACCCGATATAGAGGGCAGTACTGGAGTTGCTGATTGACGTTGTATACGAGACGTCCGACCCGATCTGCGTACCGTTCTGGAAAGCGCGGAGAGTCCCACCTGATCGCGTTATCGCGAAATGATTCCACAGGTCGAGGTTCGACACCGATGCCGAAAGCCGGTAACCGCTGTTTGCCCAGAAATACAGTGTGTTCCCGTTTTCGATGCTGACCGCGATCGTTGCACTCGGATAAGTGCCAATTGAGAATACTCGCGCAAATTGCGAACCTGGCTGCATCTTTTGCATCCACTCGATGGTAAAATCGCCAGTCCCGATGGCGAAGTCCGAACTGCCGGCCACAGATAAATACTGGCTGGACCCGTTCAGGGTCACACTGCCGCCACTGACGAGGGCGCTGACTTCCGTCGCGGACAGGGCGCGATCCCACACGGCAATCTCATCGATGTAGCCCTTGAAGTAAGGAGTCGTGGTATAGCTTGCCGGGTCCCAAACCCCGTGGCCGATGTTGAACCGGTAACTGTTGGACGTCGAACTCAACGCGGAGTTGGTCCCGACCAAAATCCCGTCGACGTACAATCTCGTGAAACCACCAGTGCCGCTTTGCGAGACCAGGGCGACGTGCACCCATGTATTCAAGGCAAAGGCACTGGAAGAGCAAATCTCGGACGAGCCGTTGACCCACAGGCAGGCCTTGCCGGTGTTTGTGCCCGAGCCGAGACCCATTTCCACAAGGTCGTTCTGCCCGAAAAATCCGACACGGGACCCTGACTGCTTCAGGTAAACAAGGCCTGTAGCCGTAAAGGCCGATCGGCTACCAAGATCGAGATTTGTGGAAACGTAAGCATCCGTGCCATTCAGTTCGAGCCCGTGTGTTCCGTAACGCTTGATGTAAGGCGTGAAAGTCATTCCACCCTGAGCGGTACCGGGATAATTCGCCGTCTGGTCTTCAAGGTTGTTGTCAAAGTGCCAATGCGCAACCAGGTTGGTTGAGGACGGCGAAGGCGGGGTCACGACAATGGAAGACGTATCGAGATCACTGCCGCAATATGCCTGAAGCACGTTACCCACATAGGCGCCCGCGGAATCGAAGGGAATACTGCTGATGGGCTTGGATCCGCTGCAAGTATAGTCAAACGCAGTAACACCGGCGCTGCTCCCGTACTGGCCAGAAGTCGACGTCACCGTTCCATTGGTGAGATTCCGGCAGTAAAACTTGATATTGGCCAGATAGGTTGAACCTGGTGAACTTACCGTTGTTCCATTGCCGCCCGTGATGCGGTAAAGGTAGGAACCAGACGGGCAGTCGAACGTAAAGGCCGAACCCCCACTGCCGCCATAACCTGTGCCGTCGGAGATGTTGCCGCTGAAGGCCCCGGAACTGTAGGATCGGCACCTGACTCCAAGTTTATCCATCCATCCACCACTGCGGCCATAGGCACCTACAACGGCCTGGCCTGTGGAGCAGGATACAGACTGCGTATTGGGGCGGTAGTCGCATCCGGTCCCGCCGCTGTTCAAAAGATAGTTTGTATTGCACTGCCACGCGCAATCAGAGGTAATCGAGTTGGTACTGGTGTAGGAAGCGTTGGACGGCAGGTTGGTACACGATTGCCGGTTGAGGCCATCGGTCGAGTAGTAACCGGTGCCAACCACGGTACAGGTGCCTGATACAGGGTAATAACCAGCGGAACACGTCCTGGTCCATGTGACGTAGGTCGCCTCCGACTCCAACTGCCAACTCGAGCCATCACTGCCAATGACGCATAGTTTTGCCGTTGCACCAACGGCAATGCTCGAAACACTCGCCGTGATCGGGGTCGCGATCACTGTCTCGGACCCGTAACTGGCGTAATCGGAGCAATCGGTTGCGGCCGATGCCCCGACCTTGAACTTGTACGAGACGACATTCGTACCGCCGACCGTCACGTTAAGTGATGTCGCGGAACTGGTTCCCGATGGGGCGCCGGTCAGGGTCGCCGGCCAAACGTTTGGAGCGATGCGGTCCCATGAGGCCGTCGTGGCGGAGCTTTGAGGTTGCCATGTGGACCCGTCCGTACCGATGACACACAGCGTCAAGTTGATACCGATCGTAGCAGATGAAAGTTTGCTGACAATCGGCGTCGATACGACTGTCTGACTGCCGTATCCAGAGGAAGAAGAGCAACTGGTGGAGGATGTCGCGCCGACTTTATACTTGTAGTGCGTAATACCGGTTCCGCCCACCGTCACGTACAAGTCTGTGATGGCGCTGGTGCCCGTCGGCTGGCCGGAAATCGTGGCTACGGGTCCAGTCGGTATCGACTTTGTCCACGATGCGGACGTCGCCGATGCGTCAGCTTGCCAGTTTCCGGTTGCGTCACGCCCCACTAAGCACAATGTCAGGCTGCCATCCGCGAGGGACGCGACGCTGCTCGTGATTTGGGTGGCGACTGCCGTCTCGGATGAATACCCGGATGATGAAGAGCAATTCGTTGATGACGTCAGCCCGACTTTAAATTTGTAATGGGTGACTCCGGTGCCACCGACCGTCACCGCGAGGGTCGTGCTTGAACTGGTTCCCGTCGGTGCGCCAGATATGGTGGCCGTTGGAGGCGTCGTGTCCTTGGTCCAGGATGAGGTCGATGCGTTGGCGGCGGTAATCCAGTTGCCTGCGTCGTCCTTGGCGATCACACATAGAGTCACTATTCCATCGGCGATTCCTGAGACATCCACGGTCGCGTTGGTGCCG
>Ga0214921_10001808_pt1 | contig 35755 bp, 35 predicted proteins | sample LL1505_MetaG_FD_177992 | JGI IMG/M metagenome (GOLD analysis project Ga0214921, IMG submission 177992) | Freshwater microbial communities from Lake Lanier, Atlanta, Georgia, United States - LL-1505 | ecosystem: Environmental > Aquatic > Freshwater > Lake | place: USA: Georgia | collected... | reverse complement strand
AATCTGTTTAATCTGTTTAATCTGTTTAATCTGTTTAATCTGTTTAATCTGTTTAATCTGTTTAATCTGTTTAATCTGTTTAATCTGTTTAATCTGTTTAATCTGTTTAATCTGTTTAATCTGTTTAATCTGTTTAATCTATCGAACCGCATTTATTATCCGCTTCGCCCAGTGTCGACCTAAAAGTTGTAGAGCAATAGAAAATACAAGTGAGATCTGAGCTGGGATTGAATGGCGTACGGTACTCAAAACATCCAACCCAGTGCTTTGGGCCAAGGTGAGTAGAAGTAACGGTAAGAGTGCCAATAAGGATGTAGTTGCTTTAGCCGAGCCTGCCTCAATCTCAGTTAAATTCTTAACTTCGTTTTTTGCAAGTATTTCAGATCGATAAGATCGCAGCAGAGGGACTAGGGCGACACCAGAATTGGTACTCAATTTAGTAATCCTTACGATAAAACGTAATTCTGAATTGCTGATTTCTTTTTCACTGATTTCAAGGAAATTTTCGCCATTCCTAGCAACTGACCATGCTTCCAAGATTGAAATTCCATTTTCAATCTCTTCAATTAAAATGTTTAGAGATTCCAGGATACTCATCTCAATAACTTTTGCTGGCTTTTTTAAAAATAATGGGATTGGTAAAGAAAAAATAAATATGAGTAAAAATATTAGTAGTAATACATTTATCACAACATGTTCTCGAACTCTTCAAAGCCAGCTTCTTGATTAATACTAAAATCAGAATTGATCGTTATCGCTGGAATGATTTTGACCACCCCAGAAATCTCTCTTACAAGATTTATTGACTCGATAGATCTACGACTATTGATTGAACGAAGGTGAATCAATAAATCAAATGCGCTACCAAGTTGGGCATTCATGGCTTCCCTAGAAACGCCATGTAATAAACCGAGAGCAGCGATTCGCGATGGGACGTCCTTTGCCGAGTTGGCATGAATGGTGCCGCAACCTCCGTCATGGCCGGTGTTAAGTGCCAAGAGAAAATCAATAATTTCTCGTCCGCGAACTTCACCCATGACTATTCTTGTGGGGCGCATCCGAAGTGCCTGGCGGATCAAATCTTGCAAACTCCATTCTCCGGCTCCATCGCTATTGGCCAACTTGCTTTGCATATGAACTACATGAGGATGATCAATTCGTAGCTCATGTGTGTCTTCCAAAATCAAGATGCGTTCACTGACTTCGGTCATTTCAAGCATGGCTGAGAGAAGAGTCGTTTTCCCAGCGCCCGTCCCACCAGATATTAGAAACGATTTTTGTGCTCTAACTATTTTGAATAAATATTTGCTGACTTCTGCGTCCAGCCAATTACTGCTCGATCCAGCTCTGCTTTGATTTGATCTAATTGATATATGTATACCTCCTTCAACAAGTGGAGATAAAATTGCATGTAATCTCAATCCTCGTTCGAGTTCTGCATCAAAAAATGGATGGGCATCATCAAACAATCTTCCACGTTGTAAAGCTAAATAATTTATAAACTCCCGCAATATTTTTTCATTGCCAATCTCGGTAATGATTCTCTGTAATCCAAAACCTCGATCTATCCAAACTGAACCTGATCCATTTACAAATAAATCACTTATTTGTTTATCAGTGAGAAGTTCCTGTAAGGGGCCATATCCATTGATCCAAGCATCAAAATTTCGGTGTTCTCTTTCTAATTGTCCTTCCGAAAGCCATGGAGCAGAAATCATTATCTTTCCGACAATTTCTTTTGCACCGGGACTTTCTATCCCAGCAAAATCATTTTGCAATTTTTGAAAAATCTCGCCATTCATAAATTTAGACTCATAAAATTTTGCAAAATTCTTATCAATCCATCTTTTGCAGGAGGGAGAACGCCATATGTTTCAAAGTTTTTTACCGATTCTGATTCTGGCAACGCTTCAAAAGAGTCGAAACCCATTTGATATGAAGACTCCTTCGCAGATAAATTCGAAGAGCGCGCTGTTCGTAAAAAAAGATTACTGCTGCTGATATCAAGTGAACTATCTTTCAACCTTTCAAAAGTCTTGACTGATTCGATTCCAGAAAAACCAATCAAGTTTAAAAAGGTTATTTTTGAAAATAGCGCATTAGTAAATTCAGAAAAATGTCTTGGCAAATCAATAATGATTAGGTCGAATTCTTCACTTGCTCCGTCTAACAAATAAGAAACGCTTCTACTTGAATTTTCAGTTATCTCCCCAAAAGACAAATATGTGATTCCTGATGAAAGTGGTTCTGGATATGCATTTGTGGGTATCTTTATTTCTAGGTTTTCATAACTTTTCCAGTTTCGTTCTTGTTTTTGAAATTGAAGATTTTTACGACTAAATGCATCTCCTTCAACCAAAATAGATTTAATTCCCAGATTCTTAGCAGCCAACGCAAGGTAGAAAGCCGTGGTGCTCGCCCCAGCACCTCCGCAAATTGGGAATGTGCCCCAAATCCTTAGGGGGCGGAGTTGAGGCACTTAGAGAGCGTGGCATATTAAATTTACTCACTTTTAATCCCTAATTCAGAGTGCGCATAACTCACAAGTGGGGAAAACCGACTGTCATCACTACGATTCACTGTGTGAGCACAAGCGCCGTCTTCTTTGATTTAGACAAGACCATCATCGCCCGATCCTCACTGCTCGCATTTACCAAACCTTTTAGCACCGCGGGATTGATTTCAAAAAAGCGAATGTTAAAAAATGTAGTTAATCAATATTTTTTTGCAACAGTCGGTGCAAATCATGCCCAAATGGAAAGATTGCGTGAATCACTTACCGCAATGGTTACTGGGTGGTCCGTAGACCAAGTCAAAGAAATTATTAACGAATCAATCCATTCTGCAATTGGTCCAATGATTTATGACGAAGCAGCAACTCTTATTGAAAAACACATTTCTGATGGACGCGACATAATTATTGTTTCAACTTCCGGCAAAGAAATAGTTGAGCCGATTGGGAAATTACTTGGTGCGACAACTGTAATCGCAACAGAAATGATTATTGAAGATGGAAAATACACAGGCGCGGTTGCTTTCTATGCATACGGTGAGAAAAAAGCTGAAGCAATAAAAAAGCTGGCGGCTGAAAAAGGTTATGACTTGTCTCTTTCATTTGCTTACTCAGATTCGGTAACAGATTTGCCGATGTTGAAATCGGTTGGATTTCCCTGTGCGGTAAACCCTGACCGAGCACTTAGAGCTGAAGCTGAAAAATTAGATTGGCCCATACTTTCATTTAGCCGATCAGTACCTTTACGTGATCGACTTTCAGGAGTTCCACGGAAACCAGCACTTGCTACGGCGCTGAGCCTTGGTGCTTTGGTGACACTTTTGTTAGTCAAAAAGCGCAAGGGCGGCAAGGGCGAAAAAAGCGGCGAGAATCTCGCCTAATATTGGATTTGGCTATTGGGTTTCGTAAATACGTTGTAAGTATTACCCTCACTCTCGGAGGTATCAGATGAGTTCATCGCTTGAAAATCTTGGAACTGAAAACCGGAAATTTCCACCCACCCCAGAGTTTGCTGCCGCTGCTAATGCGAAAGCAGATATGTATCTTGAAGCTAAAGCTGATCGCTTGGCTTTTTGGGAGAAGCAGGCACATGCCTTGCATTGGGATAAACCGTGGACACAAGTTCTTGATTGGAAGCGACCATTTGCTAAATGGTTTATTGGCGGAAAATTAAATGCCTCATACAATTGTTTAGATCGCCATGTAATTGAAGGACGCGGTGAACGCGTAGCTTTTATATTTGAAGGCGAGCCAGGAGATTCACGTACCTATACATATGCACAGTTATTAATCGAAGTTAAAAAAACTGCAAATGCTTTAATTGAACTTGGCGTAAAAGATGGCGACCGCGTTGCAATTTATATGCCAATGATTCCAGAAGCAGCCATTGCAATGCTTGCTTGCGCAAGAATTGGTGCACCTCACTCCGTTGTATTTGGTGGATTCTCTGCAGATGCATTGTTGTCAAGAATCCAAGATGCTGATGCAAAAATTGTAATCACCGCTGATGGTGGTTATCGCAAGGGAAGTGCAAATGCTTTAAAACCTGCGGTCGATGACGCACTTAAGGGCGAAACAAATGTTAAGCATGTTCTTGTTGTAAAACGCACGGGACAAGATGTTCAGTGGAATGCGGAACGCGATGTTTGGTGGCATGAAATTGTTGAACGCCAGAGTGCAGAACATACTGCTGAAGCATTTGATAGTGAGCATGGTTTATTTATTCTTTATACCTCGGGTACCACAGCAAAACCAAAAGGTATTTATCACACAACTGGTGGCTATTTAACTCAGGCAGCTTTTACTCACAAAAATGTATTTGATCTCAAACCAGAGACAGATGTTTACTGGTGTACTGCAGATGTTGGTTGGATTACTGGGCACTCATATGTTGTTTACGGCCCACTGATTAATGGTGCAACTCAAGTTATTTATGAAGGAACGCCTGATTCACCTACTAAAGGGCGAATGTTCGAAATTATCGAAAAGCATCGCGTAACTATTTTGTATACCGCACCAACTTTGATTCGTACCTGGATGAAATGGGGCGATGAATTTCCAAATGCATCGGATTTATCATCACTTCGTTTATTAGGTTCTGTTGGTGAACCAATAAATCCAGAAGCATGGATGTGGTACCGAGAAGTTATCGGTGGAAATCGCTGTCCAATCGTTGACACTTGGTGGCAAACCGAAACTGGTGCAATCATGATTTCACCTTTCCCTGGTGTCACTGCGACTAAACCAGGTTCTGCCATGGGCGCGATTCCTGGAATTAGCGCTGCTGTTATTGATGACAATGCAAATGTTGTGGGCAACGGTGGTGGCGGGTACTTGGCTTTAACTGAACCTTGGCCATCAATGCTGCGTGGAATTTGGGGAGAGCCAGAGCGTTATAAAGAAACTTACTGGTCACGTTATGACGAAGCTGGTTACTACTTTGCTGGCGACGGAGCCAAATTAGATGATGATGGTGCAATTTGGTTACTTGGTCGCGTCGATGATGTGATGAACGTTTCTGGTCATCGCATTTCAACTACTGAGGTCGAGTCCGCACTTGTTTCGCATGTTGCTGTAGCTGAAGCTGCTGTAGTCGGAGCTAATGATGCAATGACAGGGCAAGCGATTGCTGCATTCGTAATTTTGCGTGGAGGTATTCCAAATGTTGGAGGGGAAGAACTCATCCAGGAGCTTCGAAACCACGTTGCTAAAGAAATTGGACCAATCGCTAAACCTAAGCAAATTTTAGTAGTTGCAGAATTGCCAAAAACTCGAAGTGGAAAAATCATGCGCAGATTATTGCGAGATGTAGCTGAAAATCGAGCTGTCGGAGATTCGACAACACTTGCTGATCCAAATGTTATGAAGTTAATCCAAGCTGGTTTAAATGCTGGAAGTAGTGAAGATTAATAACTCTGTAATTTAATTAGTTGCTTTAATTAATTGTTCTTGGCTTGTTGCAATAATTTTTGCAACAACTTTCGGACCATGACTTTCTATTTGAGCGATTACAGTGCTTTGATCTGACCACCGTGAAATTTTTTCTTGTGGAAAAATCATGGCGAGCTCTCCGATAATCCAAATTAAAATCAACGCCTTGCTAAGACCAAGAACCCCTCCTGCAATTGAATCAACAGCCTTTAAAGGTCTCCACAAGAAGTTTTTCCGAAACCATTTTGCTGCTCTTCCTAGTAAAAATTGAGAAACAAAAGCTGATGCAATGACTATTCCAGCGGTTAACCCGATGCGTGTCGTCGGTGAATTATTGTCACTTACAAATTGTGTGCCGTATTTCAAACCCAAAATTCCGCCACCGACCAAACCAACAAATGCAAATAGGCCAGTTATTAGCCCACTTCGATATCCGCGGTAAATTGAAAAAGCTAAAATTGCCAAAAGAACGAAGTCAAAAGTGGTCATGGCTTTAATTCTATAATTTTTTTGCGATCCCATTCGCGTTCATAGCCACTGTGATGCAAAATTCGGTCAATGATTCCTGCTGTAAATCCCCAAATCAGCATTTCTGCTGCATTGAATGCTGGTCCGATGTATCCACTCTTGTGACGTACGTTGGATCTATTTGCTGGATCGGCTAACTCAATTAACGAAATATTCTCAGCTCGCACAACTTCTTCAATACTTCGTGGGGCGATCTCATGAGGTTTACGCCACCAAGCCAGAACTGGGCTGACATGGAAATTACTTGGAGGGAGCCAAAGTTCAGGAAGTAAACCAATTACCTCAACAGTTTCACTTCTCAATCCAACTTCTTCTTCACTCTCTCGCAGGGCTGCAGAAATCGCATCTTTGTCAGTTAGGTCGATAGCTCCACCAGGAAAAGATGGTTGGCCTGCATGAGATCGCATTTGTGAACTGCGAAGAGTTATCAAAACTTCGGGCGAATCCTCTTGACCCGAAAACAAAATAAGAACTGCACCTTTTCGAGTGGATTCGTATCCACCTCTAAGTGGAAATTGAAAATCATCACCTTCAAATTTGGCAGGAAGATTTGCGATGTTTGTTAACCAGCCTGGTGGATCCAACAAATTCTCCATATTTAAATGGTTCCGATTCCAGCAGATGGGCAAAGTTTGGCAAGTGGGCAAATCCCACACTCAGGTTTACGGGAGTGACAAATTCTTCTTCCATGCCAAATTAATTTGTGTGATAGCAATGTCCATTCTTTTTCAGGAATCAATTTCGCAACATCATTTTCCACTTTTACTGGATCGTTCGATTTGCTCCAACCGAATCTTCTACTTAATCGACCAAAGTGAGTATCGACTGTTAGCCCTGGAATCCCAAATGCGTTTCCTAAGACAACATTCGCAGTTTTACGTCCAACTCCAGGAAGAGTTACAAGTTTTGCTAAATCATTTGGGACTTCACCGTCAAAGTTATTTAAAATTATATTCGCTAATTCTTTTATATTTTTTGCTTTGCTCCTAAAGAACCCAGTTGAGTAGATAATCTCTTCAACGTCGCTTAACTTCGCCGCTGCTAGCGTCTCAAGAGTAGGAAAACGTTTAAAAAGCACTGGCGTGACCGCATTTACCCGTACATCGGTACATTGAGCCGATAAAACTGTCGCTATTAACAATTCCAGGGGTGAATTGAAATCGAGTTCGCACCTGGCGTCCGGATACTCCTTGGTGAGAATTCGATATATCGAGCGGGCCGAGCTGGCTTCGGCGGTTATCTTGGGTCTCATCCCCCGAAAGAGTACGCGTTAGGCGCTTCGGCTGCTAACAGGTAAATTAGCCCCGTGATTGAAAATAGCGAATTAGTAGAGATCATCCATCGCGCTCCATTATTTATCGCTCTGGATGATGATTCGGCTAATGCGCTTCGAAAATCTATGGATGAGGTCAGACTAACCCGAGGTCAGACCCTTTTTTCAGAGGGAGACCAGGCCGAACGTCTTTACGTAATTGGCGAAGGAAAAATTAAACTTGGCACAGTAAGTGCCGATGGTCGCGAGAACCTACTTTCGGTTCTTGGGCCCGGGGATATGTTTGGTGAGCTTTCGCTTTTTGACCTAAAACCACGTGCTTCAACAGCCACCGCTGTTACTGATGCTCGCCTTTTTAGTTTGGGAAATGATGACTTACACGAATTACTTCGTGTGCGCCCAGAGGTTTCTTTTTACTTATTGCAATCACTAGCACAAAGATTTAGAAGAGTAAGTGAAATCGTTGAAGACTTAGTTTTTTCAGATGTCCCAGGCAGAGTTGCAAAAGCGTTAATCCAATTATCTGGACGTTTCGGGAAGCCAACAGATGAAGGACTTCATGTTAATCATGATTTAACTCAAGAAGAGTTAGCACAATTAGTGGGTGCATCACGCGAAACAGTTAACAAAGCACTCGCAGATTTTGCCGGACGTGGTTGGCTTCGACTTGAAGCGCGCTCTGTAATTATTCTTGATGAAGAACGACTCTCAAAGCGCGCGCGTTAAAACTTCTAATTCAACAACTAGCGAAGCGCTACTACAGCCTCAACCTCAACAGGTGCATTCAACGGAAGTTCGGCAACTCCAACAGATGATCTAGCTGCTCGTCCCGCTTCACCAAATACGTGCAAGAAGAGTTCGCTCGCACCATTAACTACAACTGGCAGGCCAGTAAATCCAGGTGCAGCATTTACGAATCCAACAATTTTCACAACCTGTACAACATCGTCAAGATCGCAAACTAAAGAAAGAGCGGCAAGAACATTTAATGCACAAATTTGCGCTAAATCTCTGCCTTCTTCAGGAGTTACATCTAATCCAACTTTTCCAACTTTAGAAATTGCACCGTCGACAGTTGGTAATTGACCAGCAGTAAAAACTAATTTGCCATTTTTGATTGCTGGAAGATACGCAGCTACAGGTGCGGCTGCTACTGGAAGTTGTAAACCTAATTCTGCGAGTTTTGCTTTTACTTTATCGTGTGCCATTTATGCCAACTCTCTTTTCATATAAGCAACTAATTGATCGCTGCTTCCTGGTGCCGGAACAACTTGTACTAATTCCCAACCATCTGATCCCCATGTATCAAGGATCTGTTTGGTTACATGAGTCAGAAGCGGAACGGTTACATATTCGTATTTAGTCATTGTTCAATCCTAAGCGAGCGCAGCACGTACCGCTGACGAAACTGCTGCCCCATCAGCCCGGCCGGCAATTTTTGGTGAAAGCAGTTTCATTACTAAGCCCATTCCTGCAGGTCCAGCCGCCCCAGATTCCTTGATCGCATCAGAAATTAGTGAGGCGAGTTCGGTTTCACTCAACGGAGTCGGCAAATATCTGGAGATAACTTCACCCTCGGCATTTTCACGTTCTGCGCGATCTGGGCGGTTAGCGTCAGCAAATGCTTGCGCAGATTCCCTCCGCTTTTTAGCTTCGCGTGAAAGTACTTGAATTACTTCTGCTTCATTTAAAACTCGGGCTTCCTTGCCGGAAACTTCCTCATTTGTAATTGCACTCAAGCAAAGCCGGATTGTTGAAGTAACTAATTCATCTCGAGAGCGTATGGCCTCTGTTAAATCGTGCTGAAGCGAATCTTTTAGTCCCATGCTCCAATCATCTCACAATGATCCTTTCGGCCTACTATTGGCTCGTGATTAAGTTACGCCAGGTTGAATTGCCAATCTTTCACAAGGGCCAATCTCTACGTATTTTGCACTTATCCGATTTACATCTAACTCCAAAACAAAAAAACAAAATTTCAGATTTGAAAGAGTTGAGTGCCCTCGACCCTGACCTGACCATAATCACTGGCGATTTCTTGGCCCACCAAGATTCAGTCCCTGTAGTTATCGATGCATTGTCGGGATTGTTAGCCAAGCCTGGTTTCTTTGTCTTCGGTTCCAATGATTACTATGCACCGGTTCCAAAAAATCCAATTTCATATTTATTTTCTAATAGCAGCGGTGGCCGCCTCGGTGTAAATCTGCCGTGGTTAAAATTGCAAAATGAATTAGTGAAGGCTGGCTGGCTGAATTTGAATCAAAGGAAGTTAATCACTTCAATTAACGGAATCACTATTGAAGCTCGTGGCACTGATGATGCGCATTTGAAAAGAGATAATTACGAAGCTGTTTCTGGAAAAAGAAATCCTGATGCCCAGTTATCAATTGGCGTTACTCACGCACCTTATATGCGATTGCTGAATGCAATGCACAAAGATAATCTGGATTTAATCATCGCTGGGCATACTCATGGTGGCCAAGTCCGGCTACCGCTTCCAAACTTCCTTGGCGGCTCGCGTGCACTAACTGCCAATTGTGATTTACCAACTTGGCGGGCAAGAGGTTTAAGCAAAGTCGCGGATCAACCTTGGCTCCACGTCTCTGCAGGAGTAGGGACAAGCCCATTTACTCCTTTTAGATTAGCGTCACCACCTGAAGCGACACTATTGACTTTAGTTGACGCTAATTAGCACTCGCTAATTATTTATCAAACTCTTTAGCTACTAATTCAGCAATTTGTGCTGTGTTTAGTGCTGCACCTTTGCGTAAATTATCTCCGCACAAGAATAAATCTAAAGCGTGGGGATCATCAAGGCTTGCACGTACTCGACCGACCCAAGTTGGATCAGTACCAACAACATCAATTGGAGTTGGAAAAATGTGTTTTTCGGGTTCATCTACCAACTTAACTCCAGGTGCACTTGCCAAAATTTTCTGTGCGCCTTCGCGAGTAACAGTTTTTTCAAATATTGCATGTACAGCAAGCGAGTGAGTTGTGATTACTGGTACGCGCACGCAAGTTGTTGAAACTTTTAGATTGCTCATTCCTAAAATTTTGCGTGACTCATTGCGGACTTTTAATTCCTCAGATGTATAACCGGCTTCTTTCAGTGACCCGGCCCATGGAATTACATTAAGTGCTAGAGGTGCTGGGAATGGTCCATTGTCTTTTAGATTTCCACGTACATCTGAAGTGATTGAACCCAAATCTTTGCCAGCGACCTCAGATATTTGCGAATGCAAAGTATCAATACCTGATTGACCGGCCCCAGATGCTGCTTGATAAGAAGCAACAACTAATTCTTTTACTCCATACTCTTTGTTTAGGGCACCAATAGCCACAATCATTGAAAGTGTTGTGCAATTAGGATTTGAGATAATTCCTTTAGGTCGATTTTTTGTTTGCTCCGGATTTACCTCAGGCACTACTAGTGGAACTTCAGGATCCATCCGGAATGCACCGGAGTTATCTACAACAACCGCTCCCCGAGCCGCAGCGATTGGTCCCCATTCAGTCGAGATCTCATCTGGAACGTCAAACATCGCCACATCAATACCATCAAATGCTTCAGGAGTTAACGCAACAACTGTGAGCTCTTCTCCGCGACAACTTAACTTCTTACCCGCACTTCGAGCGGATGCGATTAACCTGATTTCTCCCCAGACATTTTCGCGCTCACTCAAAATATCTAACATCACTGTGCCGACTGCCCCAGTTGCACCAACAACTGCAAGTGTTGGTTTCATCGTCCAGTACCCCCATAAACAACGGCTTCTTGATCATCATCAAGTCCAAAAGCGGTATGTGCTGAACGCACGGCTTTATCTAAATCGCCTTCGCGACAAACAATTGAAATACGAATTTCAGAGGTTGCAATCATTTCAATATTTACACCGGCATCAGCCATAGCTGCGAAGAATGTTGCAGTTACACCTGGATGCGAACGCATACCGGCACCAATTAGTGAAATTTTTCCAACTTGATCATCGTATTGAATTGAAGCAAAACCAACTTCGCCTTGAATTCTTTGCAACACTGCAATTGCATTTTGGCCTTCGCTCTTTGGCAAAGTAAATGAAATATCAGTTAAGCCAGTTGCGGCGGCTGAAACATTTTGAACAATCATGTCGATGTTGATATCTACGTCCGCGATCGCTTGAAAAATACGAGCAGCCACTCCAGTGCGATCTGGTACACCAACGATTGTCACCTTCGCTTCACTTCGATCATGAGCAATTCCTGAGATGATTGCTTGTTCCATATCGCTATCTCCTTCTGGTCGGTCTTTAACTACCCAAGTTCCTTCGTTGCTGCTAAAAGATGAACGCACATGAATTGGTAAATCGAATCGTCGTGCATACTCAACGCAACGCAGATGTAAAACCTTTGCACCGCTCGCTGCCATTTCTAACATCTCGTCATATGTAATACTTTTTAACTTACGTGCACTTGGCACAATTCTCGGATCTGCCGAAAAGACACCATCGACATCTGTATAGATCTCACACACATCGGCCTCTAATGCAGCGGCGAGCGCAACAGCGGTTGTATCTGAACCACCACGTCCAAGTGTTGTTACATCTTTTGTATCTTGGCTAATTCCTTGAAAGCCAGCGACAATTGCAATTGCACCTTCTTTTAGTGCATCAACTATTCGTCCTGGAGTTACATCAATAATTCTTGCGCGACCATGAACCGAATCAGTGATGACTCCTGCTTGACTTCCGGTAAAGGAACGAGCTTCTGCTCCTAAGTTTCCGATCGCCATTGCAAGTAGTGCCATTGAAATTCGTTCACCAGATGTAAGTAACATGTCTAATTCACGTCCGGTGGGCATCGGAGTAATTTGCTTTGCTAAATCAATTAACTCATCCGTCGTATCACCCATCGCGCTAACTACGACAACCACATCATGTCCGGCTCGCTTACTAGCAACGATGCGGGCAGCTACCCGTTTCATGCCGGCAGCATCGGCTACCGAGGAGCCCCCATATTTCTGAACTATTAAACCCATGCACTAACAATGGCAGAGGTAATTACCCTCAAGCGAATATATCTCAATATTTAAGACGCGTAAAATCTCAATATATGAAACTTTCTAGAAATCTAACTTTCGCCGACCCTCAAAAGCTCTACCAAGGGTGACTTCATCGGCATATTCCAGATCCCCGCCCACCGGTAGTCCGCTGGCTAGGCGAGTCACGGTTAGCCCAATCGGCTTAAGTAATCGCGCCAAATAGGTGGCAGTGGCTTCGCCTTCCAGATTTGGATCGGTGGCCAAAATAACTTCAGTTACCACGCCATCAGCTAGGCGAACCATCAATTCGCGGATCCGTAAATTCTCTGGACCTATTCCCTCGATCGGGCTGATCGCACCACCAAGCACGTGATACTTGCCGCGAAATTCGCGGGTCTTCTCAATAGCTTGGACATCTTTACTTTCTTCGACCACGCAAATTGCTGTTGGGTCGCGACGTGGGTCGCGACAGATCCGACATTGTTCTTCTTCAGCAACATTCCCACATGTCACACAGAAAATAACTTTTTCTTTAACTTCTCTTATTGATTCGACCAGCCGCGCAATATCAGTATTTTCAGTTTGCAAAATGTGAAAGGCAATTCTTTGCGCACTCTTTGGACCAACGCCAGGCAAGCGCCCGAGTTCGTCAATCAGATTTTGAATCGCACCTTCATACATAGTTAAACCCTATGTCCTATGTACATCAGTTACTTGGATACTCGCCGATAACTTTTGCACCTAACTCACGTGCAAGTAAAGCAGCTCCTTGTAATTCATTTACATCTTCGGAGTTTTCAATAGTTTCTGCACTCTCTGAAACCTCTTTGGCAACTGATCCGGGATCAATTGATGGATCGATAATTACCTCAATCTTGCGATCCACGCCTGTGATATCAACAAATGCATCATGCAAAATATCATCGCTATTGGATCTTAGGAATGAATCGCGCGCGCCAACATTTACCATGGCAATACTGATAGCGCGATCATCAATTGCGGAAATTTGTGCACTAGCGCTTAACAGCGACCATGTTAGACGACGTCGCCCCTTAACATTTTCAATTACTTCTGGCCACAATCTTCTTAATCCAACTAAATCCATTCCCGCAACTGGTTGCACTGCAACAGATTTTTTTGGAGCTGCTGCGGGCACTTGTTTCTCAGGAGCTGCTACTACTTTTGCACTTTGCTTAACTTCTTCTTTTGCAACCTCTGCTTTTACTGGTTCAGCAGTTTTTGTTGGCGTTGGGGCACTTGCAGGTGTTGGGGCACTTGCAGGAAGTGATGCGACAGATCCAACCCGTTCTAGCCGTTCAATCCGTGCGATTACTCCAGCATCACTATTTTCGGGCAAAAGTATGCGTGCAGCAGTAAATTCCAATGTCAGTCTGGGAGCTGTAGCGCCTCGCATTTGCGTCAAACCTTCACTTACTACTTGTGCTGAATGTGTCAGATTTGCAGCACCAATTCTTGTTGCTTGTGCTTGCATCCGCTCTAACTGGTCAGTGGGCATCTGCTTAAAAATAGAGTGCGCACTATCTGGGACAGATGCGAGTACGAGTAAATCTCTAATTCTTTCTAGTAAATCCTGAGCAAATCTTCTTGGATCATGTCCGGCTTCAATTACTCGATCAATACTTTGGAATAACGCAGAACCATCGCGAGCTGCAATTGCATCTATTGCATCATCAAGTAATGCTCCATCGGTAAAACCAAGTAAGTGCAACGCAATTTCATAAGTAACCCCATCGCTACCCGCGCCGGCAAGAAGCTGTCCAAGAATTGAAAGTGAATCGCGCACAGAACCACCGCTTGCACGTACGACTAACGGCAAAACTCCTTTTGACACCGGCACACCTTCGGAATTACAAATTGATTCCAAATGTGTAGTTAACAAGGCAGGCGGAACTAAACGAAATGGATAGTGATGAGTACGCGAACGAATTGTAGAAATTAATTTATCTGGTTCTGTAGTTGCAAAAATAAATAAAACGTGTGGAGGCGGTTCTTCTACAACTTTTAATAATGCATTTGCAGCGCCAGGCCCAAGTTGGTGTGCCTCATCAATTATGTAAATCTTGTAACGACTATGGACGGGTGCATAAAAAGCTTTATCGCGTAAATCTCGTGCATCATCAACTAATCCATGTGTTGCGGCATCTAATTCAATTACATCAAGAGAGCCTGGACCCAAAGGTGCAAGATCAATACATGATTGACAAACGCCACATGGATTAGGAGTTGGACCTTTTTCGCAATTTAAACTTCGCGCCATAATTCGCGCACTTGAAGTTTTTCCGCAACCACGAGGTCCTGAAAATAAATATGCGTGGTGAATTTTTCCAGAAGTCAGTGCATTACCAAGTGGCACAGTGACGTGATCTTGACCGATCACCTCACTAAATTGAGCTGGCCGGTATTTGCGGTAAAGAGCTAATGACACGTTGCAGACCTTAACTTGTTCGGAACTGTTAGGACCCCCCGCACACCCATTAGAGCGTACCTACCCTTGCTGCCTTCCAGCCCTGGGGGAGTTCAGCACGATAACGCCATGCGGGAGATCTAGGGCTAATCATATGGAGGATAGGCAGAGCCCATTTCTTAAGTATCGTTACCCATGGCTTCCCGAAAGGGAGGGCCAAGTGAAGGTTGTGCCAGGAGGATTCGCATAGCGGCCGAGTGCGCACGCTTGGAAAGCGTGTAAGGGGAAACCCTTCAAGAGTTCAAATCTCTTATCCTCCGCAGATCTGTACCATTTATTACCAGGGGTGTTAAAAACCCCGCCCGATTTCTGCGGGTAGATCGAACCGGAGGCGTGTTTTTAAATATGGCAACCTCTTGGCGAGACGACGCTCCGAAGCCTTCGATCTTGGCCGAACATGTTCACCCAAAAGATCCGCTCTCTTACACAATAAAACGGAAACTTCTTGGTGCTCCACTTAACCGACATTCCTTAGGCCATCAACGTTTATCAAAACGATATGCGTTGGGAATTCTTTCATCTGACTGCATTTCATCTTCCGCTTACGGAAGTGAGCAGATTTTAATTGCGCTCTTGCCTGCTTTTGGTCTTGCTGCATTTTCATTATTGATGCCAATGACTGCTGTTGTTTTAATAATTTTATTTATCGTCACGCTTTCTTATCACAACGTAATTTCTATTTATTCAAAGACCGGCGGGGCTTATTTTGTTTCGCGGGGAAACTTTGGCCCGGTTGCTGCCCAGATAGCAGCTGTTGCTTTAATTCTTGATTACATCGTAACTCTTGCAATCCAATCAGCAGCTGGGGTAGCAGCAATTATTTCTACATTCCCAGAGTTAAATCCCTGGAAAATACAAATGACATTAGCTGTCATTCTTCTGCTAACTTATGGAAATCTCCGCGGAGTTAAAGAAGCTGGAAAGATTTTTGCACTCCCAACTTATTTATTTGTTGGATCAATGGCAATTGTTTTCGCTGTAGGCATCTATCGCGACATTATGGGCACATTGCCAGTTTTGGATACAAATGTTGAAGGTGTAGTTCCGTTTGGTAATGATCAAGGACTATTAACTGCGGCTGCAATCTTCACTTTACTTCGTGCATTCGCTAACGGTGGATCTTCATTGACCGGATTAGAAGCAATTTCTGATGGCGTAATACTTTTTAAGCCAAAAGAACACATTAATGCACGAAGAACTTTGATAGTTATGAGTTCAATTCTTGGTTCATTAGTACTTGGTATTTCTTGGTTTGCGCACAAAATTTATGCAGTTCCATATGAAACTGGAACTCCTACAGTTATTTCTCAAATTGCTAAAGCAATTCTTGGTGATGGCGCAATTGGAAATATATTTTTCATTCTTGTACAAGCTTCAACAATGTTAATTTTGTTTGCAGGCGCTAATACAACTTTTTCCGCTTTCCCTATTTTAGTTAATTTTGTTGCATCCGATGGATATTTGCCACGCTGGCTGGCAAAGCGTGGCCATCGCCTCAATTTTTCAAATGGAATCATTGTTTTAGTTTTCTTTGCTTCATTGCTTGTTGTTTTAACTCGCTCTTCCGTTGAGCACCTTGTTGCCTTTTATGCACTTGGGGTTTTCACAGCATTTACTCTTACTGGCTTAGGAATGGCTAAACACACTCTTAGAAATAAAGAAAGGCAATGGAAGGTTAGATTTGTTATTCATTTTATATCTGGATCAATTTCTCTACTAGTAGTTTTAATTTTTGCTGTTGTGAAATTCACAGAAGGTGCATGGGTTGTAATTTTAGTTGGACCAATTCTTGTTGTTGGGCTTCTACGTTTAAATGCACGTTATCGCGCAGAACAAAACGTTTTGGATATTTCACCTCAAAAAGGCAGTAGCGCAACTATTACTCGACATGATGTAGCAGTTTTAATTGACAGCGTTGATCTAGCAACTATTGGCGCAATTCGATATGCAAGAAGTTTAAAGCCAAGGAAGTTAACCGCAGTGCACTTTGTAATTGATGACCTTCGTGCTGATCAAATTCGCGAAGCTTGGGATAGATACAATGCGTTTGAAGGCGTTTCTCTTGAATTTGTTGATTGTCCTGATCGTCGCTTAGCAAATGCCGCAATTGAATACTCACTTCGCGCTACAGAAGCTCCAGATGTTGAATTAACTCTTTTGCTTCCGCGGCGAACTTATTCAAAATTTCTGGGAAGAATCTTGCACGATCAAACTGCTGAATCTATTGCAAGTGCAATAACTCAATTGGACCGAGTAATCGCAACCATTATTCCTTTTGATGTTGAAAAGATCATTGACGGTACTTCGAATGTTGTTTCAAATAGCAATTTAGAAGTGAAAGAGATGGCAAAAGTTGAAGTTCCAGAAATAAAACCTTCATCAACTCCAATCTCTTTCGATCCCGTAAGTCATGGATCAGTAAATTCTGTAAAAATTGGAAGTATCACCTGGCGCAAGCGCGCCCTAGTAGTAGGACGAGTAACTGCAATCCGAGTTGCACCGCAAAATTCAGCTCCAGTTCTAGAAGTTGAAATTTGGGATGAAACTGGTGGAGTCACCCTGCAATTCTTAGGGCGTCGAGAATTGATGGGATTAAATGTTGGTGCCACCTTGCAAGCCGAAGGCATGGTTGGCGATGAAGACGGAGCTTTGAAAATACTTAACCCGGCCTACCAAATAATTTTGTAACGGTTGGCGGTGGCGGTGGGATTTGAACCCACGGTGGAGTTTCCCCCACACACGCTTTCGAGGCGTGCTCTTTTGGCCGCTCAGACACGCCACCGGACCCAACGATACCTGAGTTTTACCGCACGCTTTCAAAAAACTTTTTGAGTAATTCTTGAGATCGGTTTTCTAGTACTCCTGAGATTACTTCAACTTGATGTAACGAACGTCGATCGCGTAATAAATCCCAAAGGGAACCTGCAGCGCCCGCTTTTTCATCCCAAGCACCAAAAACAACTCGTGGAATTCTTGATTGCAAAATTGCACCTGCACACATTGCACACGGTTCAAGAGTGACAATTAATGTGCAATCTTCTAAACGCCAACTCCCAATTTTTTCAGCAGCACTTCGTAAAGCGATAATCTCTGCATGTGCTGTTGGGTCGCCTTTTAATTCGCGCTCATTCCCAGCTTTGCCAATAACTTCACCGGCAATATTAAGAACCACTGCTCCTATTGGTACATCATTTGATTTATCCCATACCAATTGTGCAATGGACAATGCTTCTTCCATAGCTTGAGTGAAATCATTTTGTGCTGCTTTCACTGGATAGCCTCTGGTGCAACTATCGATTTAAGGGATAGGCTCAAGACATGCGAGTTCATGTAGCCAATCATCCACTGATTACTCACAAATTAACACTTTTACGCGACAAAAAAACAGATTCTCCTACTTTTAGATACTTGACCGAAGAGTTGGTAACGCTTTTAGCTTATGAAGCAACCCGAGATATCCGGACTGACAAAGTAACAATTGAAACTCCAGTTGCTACAACAGTCGGTGCTCATTTATCAAAACCTCGTCCAATTGTAGTTCCGATTTTGCGTGCCGGTTTGGGAATGCTTGAAGGAATGACCAGATTGATTCCATCCGCTGAAGTTGGTTTTCTTGGAATGGTTCGCGATGAAAAAACTTTACAAGCATCAACATATGCAAACCGCTTGCCAGAGGATTTAACAGGTAGGCAGTGCTACATCCTTGATCCAATGCTTGCCACTGGTGGAACTTTGATTGCAGCAACTCGATTTTTGTTGGATAAAGGTGCGACTGACATAACAATCATCTGCATCCTGGCCGCCCCTGAAGGAGTAGCTGCACTTGAAAAAGCCCTCGATGGTGCCCCAGTAACGGTAGTTATGGGCGCCCTCGATGAGCGGTTAAATGAACATGGCTACATAGTTCCAGGCCTTGGTGACGCAGGGGATCGGCTTTACGGGACTGTTTAAACGCACAATTACTGCTCTTTCCGGTTGATCCATACGGGGCAATTAGGAGAGGATTGCGCTCATGAGCAAAGTACCTGTCGTAAGTGTCCTGAGTTTAAAAGGTGGAGTTGGAAAAACTTCTGTAACGCTAGGACTTGCTGGTGCAGCAACCGTCCGCGGACTTGCAACTCTTGTAATTGACCTTGATCCACAAGGAAATGCAACTTCGATTCTTGCCGCCGAGGAACCAACTGCAACTGCTGCAGATTTATTAGCAAACCCGACACTTGCTAATTTACACAACTCATTAACGGCTTGCGCTTGGGAAGTTGCGCCTGGTGAAGTGGATGTAATTGCTTCTTCTCCTGAATTAATTCAACATGACGCATTTAAAAGTGCGGCGGCTTTCAAGCCACGTCTTGCTCGTGCCTTAGAAAAACTAGATGGATACGATTTAGTTTTGATTGATTGCCCTCCATCACTTGGAACGTTGACCAGAGATGCACTTGCTGCAAGTGATCTAGCAATTATTGTCGCAACGCCAACATATTTCGGCTTGCAAGGTGCCGAACGTGCCGCAGATGAAATTGAAGAAATTCGAAAGACCCATAATAAAAAGTTGAAGTTACTTGGTGTACTACCGAACCGAGTAAAAAGTGTTGCGGAAGAACATGATTTTAGAATCAAAGAATTAGGATCAATTTTTAAGAAACAAGTACTTACTCCACCGATTCCAGATCGAATCGCATTTCAACAAGCCGAAAGTTTTGGAAAGCCAATTCAAACGCTCGGCACCGCAGGAAGTCGTGAAGTTAGTGCAATTTTTGATAAGCACCTCACCAAGTTATTGCGAGCCATAAACTCTTAAGCTCCGGTGTAATACTTTCCGACCTCAGCAAACGCTTGATCTAAAATTGCAAAACCCTCTTGTAATTCATCGGCTGTGATTGTGCACGGTGGAACAACATGCATCCGATTGAAATGCACAAACGGAAATAGTCCGCGAGATTTGCAAGCAGCGACCAGCTCACCCATTGCTGGGCTTGTTCCACCATAAGGTGCCAGAGGAGTACGAGTTGCACGATCTGTTACAAGATCCATTCCCCAAAAGGTTCCAACACCACGAATATCACCAATTAATTTATGTTTCTCGGCTAATTTGCGAAGGCCCGGGCCAATAACTTTCTCGCCAATATCAAGTGAATGCTCGATGATTCCTTCTTTTTCCATTGCATCAATCGCAGCAACTGCAGCAGCACATGCAATTGGATGGCCTGAATAAGTTAATCCGCCAGGGAAAACTCTTTGATCAAAAGTTGCGGCAATAGCGTCAGAAATAATTACTCCCCCTAACGGTATATAACCTGAGTTAACGCCTTTGGCAAAAACAATTAAATCTGGGGTTGCTGTGGAGTGTTGATATGCAAACCATTTACCAGTTCTGCCAAAACCAGCCATAACTTCATCTGCAATCCACATAATTCCATATTTATCGCAAAGGGCACGAACTCCTTCAAGATAACCTTTTGGCGGAACTAAAATTCCATTTGTACCAACAACAGATTCAATCAAAATTGCAGCAATAGTATTTGGTCCTTCAAAAATTATCGTCTGCTCAAGGTGTTCCAATGCACGTGCACACTCTTGTTCTTCACTGTTTGCCCAAAAAGCAGAACGGTATAAATAAGGTCCCCAAAAATGCACGTGTCCGAAAGCAAATTCATTTGGGAAGCGACGTGGATCTCCAGTCGCTGCTATGGAAGCACCAGTATTTCCGTGATACGAACGATAGTGCGACAGAACTTTATGACGAGAAGTGTGAATTCTAGCCATACGAATTGCATTCTCTACTGCGTCAGCTCCACCATTTGTAAAGAAAACTTTATTCAAATGACTTTCAGTGTGTGCAACTATTTTCTGAGCAGCGATGCTTCTAGTTTCATTTGCATGTTGTGGGGCAATTGTTGCTAATAAATCTGCCTGCTTCTTAATTCCAGCAATTACTTTCGGATGCTGATGGCCAATGTTTGTAAAAACCAACTGACTAGAAAAATCTAGAAAGCGATTCCCATCAAAATCCCAAAAATATGACCCAAGACCACCAGCTATCGGCAGCGGAGTTATCGCGCCTTGAGCTGACCATGAGTGAAAGACATGCGCACGATCAAGGTCATAAACCTCTTTATTTGTACTTTTACTACCCTCATTACTTGAGTGAGCGGAATCACTGGCCGGCGGTTTCATCTATCCCCCTACTAAGTCGTACTCTGATAGCCCAACACTAGGAGATTTCGATGGCTTCCACGAGTCCCGGCTATGGAATCACTATTCGCGTTGAAGGTCCATCCGCGAATAAGCCTGTTTCCGCGATAACTACTGCCTTAAATTCCCAAGGAGCAGCACTTACTGCCTTAGATATCGTCGAATCCTCTTACGATCGAGTAGTTATCGATATTACTTGCGACACTATTGATGCAGAACATGCAGATCGAGTTGCAAAAACTGTTTCGGAGATTCCTGGTCTGACTGTACGAAAAGTTAGTGATCGAACATTTTTGTTGCACCTTGGTGGAAAAATTGAGATTCAATCAAAAGTTCAAATCAAAACTCGCGATGATCTATCGCGGATTTACACACCAGGTGTCGCTCGTGTTTGTATGGCAATTGCTGAAGAACCAAGTGATGCCAGACGCTTAACGATCAAACGAAACACTGTTGCTGTTGTTACAGACGGCTCTGCAGTTTTAGGTTTAGGAAATATCGGTCCATCTGCAGCGCTTCCAGTTATGGAAGGCAAGGCAGCATTATTTAAACGTTTCGCAAATGTAGATGCTTGGCCAGTTTGTTTGGACACCCAAGATGTGGATGAGATTGTTAGAACAGTCCAAATTCTTGCTCCAGTTTATGGTGGGATAAATTTAGAAGATATATCAGCACCGAGATGCTTTGAAGTAGAGCGCAGATTGCGTGAGCTTTTAGATATTCCAGTTTTCCACGATGACCAACATGGAACAGCAATTGTAGTTTTTGCTGCCTTAAGGAATGCGCTTAAATTGGTTAACAAGCCAATTGATAAAGTTAAAATAGTTATTAGCGGTGTGGGTGCTGCAGGTACTGCAGTCTCAAGATTACTCTTCCTAGGTGGCGCAAAAACAATTATCGGATTTGACTTGGATGGCGTTATTCATAAAGGGTCGCCAGCAAATGATCCAATGCGTGAATGGTTTGTTAAAGAAAGTAATCCAGATAATTTCCAGGGGAGCATTGGCCAAGCACTAGATGGTGCTGATGTATTTATTGGATTAAGTGCCCCTAATCTTTTAAGTGAAAGTGACGTATCAAGAATGGCGGCAGAAAGTATTATTTTTGCTTTAGCCAATCCAGATCCGGAGATCGATCCAGAGATTGCCCGCAAATACGCCAGAGTCGTTGCAACAGGTCGCAGCGATCAACCAAATCAAATTAACAATGTACTTGCCTTCCCTGGGGTATTCCGTGGCTTGCTAGATACCGGAGCTTCAAAAATCTACGATTCAATGTTGTTAGCGGCCGCTGATGCAATCGCAGACTGTGTAAAGCCTGAGCAACTAAATGAAAGTTTTATCATTCCGAGTGTTTTTGACCCGGCCGTAACCCCGGCTGTTGCGTCCGCCATGCGAACGGCTATAAAGAAAACTTCTCAGTAGCGTTTTCTCCTATAGCCGGTAAAGTGAAGATATGAACCTGAGCCCAATAATCCTTCCTTCCAATCAATTCGATCATTTTTATCGTGGCGGTTATCGAATCGGCGAACTTAGAAATGGGCCAGGCGGACCAATGCGACCAGAAGAATGGATTGGTTCTGCAACAACTCGCTTTGGCGAAAAGACAATGGGACTTTCAACATTGCCAAATGGCGAGTATTTACGGGATGCAATTGGTGCCGATCCTGAAAGTTGGTTCGGGCCAGAACATGTAAGTGCGTTTGGCACCAGTACTGAAATATTAGTTAAGTTGCTTGACCCAGATCAACGACTACCAGTTCATTATCATCCAAATAAAGCTTTCGCGAAAAAACATTTAGCGCTCGATCATGGCAAAACTGAAGCATGGATTATTTTGGAAGCACCTGCGGATGCCAAAGTCGGATTGGGCTTTGCACAAACAATGAAAAAAGATGTTGTCCATGACATGGTAAAAAGAATGGACTCTGCTGCATTGCTTGCTTCCTTGACAATGGTCCCAGTTAAACCTGGCGATGCAATCCTTGTACCTGCAGGAACTCCACATGCAATTGAAGCCGGGATTTTTGTTCTTGAATTGCAAGAACCAACTGATTTATCTGCACTTTTAGAGTGGGAAGGTTTTGCAGTAGATGGAATAAAAGATGGTCATCTAGGACTCGGTTTCGACACAGTTTTAGATGCGCTCAGATTTGATCCAATTTCTGCAGCAGAACAAAAAGAATTAATTAAGAGTACTGGTTTTACCAGCAAACAATCTCAATCATTATTCACAAGTAAAGCCGACGGTTATTTCCGTGCAGATTTACTGCCTGGGGATGGCAGCAAAACTAACGCTGGTTTTTCAATCTTGCTGATGCTTGATGGCGATGGCATTTTGGAGACTAAAAATTCTGGAAGTATCGCGGTTGGACATGGAGATGCGCTTGTAATTCCATGGTCAGCTGGCGATTGGAGTTTGAATGGTGGAGTAGGAATTGTTTGTCGCCCACCACTTCCTGCAGCGGCGGCTCTTGCCCCGTGAATTTTGCTGCGACATTTCAAGACCAATTTTCACCTTTAGCTCCATTTGCTTTATACCTATTAGTTTGGGTTCTCGTTTTTATTGAAACTGGAGTATTAATTGGCTTTTGGTTGCCAGGAGATTCACTTCTATTTAGCGCAGGTTTGGTTGCGGCATCGCGGGATGATATGAATCTTGCAATTTTGGTAACTGGTATTTTCCTAGCTGCATTTGTGGGCGATCAAATCGGTTATGTCTTTGGAAGAAAATATGGCCGACCATATTTAGAACGTAAGCCGTCTGAACGTCGCACCAAAATGATTGCCCGCACTGAAGAGTTTTATTTGAAAAATGGATGGTGGGCTGTTGTTGCCTCCCGCTTTTTCCCATGGATAAGAACATTTATCCCACCAATCGCAGGAATTGGGAAAATGCCCTACTACAAATTCCTATCCGCAAACTCTGTGGGAGCTCTTGCTTGGGGTGTAGGCATTACATCTGCTGGTTATTACTCAGCAACTATTCCATTGGTCAAAAGTAGTTCTTACGCACTTGCAGCATTTTTTATTGGTGGATCAATAATCTCAGTTCTGTGGAACAGATTTCGCTCTAATTGATCCTTGGGCTTTTACTCCACCTATTAAAACGCCGGCGTATGAAAGCACAATTCCAATAATTAAATTTAAGCCAATCTCAACACCTTCAGTTGGAAAAATTAAATCAATCAAGAGTGAGCCGATTAATTGACCACCTGTTGTAAATAAAGTAAAAGCTAATACCCCAATTTCTTGAACTATTTTTGAAGCAAACGCAATGTAAAGAATTCCTATTGAACCGCCAAAATAAATCCACCAAGGCGAAGTTGGAAATGCAGTTAATTTATCTCCACTTAAAGTTGTAAAGAGCAGTAAAAATGAGAGAAATGTGCAACCTGTAGCAAAATTTAGCCAGGTTGTTGCCAAGCTATTTTTAGAATGTTCATTTATCTGTCCATTTAATGCTCTTTGTAAACCTAGTAACAATCCTCCACTAAATGAAAGTGCTATTGCAAGTAAAGAAGCGTGTGCAACTGTTAGGCGATCCCATACGGCGACCAAAACAGCAATCACCGTTACAACTGCGGCAAGTGTTCGGCGCAGGGTTATTGGTTGCTTTCCCCCAGCTGTGATTCCTGCTCTGTCAACAAAAAGGGATGCGGCAGTCTGCCCCGCAATTGTTGTAACTGAAAGCAAAGCAACCCCAATTAAAGGAACTGAATAAGTTTGAATTGCGACAAAAATTCCACCAAGCACTCCTGCACTTAATCGCCATCGTGGCAATTGTTTAGATCTGATGCTCGATAAAATCCCTCTTAATCCTTTTCTAACTTTGCTGTTAGAAATCATAATTAAATTCAAAGCAACGAACCCAGATCCAAATGAAATTAGCGCGGCTTCAACGCCGTTCCCGAGCAAAGCTGATAATCCACCATTAACACGTGATTGAAGCGCAACCAAAATCCCACATAATGCTGCAAAAATATCTAACCGCATTTATTGATACTAGTGATTCGAGTGCGTGACTATTGCTTCTCGTTTGTCAGCAATAAAATCCATCAGCGCAAATAATACGCCAGAGATTACGAAGGTAATATGAATAATTATTCGCCACATAGTTCCATCGCCAACAGTTTCTTTGCCAGAGAGTTCTATGAAATCTTTCAAAAGTTCAATTACAGAGATCGCAACTAAAGAACCAATTAATTTAATCTTTAAGCCAGAGAAATCAATTGTTCCCATCCAGTGAGGCTTGTCTTTTGACTCATGGGCTGCGTCAATTCGTGAAATAAAGTTCTCATAACCAGCAAAAATTACAATCAAAATCAAATTACCCAAAAGCGTTAAATCAAGCAAAGCCAGCAGATCTAAAGTAAATGTATGCGGATCTGTGGTGCCAATATGTTCAACTAAGTGCACAAACTCAATACAAAATCTAATAACTAAAGCAACTAGAGCAAGAACTAATCCAACATATAGAGGTGTAAGTATCCAGCGTGCTTGGAAGAGCCCAGTTTCAAGTGCATGCACAAATTTAGACATGGTGAAAGTTTAGCCGAATTTTAAGCGCTGCCAATCTCAAATTATTGGTGGTCTTCCAGCTCTTGATAGTTTCCAGATTGCGTTCCAGGACAATTTTTTCTGCTTCCCAGGATTTGTTAAGAACCCACTGGTGAAACCCTTCAACCACGCAGTCGCTGAAGAGAAGGAGCGCATTCTCAAAACAGATAGTGCAAACCAGTTAACTAAGTAAATTAGACCGATAGGGAAAGGGAGATTTCGGCGGGCTAACCAAACTCGATTACGAGCATTTAATCTATAGAAATACTCATGCCGGGCTGGGCTAACAATTGGGTGCTCTACTGATACCTCTGTGATGTACCAAGCGGTGTAACCCCGGTTATAAACCTGCCAAACTAATTCAATTCCTTCATGGCCGTAATAAAAGTTAGCTGGCCATCCACCTATTTCATCAAAAAGTTTCCTCCGGATTACCACAGCACCTTCGGCCAGAGTGGTAGCTAATGAAGGTCTCATTGGATCCCCAATGATTAAACGTGGAATCCATCTACGTGGTGTCTGACCTCCTCCAGCGCCAACTATGCGAGGTTGCAATAAACCAGTTTTGATGTGCTTTTGTAAAATCTCTGCAAACCTACCAAGCACATTATTATTTAAAATCTTTACATCATCATCTAGGAAGAATAAATACTCTCCAGAAACTTCAGCAGCTCCAGCATTTCTGCCGGCCGGAATTCCTAAATTTTCAGGTAAGAAAACTGTTTTCACTCCAGTTGTTTCAGGAGCAGGGTCCCAACCATTTCCAACGACCACGATATCTAGATCAACTCCACTTTGATTTTTTAAAGATTCAAGGGCTGCCGCAAACTCTTTTGGGCGTTTGCCCATCGTAAGAATTACGCATCCAAAAGTAGGAGTCATGAAGCAATCAATTTGCGTGACGAAAGAATTGCAATTAGATGACCTATCAAAACAATTAGTGATACGGGTAAAATCCAATTAATTAATGTCTGTAAGGAATTATCTTGATTAGTTAAGTATCCGATAGCACTAGCTGTTGTAATAACAATTGTTATTTCAACAGAATGGAAGATTCTGTGCAAAGGAATGAATTTTGCTACGGACCTAATGGTCGACAATAGTGAACTTTTAGGTTTTCCAATTTCACGATCATCTTTGTTACGCGTTCCACCGGTGAAAAATTTAGCTACATGTACCGCATCATTCAAAACTTTATTTAAAATAACAATAATTGCTATGAGAGCTCCGTAGAAAGGATAATTACTCTCATTCAAAGGAGCTGCTGGCCAATTTGCTGCACGCAATCCAAGCATTAAAACGATAGTGGCCTCAGCGCTGTAATGACCAATGGTGTCTAGAAATATTCCAGCGGGTGAAAACTTTTTCCTCCACCTTGCTAATTCGCCATCACAACAATCCCAAAGCATTTGTAGTTGAGATAGGAAAAGCGCCAGTAAAATTCCTTTATAGCCGGGGATTAAAAGAGCCAAGCCGGTAGATATTCCAGTAATAATCATTAACCAGGTAACCCCGTTAGGGGAGATCTTGGTAGAGATAAGCGCCCTAGTTAAATAAGGTGAAATTCTTCGCAAATAGAGGTCTGCAGTCCAATGCTCAGCGTTAGATCTTCCAGTGATTGATGCGGGCTGGCTGACCTCACGTAATTCAGAAATTGAAATTCGTTGCACTAATTCCCCCTCGAGCTAAGCCTACGCCCACCGCGCCAAATTATGACTAGACCAAGATACGCAGATATCCAAGAAATAACTGGGGTTTGAGCTCCGAAGATCATCACGACGATCAAAATAAGTAGAACCCTGCCTGGAAAATATAAGCCTAAAAATCTTTGCGCCGGTTGAATTTTGTTCAATGAATCATAAAGATTTACATAGTGGTAAATAGCAATTACAAAAATAAGTAAAAACAAGGTTGAGCTGAAACCAAAACTAAATATTGTACTTATTAAAACGAACTCAATTAATCTAAAGAGCGAGGGAAGTCCCCAACCAAATCTAAGGTTAGAAAATTTTAAATTGAAACCCAAATCTCCTTGTTGATCGATGAAATTACAATTCTTTATATTGTCGCTCCATTTATACGATCGTAAAACTCGGCCTAACTTCACATATGCCAAAGATAGAAATCCCAAAACGATCAATGCAATGAGAGTTGATTGGGCTCCAAATGCAACAGCGCCAACAGAAATTAAGAGCCAACGTTCAGCTATTGGAAAATAAATAACTTTCTTTACCCAATAAGTTAATCCACCCTTTTTGATTAACTTTCTTGTTGTAAGGCCATCTGTTTTTTGGCTTAAAGAGATAGGCTCTATTTTTACCTCAAGTGACTCACGTACAGCAGTAAAGTCATAATCAGATATGTGTTTAACCGTTTGAATTATCACAGCGACAGATGCAAGCATCCAGATACTCTTAACTGAATTTTGTACAGAATAAGCTAATCCACCAATAGCCATAAATTCTTTTACACGATCTGAAAGCGCATCCAGCCAAGCACCAAAACGACTAAATTGTTTTGTGTAACGTGCGACTTCGCCATCTACGCAATCCAAAATCAGTGATAACTGTAAAAGTAGTGCACCTGAAATGTAATGACTACGTGAGAACTCAATAGCTGCAAAAACTCCAATTAAAAATGAAATTACAGTTACAAAATTTGGCGTCAAATTTAGATTAAGAGCCGCGCGTGTGAATACTTTGGAGATTTTTCTCAATATAAAAGTAGAAAAGAAACCATCATTACTTCGATTAGCCAATTGCAGTCGTAATCTAGCTGGATCTGAATTTGCTGGGGGTAGTGAATCAATTTCCAACACCCGAATTTGCTCACCGAGTCTGACTAGCCCTAGCACTAAATATTGAATTGGATCTATCTGAGAATTGGGAAATTTCTCTATTTCTGAAATGAGAGTTCTTACTAATTGCAATTTCGCACTTGGAATATAAATTGCCGGAATTAATTGATGAGTAGCGGTGGTAATTTGATGATCTGCAGTTTGAACAGATAGCAATCTCTGGTGAGCAACAGTTGCATCTCCAGATTCACTTTCTTCGATTGCCAAAACTGTGAAATATTCACGCTCAAAATCTGTTAATAGCGCACTAACAGGCTCAGCAATCTTTAAAGCCGGCTCAAAAAGGACTACTGCTTCTTCCGTCCCATTTATGAGCTGACTGAGCGATGTTAAATTATGTGGGAATGCGCTTGCCACCTGCCTTATTACTCTGACCACGGTGGGTACTCTATAACTCCTCTCACTATTTGAATCGAGGTTGTGATGGCAGTTCGTCAACGCACTCGCAACCCCATATCAAGGCTATTCCGGGTCCTTTGGCGCAAAGCCCGCACCTTAAAACGCTTGGTCTTTCCGCCCACCTATGACCCATTTACCGCCGAATCGGCAGCCGGTGCACAAGTTGCCTATTTCTTTGCAGATTCACCTTCTCGTATTTATCAAATTGCTCAATGGTTGCCCGTAATTGAAAAATCACCAGAAAATTTAAGTGCAGTAATTATTACGCGAAGTGCGGCCACAACGGAGGAACTCAGGAAATTAACTAATGTCCCGATAATACACGCGCAAACCTTTGACTTATTAATGTCTTTGCTAGAACTTTCAAAATTTAAAGCAATAATTTATGTGAACAATTCATATCAAAATTTTCAAACACTTTCTTACCAACAAGCGGTACACATTCATGTTAACCATGGCGAGAGTGACAAGATCTCTATGGTTAGCAATCAAGCTAAAGCTTATGATCGAGTTTTTGTTGCAGGGCCAGCAGCTAAAGATCGCTATTTGAGAGCAGTCGCATGGATTGATCAAAATAAATTGATCACAGTCGGAAGGCCGCAATTAGATCTGGGCCAAACACCATTTCCAGTACATCCAAAATTAAAAACTATTACTTACGCTCCCACCTGGGAAGGTGAGGATGAAGCAAATAATTACACTTCGATGGACTTATATGGCAAGAAAATTATTGATGCGGCCTTAAGTCAAAGTAATTGCCGGACCGTTTATAAACCCCACCCGAGAATCCTTTCCTCTAAAGATCCAGAAGTAGTAGCCGCTCACAAATACATCATTTCTAAATTAAGCAAAGCTCCTAATCAAATTTTGCTTGAAGGTGATGTTATTGAAGTTCTCCTAGGAACAGATATTTTAATTAGCGATATTTCCAGCGTTACTCTTGATTATCTGTATTTGAAACCCGAGGGAGCAATTTTTCTTTCGGATCGGCGAACAGATTTAGCCTCACTTGAGTCCGAATCACCAGTTGCAGCTGCTGCAACAATAATTGATAGAAACAGTATTGCTAAAATTTCTACGCAACTTGAAAAAACCTTAGAAAAAGATGATTTAGCCACTAAACGAGCAGAGGTTTGTCGGTACTATTTCGGTGGAATAGCGGCGGGTGAGAGTTCAAAAACTTACTTTGCGGAGATTTTGAAATCTATAAACGAACATGAAGTTGCTGTAAATGAATTAACACGTACGCGAAGGTCAATTTAAGGAGAGAAGTGATTCGCCAAGTAATTATTCTTGCTGCTGGAATGGGTACCCGTCTTGGGAAGCCATGGCCAAAACCACTAACTCCTCTTAAAGATGGTCGCACAATTATGCAACAGCAGATGGAGAATATAACTAAGACTTTTGGATCTGATTCTCGAATTGGAGTTGTTGTAGGTTTCAAATTAGAGATGATTATGGAAGCACACCCTCGAGCAACATTTATTTACAACGAACTTTATGATCAAACTAATACCAGTAAAAGTCTTTGGCGTGCTTTAGTGGCAAGCCAAAATGGTGGAGTGCTTTGGATGAATGGCGATGTGGTTTTCGATCCTAAGGTTCTTGAAAGAGTTAAACCATTTATAGAGAAAGATCAATCATTTATCTGTGTTAATACTTCTAAAACAGCGGAAGAAGAAGTTAAGTACACCGTTGATGCAGCGGGTCACATTTTGGAACTATCTAAAAAAGTCCAAAATGCATTAGGGGAAGCAGTTGGAATTAATTTTGTTTCAGCAAAAGATAAAGACGCGCTTATACAGCGTTTGAATGAGGTAGATGACGGGGATTACTTTGAGCGTGGCATCGAAGTAGCTATCGAAAAAGATAAAGTGACTTTTTTGCCTGTTGATATTTCTGATTTATTTGCAGTTGAAGTTGATTTCCCAGATGATTTAATCAAAGCAAACGAAGGCTTTTAATTACTCCGTAACTTTGCGTGGGAAGAGTTGATTTCACTTATCTTTGATATTCCCATAAGAGCCATCGTGTTTGATATTTCAGCTTGCAAAATCTCGACAACTTTTTCTACTCCATTTTGCCCGTCCGCCATGATTCCGTATAAATAAGCGCGACCAATCAATACGGCTTTTGCGCCAAAAGCAATTGCAGCAACGACATCTTGACCGGTCATAAATCCGCCATCAACATAAATATCTAATCTTCCGCCAACTTTCTCAGCGACTTTTGGTAAAAGTTCGATCATTACTGGACCTTTGTCTAACTGACGACCTCCATGATTTGAAAGCACAATTCCTTGTACTCCAATATCCGCCAATTTTTCGGCATCTGAAACCGATTGCACGCCTTTGATAATAATTGGTCCATCCCAGACAGTTCGCAACCAACTGATATCTTCAAAATTAAGTGATGGGTCGTAAATTTTCGCTGCTAACTGGGCTAAAGGCTCTTTATAGCCACGGAAGGCTGCGAATTCAAGAGGTGCTGTTGTTAATAGATTCATCCACCAACTTGGTTTGGTTGTCATATCTAGAAATGTTTTCAATCCAATTTTTGGTGGAACTGTTAATCCATTTCGAATGTCACGAGCACGTACGCCAGAAACTGGCGTATCAACAGTCAACATTAAAACTTCAAATCCAGTGTCTTTTGCTCGTTGAATAAAACCAAGGCTTGCTTGGCGATCTTTCATCAAATAAAACTGGTACCACCGGCGAGCGCCGGGTACTGCTGCCGCTAAATCATCTGGCGCTGTTGTGCCCATAGTTGATAAGCAATAAACCAGATTATTTTTCTCAGCCACTTCGGCAACAGCTGGTTCACCAGTGTGGTGCATCATTCGCGTGTAACCGGTTGGTGCAAAAATCACTGGCATTGCAGTTTTTTTACCGAAAATTTCAATGCTTGTATCTACATTTGAAATATCACGCAAAACATTTGGTTGAAGTTCAACTCTTAAAAATGCGTTAGCAGTGCGAGCAAGTGAAATTTCTTCGTGTGCTCCGCCTTCAACATAGTCATAAACTGCTTTCGGAACACGAGTACGAGCAATCTTCTGTAAATCTCTCACAGTTACAACTTTTGACATGCGCGCTTTATGTCTACGCAGAGTTGGGACTCCCCAGTTAATAAGAGGGAGTACAAATCGTGGGCTCGGAAGTTGGCGCTTACTCTTCATGGCAGTATCTAACCATTACACAAGGGGCTCACATCAGGTTTGGAGAAATAAAGAGTTTCTAGCCAATTATTAGCCGAGATTTAGAGTGTCAGTATCCGCATCTTCTTCGAACTCTTCGAACTCTTCAATCGTAAATTCAACTTCTGGGAAACCTTGTGCTTCGGGAGATTCATCAATTGCATTAGCGAATACTCCTGCATGCCAAAGTTGAGCACCTTGAGCATTAAAATTTCCAGGTTGATAAAAATTGCTGAGTTCTCCAGTGACGCTTGCGTCATCAACAAACTCTTCACTTAAACTCTCATCGGTGCTTATGGCTGACGCCAAATCCTCTGTTGCGGTAACCCAAGAGGCCACTAGAGCTTCATAATCTTCCGGAATCTCATTAGAAATACTTCCGTCAGCACTGATGCTTTGAAAATTGACGCCATTTTCATCAATGGTCATCACGGTTTGCTCGCCAGTGGAAGATGTGGAAGTTACTGAAATTACGCCATCTTCAAAAGATAGGACGCTCTCGATTCGAGTTCCATCGCTGAAGGTGGTGATCATTTCGCCGCCGCCAGAGTCATTGGCAATAAATTCACGGGTTGAGCCATCTGGGTAATTTGCCCGAATTGCCCCGTTATCCGAAAAGCCGATCTTGGTATCGCTGGGGATCTCATTTAATTGGAGTCCATTTGCGGACATGCCAAAGGCCAACTTGACCACCGGGTCTGCGAAAAAATCCGGCGACTGTGCGGGGACCTTTAACTCTGCCATCTACCTACTCCTATCTAGCGGGAATACCAGAAAGGCTAACTGGGCACCTTCCGGATCGCAACAATTGATTACCCAAAAAGATCGGCCAAATCCGGGATCTTCCGCATTTTGCTACCCCTTTGTTAGCCTTGCGACCATGACAACACCAACCAACCCATCTCGCTCATACGGTTCATCTTCTGCTGGTTCAGCAAACGAAACAGCTAAAAAAGCTGGCCTAGTTAATAAGTTGCGCTACAAGTTTTACAACACACTCCAACGCGGACCTTTCGCGTTGATTGGTTGGTTGTTACTTGGTTCTGCCGTGCTCAGCATTCCATTTACTATTTATTTAAATTTTGATCCAGATGGAATTGAAGGATCTGGCAAAAAAGCATTAGCTGACACCGCATTCGTCTCGTTCTGGGGTGTGCTTGGTAAAGGTAATTTCCCAAGTGCTATGTGGGAAGGTCGGGTATTTGGTCTAGGTTTAACAATCGCAAGCTTGCTAACCGGTGGTGCAATGTTTGCTTTCATCACCGCATCCACAAGTAAGAAAATTGCTGACCTTCGTAAAGGTAAAGGCCCTGTTGTTGAAAAAGATCACATCATGATTCTTGGTTGGGGACCACAGGTTTACTCAATTTTACAACAATTAGATGTAGCTAATGAAAACAATCCGAGTGTTGCAGTAGTTGTTGCCCCTGTTTCAATCGAAACTATGAATGAAGAGCTTGAAGCTCGAGTTGGAAAATTGAAATATACAAAAATCGTTACGCGTTCTCTTGACCCATCTAATCCTAAAATTTTATCTGAGATGAATATTGCTGCTGCCCGAAGCGTAATTGTTTTAGCTAGTGCAAAAGGTGGAGTTCCAAGTGCAGTGACTGGTGTTCTCGCTGTTCTCGCAAATCTTTCAGTAGAGTCGAAAACTGTTGTAGTCGCAGATATCAATGATCTCTCTGCATCTGATGCACTAATGCGTTCAACAGCAGGACGAGTTGTAACTGTGCAAACTCAACAATTAATTGCGCAAGTAACAGCCCATGCATGTCGTCAGCCAGGTCTTGCAGCTATCTATTTAGACCTTCTTGATTTTGAAGGAAATGAGATTTATTACGCTCCTGCAGGGCTTTCAGCGGGTCATATGTTTGGGGAAGCACTATTAGGTTTCTCAGGTGCATCGCTAATTGGTCTACGTCGTGCCGATGGAACCGTAATGCTTGCTCCACCGATGAACACTGTTATTAGCAATGACGATTTTGTAATTGCAATCGCTGAAGATGATGATCGAATTATTTGGAGTGCTCCACATCCTGAATTTGATTCAGTGACTGCAAAGATTGCAGTTGGCGCCGCACCAAAACTTCCACCAATCCAAACTTTGGTTCTCGGTTGGAACCCAATGGGACGTGAAGTGCTAAAAGAAATTAATGATTTTGCAACTTCTGGTTCTGCAACATTAATTCTTGCGCAGACCACAAAAGTTACTGCAGATGATTTGAAGGATCTTGGTTCTCCAAACATGCAAGTTGTTACACGTCCTAGTGATGGTGGATACAACGACATCGCAGCAGCTCTTCCTGGTACCCAATTTGATCAAGTAATTATTTTTGGTTACCGCGGAAAGACTTCTGCTGCTGAAGCTGATTCTGCTTCTTTGCTTTCACTTCTATCAGTTCACTCACTCAAGCAATCCGGTGCATTTGGTGCAGGACGTGCTCGTATCATCGCTGAAATTCTTGATAGCAATAACGTAGAACTTGCTCGAGTAGTCGCAGTTGAAGATTTAGTAGTGAGCGATCGCCTTGCAAGTTTGATGATGACTCAACTTTCGCAATCACCACATCTTTCGCAAATCTTCGGTCAACTATTTGGACCTGGTGGTGTGTATCTAAATGCAAAACCAATTAGCTATTACTTGCCAGATGGCCCAGCAACATTTGCACAATTAGTTGCTGCCGGACGTGCACGTGGTGAAGTTGTAATTGGTTATCGCGACAATGAAGTAGATGCCGGCTTAACAAGTGGCATTTATTTAAACCCTGCGAAGGATTCTTCATTCGTTGCAAAAGCTACTGATCAAGCAATTGTTATTGGGCCAGTCGAGTAGAAATCTTGAGTAAAAAACTCCCCGACCTTTCATAGGGAAATCCCTATTTGGCCTCTGAGGGGGCCAGACGGAAAGAGAGTAACCTTTACCCAAGATGCCCCGCCTTGGAGGAAGTTATGAAGCGCTTTAGAGCCGCCTCGTCACTGCTTCTTGCACTCTCGCTTGTCTTTGCTGGCTTAATTGGCTTAGAGGCGCCAAGTGCCCAGGCCGTCCTTTGTAACGATGGCACCACACAATCATCCTGCGAAAACAACGGTGGCCCAAAGCCAACTGTCACAGCTCCAGCCGCGACCCCACCAGTAGGTGGCTGCGGAGTTAACACTTCTTGGAACGGGACCTTCTGCGCTCCAATAACGACCACAATCACCCCAACACCTCCCGTTGGTGGCTGTGGAATGAATTCATATTGGAATGGAACTTCCTGCGTCGCCACCACCACTACCACCCCAACACCTCCTGTTGGTGGCTGTGGAATGAATTCATATTGGAATGGAACTTCCTGCGTCGCCACTACCAATACGACCAACACCTCGGGCACAACCACGCAAACGGCGACAATTAAATGTTCTGATGGAACTTTCCGCGTAACTGCAATCGAGTGTCCGCAAAGCACAAATACTGGAACTCAAAGTGGAGCAACTACCTCTCAAAATATTCAATGTAACGATGGAACCGGTCAGATCTCTTGCGAAAACCATGGCGGGCCAGCCCAAGCATTCCGTACCTGCCCAGATGGCACAATCTTGCCTGCAAGTACCGCCTGCGCGACCACAACAACATCTAAAACCTCTTGTAATGCAAATGAAGTTTCAATTGGCGGAAAATGTGTAAGTAATACATCACTTCCAATTTGCACTGCCACTCAATCGATTAACTGCATTCCGGACACAACTACTAATACCAAATTTAGTTGTCCAACAGTTGGCCAAGTTCGAGATGCAGGCGGAAACTGTTTTACGCCGAC
>Ga0214921_10001807_pt1 | contig 35761 bp, 32 predicted proteins | sample LL1505_MetaG_FD_177992 | JGI IMG/M metagenome (GOLD analysis project Ga0214921, IMG submission 177992) | Freshwater microbial communities from Lake Lanier, Atlanta, Georgia, United States - LL-1505 | ecosystem: Environmental > Aquatic > Freshwater > Lake | place: USA: Georgia | collected... | reverse complement strand
CAACCCCATACCGAGATTTCACACCATGCTTGTGGCCTAAGTTGGCCAAGGCTGTTGCAACTTCAAGCATGCCGCCAGAAACTGACCAAACCCCATCTAACTCCACCTGCGCTACCAACATGAGCGTTGCAGGCGCAGACCAAGGCGATGAGCCGCAATAGGTGGCATAGCGGCCAAACAATTGCTGTAAACGAGGATCGTGAAAATGTCGGCCTAAGCTGCGCCATAAACTGGCAAAAGGCCCCAAGCCACCCAATGTGACCATGCCATTCAAGCCCAAGTCATTCACCATGCTGAAGAGACTCGGACGCTCACTGCGGATATAAGGCTTTTCTAAAGTGTCGTACAAGGCACGCGTTTGCTGACAAAAGCTTAAAAACCGGCGTGCTTCCTGGGGACTGCTGAATTGCGCAATGGCATCTGCCGTTCGCGTTGTGTCAGCGCATAAATCCAGCGTTTGTAAGCTGCCATCCCAGGCATGTCGAGCAAGAACACCGATAGGCTCTAATTGCAAAATATCCTCTAGCGAGGTGCCTATATTTTCAAGCATCTGGTCTAAAACCCAGCGCATCGTGAAAACCGTAGGGCCGCTGTCCACGCCCATACCATCGACTTGCACTTGTCTTATTTTTCCGCCTGGCTGGCTGGCGCTTTCGATGAGAGTGACATCGAGGCCGCGGTGCGCCAAGACCAAGGCACTGACCAACCCGCCAATGCCCGCACCCACCACCACCACGCGAGGCGTTCGCATGGATTTATGCATGGTGTTTGCCCAGCCATTGGCCTTGAACCTTCAAAGGCACAAAACGCGCAAACATGGATTCAGAAAAATAGCCGTGTTTTTGAGCCGCTTGAATCGCCTCTAGATGCGAGCCAGTTCTCGCGTAGGCGTTCATGTCGGACACGCTGTCCCAGATGCTGAAAGTGGCTTGACGGAAAAAAGGCGCTTCACCCAAACCCACTGCTAAACGGCATCCATCAACGTCATCAAGCGCTGTTTGTGAGGGTGGCGCATGCCGCCAAAAAGCATGCGCTTTGTTGAACTTGATAGAAGCCCTCGTCAGCGCTGCCACAGGTCCGTGCAGGGGGGGGTCGGTCGTGACTTGCAAAGAAATGCCGTCCCAACTGCCGCGGCATGAGCATGTTTTCAGCGTCACGCAACAAAACTCATTTGATCGATTTTGATACGCATGAACAAGGGGCGAATGCGCAATGAAATCTTGCGCCGTCTGAAAAGATTCAAACAAAGCAAAGACGCCTTGACGAGAGCGACTGGGTCTCAGGTCAAACCCGCCCTCAAAGCCACTGCCCAATACTTTTGAAAACAGCAATCCAGGGATTCCTTGTAATGCCCGAGGTCCTCTGACAATACGCGACCAGCCCCACAGTCTGGAGGCATCAGCAATGTCGGCCAGCAAGAGAACGGCTGTTTGGTGGTCAACATCCGCTTGTGGTGTATTGCTCATTTCCGAATTGCCATTAAAAAAGGCCTGCACCGCAAAGGATGCAGGCCTGGTGAGTTTCAGAGTTTACTGCTCCGCAGAAACCTGGAGTTCAGGGTAGTCTTTCGCCATCGCCGCACCATAAAGCGGCTTGAAGGCGCCTTGGTGGCAGGTGGTGCAATTGACTTTCAGCACATCGCCCTTGGGTCCCAAACGGTGGGGTGGGAAGGTAGAGGTGAGCGGAGTCATATAGTCGTTATTTATCTCCCGTGCCATCCGAATGCCGTACCAAGCGGTCACGCGCTGAGGCCGCGACTCTTCCCAAGATTGGAAGTTGCGCGTGTTGTGACAGTAAGAACAGTTCACCCCTAAGGACTCTGACATGTGCACCATCAACGAATACGTGTGCTCAGCTTGCTTGGTCGATGCGCGGTTGGCATTGGCGCCCACACCGGTCATGGCTGTGGTGCTGTTCACACGAATAGGCTGTGCGCCCATCAGGTAAGGCGTGAATGGATCAGACGGCAGCGAGGTCAAGCCGGCTTCTTTGGTCGCCATGTTCTGCCCCGCCAAATCACCCAGCAAACTGTTGGCATATTTGCGGTCTTTGGGTGCGGCCCAAACTTGCGTCGGGATATTGTTGCCACGATGGCATGTGTAGCAAGTCACACCAGTTTCAGCCACGTGCGGTTTCCAGTCCTGGTTGACCTTTTGCGTCATTTGAATCATGCGACGTGCCACCACCTTGGTGTACTTGCCGTCATCTGCAAAATTCTGAACGTTGTGACAGTACGCACAACCTTGGTCTGGTGCCACCCACTGCGTGATGGCGGCCATTTGGCGGTTAAATTGTCCCACACTCAAATCACCCAAGACCTTGACGTTTTGATACACCTGATTGGCTTTAGGGCCATCAGGCGAGGCAGCTTCAGCGGCGATTGGCGCTTGATTCAACGGCGCCTGCTTGACCAAGGTTCTCGGGTTGTAGATTTGCTCCATGCCTGTGCCACGGTAACCCGTTTGCACAGTTTCTATCGGTGGGCGTTCACAGCCAGATAGCATGGCGGCGACACCCAAACAAAGGGCCAATTTGTAAATCATCTTCATGGCTTCACTCCCAGGATTGCAGGATCAACCACGACGGGGCTGCCCAAGGGATAGGCTGGCACAACATGGTGTTTTACCGACCACAGATACCAGTTGTCCACCACAGTGCCTGTGAGCAAAATACCCACGCCACCGACCAATGGACACAACACGGCAAACCACCAAGCCCAGCGGTGAATGGATTCCATGCTGGCGTTAAAGCCCATGGTCCAGCGCCAGAACAAGCCAGCACGCTCAGAGGCCGTACCGCGGTCTACGATTTGTTCAATCTCACGCTCACCGCCGTAACGTCCGACGGCCAAGATGGTGGCACCGTGCATGGCAAACAACAGCACAGAGCCATACAAGAACACAATCGACAATGCATGGAACGGGTTGTAGAACAAGTTGCCGTAGCGCAGCGAGATGGCAGAGACCCAATCTAAGTGCGGGAAGATCCCGAAGGGTACCGCCTCAGACCAACTGCCCATCATGATGGGGCGGAAAAAACCGCAAACCAAGTAGAGCCAAATGGCGGCCGCAAAAGCCCAAGCCACATGGGTGCCCAAACCCAATTGACGTGCTCGCCGGTAAGTGCGCACCCACCAAAGCAAAATGGAAGTGGTCAGCATGAAACCAACGATAAGCCACCATCCACCTTGTTCAAGGGGGGGGAAATTCAAGCCATAAGCAGGCGGCGGTGGCTCCAGCGCCAGCCAAAACAATTGACGAATCAACTGAATGGGGTTCCAGTCCACTGAGGCCAACATATTGAAACCAATGATGTTGAAAGCCGCTATGCCGAAGATCAAGGAGGCTACGCCGAGTGATCCGAGATAGACGGGTCCAATTTGTGCATTGCCGATGCGACCAAGGAGGTGGACCAGAAAAGGCTCTCCCGTTCGCTTGTCGTCGCCGCGCGGTAAGTCAATGCCGTGGTGCAAAGGCCCAACGGGCTGCACCGAGGTGAAAAGATTTTGGTATTCGGCCATTTCAATTTCCTCTCTTTAATTAGGTACGCCAGATGGGCATGTTGAGCCACCAGCTCCACCATTCAGGCCATGCGCCAGTCCAAAACGGACCGCTGATCACAATACAAACAATGCCAAACCAAACACCTGAAAGTGCTAGGAACAAGCCCAAGCGGTGGATGCCCAAGGTGCCCACTGAATAACCAATGAGATCACGGAAGAAAGTGTCTTCGTGCTCGGGTGACTTGACCACTTGGCCTTTGCCAGGGTTTGTGGCAGACAACACCAAGCCGCCGTGCATCGAAAGCGCAAGGGTGGCTGCAAAAAACAAAGTCACAGCAATCATGTGCCACGGGTTGTAGTGGAAGTGCAAGTACTGGTAGGCGGTGTTGCTGACCCAGTCAAGGTGGCTGTAGATGCCATAGGGAAATGCATGACCCCAAGCACCCATGAGCACGGGGCGGATCACCTGCAAACTCACATACGCAAGAATGGCCATGCCGAAAGCCACAGGCACATGCAAGCCCATGCCTAGCTTGCGGGCAATTTCAACTTCACGCAATGCCCACGATACAAATGCGCCGATGGCACAGACCGTGATCAATTGCCACAAGCCACCTTCCATCATGGGCGCAAAGCGCAAACCATAAGAGATGTCGGGTGGGGCAATGCTAATTTGCCAAACATTCCATGTAGGGCCCATGGCTGCGCCCCACAAAATCATCATGGTGCCCATGAGGGCAAAAAAGATCGTCGTGATTCCGAAAAATCCGACATAGAAAGGACCGACCCAAAAATCAAACAGGTCGCCCCCAAAAATAGTACCGCCGCGTACACGGTATTTGCGTTCAAAACTCAGCATGGACATGGTTGCATCCTCCGACCGATTGACTGTTTGTGAGGTCTTGTAGGCTTCAAATTAAAAAATAAAAGGACAGACGCATCGTTCAAATGGATTGAGCGAATTGCGTCTGTCTGCGTAAAGACCAAAGGCCCTTACTTTTGCGGCAAAGCCGCGTTTTGTGGTTGCTGTGCTTTCGCCGCTGCGGCCTTGGCCGTATCGGGATGCCAGCTGTTGATGTTGTACCGATCGCCACTGATCTGAATCAGGTGAATCGATGTTGAAATGAAAGCAATCAGCAGTCCTACTAGAACAATTGCCTTGCGGGGATCTATTACACGCCACATGCGCCACATAGTAATTTCCTTTCTTAACTCAATTGAGAAATAACGGTATAAACAGAGGACTTCACGCCGTCCAAAGTGCTCGTTGAACCCTCTGCGCCCGGAAGCCAGCTACGCCAGTCAAGGACCAGCAACTGTCCCGCCACAGCGAGAACCATGAACACTAAAAATAGCAAGAAAAAAGTAATCCCATAACCATCAAAATGGTCATGAGGTTGAGCCGTAGTCATGCGATCGTTCGGGTGGGTCATACTTATCTCCGTTGAATGGTTTTTTTAGAACCAGGGACGCCAGATCCACACCAAGCTGTGGGCGAAGAAAGCTCCCACACCCCATAACAGGTAACCCTGTATGAAGTACTGGTGAAACTCTTGGGCTTCTTCGTCTGACAGCCCTGAAGGGTTAGCTGCATCAGTCATAGTTAGTGCCTCTTTCTAAATGCCTTTCGGCGACTCCCTGCACCCTTGCGGATACAGGATGAACTGTTGTGGCTCTGACACCGCAACAGGTGGACCCTCGGCCAGGCCGAAGGATTGGACGGCTCAGTGAATTCAGGCTCACATCTTTCATGCATGTGCTCCTTCATTCGCTTGACCGAACAATTCTGTGAATCTTTCTGCCTCTACATGAGAGCGGCCGGTTTCCCGTGCATCTCGCTCTGCTTGATCGCGCATTCGCTTGGCTGCTGAAATTCGAACCAACACGGGTTGTTGTTCCAACAAAGCCTCTAATCTGTCTTGCGCTTCGGGCTCCCACGGCACGGTGGTATTGGGCGCAGAGCGACCCAAGGTGCCTTCGATCTTGTCCATCTCCGTGCCCAATGGCAGGATGTGGAACAAGGCATCGAACAGGCCGTTGCAAAACTCTTGAATGATGTAAGTGGCGCCGGCATAACCCATGAAAGGCGTGCCGGTATGGCGACGAATAATGGGCAATGGAAAACTGGCAGGAATGAAACTGGTTTTCATCATGCCGCCACCGCCGCACTCGGCCAAATAAATACGCTCGTTGTAGCTGCCATACAAAATGAGTGGTGTTTTTTCCGTGACCAATTTGCGCACTTCGGCGTTGTCTGTTTTGGCACCCGCGATGCGCGAGATGGCAAAGTTGCAGGGCAGGCCCATTTCGTCTTCTAAGAAGTGGCGAATACCGCGCGTGTAAGTTTCGTTGGCAACCACGCCAAAGTTGGCGGTGCCAAAAAAGTCTTGGGTGACAGAGCGCCACAAATCCCAGATGGGCTTGATGGTGCTGTGCTTTTCTCTTTCGATGAAGGGCTCGGGATCGAGGCCGAGCAGTTCGCCCAATGAGCGCAAGAATTTGGTGGTGCTGTGCAGACCAATGGGCGCTTGCAAATAAGGACGCTCTAAAGCTTCGCACAGCATGCGACCAAACTCACGGTACATGCAAATGTTCACATCGGCTTCGACCAAGCGCGACACATCGGCAAGGTGCGAACCCAATGGGAAGACCATGTTGACGTCAGCGCCAATGCCCTGCACCAAGCGGCGAATTTCAGCCAAATCGCTTGGGCAGTTGAAGGTGCCGTAGCTGGGTCCAATGATGTTGACGCGAGGACGTTCGCCCTCTTTGCGTTCGCGTTTGGGCACATGCTTGATGCCGTATTGTTGCCACAGCCAGTACATGGCGCGGTTGGCACACTGCCACTGATCTTCGTCGATGGTGCGCGGTAAAAAGCGTTGCAGGTTGGTGCCTTCGGGCGTGACACCGCCGCCAATCATTTCTGCAATCGAACCTGTGACCACCACGGAAGGCAGATCGGGATTGAGCGTGGCGTGCGCACGGCGCATGGCGCCTTCAGTGCCTTCACGGCCCAATTGTTCTTCCGCTAAACCTGTGACCACAATGGGCAACTCATGCGGTGGCAATGCATCGGTGTAATGCAGCACAGACGTGACAGGTAAGTTCTCGCAGCCCACAGGGCCGTCAATGACAACTTGCAAGCCTTTGATGGCGGTGAACACATACACCGCTCCCCAATAGCCACCTGCGCGATCGTGGTCAAGAACTAGCATCAGATCATGGCCTCCGCTTTGCGTTTCTTGGCTTGCTTCTCAAGCTGTCTGCGCGTTTCCGCTTCAAACTCAGGGCGGTTTTGCGGCACACCTTGTGAGGCTTCCCAAACGCCTGCTGCATGACCAGTGCCAGTGTCGCCAAAGAAGGCTTTCATTTCGTCGAAGCGCGTCTTGTTGGCAATGGCGCCATTGATCACTTGGGCCAATGAGCCTGCACCTGCAGGGCCCATCAAGGGGCGAGCAGAAATGAGGTTGGTGAAATACAAACTTGGAATACTGAGTTCTTTGGCCGCTTGCACCACCGGTGTGGTGCCAATGGTCAGGTCGGGCTTCCACTCGTGCATGGCTGCCAAATCTTGTTCAAGCGATGCGCGGTATTGCACGTGCACGCCGTGTGCTTCAAGCCATTCACAATCTGGCGCACTCCAAGGAGTGCGAGGGCAAGCGGTACCGACGTAGCGCAAATCGGCGCCACTCTCGACCAACAAACGCGCTACCAACAACTCAGAGCCTTCATAGCCACTGAGCGTGATGCGACCTTTGATAGGGGACTTGGCCAATGCGCCTTTGATGGCACCCAGCATGATGTTTTTCACCATGTCAATGTTGGCTTGCGGCACATTGGCGGCATTGCCGATGGCTTGCAACCAAGCTTCTGTGCCGTCATGACCCACTGGGGCAGAGCCCACAATGGGACGGCCCGCCGCTTCAAATTCGCGAATGCTGGCGGTGTAAAACGGATGGATGGCGGCCACGACTGTGCAATCGAGTGCTGCATAAAGTTCGCGCCACTCGCGGGTAGGCACCACAGGGCCCGCTGCAAGTCCCATGGGCTCGAGCATCCGGCCAATGATCATGGGATCGGCGGGGAACATTTCACCAATCATGGTGATGGTGGGCTTCTCAGACCTGCCAGTACGTGGCGCCTGAACAGGACCTGCCAAAATTTCTTCGCGCGCATATTTGAGCATGGCGCCGGCCAAAACATCTTTGGCTTCTGCGTGCGTGGGCACACCAAAACCTGGCACATCAACACCAATGATGCGAACACCGTTGATCTCTTTGGGCAGCAACTGTAGTGGTACGCCACTGGCTGTGGGTACACACAAATTGATGATCACAATGGCGTCGTATTTTTCGGGATCGGCTTGGTCGTAAACAGACTCGCGAATGTCCTCGAACAACTTGCCAGTCACCAGAGACTCTGAGTTGAAAGGCACGTAGCCCACACTGCGGCGAGCGCCATAAAAATGCGATGTGAAAGTCAAGCCATACACGCAGCAAGCAGAGCCCGACAAAATGGTGGCGGTGCGACGCATGCGCAGACCGACTCGCAATGAACCAAACGCAGGGCACATGCTTTGCGGTTGATCATGCGGACCGGCTTTGGGATCGACTGGATAGTCCTTGGCATATTGCGCCAACACTTCAGACTTGCCTGAGGCCTTGGCGGCAGCCAGCATTTTTTCACCACCCGAATGACAGCCCATGCCATCACCCTCGATGGTGGTGCTCATGCCCGCAGGTGCTTCTGAGGCTGGGACGATGGGAATCGTTTTGCTCATGGTGTCAGACTTCGTCGTACACAACTTCAAGGGTGGGCTTGCTGGTGTCAGTCTTGCCGCACATGTCAAATTGGGTTGCAGGCTCGAGCACCACATCGCGTCCCACAGCCGAAGCTGCGAACAAGCCCAGCAACTGGTCTTGTGTCATTGGGTTGGGACGAATGGGCACTGAAGTGGCTACATTGGCGGCCAACTCGGCAAACATGGGGCCCCACACGGACTCAGGGCGGCCGATGATTTCGTAGCTGGCGCTTTTTCTGCGAATGTCTTCATTGGCAGGTATGGTGGACAAGACGGGAATGCCGACCTTTTCGGCAAAGTTGGCAGCTTCACCGGTGCCATCGTCACGGTTGATCACCATGCCAGCCACACCCACATTGCCGCCCAACTTGCGGAAGTATTCAACCGCTGAGCACACGTTGTTGGCGACATACAGTGACTGCAAATCGTTGCTGGCGACCACAATCACTTTTTGGCACATGTCGCGGGCAATGGGCAAACCAAAGCCACCGCAGACCACGTCGCCTAAAAAGTCGAGCAGCACGTAGTCAAAACCCCACTCATGGAAGCCGAGTTTTTCGAGCAATTCAAAACCGTGAATGATGCCGCGACCACCGCAGCCGCGTCCTACTTCTGGGCCGCCCAATTCCATGGCGTAAACACCGTCGCGTTTGAAGCAAACATCGCCAATGGCAACCGCTTCACCGGCCAATTTTTTCTTGGAAGACGTTTCGATGATGGTGGGGCATGCGCGGCCACCAAACAACAAGCTGGTGGTGTCGCTTTTAGGGTCGCAGCCAATGAGCAAAACTTTTTTACCTTGCTGCGCCATCATGTAACTGAGGTTGGCCAACGTGAAGCTTTTGCCAATGCCGCCCTTGCCATAGATGGCAATGATTTGGGTTTCTTTGGTGACCGCAGAGGTGGACACAGGTGTGGGTTCAATGGCCGCTTCAGTGCGCAAAATGTCGCGCATGAAATTCACGGGGGCTACAGAAGGAATCGAACTCGAGCTCATACTACTTGTCTCCAATCAAGAACCATCTTTAAACAATCGGCGTCGCCAAAGGCGGTGCGATAGGCAGCGTCGGCTTGTGTTGCATCTTGGTGATGCGTGATCAAACCATCGAGTGACAAACGGCCATCGCCAGCCAAGGCAATGACTGCGGCCAGGTCGGGTGGTGACCACTGTGCGGCGACACGAATGCGCGCTTCGCGCATGAAGGCCGGCGGAAAAATAAAGGAAAGCGGTGTGTCGTAAAAACCTGCGAGCACCACTTCACCGCCTGGGGCCAAGCGGCCAATGAGTTCGTCCAGCAATGAACCTGCACCGCTGACATCGCAAATGCATTTGTAGTTTTTGCGGGTATCTGTGCTGGGGTCAATGACCTCGTAGCCCACAGCGCCTGTGCGGCGAGCGGGGTTGGTTTCCCAAACCACAGGATGGCCACCTGCCAACACGGCCAGTCTGGCAATCATGCGGCCCAAAACACCATGGCCCACAATCAAATCGGGTTGCTGAGTGCTGGGTGCGCTGTGAGCGTGATAGGCCGTGGCAGCCAATGCAAACAAGACGCCTTGTTCGGCCAATGATTCTTGGATGGGTAAAGCGCGTGCAGAGGGAACCACCAATTTGGAGGCAGAGCCACCAAATAAATTTTTAGCTTCTTGGAAACATTGCGAGCCAGGGATGTAGACCCGTGTGCCCACTTTCAAAGTGGCTTGATCGCCTGCATCGACCACGCGGCCAACGGTTTCATAGCCTGGCACCAAGGGGTAGCCCATACCGGGGAATGCAGGCATGGTGCCATCCCACAACAACCGCTCTGTACCCGTGCTGATGCCACTGAACTCAACCTCAACTTTGACGTCTGCCGCGCCCATTTCAGGCAATGACAAACCTGTCAAAGCCAATGACTTGGGTTGCTGGAAAACGATAGCGGTGGACTGCATGTATGTATATTTACTCTTACAATGATTTGTGTCAACAAATATTTACAAATAAATCCATTTACAGGTGTAAACCCTGTGACTTTCGGCCCACCAAGATCTGCGTTTGCAGTGGCATGGGGTTTGGCACCAACTCCAAATTCGAGAAGCCAGCCTCGGTCATCATGGCCATCAACTCACGGGCTGTGCGCAATCTGCCCGCGCCCATGGCCAGCAGGTAAAAATGGAAATAAGCATCGCCGTGAGGTGTTTGGTCGGGCTCTTGGGCCATGGGCTCTGCCAAGAGCAAAGTACCGCCTACAGGCAGCGCTTCGTAGATGGCGCGCAGGGCTGTTTTCACATCGGCATCGGGATGGTCATGCGCCACACGGATCAAAGTGACCAAGTCGGCGCCAAGGGGCAGTGCGTCTTCTAAAAAACTACCAGGATTGGCCGTTGCGCGATCCGCAATGCCTTGACGTTCAAAGTTGGCGCGGGCGAGAGTCGCCACTTCAGGCAAGTCAAACAAATGCAACTGCAAGTGCTTGGCGTGTTGTGCCAAGCGGCCTAAAAAGGTGCCTTGACCACCGCCCACGTCGAGCACGCAGCGGTGCTCATCAAACGAGTAGCTGGCAAAAATTTCATCCACCACGAAGGGCTGTGACGCTGACATGAGGTTGGAGTAGCGCTTGAATTTTTCAGCTTGTGCGGCATTCGTCGCTGCGCGTTGCGCGTTTTGCTCTTCAATGGTGTAGGGCCAGTATTGCGACATGGCGCCCGGCTGGTCTGTGCCCTTGAGCATGGCCACAGGGTCTTGCATATCTTGGTACAACACAGCATGGTGTTCAATCATGGCTCGAATGCCAACATGGCCCGCCACAGGGGCACCCAATGCGCCCAAGCCATAGCGTCCTTCACTGCGCAAATCTAGCAAGCGCAAGGCCAATGCCGATTGCAACAAACGCTGCAAACCAGCCACAGGCAGGTTGGTGAACTGGGCCAATTCTTCGAGGGTGCGTGGGCGTTCGGCAACCGTTTCCAAAATGCGCAAACGCACACATGCCAACAGAACTTGTGAATACACAAAACCCGCCATCAGGTCAAACACTTGGCGCGCACGGCGCTGTGTGATCCAACGGGTGAGAGGATTGGAAACACTCCAGCGGTACAAAGACGTGCTGGTCATCATGCGATCCCAGACCGCTGCCAGCGAGTCTCGCCAAGGCGTCTTGCGACCCAAGCGCTGTGCAGGTGAGGCCAGATCCAGCGTTTTCATATCAATGAGAAACGCTTTGGTTGTTGCCGGTACTTGTGCCGGCGCGGTAAGCATTGCAAGCCGCACGGGGCACCAAACGCTCAGACTGTTGCATCACTAACTCACGCATCGACTTGGCGTTAGGTCCTTCTGGAATGGAATCTGAAGCAGCCTGAATGAGCGATTCAAAATGGGCAATGGCGCCTGACAGTCCGAGGTTGGCAATGGCGTTCGGCCTGTCGTGCTGCGCATCTTGACCGACGGGCTTGCCCAACAGATCGGCTTGACCCATGACGTCACGAATGTCGTCGGCCACTTGGTAAGCCTCGCCTAAACAGTCGCCCAAGGCTTGCCATTGCTTGGGATCCGCGCCTGCGCTCAATGCGCCCGCACTGGTGGCTGCTACAAACAGCGCACCGGTTTTGGCGCGCTGGTATTGCATAAGAGACACGCGCGATTCAGATTCCCAGGCTTGGCCAGCCACAATGCCCGAGGGCATGCCGACGCAAGAGGCAACGATGTGCATTAATCCGGGCAACCGCAGCGGCGATTGGCTGGCGGCTGCAGCCAGTGTCTGGAAGGCCAAAACGATCAAGGCGTCGCCTGTTAGCACGGCCAAAGGTTCGCCATAGGCGAAATGCACCGAGGCACGGCCGCGGCGTGTTTTGGCATCGTCAAAACAGGGCAGGTCATCGTGCACCAAGGAGGCGCAGTGCATCAGTTCAATGGCCACTGCAACACCTTCGCTCAGGCGAGGATCGTCCATGCCACAAGCATGGGCAACGGCCAAGGCCAACTGGGGGCGAACGCGAGCACCGCCCGGAAACACCGCATGGCGAACCGCACCAGCCAACTTAGGAGGGCAACTGGGGTCTTCGGCAGACGCTAAGGCCATGGCCAGACACTGCTCGATTCTTGTAATTGCCTTCATGTGCGTGGCTCCAATAAATGTTGTACCTTGGGTCAGGTGACAATTTAAGTTGTCACTTGTATGTGTAAACAAATATAGACACATCAAAAGTGCCTGTCAACAGTAGTTGCCTTGGTTTTTTAAATTAAATTCAAAATGTGCTGGCTGCTGACTAGCTCATGGGGCAGATCACATCGGCCACCCACTGCGCCTGCTCCTCATGCGCGAGGTGCCCCAGGTTGGGCAGTGAAATGATGTCTTGGCTTCGCAGATGCGGCAGTGATTCGGCCACGCGATAGGCCACAGACGGCGGCACAATCCAATCTTGCGAGCCGACAATCAAGGTGAGAGGGTCTTGCAGCGTGCGAAGCCGCACCCAAAAGGTGTGCAAGTCCCAGTGCGCCATCATGTGAAGCGCAGCTTGTGCATGGGATGGGTTGCTGATCAAAGTTCGGTAGAGCTGGGTGCCTTCGGTATCCAGCTTTGAGCCAGTGCCCTCCAAAAGTTTGTTCAGTACGGAGGCGCGCGCCGCCTGCCATGAAAACAACTCGGGCATCCAGGGTGCCTTGGTCAGCACCTTGGCCAAGGGTGAAAAAACTTGTCCAGCTACGCCATCCAAGGGCAGCAAAGCACCGTTCAAAGAGACCAGGCGTTGCGGCTTTAGATGCCCGTCGAGCGTCAACATGCAAGCCACTGCAGCGCCTGCAGAATGGCCGACCACGATGTCAGGCTTGAACTGCATTTGTGCCAACAACTCGGCCACACCTGCTGCCATGCCCTGAATTGAAAACAAAGTGGCAACGTCAGAATCCTGCGGCATGGCGGTGAAACCATGGCCCGGAAAATCGATCGCGATCACCGTGTAGTGGTCGCGCAGCAAAGGCATCAGATGGCGCCATGAATGGGTCGATGCGCCTGTGCCGTGCAACAACAGGATGCTCTTGGCTTGTGAATTGGGGTGCTGGGCGATTTGCACATGCCAGCGAAGCCGAGGCGCTTCAATGAAAGTTGAAAGTTGCCGCAAAGGCCATTGGCGGCCATCGGTGTCCCAATTTAAAGCTTGGCGTGGGGTCACATTCAGCTTCTTTTCAAGACCGGCCAGCCACCGAGCGAACGGCTTGGTTCAAGGAATTGGCGCCGGCATAAGGCAAGGCCAGGTATTGCGCGCCCATCGCTTGGGCCAAATTTTTGGCAGCATCTTGTGCTTGAGGCGAGGTGTCCACCAGCAATGTGCTAAAGCCTCTCAGGCGCATTTCTGTGGCCGCAGCCAAAGCGTCTGCGGCGGCCTGCGCTCTACCGGGTCTGCCATCGCGTGCAATGTTGCCCTTGCCATCTGTCAGCAGGACCACGATGGGTGTCTCGCCTTTTTTTCTCAGCTGATCTGCCAACAAGATGGCGGCATCAATGGCATGCGCCAGCGGCGTGCCACCACCACCCGGCAAACCGGCCAAGCTGCGTTTGGCACGAGCCAAAGAGCGAGTGGGCGGCAAAATCAGCTCCGCTGTTTGACCTCTGAATGCAAGCACCGCCACACTGTCGCGCCGCACATAACAGTCGGCCAACAACAATTCAACGGCGCCCTTGGCTTCAGCCAAACGGTTGAGCGCAGAGGAGCCAGAAGCGTCTACTACGAACACCGTGGTGGTCTGCCCTGATTGGCGAAAGCGCGTGACATGGAAATCTTCTTTGCGCACCACAATGCGTTGTATCTGACCATCAGTGGGGGCTTGTTGTCGCTGCCGAAGTTTTTGCCAAGGTGCTGCAGCCCTGAGCGTTTCAAGCACATTGATGCGTTGCCCCGCACGCGGCTCGCCTTTGCGTGCGCCCACTGGCCGGCCGCGCAATGCATTTTTTTGCAGAGCGCCTGCACTGCCCGATGTGGGTGTTTTGGCACGGTGTAATTGACCTATTTTCAAACGGGCCAAAAGGCCAGAAGGAATGGCGGCTTGGGCTGCTTCGAGCACCAACTCGGCTAAATTTTCAGGCAAGCCAGGGACTTCGTCTTGCGTTTCTTCTTGATCGTCATCTGCATTGGACTCGTCTTTGTTCTCAGCATCTGGGGCATCAGGTTTTGAAAGGGACTCTTGATTTTCTGCCGGCGTGTCTTGCGCCTCATTTTCTGGCGGCGCTGCGGGTGGCAGACGTGTTGCACGAGGTGCCAGCACCAATCGGGCAGCGACGCCGGTGTGTTCTTCTTCAACGGTATTGCTGCCGGCTAACGCAGCAGCGGCCCGTGCCACGCGCACGGCAAACACACTGGCTCTCAGAGAATCTATACCCAGCGCTAACGCAGCGGCACACAGGGCTTGCACCGCTTCGTCGTTTATCGTCACTTGTGACAAATGCTCACGTGCATTCAGCACTTCTTGAGCTGTCCATTCAGGTCCTTCTTCGTCCTCGTCTTGCGCGCCCAACAGCAAACGAAATGCCAGTCGATCCGCCAGGCCTGCTGGCATTTGCTCGTCGTCGTTGGCGCCTTCATCAAGGGCCACCAAGCCCAAGCTGGCCTTGGCCGATGTGCCCAAACCATCCCGTTGCAAAGCCACCATGCCGGTGTCAAGCACGCTGCCAAAGCGGGCCGCTGAAGACAAACTCATGCGCTCGGCCATGGCCAAAACCAAAACGCCGCCATCGGCTTGTGATAGCAAGCCTTTGAGGGCGATGGGCTTGCCCGCTTGAAGGGTAGCGCCCAAGTCAAGTCCGCCCAACAAGGCAGTGTCATTGATGTTCAGGGGCACTCGCCTCAAGGGAGTTTGTGTTGGCAAGAGGCTCTTTAAAAGAGTCAACCACTGGTCTCGGTTGTCGCAGGCAGGAGATCGAAGTGCCACACCGCCCAGACCCACTGGATCAACTGCAAAAAGTGCAGCGATGGTTGCGGCGTCGCCTTGCATAGGAGGGAAGGGCCTGTTCGCTGAGTTATTGTTGGGTTAGGGCTTGGGTGCCGTGAGCTCTGCCAGTGCTCTTTCGACGCGCGTCGAAGAGCCTGAATCATCAAGGGGGTTGCGGCGAAGCCGATGACGAAGCGCAGAGGGCGCCACTCGAATCAGGTGCTTTGGTTCAACTTTGGAGGCGCCTTGCAAAGCCGCCTCGGCCCGCGCCGCGCGAACCATAGTCAGATCGCCGCGCAAGCCATCGGTGCCTAAGCTCATGCAGAGTTGGGCGGCAAATTCGCGGGCTTTATCGGGAATGGCCACGTCTGGCAAACGTTTGCGAGCCGCCACAATGCTGCGCCTGACGCGGTCGTCTTCTTTTTTCCATGCGTCGGTAAAGGCTTGTGGCCCTTGCTCGAAGGCGTCTCGGCGTTTCACCACTTCCACGCGCTGTGCCAGTGTGTCTGGTGTTTTTACTTCTACGGACAAGCCAAAGCGGTCTAACAACTGGGGCCGTAACTCGCCTTCCTCCGGATTGCCGCTGCCAATGAGAACGAAGCGCGCTGGGTGCCTCACGCTCAGGCCTTCTCGTTCCACCACGTTTTCGCCCGAAGCGGCCACGTCTATCAGCAGGTCGACCAAATGGTCTTCCAGCAAGTTGACCTCATCGATGTACAAGTAACCCCTGTTGGCGCGCGCCAACAGCCCAGGCTCAAAAGCTTTCACGCCTTGTGAAAGGGCACGCTCAAGATCCAAAGCGCCGACCACCCGGTCTTCAGTGGCACCCAATGGCAAGTCAACCACTGGCACCGAGACCAAATGGCTGGTTTTTGTGGTGGCGCCCGCTTTGCTGCCCGCTGCCGCCTTAGCCAAGCAGTCTGGGCACTTGGCATTTTCTGGGTCGCAGCCATAGGGGCAACCCACCACGGCACGCATTTTGGGCAAAAGTGCAGCCAATGCCCTGACGGCCGTCGACTTGCCAGTACCGCGATCACCAAACACCAAAACGCCCCCGATGCTGGGGTCGATAGCCGTCAGCAAGATGGCCATTTTCATGTCGTCTTGGCCAACAATGGCAGAGAAGGGAAAGGTCAAAGACATCTGATTCAATGTGAAGGTTAAAACGGGCCGGATGACAAAGTGTCAACTTAAAAAATTATACAAAGTGTCAATTTAACTTGACGTTTTGTCAAATCCAGTTAAATTATCGCTTCATTGAACAGATATTGAGGCAAATGATGAATGCCCTGCTAGATTGGATTAAGTCTCCATCGCAGCTTAGAAAACTGTCCCGAGACAACTTAGCGCCTTTGGCTGCAGAGTTGAGGGCGCGGTTGATTCAGTCGGTTTCGCAAACGGGCGGGCATTTCAGCTCCAATTTGGGAACGGTTGAGCTGACGGTGGCCCTGCACTACGTTTTCAATACCCCTGAAGACCGCTTGGTATGGGATGTGGGTCATCAAACTTACCCCCACAAAATGCTAACGGGCCGCAACGAGCAGATGGGCAGCATGCGGCAAATGGGTGGTTTAAGCGGCTTTCCGCGCCGTGAAGAAAGTATTTACGACGCCTTTGGCACCGCGCACTCATCCACCAGCATCTCGGCTGCATTGGGCATGGCCATGGCCGCTAAACAAATGGGCAGCCGTCGCAAAGCAGTGGCGATCATTGGCGATGGCGCACTCACCGCAGGAATGGCCTACGAGGCCTTGAACAATGCTGGCGCGAGCGATTGCAACTTGCTGGTCATTTTGAACGACAACGACATGTCCATCAGCCCGCCGGTTGGGGCCTTGAACCATTATTTGCATGAATTGATGAGCGGCCGCTTTTATGCCGATGCCAAAAAAATTGGCAAAGAAGTGCTAAAAAATGCGCCGCCTTTGTATGCCTTGGCGCAAATGATTGAGCAGCAAACGCAAAGCTTCATTCAACCGCAAACCATGTTTGAAAATTTGGGCTTCGAGTACACAGGCCCAGTAGATGGCCACGATGTCGATGCGATGGTCAGCACATTGAAGAGTTTGTACAACAAGCCTGGCCCTCAGTTTTTGCATGTGGTCACGCGCAAAGGTAAGGGCTATGCGAAAGCAGAAATCGACCCTGTGGCCTATCACGGACCCAGCAAATTTGATCCTGTTGTTGGCATTGTGAGCGCCGCAGTTTCCGTACCTCCAAAACCAACCTTCACCCAAATTTTTGGCCAATGGCTTTGCGACATGGCAGCTGTTGACGAGCGCTTGGTGGGCATCACACCCGCCATGCGCGAAGGCTCGGGCATGGTGAACTTCAGTCAACAGTACCCCCATCGTTATCACGATGTTGGCATTGCAGAACAACATGCCGTCACCTTTGCCGCCGGCATGGCCTGTGAAGGCTTGAAGCCCGTGGTGGCCATTTACTCCACCTTCTTGCAACGTGCCTACGACCAACTGATTCACGATGTGGCTTTGCAAAACTTGCCCGTGGTGTTTGCACTTGACCGTGCAGGTTTGGTGGGTGCCGATGGCCCCACCCACGCTGGCATGTACGACATTGCTTTCACACGCTGCATTCCCAACATGAGCGTTGCATGCCCTGCAGACGAAGCAGAGTGCAGGCAGTTGCTTAGCACCGCATATGCACAAGATCATTCGGTGACTGTTCGTTACCCAAGGGGTGCCGGTGTGGGCACACAAGTAGGAACAGGCTTAGAAACCTTGCCATTTGGCAAAGCCGAAATCAGGCGCCAAGGCCAAGGCGTGGCGCTGCTGGCATTTGGACCGCTGTTGTACGAAGCTCTGAAGGTGGCTGAAGGCATGAATGCCACGGTGGTCAACATGCGTTGGGCCAAGCCCTTGGATGTTGAAACCTTGAAGCAAATTGCGCTGTCACACGATCGCTTGATCACGCTTGAAGATGCTACGCGCAAGGGCGGTGCGGGCGCGGCTGTGCTGGAAGCTTTGCAAGACATGGGCATTGCAATGCCAGTGTTGGTGGTGGGCTTTGAAGACGAATTCACCGAGCATGGCGACCCGCAAAAGTTGATGCAGCACTATGGCTTGACTGCACCTGGCATTCAAAAACGCATTGAAGACTGCTGGCCCGATTTGAAGGCCGCACCTTTCTTGAGGGTGGTGGGCTGATGGCTGTTTGGACCTTAGGGCTGAACCATAAAACTGCGCCGATTGATTTGCGCGAACGCTTTGCGTTTGCCTCTGATAGGTTGGATCAGTCCTTGAAAGGTTTGCGCCAAAGCTTTACCACGCACAAGGAAGTGGCTATTTTGTCCACGTGCAATCGAACAGAAATTTACTGTGCAGGTGATGAGGTTCACATACCCCAAACACTGAGTTGGTTGGCAGATGCGGGCCAAACACAAGTCGATGTTTTGGCTAGGCACACCTACCGATTTGAAGGCGATGCATCGGCGCGGCATGCGTTTCGAGTCGCCAGCGGCCTCGACTCGATGGTCTTGGGCGAGTCGCAAATTTTGGGACAACTCAAAGAAGCCGTGCGCACGGCTAGCAACTCGGGTGCTTTGGGCACCACGCTCAACCAATTGTTTCAGCGCTCCTTTGCGGTGGCCAAGGAAGTCAGAAGCACCACGGAAATTGGCGCGCACTCCATCAGCATGGCAGCGGCCGCAGTGCGCTTGGCGGGGCGTATTTTTGAAAACATCAAAGAAACCAATATTTTGTTTGTGGGCGCCGGTGAAATGATTGAGTTGTGCGTGGCGCACTTTGCAGCCAAGTCGCCCAAAACCATCACGATTGCCAACCGCTCTGCCGAACGAGCCGATCTGCTTGCACAAGTACACGGGGGTCGAAGCATTTCCTTGGCAGATCTGCCAAAACGTTTACACGAGTTTGACATCGTCATCAGTTGCACCGCCAGCACCTTGCCCTTGATTGGTTTAGGCGCTGTCAAAAGTGCTTTGCGAGCCCGCAAAAGCAAACCTATTTTCATGGTCGATTTGGCCGTACCGCGCGACATCGAACCCGAGGTCAAAGACCTTCGCGATGTTTATATGTACACCGTGGACGACCTCACAGAAGTGATCAACAGCGGCCAAGTGCACAGACAAGCCGCCGTGCTCGATGCCGAAGTAATCATTGACGATGGCGTGCAAAAATTCATGACTTGGCTGGCACAACGCAGAGACGTACCCTTGATCCAAGACCTGAATATTCAAGCGGACAGTTGGCGTCAGGCGGAAGTGATGCGTGCGCGCAAATTGCTCGACAAAGGTCAGAGCATTGAAAGCGTTTTAGAGTCGCTTTCGGTGGGCATGATGAAGAAAATGCTGAACGGCCCCCTGCGTGAGTTAAATCACGCAGAAGAGCCGCAAAGAATCAGGGCCCGCGAGGCTGTCAAGCAAATGTTTTTGAGGCCTTGAAAGGGCGCTTGGGGAAATTCAGCGCGATCATTGAAAATGCTCACGCTGAAAGAGCATCAGCCCTTCTTGGCGTAAGCAGAGCACCAGCCATTTCCGGCCACTTGCTTGCCAGCAAACAAGGGGCAACCGCCAGCAGGGTCCGTGGCCTTGCCTTGGTACAAAGCGCAGTTGTTGCATTTTTGTGCTGCAGCGTGTTTGGGGAATTTTTTGGCGTCCACTTTGGTGGTGTCAGCGGCATAACCCAAAGCAGCAGCCTGCGGGTCTTTTTCATTCACCATAGCTTGGGCCATGGCTTGTTGAGCTGCCAATGCAGTGCTACCCAAAGCTACTTGCATCATGAATACGCGGCGATTGGTTTGTTTCATAAAATTTCCAATGAGGTTGCTAAAAACTGAACCGACGAATATTAACGTTAAAAATGAAAGTTTGTTGTGGGCACTTAGCCGAACAGCGATAGATTTCTTCGGGGAGTTATTTCAAATTGCGAAGTTGAGCAGGTAGCTTAAGGCGGCTGAACGATTTCTGGTACGCCAGTATGAGGAAGCCGCCTTAAGCTGTTTGCTCAACCCCTCCTGAATCAGGGACAATCAACCCCAATGTCTATGAATGCATCACCCACCCCAACCCCAATTCCGCCATCCGAGTCTGCAATGGCTTTGAATGCTTCACTCATGACCTCGTTGGAAAAGCGTTCCAGCGTTTCACTGGCGGCCATTTATGGCTTGCGCATGTTGGGTTTGTTTTTGGTGTTGCCTGTATTTGCCATTGAGGCTGCTCATTACCCAGGTGGAGACGATCCTGGGCTGGTGGGATTGGCCATGGGTATTTATGGGCTGACACAGGGGGCTTTGCAGTTGGCCTTTGGGGCTGCTTCAGACAAGTTAGGGCGTAAAAAAGTCATTGTGTTTGGCTTGTTGATCCTTGCCGCGGGCAGTTTTTGGGCTGCGGCCGCTGACAGCTTGTTTGGCTTGCTCATGGGCCGAGCTTTGCAAGGGGCGGGTGCTGTCTCGGCGGTGGTCACGGCATTGTTGGCCGATCAAACGCGCGACATTGTCAGAACCAAGGCCATGGCCTTGATTGGGGCCAGCATTGGCCTGATGTTCGCTCTGTCCTTGGTTTTGGCGCCGGCGCTCAATACCATCGCGGGTTTGTCGGGCCTGTTCGTGCTAACAGGCCTGTTGGCTTTTGGCGGTGTGGCAGTGGTCATTTGGGGTGTGCCGCCCGAGCCCGCCATTAGGACAGTCGTGCCCAAAGGCAGTTTGAAGGAAGTTCTGACGCACATTCCCTCCTTGCGTAACAACCTGGGCGTGTTTGTGTTGCATGGCGTCCTTTTGGCCATGTGGGTGGCCGTGCCGCAAATGATGGTTGATGCTGGCTTGCCCAAAGAGCACCATTGGTGGATTTATTTGCCAGCCGTGTTGTTTGGATTTTTGGTCATGGGCAAAACGCTTTTTCCGCTTGAGCGAAAAGGTTATCTGCGGGCGGTGTTCTTGACCTCGGCTTTGGTCATTGCGCTGGTCATGTTCAGCTTGGGCTTGGTAGCTGGCGGCACGCCCAACCTGTGGTGCATCGCCGGTATCTTGTGTGTTTTCTTTTCCGCCTCCAACATTTTGGAAGCCTGCCAGCCTAGTATCGCCTCTCGCGGTGCCCCGCCGCATGCCCGCGGGATGGCCATGGGTTTTTACAACACCTTGCAGTCCCTAGGCTTCTTTGTGGGGGGTGCGGCAGGCGGCGCCCTTATGAAATCAGGGGGCGCGCAGGTTTTATTTGCAGTTTGTGGCCTGGCCACGCTGGTCTGGCTTTTGGTTGCATGGTTCATGGAACCCATTGAAGCACCAGTCCGCTAACAAGCATAATTGCACCTGTTCATCGCAAGAGATTTCAAGGAAACAAACATGGCATCCGTCAACAAAGTCATTCTGATCGGCAACTGCGGCCGTGACCCCGAAATTCGCTACCTGCCCTCCGGCCAGGCTGTGGCCAATATCAGCATAGCCACCACCAGCCGACGCAAAGACCGCACGTCTGGCGAAACCGTTGAGGACACTCAGTGGCACCGCGTTACTTTTTACGATCGCTTGGCCGAGATTGCTGGCGAGTACGTCAAAAAAGGCCGCCCCATTTACATTGAGGGCCGCCTGAAATACGGCAAATACACCGACCAAGCGGGTGTTGAGAAAAACACGGTCGACATCATTGCCACCGAAATGCAATTGCTGGGCGGCCGTGAAGGCATGGGCGGCCCGAGTGGTGGTGGCGATGATGAGGGTGGCGCACCTGCGCGCCGACCTGCCGCAGCGCCCCGTCCTGCGGCCAGCGCGGCACCTGCTGGCAAACCAGCAGCCAAGCCCGCCAGCGGTTTTGACGACATGGACGACGACATCCCTTTCTGAGCCCCATTCGCGTCTAAACCAACCCGACAGCCTGTAAGACCTACAGGCTTTTTTTTGCGCGCAATTATATACTCAATGGGGTATATGTTAAAGTGTGACTTTTGTTGGAGACGACATCAAAAAGAAGATTGAATCATTTGTCACACCCCTATCCCCTAATTGTCGCTGTGCCTCTCTGGCCGAGGTAAAGTGATGCCCGTTGATGAAATTCATTAGAAAGGGCATCATGGACTTGCAACTCAAAAACAAAACAGCACTGGTCACTGGCGCAAGCGTTGGCATTGGCCGCGGCATTGCCAAGGCATTGGCCGCAGAGGGCGTGAAACTGGCCATCTCTGCACGCCGCGCTGACAAATTGCAAGAAGTGGCCGATGAAATTGTGGCAGCGGGTGGCCACCGCCCTGTCATCATCGAGTCAGACTTGTACCCAGAAGACGCCGCCGCCAAGCTAACGGCCGCTGCCATTCAAGGCCTTGGCCACGTTGACATCTTGGTCAACAACGCAGGCGGCTCACGCAGCTTCAAGGATTTGCATGTGAGTGAAGAAGCTTGGCAAGAGGCCATCACCCTGAACTTCCATCGCCCGCGCCAAGTGGCCGATGCCTTGGTGGACCAAATGATTGCGCGCAAATGGGGCCGCATCATCAACATCACAGGCAAGAGCGAGCCCGATCACGTCAACGGTGCTTTCTGTGCCAAGGCCGGCATTCACAGCTGGGCCAAAGGCTTGTCGCGAATGGTAGGCCCACATGGCATCACGGTGAACTGCATTCCGCCTGGCCGTATCCACTCCGAACAAATTTTTCGCAACTACACCCCTGAGTACCGTCAGTGGCAGTGCGAAAACGAAATCCCGATGGGCCGTTATGGTGAGCCCGAAGACATGGCCAATTTGGTGACTTTCTTGTCATCGCCTTTGGCCAGCTACATCACAGGTGCTGTGATCCCAGTGGACGGTGGTTTGCGTCGCTATCAGTTCTAAATTTTGGGGTGCGTGGAATGAGTTTGGATGTTTTGATCATTGGTGGCGGCAACGCAGCCTTGAGTGCGGCACTCATGGCCCGCGAAGCCGGCGCCAGCGTCATGGTGCTTGAGTCAGCGCCTCGCGCGTGGCGTGGTGGAAATTCCATCCACACACGCAACTTGCGCTGCATGCACGATGCACCGCAAGATGTGTTGGAAGAAGCCTATTCTGAAGAAGAATTTTGGCAAGATTTGCTGAAAGTCACGGGCGGCCTGACCGACGAGCACATGGCCAGATTGGCCATTCGTCACTCGCACCATTGCCGGCCTTGGATGGTCAAGCATGGCGTGAGATTTCAACCCTCATTGTCTGGCGCGCTGCACACTGCGCGCACCAATGCCTTTTTCATGGGCGGTGGCAAAGCGCTCATCAATGCCTACTACCGAAGCGCAGAAAAGTTAGGCATCCAAATTCATTACAACGCAGAAGTGAATGAAGTCGAGATTGAAAATGGTGTCTTCAAAGCCGCCGTTGTGAATCACAAGACACCCACAGGCGAGCTGCTTCGAACAGAACGAATCACGGCCAAAACATGCGTCATGGCGGCCGGTGGTTTTGAATCCAACATAGGCTGGCTGCGCGAAGCTTGGGGTCAAAACGCGCTAGGCGAATTTCCTGCCGACAACTTTTTAATTCGCGGCACAAGGTTCAACCAAGGCACATTGCTCAAGCACCTGCTCAATTTAGGGGCAGATCAAATCAGCGATCCTACCCAAGCGCACATGGTGGCCATTGATGCGCGCGCACCTTTGTACGACGGCGGTATTTGCACCCGCATCGACTGCGTGTCTTTGGGCGTGGTGGTGAACAAAAACGCCGAACGTTTTTACGACGAAGGCGAAGATTTTTGGCCGAAGCGCTACGCCATTTGGGGCCGCTTGGTGGCTCAGCAACCAGGTCAAATTGGCTACTCTATTTCTGATGCCAAAGCCGTGGGCCGTTTTATGCCGCCCGTGTTTGAAGGCACCGTCGCTCAATCTCTGCCAGAGTTGGCGCAAAAACTGGGTTTGAATGTGGACACCTTCATGGCCACCTTGAACGCCTACAACCAAGCCTGTGTGCCCGGTCATTTTGACCACACTGTCTTGGACGATTGCCATACCGAAGGCCTGACGCCTGCCAAAACGCATTGGGCGCTCCCGCTTGACACGGCCCCCTTCTATGCTTACGCCGTCAAACCAGGCGTCACTTTCACCTATCTGGGTTTGAAAACCGACGACACTGCAGCCGTTCGTTTTAACAATCAGCCGAGCCCCAATTTGTTTGTGGCTGGCGAGATGATGGCGGGCAATGTTTTGGGCAAAGGCTACACCGCAGGTGTTGGCATGACCATCGGCACGGCTTTTGGCCGTATAGCTGGCCAGGAAGCGGCACGGGCTGCTCTGGGCATTTCTGAATCGGTGCCGCGTTTGGCAGAGCAAGTGATGCAGGGCACAGCTGACCAAGACACGCGCGTTGCTACTTGAATAGAACACCATGCAAACACTACAACAACTGACTCAAGAAGCACAAGCTTTGGCACGCGGTGAAATCGTTTTAACGGGCCCCGAAAAAGAAGTAGCCCGCCAACTTCAAATCTGCAACGGCTGCCGTTACTGCGAGGGCTTCTGTGCGGTTTTTCCCGCCATGACGCGTCGCTTGGAATTTGGCAAAGCAGACATTCATTACTTGGCCAACTTGTGTCACAACTGCGGTGCGTGCTTGCACGCCTGCCAATATGCACCACCGCATGAATTCGCCATCAATGTGCCCAAGTCGATGGCCACAGTACGAGGCCAAACTTACGCTGATTACGCATGGCCCAAAGCTTTGGGTGGGCTCTACAAAAGCAATGGCCTGACCGTGTCAATGGCCTTGGCCGTCAGCTTGAGTTTGTTTTTGATCTTGGCCATTCAAAGCAATGGCACGCTGTGGGGTGGCCCTGTTGAAAATGGTTTTTATGCCATCTTCCCTCACAACCTCATGGTGAGCATGTTTGCACCCATTTTCTTGTGGTCTGTTCTGGCGCTGGCTTTGGGTGTGACGAAGTTTTGGCGCGAAGTCACGCCGGCCACTAGCGGTGCGCCTTTGAGCTCTCCCGCAGCGGCTGAAGCAGCACACGATGCCTTGCGTTTGAAGTACTTGGGCGGCGGCCATGGTGATGGATGCAACAACGAAGACGACGCATTCACTCTGGCGCGCAAACGCATGCACCACCTCACGTTTTACGGCTTCATGCTGTGCTTTGCAGCCACCAGCGTTGCCACGGTGTATCACTATGCGTTTGATTGGCCTGCGCCCTATGACTTCTTCAGCTTGCCCAAAATATTGGGCACCGTGGGTGGTATTGCATTGACGGTGGGTACCTTGGGTTTGTGGCGCTTGAATTTGGCGCGTGACCCTCAGCACGGCGATGTTCAACAAAGACCGATGGACCGAGGGTTCATTGCCTTGTTGTTCTTCATCAGTGTGACGGGCCTGGCCTTGATGCTGTCTAAAAACACCGCGGCCATGCCCGTGTTGTTGGCCGTGCATTTGGGCATGGTCATGGCCTTGTTCTTAACTTTGCCCTACGGCAAATTTGCACACGGTATTTTCAGAACTGCGGCCTTGCTCAGATTTGCCGTCGAAAAGAGACAGCCCAGCAAGTTGACTTTGGGCTCGGACTAAGATCAAGTCAAGGTGAAAGCCGAGTTGATCACGCCACCGCCTAAACACACTTCGCCGTCATACAAAACAGCACTTTGGCCCGGCGTGACAGCCCATTGGCTTTCGTCAAACGACAAAGCAAATTCAGCCGCATTGGGCGATGTCAATGCGCAGTGTGCATCGGCTTGTCGATAGCGTGTTTTGGCAGCGTACAGACCGGCCGTGGGTTCGCTGCCCGAGCACCAACTGGCGTCGGCGGCCTCAAGTTGAGGTGACAAGAGCCAAGGGTGATCGTGCCCTTGCACCACCCACAAAATGTTTTGGGCCATGTCCTTGCGGGCCACAAACCAAGGCGTGTGTTCACCACCGCCGCGCTGTGCGCCTTTGGCTTTAATGCCGCCGATGCCCAGGCCTTGGCGTTGGCCCAAGGTGTAAAAACTCAAGCCCACATGCTTGCCAATGGTTCGGCCTGTTTCGTCTTTGATGGGGCCGGGTTCTTTGGAAATATAACGATTCAAAAAATCTCTGAAAGGCCGCTCTCCAATAAAGCAAATGCCCGTAGAGTCTTTTTTCTTGGCATTGGGCAAGCCGATTTCTTCTGCAATTTGGCGAACTTGCGTTTTGAGCAGCTCACCCACTGGAAACAAAGTTTTCGACAGTTGCGCTTGGTTCAAGCGGTGCAAAAAATAACTTTGGTCTTTGCTGTTGTCCAAACCTTTTAGCAACTCGTGCAGACCCGTTGTTTCATTCAAACGAACGCGCGCGTAATGACCGGTGGCAATTTTTTCGGCACCCACGTGCAGCGCATGGTCTAAAAAGGATTTGAACTTGATTTCGGCGTTGCACAGAATGTCGGGGTTGGGCGTGCGGCCGGCTTGGTACTCACGCAGAAATTCTGCAAACACGCGGTCTTTGTAATCGGCGGCAAAGTTGACGTGTTCAATTTCAATGCCCACCACATCGGCTACTGCAGCTGCATCGACAAAGTCAATGTTGGACGAACAGAACTCGCTGTCGTCATCGTCTTCCCAATTCTTCATGAAAATGCCGACCACTTCGTGGCCTTGCTTTTTCAATAAGTGAGCGGTGACTGCGGAATCGACGCCGCCAGACAAACCCACAACAATTCGGTGATGCTTCATGGCACCAATTATCCCCTGATCTAAATACCTATACTTGCACCTCATGTCATTCAATTCGAACCTTTCCACCTCAGCCAAAGTGAGAGCGGCCGGCAGCATCTTTTTGCAAGATGTTGGCAAAGGCGTGTTCACACTGACGCACAGCGGCTTGGCGATGCTGGGCCTGGTGGTGTTCATGGGCCTCAGCGTTGCCCTGTTTCGGCCCGATATCTTGGCTCAAACAGAGTCGACCGCTTATGAATGGCTTCGCTCGCGCCAATTCAGTTTGTGGTGGGAACCGCAAAACACCGCCGAACGGGCCACCGCCACCGATTTGAAAGACATTCCGCGCAAGCAAGCGGCTGTTGCGGCTTGGCTGGCCAGCAAGTACCGGGTTGCGCCCGAGCCCATTGCGGCCCTCGTGGCCGAGGCCTATGTGCTTTCGGAGTCCACCAAGATCAAGCCGCATATGCTTTTGGCCGTGATGGCCATCGAATCGAGCTTTCATCCTTACATTCAAAGCCAAGCGGGAGCGCAGGGTTTGATGCAGGTCATGACAGAGATTCATGTCAAAAAATATGACAAATATGGTGGAAAATTGGCTGCATTTGACCCGCTCACCAACATGCGTGTTGGCACCCAGGTACTTCAAGAATACATTCGCATGAAGGGTGGGGTGGTTGAGGATGGCCTGCTTTTCTACTTAGGGGGTGACGCCTTGCAAAGTGACACGGGCTATGTGGCCAAAGTGCTTGCTGAGGAGGCTCGCTTGGACCAAGTTGCTGCGGGCGAAAAAGTCAGCACACAGCCCTGAAATGTTGGAAAATTTGGTGAAAGCGATCGAGTCATGATTGAAGAACGCGTTTGGTTGGGCAGTTACCCTGAGGGCGTTCCGGCTGACATAGACGCTTCTCAGTACCAGTCTTTGGTGGGCTTGATGGCAGACAGCTTTGCCAAATACGCCAACCGAACGGCTTACAGTTTCATGGGGCAAGACATCAGCTACGCGCAGACTGATGTTAAAAGCCAAGCGCTGGCCGCTTATTTCCAATCCTTGGGCTTAGAAAAAGGCGACAGCGTTGCCATCATGATGCCCAACGTGCCGCAGTACCCTGTGGCGGTGGCCGCCATTTTGCGTGCGGGTTTGGTGGTGGTCAATGTGAATCCCTTGTACACCCCGCGAGAGCTTGAGCACCAACTCAAAGACTCTGGCGCCAAAGCCATTGTGATCATCGAAAACTTTGCAGTCACATTGCAAAAGTGCATGGCAGAAACTCAAATCGAGCACGTGGTGCTGTGTGCCATGGGCGACATGCTCAGCATGCCCAAAGGGGCCTTGGTGAACTTTGTGGTTCGCAATGTAAAGAACTTGGTGCCAGACTTTGACTTGCCTGGTGCCGTCAAATTCAAGCAAGCATTGAACCGCGGAGAGCGTGCCACATTTGTCAAGCCGGTAATTCACAGCGATGACATTGCCGTCCTTCAGTACACCGGCGGCACCACTGGCGTGTCCAAAGGCGCCATGCTCTTGCACCGCAACGTCATTGCCAATTTGTTGCAATCAGAAGCTTGGAACCAGCCCGTCATGAAGCGGGTGCCAGACAACGAGCAACCCACTTCGGTGTGTGCTTTGCCGCTGTATCACATCTTTGCTTTTACGGTCAACATGATGCTGGGTATGCGCACGGGTGGCAAAAATATTTTGATCCCCAACCCGCGCGACTTGCCCGCGGTGTTGAAAGAGTTGTCAACACAAACATTTCACAGTTTTCCGGCGGTCAATACCTTGTTCAATGGCTTGGCCAATCACCCAGACTTTGACACAGTCAATTGGAAAAATCTCAAGGTGTCGGTAGGCGGCGGCATGGCAGTCACCAGCGCAGTGGCGGCCTTATGGTTGCAAAAAACCGGTTGCCCCATTTGCGAAGGCTACGGCTTGTCTGAAACCAGTCCGTCTGCCAGTTGCAACCCCACCACCAGCACACAATTCACGGGCAACATTGGTGTTCCCTTGCCAAGCACGTTCATGATGTTGTTGGACGACGAAGGCCATGAAATCACCGAGTTAGGTCAACCCGGAGAAATTGCCATCAAAGGCCCCCAAGTGATGGCGGGTTATTGGCAGCGTCCCGACGAAACTGCACGCAGCATGACCGCTGACGGTTATTTCAAATCGGGAGACATTGGCATTCGAGATGCGCATGGTTTTTTCAAAATCATCGATCGCAAGAAAGACATGATCTTGGTCAGCGGCTTCAATGTCTACCCTAACGACATCGAAGAAACAGTTTCATTGTGCCCAGGTGTTTTGGAGTGCGCCGCGGTAGGTGTGCCCGATGAAAAAACAGGCGAAGCTGTCAAGTTGGTGATCGTGAAAAAAGACCCAACCCTCACTGAGATGGCGGTGCGTGAATATTGCAAAGCCAATATGACGGGTTACAAACAGCCCAAGGTGGTTGAGTTCAAAAAAGAGTTGCCTAAAACTGCAGTGGGCAAAATCCTTCGCCGTGAGCTTCGCGATGCTCCTCAGTGAGGCATCGCGTATCGCGCTGATTGGTGCAATGCCAGAAGAGTTGTCGGCAGTATTGGCCTGTATGCCTGAGGCGCATTGCGAAAACGTAGCGGGCCGACAATTCTGGATCGGTCATCTACAGGGGCATGAAGTGGTTGCTGTTTTGTCAGGCATTGGCAAAGTGGCAGCAGCCCTCACCGCAACAGTTTTGCTAGAAAGATTCCAAGTCAAACGCATGTTATTCACGGGGGTGGCGGGTGGCTTAGCGCAGCATGTCAGTGTTGGCGATGTGGTGGTGGCCAGCGAGTTGTTGCAGCACGATATGAATGCAGAGCCTTTGTTCCCTCAGTATGTCGTGCCCTTGTCTGGATGCGCCAAATTCAAAACAGACGAAGACCTCACACGAATCCTTTTAGAGAGCGCACGGCACACCTTGCCGCAGGTTCAAGTGCATGCGGGATTGATCATCAGTGGCGATCAATTTGTGGCCAGCGCTTCTGAAAGTTTGCGATTGCAAAGTGCCTTGCCAGAGGCCTTGGCCGTTGAAATGGAAGGTGCGGCATTGGCTCAAGTTTGCCGCGATTACGGCGTCCCTTTGTGCGTGGTGCGAACCTTGTCCGACAGAGCAGACGATGAGGCGCACATCGATTTTCCAAAATTCGTGAAAGAGGTGGCTAGCCATTACAGCGTGACCATCGTTTCTGAATTTTTAAAGCGCTTGCCTACTTAAGCCAACCGCGTCTGCGGAAGTACCACATCGGCACCACAGCACTGGCCACCATGAGGCACAGCGCATACGGATAGCCCCAAGTTTGCGACAACTCGGGCATGTACTGAAAGTTCATGCCGTACAAACTGGCAATGAGCGTGGGTGGCAGCAAGGCCACACTGGCCACCGAAAAGATTTTGATGATCTTGTTCTGGTTGATGTTGATGAAACCCACCGTGGCGTCCATTAAGAAGTTGATCTTTTCAAACAAAAACTCAGTGTGCGACTCGAGTGAATCAATGTCGCGCAAAATTTGACGTGCTTCTTCAAATTGCTCTGCGTTCAGCATTTTGCTTCGCATCATGAAACTCACCGCGCGGCGTGTGTCCATCACGTTGCGGCGAATGCGGCCATTCAAATCTTCTTGGCGAGCAATGGCGCCCAGCACCTCACCGGCCATGGCATCGGTCACGTCGCCAGACAAGACTAACTTGCCCGCAATTTCAAGTTTGTCGTAAATGTTCTCCAGCGTGTCGGCTGAATACTCCGCGTCGGCATCGAACAGTTTAAGCAACACGGCCTTGGCATCTTCCAGCAGGCCTGGCGCACGGCGCGCACGCAATCGCAGCAAGCGAAAAACGGGCACGTCTTCGTCGTGGATGGAAAACAGAACGCCCATGCTGCGCAGGTCGGCGTTTTGCAGATTCAAAATGAAGGCGCAGCGAACCGTGCGGGGCTCGTCTTCGTCGGCAATTAAAAAGTCAGAGCGAATGTGCAATTCGCCGTTGTCTTCTTCGTAGAAGCGCGCAGACTCTTCAATGTCCTCGTCCATCGCATCTTCTGGAATGGACAGGCCGTAGTATTGTTTGATCCAACGTTTTTCTTCCACAGTGGGCGACTCAAGGTCGACCCAAATAGGCTGAAACTTGGACAACTCTTCCAGAGATTCAATCTCTTCCTGGACCAAGCGGCCGTTGGCTAGCGTAAAAATGTTGAGCATGGCAGATCTCCTTCAGCCCCAAAAACTGGGGGGCCAAGTGTTCGATAAGGCGGCAATGAGGGCAAAGCAGCTTTCGAACGACTGGCTAAGCTGCATCTAGACGTGCAGCACAGGAACCATCTCATTCGAAAGCTACCAACTAGGGTGGCTTTCCACGGAGCAAACTCCAAAATAACGATGGGTCGGATTATGGCACTGAATCGCTGAAAAAATCCAAGAGCTCTTCTTTGCGCATGGCCACGTCTTGAGCACCCAGAGCCATGAGTGCGCGTAAAAATCCGGGCTCGAATAAAAGATAACTCGCAAGCCCAGCGCCCGAACCCTTCAATGCACCAAGCCCCTCTAAAACACGGTGCACTGGCCGCGGCAGTTCATGGACATGCGCTTGGGCCAAGGCGTCAAGTGACTCACTGGGTTGCATGGCCAAAACTTCCACTTCTCGAAATGGCAGGGACTGAGCGAGGGCCAGACCGTGGTGCTCAGAGAGGTGAGTTTTTAACTGTTGAATGCTTTGATTCACGCGTTGGACTTGTTCAACATCGGCCATGAGGGTGTCGTTGAACACACTGGCCATCGCATGTCCAGCAATGTTGCCAAGACTGGGCCTCTGTTTGCTGGCTGGGCTGGCCTGAAAGCTTGAACCCGACAGGTCCATGGACCGCCTTTGGGGTTGCCCAACGCCAATGGCCAAAATTTTGTTGGCGCCCAAGTGCACGGCAGGGGAAAGCGGTGAACTTTGCCGCATCGAGCCATCGCCAAAGTACTCCATGTTGCCGTCGACCCAAAGCGGTGTGGCTGGAAATAAAAAGGGAATGGCGCTCGAGGCCATGAGATGCTCAATGGTGATGTCTTGCAATTCGGCGCGACGTCCTGGCCTGTTCCATGCCTGTGCGCTTGCCAGTTGGTGAGTTTGGCAAAAAGTCCAGTGCACACCCGTGGTGTAACTTGAGGCCGTGACGGCCAAGGCTTTCAGGTCCCCCCGAGTCAATGCCAGATCGATGTTGTTCAGGTCAATGCGTCGGTGCAAAGTGTCCACCAGTGGCATGCTGTCAAGCGCGGCGCCTTGTTTGCGGGCCGACAGGGTGACGCCTAATGCTGTTGCCCAGCGGCTGAACTGAGCCATGGGTGTATCGGGCAGGTGGTAGACCCAACGAGAATGCAGACCCTGCCAAAACTCGCCCAACCCGCTCAATGCTGCTAAGCCGTCGATGGCCCGACTGGCCAAATAGGTGGCGTTCAGAGCGCCTGCCGAAGTACCCACTAAGACTTGGAACGGAAAGGCGGTGGCCTTGCCAGCGGGTGGCTTGATTAACGCAGCCAAGGCCTGCAAAACACCGGCTTGGTAGGCCGTTCTGGCGCCACCCCCCATGAGGACCAAACCACGCGTGATGTTTTGTGGCGGTTGACCCAAGCGGCCTCCGAGGGTGTCAGTTTGAGTGAGGTCATCAAGGTGCATGAGCGAATGATAGAGTTAGAGCTTCAGGAAAACCACCCATGACTTCACATTTGACGCCAAAGCGCGAACGCTGGCTTTTATTGACCCTGGCCAGCATCCAGTTCACCAGCGTCCTTGACTTCATGATCATGATGCCTTTGGGGCCTCAATTGACAGAGCTCTTTGGCATTTCTGCGAGTGAATTTGGGTTCTTGGTGTCGGCCTACACCTTTTCGGCGGGCTTGTCAGGTCTTTTGGCTGCAACCTACATTGACCGCTTTGGCCGCAAGCGAATGATGCTCACCCTTTACCCCTTGTTTGGGGCGGCAGCATTGGCTTGCAGCTTCGCCCCCACCTTTGCGTGGCTCATGATGGCGCGGGTGGCATCAGGATTTTTTGGTGGGGTCTTGATGGCTTTGTCTCAAACCATCGTGGCTGAAGTCATTCCGTTTGAGCGTCGGGGTCGAGCGATGGGCGTGGTCATGACATCCTTCTCCGTGGCCACGGTAGCGGGTGTGCCCTTGGCTCTTTTCTTAGCATCGCATTTCAATTGGCATGCGCCATTTTTGGCCATTGCACTAATGGTCAGCGTGTGTGCTCTGGGTGCTGCCAAAACGCTGCCGAGCTTGAAGGGCCATTTGGCGTCGCACCCCGTTGGCGACTCAGCACCGAACATGTTGGCCAACCTGCGCTTGGTGTTGGTCGACCCCAATCACCTGCGAGCCTATGCCATGTCAGCGAGCATGGTGTTTGCGGGTTTTGCGGTGATTCCCTACATCGCGCTTTATTTGCAAGGCAATGCGGGTTTTAAGCCAGAGCAAATTCCTTATGTTTATTTGACCGGCGGAATTTGCACCTTGATTTCTGCGCGCTTGATTGGGCACTGGTCAGATCGCGCGGGCAAAGCCTATGCGTTTCGCCGCTTGGCCCTTCTGATGCCCTTGCCACTGCTGGCCATGACCTTTTCTGCAGACTTGCCCATGGTGGGCGTATTGCTGGTTTCGTCTGTGTTGTTTGTGGTGATGAGCGGCCGCATGATTCCTGGCATGGCCTTGATTGGCGCCGCAGCCGATCCTCGCAGGCGCGGCAGCTTCATGACCTTGAACTCTGCTGTTCAGTCACTTGCCATGGGCTTGGCTGCATTGGTGGGCGGGCAAATTTTGGGTCGCGATGGCAATGGGCATTTGACCCATTATTGGATAGCGGCTTTGCTGGGAGGGGGCGCCAGCCTTTTGAGCTTTGTGCTGGCCAGCAAGCTGAGGCTTCATGGGGAGGCTCAAGCTTGAAGAATTGATGAAATACCTCAGGATAGGAATTTATCAGCTTTTTTGCAAGAAAAGCGCAAGACTTGAGCAAATCAAAGGGTTTAAATAGACAAGCTTGCTTTTCACCATAGGGGAGCGCATAGTGGATTCAGCCCACCCCCCATTTGGGGAGGTGGTTGTTTATCTTAAAGAGCAACAGGAGGCTTTTATATGAATCTGACGATCAGTGGTCACCACCTCGAAGTTACCCCCGCACTCAGAAGCTACGTCACAGGCAAGCTAGACCGAATCACTCGGCATTTTGACCAAGTGGTGGATGTGAAAGTGTTGCTCACGGTTGAAAAACAAAAAGAGAAAGACAAACGTCAGCGAGCAGAGTGCAATATTCATGTCAAAGGCAATGATTTATTTGCAGAAAGTTCGCACCAAGACCTCTATGCGGCCGTCGATGACTTGGTCGATAAATTGGACCGCCAAGTCGTCAAACACAAAAACCGGATCTTGGACCATCACCATATTGCACCCAAGCGCATGATGTAAAAACCCTTTTTTTGAAGTTAAGAACGCCTCCGCACCCCTCGGGTGCGGTTTTTTTTGGGAGATTAGCTTTCGCAGGGTGCATAATCCGCCCTCGATATGAACAGACTTTCAGCCATTCTTCCTGTTGAACAAGTGCTGGTTGGCGTAGATGCCACCAGCAAGAAGCGCGCTTTTGAAGAGGCGGGTTTGTTGTTTGAAAGTTTGCATGGCCTGTCCAGAGCCTTGGTCACTGACAGTTTGTTTGCCAGGGAGCGTTTGGGCTCTACGGGCTTAGGCCATGGCGTGGCCATTCCACATGGCCGCATCAAGGGCTTGAAGTCTCCCATGGCGGCAGTGTTTCAATTGGCTCAAGCCATTGGCTTCGATGCGCCCGATGAGCAAGCTGTGAAGTTGCTCATTTTCTTGTTGGTGCCCGAGGCGGCCACTCAAAAGCACTTGGAAATTTTGTCTGAAATTGCTGAAATTTTGAGCAATTCCAGTACGCGCGACAACATGATCAGCAGCGCAACGGCTTCAAGCTTGCACGATCTGATCAACAAGTGGTTGCCTTCCAAGTGAGAATGCTGCTTTTAAGCCCATCAACGAATCGAGGTTGAGATGAAGCCCACCGCTGTCAGCGCAGATGCGCTGTTTGAAGACCACCGAGGCAAACTCAAGTGGCAGTGGATTGCGGGCTTAGGCGCCTCAGAGCGCCGATTTGATGAAGTCGCCGTTCGTGCCGCGCGATCCGGTGCCGATTTGGTGGGCTATCTGAATTACATCCATCCTTACCGGGTTCAAATTTTGGGTGAACGCGAGGTGTCCTATCTGATGCGAGGCAGCGAAGAGGATTGCTTGAGGCGTGTTTCACGCATCGTCACCTTGGAACCCCCTGTGTTGGTCTTGGCCGATGGCCAAACCGCGCCAGAGGCCTTGATTCGAGTGTGTGAGGGCGCGCAAATCCCCATGTTCTCCACACCCGAGTCGTCGGCTTTTGTGATTGATGTGCTCAGGGCTTACTTGTCCAAACACTTTGCCGACCGCACCACCATGCACGGTGTGTTCATGGATATTTTGGGTTTGGGTGTCTTGATCACGGGCGAGTCAGGCCTTGGTAAAAGCGAGTTGGGCCTGGAGTTGATTTCCCGAGGCAATGGCTTGGTGGCCGATGACGCCGTTGATTTATTTCGCATCAACCAAACCACCATTGAGGCCCGTTGCCCGGAGTTACTGCAAAACTTGCTCGAGGTCCGCGGTATTGGACTGCTCGACATTCGCGCTATTTTTGGTGAAACCGCTGTTCGTCGCAAAATGCGTTTGAAACTCATTGTGCACTTGGTGCGTCACGAGAACTTTGAGCGTGATTACGAACGCATTCCCACAGAGACGCTTACCCAAGATGTTCTGGGCATTCCGGTTCGCAAAGTGGTCATTCAGGTGGTGGCTGGCCGCAACATTGCGGTGCTGGTGGAGGCTGCCGTTCGCAACACCATTTTGCAAATGCGGGGCATTGACACCTACCAAGACTTCA
>Ga0214921_10001806_pt1 | contig 35764 bp, 36 predicted proteins | sample LL1505_MetaG_FD_177992 | JGI IMG/M metagenome (GOLD analysis project Ga0214921, IMG submission 177992) | Freshwater microbial communities from Lake Lanier, Atlanta, Georgia, United States - LL-1505 | ecosystem: Environmental > Aquatic > Freshwater > Lake | place: USA: Georgia | collected... | reverse complement strand
TGGTGGACGTTCTGGCGGCGGTGGTGGCGGTGGTGGACGCGGCGGCTATTAAACCCTGCCCACTTTAATGTAGCGCTTGCCAATACGCTCAGACACCGTCTTAACAGGCTGCGTCCCAAAGGCTTCATGACTTAGGTCCTGAAGCCTTTTTGCTTTGCCGCCTTAACGACCAGGTGCGGGTACCGTGCTGCGCCGGGGTTCCAGCCGTGCCCTGACTCGGCCCTGCAAATTTGTCACTTGACTGACGTTATCGTGCACCAATGAGTCGCCGCTGAACTTGTCATTGCCGCTGGTAAGCACCACCGGCAGGTGAGATTTAACACGCTCTTCATCGACAAAAACATGCAAAAACTCGCCTTGGTACTCCTGCCGGGGCAACCAGCTGCCGTCGGCTTTCTGCTGCGGCTCACGAACCACCCGGGCTTTGCCAAAAAGTTGAATCTCATTGCCGGCGTCATTGCTCAGCGCGCGCGCGGCTGTGACCGTAGTGATGCGTCCCTGCGGATTGATGGCGCGCATTTTGAATTGATCAATTTCAACCGTTTCGGTGTCCGGGTAATGACGCGCTTCGAGGCCAAACACTTCTGACTTCATTCGGCCTTTGTCGTCAAAGGTTTTCACCGTGGCGCGGCGCATGAAATAGTCCACCTCGTGCTTTACGGCGCGCTCAAGCACGGGTCCGGGAGCCGGCGGTGCGGTGCTCACCAGCCAGTAAGTTAGCAAGGCAAGTACGCCGGAGACGAGCAAGGGCAAATAAATCGTCAGTCGGTCCCAAAGCCGCAAAACCAACGCAAGACCCCCTTGCCGGCGTGGTGCCGCCGTGGTTTCTAACTTAGACAGTGCTGGCGCGATCATGTGGCGTACGCGGCCAACAGGCCTGCATAACGGCCACTGGCCACCAGCAAGAGATCGCAAAGTTCCCGCACGGCGCCATGTCCGCCCGACGCGTGCGTTACATAGTTAGCCACCGCCAGCACTTGCGCGTGTGCATTGGGCGGCGCGCAGCTCAAGGCGGCGCGGCGCATCACCGGCAGATCGGGCCAGTCGTCGCCCATAGCAGCAGCTTCATGCCAGTCGCAGCCCAGCACCTTCAGACTTTGCTCAGCTGCAGGGCGTTTGTCTTCAGTGCCGAAGTGCGCATGCGCGATACCCAGGGCCTGCAATCTCGCACGCAGAACCACGCTGTCACGACCGGTGATGATGACGGGCGTGATACCGGCTTTTTGCAAGAGCTTCAGGCCGTGGCCGTCCAGGGTATTGAAGCGTTTGATGGATTCACCCACGCCCGCTTTCTTCCCGGTGCCTGAGGGCGCTTGTTCACTGAAATAAATCCCACCATCGGTGAGTACGCCATCGACGTCCAAAAAAACCACCTTCACGCCCTGCGCAAGCAGCAGCAGCTCGGGGGCAAAATTTATCGCGGGCACCAGGGCCGGCAAACTGGGCGTGGTTGTCGCACCCATCAAATCACCTTGGCGCGCAACAAGTCATTGCTGTTTAGGGCGCCGCACAGTTGGCCCGCCGCGTCGGTGACCAGCACGCTGGTGATGCGGTGCTGCTCCATCAATGCCGCTGCGTCTACCGCCAGCGCGTTCGCCATCAACGTGCGCGGCTTGGCGTGCATCACGTCGGCTGCCTGCATGGCGCGCAAATCGACACCGGTTTCAATCAACCTTCGTAAATCCCCGTCGGTGAAGATGCCAAGCACGCGATCTTGCGCATCAGTGACCGCAGAAGCGCCCAGACCTTTGACACTCATCTCGCGCATCAACTCGCCCAGGCTGGCGTCCGGCCGGACGGCAGGAACTGCGTCGCCATGGCGCATCACGTCGGCCACCAGAGTGAGCAGTTTGCGCCCCAACGCACCGCCCGGATGCGAGCGGGCAAAGTCTTCGGGCTTGAAGCCGCGCGCCTGCAGCAGCGCCACCGCAAGCGCATCGCCCATGGCCAGCTGCGCTGTGGTGCTGGCCGTAGGCGCCAAGTTCAGCGGACAGGCTTCCTGGGCTACGCTGGTATCAAGCACCACGTCGGCATGCTGCGCCAGCGAAGACTGCGTACTGCCGGTCAGCGCCACCAGCATCACCTGCAAGCGGCGCAGGGTCGGCAAAATTGCACTGAATTCTGCACCTTCACCGCTGTTAGAAATCGCCAGCACCACGTCGGCCGGTGTGATCATGCCCAGGTCGCCATGACTGGCTTCGCCCGGGTGCACAAACATGGCGGGCGTTCCGGTTGACGCCAAGGTGGCGGCAATCTTGCGCCCGATGTGGCCGCTCTTGCCCATGCCCATCACAACCACGCGGCCGCTGCAGCGCAAGATCGCCTGCACTGCATCGGCAAATTCGGGCCCTATGCGCTCGCCCAGACCCAATACCGCTGCAGCTTCTATCTCAAAGGTCTTGCGGGCCAGGGCCACTGCTTGCGCCGGATCAAATGCGGGGCGTTCAAATGTCATGCGCTTGATTCTATCGAGCCGCAATTCAGCATCCTCACAAGCAAGCAGGCCGCCGCTGTAAAACCGCTCCTCCAGCAGGGCTTTGCCGCCAGTGAAAAGTAGTCAAAACCATCAGATAACATGACCGTATGTCCGGCCTTGAACTCACACTTTTTTACCTGCTGGCCGCTGTGCTTGGCGTGGTGGCGTGCCGCTCATTGAAGCTGCCGCCCATGTTGGGCTACTTGTTGGTGGGCGTGGTGGTTGGGCCCAATGCCTTAGAGCTGGCGCCGGGTGCCGATGGTGTGCGTTACCTGGGCGAGTTTGGCGTGGTGTTGCTGATGTTTGTGATCGGGCTTGAGTTCAACTTGCCCAAGTTGCGCTCGATGCGCCGGCATGTGTTTGGCCTGGGTTTGTTTCAGGTGGTGCTGACCATGCTGCTGGTGATTGCCGGCTCTTTGTTGCTGGCCAAGGTGCTGCCCTCCTGGTGGGGCATGAGCTGGCAAACGGCCGTGGTCTTGTCGGGCGCCGTGGCCATGAGCAGTACCGCGCTGGTCGTCAAGCTGCTGTCCGACCGTCTGGAGCTAGAGTCTGACCACGGCAAACGCGTGATGGGCATTTTGCTTTTTCAAGACCTGGCCGTGGTCCCGCTGCTGGTGTTGATTCCTGCTTTGGGTTCGCCGCCGGAGCAACTCTTCACAGCGCTGGGTTTGGCGCTGCTCAAAGCCAGCGTGCTGGTTGGGCTGCTTTTAACCGGCGGACAAAAGCTGATGCGCTGGTGGCTGACGCTGGTGGCCAGGCGCAAAAGTGAAGAGCTTTTCGTTCTCAACTTGCTGTTGGTCACGCTCAGCCTGGCCTGGCTCACCGAGCTGGCCGGCCTGAGCTTGGCCCTGGGTGCTTTCATTGCCGGCATGTTGATTTCTGAGACCGAATACAAACACCAAGTTGAAACCGACATCCGTCCTTTTCACGATGTCTTGCTCGGTTTGTTTTTTATCAGCATCGGCATGGTGTTGGACTGGCGCGAAGTCATCAGCCACTGGCCGCTGGTGCTCACACTCTTGGTGCTGCCTGTGCTGTTCAAACTGCTGCTGGTGACCTTGCTGGCCCGGGCGTTGGGCGCGACCGATGGTGTGGCGCTGCGCACCGGTCTTTACCTGGCGCAGGCCGGCGAATTTGGCTTTGTGTTGCTGACACTGGCCCAAAACAACAAACTTGTTCCGGCTTCCTTGCTCAATCCGGTGCTGGCAGCCATGGTGCTGTCGATGCTGGCCACGCCCTTCATCATCATGGGCAGCAACCGGATCGTGATGCGGCTGGTCAGCAGCGAATGGCTGCAGGCCTCTTTGCAAATGACCCGCATTGCGCGCCAGGCCATCAACGCCAGCGAACACGTGATTATTTGTGGCTATGGCCGCTGCGGCCAGAACCTGGGCCGCATGCTCAACGCCGAAAATATTCCTTACATCGCGCTCGATTTAGACCCTGACCGCGTGCGCCAGGCCGCCACCGCCGGCGAGTCGGTGGTGTTTGGTGATGCAGTCAGGCCGCATTCGCTGATGGCCGCCGGACTGGCGCGGGCCAGCGCTGTGGTGGTGACCTACCTGGACACAGCCAGCGCACTGAAGGTGCTGGCCAACATTCGCGCCCACGCACCCGGGGTGCCGGTGATTGTGCGCACGGTTGACGATCGGGACCTTCAAAAACTGCAAGCCGCCGGCGCCACCGAAGTGGTGCCTGAGGCCATCGAGGGCAGTTTGATGCTGGCCAGTCACGCCTTGGCACTGGTGGGTGTGCCCATGCGCAGGGTGATTCATGTGGTGCAGGCGCAGCGTGATGAGCGCTACAAACTGCTGCGTGGTTATTTCCACGGCGCTGACGACGACACCGTCCACGAAATCGATCAAGAGCGCCTGTCCAGCATCACGCTGCCTCCAGCGCTCAAGCCAGGTGCTGTTTTACTGCGCGATATGGCGCTGGGCAATGTGGCGGTGCTAGTGATGAGCTTGCGACGTAGCAACGGAACGCAGATTCCGCCGCAAGAGGATACGCCCCTTGAAAACGGTGACACCTTGGTACTGTCCGGCACACCTGAAGCTTTGGCTTTGGCCGAAGAAATACTATTGAAAGGGCGCTCTTTATGAACCGACGTGACGCACTCGCCCTGCTGGTAACCGGGAGCGGCGCCGGCGTGCACGCACAAGACGCTGCGCAGTTTGCCGGTTTGCTCCGCACAGGCGGGTGTGCGGTGATGATTCGTCACGCAGCCACTGTGCCCGGCATTGGTGACCCGCCCAATTTCCGCTTAGGAGATTGCAGCACGCAGCGCCTTCTTAATGACGCGGGGCGAGCTCAGTCACGCCGGATTGGCCAGTGGTTCCGGGCGCAACAACTGCAAGCGCGCACCGTGCAATCGAGCGCCTGGTGTCGTTGCCGAGACACTGCGGACTTGGCATTCGGCCAGCACGCCGTGTTGGCGGCTTTGAACTCCACCTTCGAAAACAGCAGCGGCCAAGACGCACAAACCCTGGTATTGCGTCAACGGCTGCTTGATATACCGCCGGGTCAATTCGAGGTTTGGGTGACCCACCAGGTGAATATCACGGCCATCACCGGGGAATGGGCCGCCATTGGGGAGGCCTTTATTTTGTCTGCAAGGGGCGCGCTGCTAGCGCGTTCACTGGCGCTGGTGGCCTGAGTTTTTTTGCCTGTCCTTTGAGGCTGCAGCAGCTCACGCACCATGCGCTGTCTTATTTACCGATACAGAACTTCGAAAAAATCTCGCCCAACAAGTCGTCTGGTGTGAACTCGCCAGTGATCTGGCTGAGCGCGCGCTGGGCCTGGCGCAAGTCTTCGGCCAACAAGTCCAATGACGGTTTTTTAGCGTGAAGCTGCGAACCTGCCCGCGTCAATTGTTTGTTGACTTCGTGCAGCGCCTGCACATGCCGCTCCCGCGCCATGAACACACCCTCAGGCGCCGATTGCCAGCCCACGACATGCAGTAATTGGGTTTTCAAGTCTTGCAAACCTGCACCCGTCTTGGCCGAGATCAACACACCGCCTTGGGCCTCGAGCAGGGCGCTCTCCGCCGCAGCGTCTGCTTTGTTCCATACGTGGATGACAGGGGTGGCCGGCGGCAATTTGCTGCTCAGAACAGATTGGATCGCCGCATCACCAGCCCGGTAGGCTTCGGCGAGTGCGGTTTGCTGCGGCATGTACTGGCGCGTCAGGTCATGTAAAAACAGCACGGCGTCCGCGCTTTGAATTTCATCCCAGGCACGGGCGATGCCGATTTTTTCAACCTCATTGATGCCTGGCGCATCCCCATCGCGCAGGCCTGCGGTATCCACCACATGCAAGGGTACGCCATCTATTTGAATCAGCTGGGAAACTTTGTCACGCGTGGTGCCGGCAATCGGCGTGACGATGGCCAAGTCAGCGCCGGCCAGTGCATTGAGCAGCGAGCTTTTGCCGGCGTTGGGTTGGCCGGCGATCACCACCTTGATGCCTTCGCGCAAAATGGCGCCTTGCACTGCGCGCTGCATCACCGTGTCCAGGCTAATCTGTAGGTGTTGCAGCTGACCCATGGCGTCGGCCTGCCGCAAGAAGTCGATGTCTTCCTCCGGAAAATCAAGCGTTGCTTCGACCAACATGCGCAAATGAATCAGCTTGGCCAGCAAGGCCGTCACTTCTTTGGAAAACTCACCGCTTAGTGAGCGCGCAGCAGAGCGCGCGGCGGTTTCGGTGCTGGCTTCGATCAGGTCGGCGATGGCTTCGGCCTGCGCGAGATCTATTTTATCGTTGAGGAAGGCCCGCTCGGTAAACTCGCCAGGCTGTGCCACGCGCAAGCCTGGTAGGCGCGGCTGTCCGGTGGCTGCATCGGTTTCAGTGGCTGCTTGCAGGCAACGCGCCAGCAGCAGTTGCAGCACGACAGGCCCGCCATGGGCTTGCAACTCAAGCACATCTTCACCGGTGTAAGAGTGTGGTGCCGGAAAAAAAAGCGCCAGGCCCTGGTCAATGGGCAGCCCTTGAGCATCACGAAACGGCAGGTAGCTGGCCTGCCGCGGCTCAAGGTGCTTGCCGCAAAGCGCTTCGATGATGGGTGCGATGGCCTTGCCCGAAATGCGCACAATGCCCACTGCGCCGCGACCCGGAGCGGTGGCAATGGCGGTGATCGGATCATGGTGGCGGGCAAGCATGATGTGTATTTTGGCTTATGCGTTTTGCGCTGTCTTCGCACGCACAAATGACAAGGGCCGCATAGCGGCCCTTGTTTATTTGAACGATGGCAAGTTGAACTGCGGCGGCACGCCCATGCGCGTGTTGATCATCCACTGCTGCGCAATGGACAGCACGTTGTTGGTGATCCAGTAAAGCACCAGGCCGGCCGGAAAGAAGAAGAACATCACACTGAAAATCAGTGGCATGAACCACATCAGCTTGGCCTGCAGCGGGTCCGGCGGCGCCGGATTCAGGGCGGTTTGCAGCATGGTGGTTAACGTCATGACCACCGGCAAAATAAAGTACGGGTCGGGTGCCGACAAGTCATGAATCCACATCACCCATGGGGCGTTGCGCATTTCAACGCTGGACAGCAGCACCCAGTACAGCGCAATGAACACCGGTATCTGAACCATGATCGGAAAGCAGCCGCCCATCGGGTTGACTTTTTCTTCTTTGTAAATCTTCATCATGGCGACCTGCATCTCTTGCGGCTTGTCTTTAAGCCGTTCGCGCATCTCCATGATCTTGGGGTTGATTGCCTTCATCTTGGCCATGCTGGCGTACGCTTTGGCATTGAGCCAGTAAAAAGCAATTTTCAGCAGCAGCACCAGCGCCATGATGGCCCAGCCCCAGTTCTGAATAAAGCTGTGCAGCTTGTCGAGCAGCCAGTACAAAGGCTTAGAGAGTATCGTCAGCCAGCCGTAGTCCTTGACCAGTTCCAGGCCAGGTGTTAAGGCTTCGAGAACCTTTTCTTCTTGTGGGCCGATAAAGATTTTGGCCTCAATGCTTTTGCTGGCACCAGGTGCAATGTTCTCTAGTGGCGTGATCATGCCGGCGGCATACAGGTTGTTGTCTACTTTGCGCAAGAAAATATCACGCGTCAGGCCGTCCGCCAATATCCAGGTTGAAACGAAATAATGTTGAACCATGGCTACATAGCCGTTGGTCGCTTTCTTTTCCGCTTCGACCTTGTTCTTTTCAATGTCGCTGAATTCCACCTTTTGGTATTTTTTGGCTTCTGTGTAAATGGCCGGTCCAGTGAAGGTAGAGTAAAAAGCTGACTCCCCTTCGGGTTTGTTGCCATCGCGCACAAGTTGCAAGTACAGCTGCGGTGCCACGGCCTCGCTACCGGTGTTGACGATGTCGTGGCGCACTTTCAGGTCATAGGCTCCTCGCTGGAGCGTGTAGGTCTTGACCAGCTTAACGCCGCCTACTGCAGGGGATTCAAATTTGATTTCGACTTGGTTCTGCCCCGCCTGTAGCTTTCGCTCGCCAGGAAGCGCCGTCATGAGTGTTTTGTGCGTTGGAAGGCTTGGCGCGCCGGTCGCGCCAATCAAGCCGGTCTGCGCCACATACACGCGGCTGTTGCTTTCGTCGAGCAGCACGAAGCCGCTGTTCATGTCGTTCATTTCTGCGTATTTTGTAAAGACCGAGCGCACCAATGCGCCGCCTTCGGTGTTAAAGCTCAGTGTCAGCACATCGTTGCTCATGACGATGCGTTCTTTCTTGATAGCGGCTGCGGGTGCGTCGGCGCTGCTGGGCACGGGTATTGCGCCCGGCATGGCGGCAGCGACTGGCACCGGGGTGCCAGGGACGGCAGCCACGCCCGCGGGTACGCTGCTTGCCGGCGTTGCTGTGACCGCCGGCGATTTGGCCGCGGTGGTTGCGGGCGGAAAGAATGTAGGCTTTTGCCCGTTGAAAATCTGCCACTGGTCCCATAACAGGACCATGGAAAAACCAAATATCACCCACAAAATGGTGCGCCGAATGTCGTTCATGACGGTTTCTTTTTAGTAGAGATTTGAGTCACAGGCGTGACCCATCGTGAAAAGAGAGGAAAAGTTGTCCGCTTGTGCTCTGTTGGCACCGGGTCGTGGCCACCATCACACCACGGGGTGCAACGAGCCAGTCGCCAAAGCGTTAAGCCCGTTCCTGCTATCGCGCCGTGTCTTTCCAAGGCTTCCAGACCATATGCTGAACAGCTCGGCTCAAAGCGGCAAGCGGAGCCCAAAGACGGGCTGAGCAACAAGCGATAGGCTTTGATGAGCAAGATCAAGCCTGCCTGCGGCAAGCTAAAAACTTGGCGAATCCGTTTGCGCGCTTGGTTCATGCCAATTGCTCGCCTTCTCGCATCAGCGCCAAAAGTTCAGACCTGATGGCCTGCTTTAGGAAGTCTGATGTGGCACTTGTGAAAGTTTTGCGCGAAAAATCACGCCGCAACCTGACCACAAATGCGGCCGGTTGTTTTGGCGGTGAAAATTCGGCACTCACGTTGTAAATTTGCCTTTTGATGGCGTTGCGAGTGACGGCACGTTTGGCCCAGCGTTTTGGCACCATGGCGCCGATCCAAAGATCGTCCATCGGGGAAAATAGGGGGCAGATTGCTTTTGGCTCCCCGCTCTTACTTTCGGGCCCGATCACTAACTGAATGGGCAGGGTGCTGTGATGAAGCGCAAAGTGCTCGCTTCTGGCCACGGTCGTTCCGGCCAGAACAGCCTGAAACTGGGCCCGCGTTTGAAGTCGCCTCAATTTCGGCGCCTTTAGGCCCGCGATCGACTTGTTAGACGGCCAGGCGCTTACGGCCTTTGGCGCGACGCGCAGAAATTACTGCGCGACCGCCACGGGTTTTCATTCGGGTGAGAAAGCCGTGAGTGCGTGCGCGCTTAACTTTAGAAGGCTGGTATGTGCGTTTCATGATCAATCCTGAATTCTAGAAAATCTTCCCTTGCACAGTCAGTGCACTGATTCTTATGAGCTTGGTGGCAACACAATGCTGCCAGCTATTCAAGGTCCGCAGGATGTAAGGCGCCAGGGCCCGAGCCCCGGTTTTCAGCTTTTCAGCGCACAAACAGCCCCCGTTAATCAGGGAAACCCTTGATTATGGCAAATTTAGTCTTGACTGGCAACCACTTAGCCTTTGTCCTTGGGGCGTCGCTTGAAGCATGGGCTTGGCGCCAAGCCGATGGCGCGCACCAAATCGGGGCGTCTGGCGGGCCGCCAGGGCCTGGATATATGCGCGGGTTTTCGCGGGGAAAATTTCTTTTTCCGCTTGTGGATAAGTGCCACGCCGGACTACAATAGCGCGTGCCTCACAACGACAATATCCACAAGCGCCAAAGCCGCCAAGCCGGTCTTTTTTCTCGCGTCAATCTACACCATGAGTGAGGTCTTCAGTCCTTCCCCCAGCCACGACCTATGGCAAAACTGCGTTGATCATCTTGCTCAGGAATTACCGGAGCAGCAGTTCAACACCTGGATTAAGCCGCTGGTGGCAGAGGTCGCCAAAGACTTTAGCAAAATCACCATTCAAGTGGGTAACCGCTTTAAACTGGACTGGGTGAGGGCCCAATACGCCAGCCGTATCGTGGCTCTGCTAGAAAAGGTTACGGGTCAAAATATCACGCTTGAGTTAGCGCTTGCTCCGCGTGAAGGCTTTGCTAAATCTACGCCTCTTCCTCAAAACTTTAAAATATTGGGTGCGCCTGAGCCGACGGGGCTGGTCTTTGGGGACGATCCGCTTAACGCACCCTTTAAAAACCGCCTCAACACGTCTCTAACTTTTGACACGCTCATTGAGGGAACTGCTAACCGCATGGGCCGTGCGGCGGCCCTGCACGTGGCCAGTAGCCTAGGCCAACTTTACAACCCCCTCTTTATATATGGCGGGGTCGGCTTGGGAAAGACGCACCTGGTGCACGCCATCGGCAATAAGTTGTTGGCCGACAACCCGGCGGCCAAAGTTCTCTACATCCACGCAGAGCAGTTTGTCTCGGATGTGGTTAAGGCCTACCAGCGTAAAACATTTGATGACTTCAAAGAGCGCTACCACTCGCTAGATTTGCTGCTGATAGACGACGTCCAGTTTTTCGCCAATAAAGACCGGACACAAGAAGAGTTTTTTAACGCTTTTGAAGCCTTGCTGACCAAAAAATCACACATCGTGATCACCAGCGACACTTATCCAAAGGGCCTGACCGACATCCATGAGCGCCTAGTTTCACGCTTTGATTCAGGGTTGACGGTTGCAATAGAACCGCCTGAGCTTGAAATGCGAGTTGCCATTTTGATACGCAAAGCAGAGGTTGAGGGTGCCGTGATGCCAGAAGAAGTGGCTTTCTTTGTCGCTAAAAACGTGCGTTCTAATGTTCGTGAGCTTGAAGGAGCCTTGCGTAAAATTTTGGCTTATTCGCGATTTAACCAAAAAGAAATCTCCATCCAGCTGGCGCGTGAGGCCCTGCGTGATCTTCTTTCCATCCAAAACCGGCAAATCTCGGTCGAAAATATCCAGAAAACTGTGGCCGACTACTACAAGATCAAAGTAGCGGACATGTATTCCAAAAAGCGACCCGCCAGCATTGCCAGGCCTAGGCAGATCGCCATGTACTTGGCCAAAGAATTGACACAAAAAAGCTTGCCCGAAATCGGCGAATTGTTCGGCGGCCGCGACCACACCACCGTACTTCATGCTGTGCGCAAGATGTCTGCAGAGCGGCAGCTAATGACTGAGCTTAACCAGCAATTGCACGTACTGGAGCAAACACTCAAAGGCTGATAATTGAAGTTAATTTTTGACATGAAAACCTGGGGAAAGGTTTTTAACAAGTCATGACTTATCCACAGAGCTGGTCATTTTTCAAAGCTTGTTCATTTTTTAACAGCAGCGGCTACAAGCACTCAACACACAGTTAAACAATCAGCAAGTCATTGATAAAAAAAGGGAAAATAGCGATATCCACAGAAAGTCGCCACGCTTACTACTACTACTAATTTGAATTAAAGAATTAAGAAGATAAGAAAGCAAAGACATGATCGTTCTCAAAGCCACCCAAGAAAAAGTTCTATCTGCATTGCAGTCCGTTGCCGGTATTGTGGAGCGCCGTCACACATTGCCCATCTTAGCCAATGTGATGATTCGCAAAACAGGTTCGCAGATTCAACTCACGACCAGCGATCTTGAAATCCAGATTCGTACCTCTGCAGTGCTCGATGGGGATGTCGGTAATTTCACAACCACGGTGGGTGCACGCAAGCTGATTGATATTTTGCGCACCATGCCATCGGACCAGACGGTTTCCTTGGAGTCGAGTCAAAACAAGTTGATCCTCAAGGGCGGCAAGAGTCGCTTCACGTTGCAAAGTTTGGTTGCCGAAGACTTTCCCTTGGTGCAAGAAGCAGCCAATTTTGGGCCCGTTTTTTCTGTTCCCCAAAAAACTTTGAAAGCGCTGCTCAGCCAAGTCTCGTTTGCCATGGCTGTTCATGATATTCGCTATTACCTCAACGGCATTTTGTTCGTTGCTGAAGGCAAGCAGCTTAGCTTGGTGGCAACAGATGGCCATCGACTGGCTTTTTCTTCAGCCACGCTGGATGTGGAAGTACCCCGTCAAGAAGTCATCTTGCCGCGCAAAACAGTGTTGGAGATGCAACGTCTTTTGAGCGATAAAGAGGGCGCCATTGAAATGCAGTTCGCGGGTAATCAAGCCAAATTCAGTTTTGAAGGCATGGAATTTGTCACAAAACTGGTTGAAGGTAAGTTTCCTGACTACAACCGGGTGATTCCTAAGAATCATAAAAACATCATTACGTTGGGTCGAACGACTCTGCTCGCAAGCTTGCAGCGCACTGCTATTTTGACCAGTGAAAAGTTCAAGGGTGTGCGCCTCAACATTGAGCCAGGTACCTTGCGTGTGGCCTCTAACAACGCAGAGCAAGAAGAGGCCGTGGACGAACTGGACATTGACTACGCTGGAGATGCCATTGAGATTGGTTTTAATGTGACTTACCTGATTGATGCATTGACCAACATGGAACAAGACATGGTCAAAATGGAACTGGCCGACTCCAATAGCTCTGCACTACTGACAATTCCCGATGACGCTGCATTCAAGTACGTTGTGATGCCGATGCGCATTTAAGCGCTACCAGGCCCTGCCAAGCCACCCGCGCCAGCTCTTAGGCGCGGGTTTGGTTTTTAAAGAGACCCGTGAAAGTGAGTTATGACAGAACAGACCCAGCCCAACGACAACCTTGACCAAGCTCCAGATAACTCAGCCGACGTGCATTCCGGTGCTGGTGAAGTCGGTAGTTCCAACTACCAACCTGTCATTGACACCAATCAGGCCGGCGCTTCAGAAGCCTACGGTGAGGGGGCAATTCAAATTCTCGAAGGTTTGGAAGCAGTTCGCAAACGTCCCGGCATGTACATTGGCGACACCTCTGACGGAACAGGTTTGCACCATTTGGTTTTCGAAGTAGTTGACAACTCGATTGATGAAGCTTTGGCTGGCCACTGTGATGACATCGTCGTCACAATCCACTCAGACAATTCAGTGAGTGTCACTGATAACGGCCGCGGCATTCCGACTGGCATCAAAATGGATGACAAGCACGAGCCCAAGCGCTCCGCTGCAGAAATAGCGCTGACCGAGTTGCACGCCGGTGGCAAGTTCAACCAGAACAGCTACAAGGTCTCTGGCGGTTTGCATGGTGTGGGCGTGAGTTGCGTCAATGCGCTGTCCAAAATGCTTAGACTCACGATTCGCCGAGATGGCAAGGTACACGCCATGGAGTTTTCCAGAGGCTTTGTGCAAAATCGCATCATTGAAAGCATCAATGGCGTAGAAGTTTCACCCATGAAAGTCATGGGCGACACCGATAAGCGCGGCACAGAAGTTCATTTTCTGCCGGATACAGAGATATTTAAAGAGAACAACGATTTCCATTACGAAATTCTAAGTAAGCGCTTGCGCGAACTGAGCTTTTTGAACAATGGCGTGAAGATCCGACTCAAAGATGAGCGCACGGGTAAAGAAGATGATTTTGCAGGCGCGGGCGGTGTCAAAGGCTTCGTCAACTTTGCCAACAAGGGCAAGACAGTCTTGCACCCCAACATTTTTCATGCGATGGGCGACCGTCAAAGCGACCAAGGTACCAACATTGGCGTAGAAGTGGCCATGCAGTGGAACAGCGGTTACAGCGAGCAGGTGCTTTGTTTTACCAACAATATTCCGCAGCGTGATGGCGGGACCCATCTGACGGGATTGCGCGCCGCCATGACGCGGGTTATCAATAAATACATTGATGACAGTGAGCTGGCCAAAAAAGCCAAAGTTGAAGTCACTGGTGACGACATGCGTGAAGGCTTGTGCTGTGTCCTCTCCGTCAAAGTGCCTGAACCTAAGTTCTCGAGCCAGACCAAAGACAAGCTGGTCTCCAGCGAAGTGCGTGGACCGGTTGAAGACATTGTCAGCAAACTTTTGCATGACTATTTGCAGGAGCGTCCAAACGACGCCAAGATTATTGTAGGCAAGATCATTGAAGCTGCACGTGCACGCGAAGCCGCGCGCAAAGCGCGTGACATGACGCGTCGCAAAGGCGTGCTCGACGGCATGGGCCTGCCCGGCAAATTGGCTGACTGCCAGGAAAAAGACCCGGCGCTCTGTGAAATTTACATCGTCGAGGGCGACTCGGCGGGCGGCTCTGCCAAGCAAGGCCGCGACCGTAAGTTCCAGGCCATTTTGCCTTTGCGTGGCAAGATTTTGAACGTGGAAAAAGCGCGCTATGAAAAGCTGCTCACTAGCAATGAAATTTTGACGCTAATTACTGCTTTGGGCACCGGCATTGGCAAGGCCGGTGGCACCACCGGGAACGACGACTTCAACGTCGCCAAGCTGCGCTACCACCGCATCATCATCATGACCGACGCCGACGTGGACGGCGCGCACATTCGCACTTTGCTGCTCACGTTCTTTTATCGTCAAATGCCTGAGCTGGTCGAGCGCGGCCATATCTACATTGCCCAGCCGCCCCTGTACAAGGTCAAGGCCGGCAAAGAAGAGCTGTACCTCAAAGACGCTGCAGCGTTGGACGGCTTCTTGCTGCGCATTGCACTCAAAGACGCCAGCATTTTTACCGGTGGCCCGAATGCAAGCACCCTTAGCGGAGACACCCTTGCTGAATTGGCACGCAAGCACCAGTTCGCTGAGGCCGTGATCGCCCGCCTGGGCGGTTTTATGGATGCGGAAGCCTTGCGCTCCCTGGCCGATGGCGTGGCTCTGGACCTGGACACATTGGACGCGGCCGTGGCATCGGCGGCTGCCTTGCAAACGCACTTGCCAGACGCTATCGTGGCCGGCGAATTTGACGTGCGTACCGACAAGCCGATTTTGCGCATCAGCCGGCGCCACCACGGCAACGTGAAAAGCAGCGTCATCACGCAAGACTTTGTACACGGTGCAGACTACGCGGCACTGGCCGAGGCGGCTCAAACATTCAAATCGCTGTTGACTGACGGTGCACGCGTCATGCGCGGAGACGGCGAGCGGGCCAAGGAAGAAAAAGTTTCTGATTTCCGCCAAGCCATGCGCTGGCTCATCGTGCAGGCCGAAAACGCCACGGCACGCCAGCGCTACAAAGGCTTGGGCGAGATGAACCCGGCGCAGCTGTGGGAGACCACCATGGATCCGACTGTGCGCCGTTTGTTGCGCGTGCAGATTGACGATGCCATCGAAGCAGATCACGTTTTCACCATGCTCATGGGCGACGACGTAGAGCCGCGCCGTGAGTTTATTGAGACCAATGCATTGCGTGCCGGCAATATAGACGTTTAAAGCCGCAATCCAGACGAGCAACAACTGAATCTTTCAAGGAGACTGTTGCCATGAGTGCTGTCATACCGCCCGGTGTTTCAGAAACAAACCCTCCATTGTTAGCAGCCAAGGAAGAGCGTGCGGCTTACCGTGACTACGAGCAAGACGGCATAGATCGCGTTCGAGCTTTTTATCGCAACAATCACACGCAACAGACATTTGACTTTGTTAAAGCCAAAAAAGCCAAGTGGTTGCAATTCAATCAGCGTGAGATGACGCCCTGGGAAGGCTTGGATTTTTTGAACACGCTGGTCGATGAGTCTGACCCGGACATCAACTTGCCGCAGATCGCGCACTTGCTGCAAACGGCCGAAGCCATAAAGGTTGACGGCCATCCGGACTGGTTTGTGCTGACGGGTTTTATTCACGACCTAGGCAAAGTACTTTGCCTCTTTGGCGAGCCGCAGTGGGCCGTGGTTGGCGACACATTTCCGGTGGGCTGCAAGTTCTCGGACAAGATTGTTTTCCCCGAGTTCTTCGCCTTGAACCAGGACAGCCAAGAACCGCGCTTTAACACCGTCAATGGCATCTATGAGCCCGGTTGCGGCCTGGACAAGGTGCACATGTCCTGGGGCCATGATGAGTACCTTTACCAGTTGGTTAAAGACCATTTGCCTGACCCGGCCCTGTACATGATTCGCTACCACTCGTTTTACAGCTGGCACCGCGAAGAACAGTACGGCCACCTGACCGACGCCAAGGACCGCGCTAACTTGGAGTGGGTGTCTAAGTTCAACCCCTACGATTTGTATTCCAAGAACCCGAATCCACCGGTGTTGTCCGAGCTCAAGCCTTATTACGAAGACTTGATGGCCAAATACCTGCCCTCCACACTCAAGTTCTGAGCCGCCAGCGCAAGGCTTAAGCCACAGCCAAGCGGAATGGCTGGAGCGTGCTGGTGTTGACCCGCTCTAATTTACTTGCTGTCCGGCAACTCAATCTTGACTTCGAGCACGTCCAGGTTGTCCTGTCGCTCGAGGTTGACTTTGATGTCGTCAGGATTGATGTTGATGTACTTGGAGATCACAGCGATCAAGTCGCGCTGCAGTGCCGGCAGGTAGTCGGGCTGGTGGCTGCCGCTTGAGCGCTCGTGCGCCAGGATGATCTGCAATCGCTCTTTGGCAACACTGGCGGTTTGTTTTTTTTCGCCGAGCAAAAAGGAAAGGAAAGACGCCATGCTTATTTACCCCCGAAGAGGCGTTTCAAAAAGCCGGGTTTTTCTGCGTCGATGAAACGCAGTGGTTTGTCTTCGCCCAAAAAGCGGTCAATCACGTCTTTGTAGGCCTCAGACACGTCAGTGCCGGCCATGTGTACGGCTGGCACGCCCTGGTTGGAGGCTTGCAGAACAGACTCCGACTCGGGAATCACGCCTATCAGTTTGATGCGCAAAATGTCAGTGATGTCCTCCAGCGAGAGCATCTGCCCTTGGTCTACGCGGTTCGGGTTGTAGCGAGTGATCAGCAGGTGCTCTTTAACAGGCTCGCTGCCTTCGATGCCGCGTTTGGTTTTACTCGACAGCATGCCCAGGATGCGATCGGAGTCACGCACAGAGGACACTTCCGGGTTCGTGACAATCAGCGCTTCATCGGCAAAATGCATGGCCATCAGAGCCCCTGTCTCAATGCCAGCCGGCGAGTCGCAGATGATGTATTCGAAGTCCATGGCGGACAGGTCGCGCAAAACTTTTTCTACGCCGTCTTTGGTCAGCGCCTCTTTGTCGCGGGTTTGCGATGCGGCCAGCACATACAGGTTGTCGCACTGCTTGTCCTTGATTAGCGCTTGGTTGAGGTTGGCCTCACCCTGAATGACGTTGATCAGGTCATACACCACGCGGCGCTCGCAGCCCATGATCAGGTCCAGATTACGCAGGCCCACATCAAAGTCGATAACCGCTGTTTTGTGCCCGCGCAAAGCCAGGCCGGTCGCAAAACTGGCGCTGGTGGTGGTTTTGCCCACGCCGCCTTTGCCGGAGGTGACCACAATGATTTTTGCCATGAAAGAGAGTCCTTTTTTTTCAGCCGAGTAATTAGGTAAGCGCAAGCATCACGAGTTTTTCGCCTTCGAGTCGCACCTGTGTCGGCTTGCCCTGTACTTGCTGGGGAAGCGGGTTTTCGCTGGTGCGGTGGATGCCGGCAATAGAGATCAGTTCGGCTTCCAGGCTGAGCGCGAAGATGCGTGCGTCGGTGTTTCCGCGGGCGCCTGCCATGGCTTTGCCGCGCAGCGGCGCATAGACATGAATGTGGCCGTCCGCAATGATTTCGGCGCCGGTGTTGACCATTGCCAACACCACCAGGTCGCGCCCGCGAGCGTAAATTTGCTGACCTGAGCGTACCGGCTTGAGAATCACCATGGCGCCCAAGGGGGGTGCCGCCGCGACCGGCGCCTGCACGGGAGCCGCAACCTTGCCGGGGCCGCTGATCGCGCTGGCGGGAGAAAGCGTGGGTGGGTTGTTACCGGCGACGCGGGCGTCGGGTGCGGGCAGCAGTCCCGCTGCAACGCCGGCGGCCGTTTGGCTGTCGCTGCCGCCCTTGACTGCGATGGGGGCCACGCGCATGGCTCTGAGCATGCTCAGTAGTGCCGGGAAATCGATCTCCGCTGGCGCAGTGCCGGCGGCATCGGCGGCCGCGTTCATGGGCGATAGATCGATCACCATCGGGTCATTTTCAAAAAAATCGGGAATGGCGCCAAAGCGCGCCTTGAGCTCTTTGGCCAGCAGGACCAGGTCGGCAGACTTGAGCAGCAACGCCACCAGGGGCAGGTTGGCACTTTTGATCTCGAAAGTGGCCGGAGAGATGGATGCGCTGGACGAGGATGCTGCTGTCATGGGTAGGGGCGCAGAGTGGCTGTGGGTGAGCAAAAACCGTCTTTTTTAGCTAAGCGCCAAGAATCTGCCTTGCCGGCAGGGCTTGAACCGCGAGTATTTTAACAGTGCGCCCAGAGCATGATTTCGGCGGCCAGCGGTGCGTGGTCTGAGAGCTTGGCCCAAGGCTGTCGGGGCAAGACCATGGGCGCATGACCTTCTGCGTTGCGCACATAAATCCGGTCCAGCCGTAAAACAGGTAGCCGTGCCGGAAAGGTTCGCGCTGACTGCCCGTGAGCTTGCATAAACACTTCATGCAAACCAGCCCCCCGTTCGAGCTGTGCGTGCGCCAGCCCGCGCCAGTCGTTGAAGTCGCCGGCGACGATCAGCGGTGCTTGGCGGGGAATATCCTGTCGAATCATCTCGCACATGAGTTTGATTTGTTGCCGGCGGTGCGACTCCAGCAGACCCAGATGCACGCTGACGGCGTGAACATGAGGCCGATGGTCGGGCATGTCCAGCACGCAATGCAGCAGCCCGCGGCGTTCAGGACCACCGGTTGAAATGTCCAGGTTCTCGTAGCGAAGGATTGGAAACTTCGACATCACGGCATTGCCATGGTGGCCTTTGGTGTAAATAGCGTTGCGTCCGTAAGCAAAATCCGGCCAGATGCTGTCAGCCAAAAACTCGTAATACGGCGGTTGCGGGTAATTTTTGAATTTATCCGCGTGCGATGTGTGCGTACCGCTGACCTCTTGTAAAAAGACCACGTCTGCGCCCACTTGCCGCACGGCGTCTCGAAGTTCGTGCAAGATGAATTTGCGGTTGAAAAAAGTAAAACCCTTGTGGATGTTCACCGTCATCACCTTGATGGACAAGGCGGGTGTTCCGGGTTCAAATGAAAGTTCGGTTTCAGGCGCCTGGGTGGCGGGTCGCGCAGCGAGCATGAGATTGCAGACGGTTTTTAAACAGCAGTCGGTAAGGCCTACACCATACGCCAATCCAGTGCTTCGCTCTTTCTTATACAGTTAGTACTTACCTGCGTTGCGAAATCTTGCGCGCGCCGGCCATAGTCTTGTACCGGGGAGTCTGGAAATGTTGATTTATTTACTGGCCGGATTGATTCTTTTTTTGGGCGTTCATTCCACGCGCATGTTGGCCGATGAGTGGCGCAGCCTAAGCATTGCGCGCATTGGTGCCAAACCCTGGAAGGGTTTGTACGCGCTGGCCTCTTTGGCCGGCTTTGTCTTGTTGGTGTGGGGCTTTGGTGTCGCCCGCCAAGAACCGGTGCAGTTGTGGAACCCGCCCGTTGGCATGCGGCATCTGGCCATCTCCTTGACTTGGGTGGCTTTTGTTTTGCTGGCTGCCGCCGAGGTGCCAGGCAACCATATCAAAGCGCGCCTGCACCATCCGATGCTGCTGGGCACCAAGGTTTGGGCGCTGGCCCATTTGCTGGCCAACGGCACTTTGGCCGGCGCCCTGTTGTTTGGTAGTTTCTTGATCTGGTCGGTGACCCTGTTTGCCAGCGCCCGCCGGCGTGACCGGCGCCTGGATGTGGTCTACGCAACGGGCACAGCCAGCCGCACAGCCATCGTGCTGGCCGCCGGATCGCTGGCCTGGGCGGTGTTTGCCTTTTGGCTGCACGGCCTGTTGATCGGCATCCGGCCGATCGGCTAGCCCACGCAGGCCGGCGAGTGTTTACTTGCCACCCATGTGAGCCATGGGGCAGGTGTGACCCCCGTGTCCCTTGTTGTGATCGCCGTGCCGCCCTGCCGTGCGACTCAACTGCTCGTCAAACACCTTCTGTTGTGCTGGGGTCAGCACTGCGTAAAACGTCTTGACGGCCGCTGCCCGCTGGCCCATATCGGCCATGCGCTGTGTGTGCAGCGAGCGCATGCGGTCGATGCGCTCAGGCGTTGGCAGCTTGTCTAGCTCAGCGTGCGCAGCGGCCATAGGTGCATGTGGCTTGGTCTGCACCGTGCGGGTGAAGCTTGTCCATGCGGCCTCTTGTGCGGGTGTCAGCTGCAGTTTGGTTTTGACTGCTGCCATCTGATCGGCCATGCGTGCTTGCATTTTTGCGGGCTCGTGTTGGCGCGCGCCCTCGGTGTGCATGCCGTGTCCACCACCAGCGGCCGCTGGCCCGCCTTGGGCCATGCTGAGACTGGCGCCGGTGCAAAGCAGGGCGGTTAGAAGAAAGCGTTGGAAGGTTTGTTTGTGGGATGTCATGAGTGTCTATCCTTGCGTTGGCTGAGTAAAAGAGCGTTCCATCTGTGCCCGTGGCTTGCAGACAGAAGTTCAGTGTCAGCCGAGGCCGTATCGCGCGGATGACGGCTTGATATACGTTTGTAAAGTTGATTAAAGTTAAACGCGCAAGCTTTCAGCCCCTGTTAAGCCCCAACTCAGTCGGGGCTTACCGCGTAACCTTCTTCGTTGATGGCTTGCGCCAGCACCTGTCTGTTGGCGGCGCTGTCAACGTCAACCCGGTTGGCGGCCCGGTCAATCGTGACCACGGCTTGCGGGTCAATTTGTTGCACGGCGGTTTTGACAGCGCGTTCGCAGTGGCCGCAGGTCATGCCCGTGACATGAAAGGTTTGGTGCATCAGAAATCTCCTTGGTTAGATGGTCTGAGCATAGTCCTGGCCCTGGTCTGCGGCAAGGTTTAAGCTCAGGCCATGAACACGCCCATCGCTTCATCATTTTCTGTTGGTTCAATGGCTGGCGTCACCACCGAAGCGGCGACGGACATCGGCATTGAGGGCATGACCTGCGCCTCTTGTGTGACGCGTGTGGAGCGGGCGCTGAAAAAGGTGCCCGGCGTGCTGGGGGCCACAGTCAACCTGGCAACCGAGTCGGCCCGTGTGCGGTACGCCTCCGACGGCGCCACGCCGGCCTTGTTGCGGCGCGCCGTGCGTGAGGCGGGTTACGGCGTTCGCGAAACAGACTTGATGGACGACGTCCGCGAGCCCTCTGCTTGGGCCGGTTTTGCGCCTGTTGCGCTGGCATTGGCCCTGGCTGCGCCGTTGGTGTTGCCTATGCTGGCTGACCTGGCCGGGCGGCACTGGATGTTGCGGGCCTGGCTGCAGTTTTGCCTGGCCACGCCGGTGCAGTTTGTGTTGGGTGCGCGCTTTTACCGGGCCGGCTGGCATGCGCTGAAAGCGCGCACGGGCAACATGGATTTGCTGGTGGCCATTGGCACGAGTGCGGGCTGGGGTTTGTCGGTGTGGTTGTGGTGGAGTGCTCAAGACGGCAGCATGCCGCACTTGTATTTTGAGGCCTCTGCGGTGGTGATCTCTTTGGTGATGTTGGGTAAATGGCAGGAGACACGCGCCAAGCGCCAGACCACCGCCGCAATTCGCGCCCTGCATGCGCTGCGGCCGGCGCTGGCGCACGTGATTTTGAAAAACGGCGAACAGGCCGACGTGCCGGTGGGTGAGCTACTTCTTGGTGACTGCGTGGTGGTGCTGCCGGGCGAACGCGTGCCGGTAGAAGGCGTGCTGCAACAAGGCCACTCCCAGCTCGATGAGTCGCCTTCATAAGCATGCGGCCATCCCCGTTGATACTGCCGCACGTGAGCGCAGCGCCCGGCGCTTTGGTCACCGGCAGCGGTTCGCCGGTTAGCATCGCATTGCGCGCGCGCGGTCTGCGCATCGTCATGATCTCAGGCGACAACCGCGGCGCCGCCCTGTCCATGGGCGAGCGCCTCGGCCTGCACGCCGACGAGGTGATGGCCGAGGTGCCCTGTTCTGGGCTTTTGCCTACAACGTGGCCGGCATCCCGCTGGCTGCCCTGGGCTACTTGAACCCGGTCTTGGCCGGGGCCGCCATGGCGCTGTCGAGCGTGAGCGTTTTGGCCAACGCGCTCTTGCTCAAACGCTGGCGGCTTAAGCGTTCTTGACCTGCATCAACTCCGGCGGCCGTGAAGCCGGCCATTCTGCCGATTTATCTTGCGCAAATGCAGACCGAAGAGCTCGAGCTGCTGCCGTTGGCTGAAAGCTTGCTTTGCAGCGCTCGGTTAAATCCCTCTTCACAGTTGATGCTTGTGGTTTGTACGATTGATATTTTGCTAAGAATCGTCTAATGTGCAGGCTTAACACACTGGAGGCACCGGTTTCATGAAACTCAAAGTCAACGGAAAAGCGCACGAACTCGACATCGAGCCCGACATGCCCTTGCTGTGGGCCTTACGTGATGAACTCGACATCAAAGGGCCGAAATTCGGCTGTGGCGTAGCCCAGTGCGGCGCCTGCACGGTGTTGCTCAACGGTGAGCCGGTGCGCTCTTGCTCTTACCCGGTGTCGGCCGCGGCCGGCCAGCAGGTCATCACCATCGAAGGTCTGGCAGCCAAGGGCAAGCTGCACCCGGTGCAACAGGCCTGGGTAGAACACCAGGTGCCGCAGTGCGGTTACTGCCAGGGCGGCCAGATGCTGGCGGCCGTGGCGCTGCTGAAGAAAAAACCCAAGCCCAGCGACCAGGACATTGACGCGGCCATGACCAACATCTGCCGCTGCGGCACGTACGCCCGTATTCGCAAGGCGATTCACGCAGTCGCTGCCAAGGGGGTTCGCGCATGAAAACACAGACATCCGCTTCAGGCCTGGACCGCCGCCAATTCCTGCAGGTCTCGGCCACGGCCGCTGCCGGCCTGAGCCTGGCCTTTTACCTTCCTGAAAAAGCCGAAGCCGCCGACGCGCCGCGCCTGAATGCGTGGATCGAGATCCAGTCCGACGAGACCATCGTCATCCGCTATGCCCGTGCCGAAATGGGTCAGGGTAGCCGCACCTCGGCGCCCATGCTGGTGGCCGAGGAGCTGGACGCTGACTGGAAAAAAGTTCGCGTCGAGTACGCCACGGCCCATGACAACCTGCGGCAAAAGCGTGTGTATGGCGATATGGCCTCGGTCGGCAGTCGCACCATTCGCAATTCGCAGGCGTACTTGCGCCAGGCCGGCGGCACCGCGCGCCACATGTTGGTGGCCGCAGCCGCGCAAAGTTGGGGCGTGCCGGCGGCTGAGTGCAGCACGGCGCTGGGCCGGGTGCAGCATCTGGCCAGCAAGCGTTCTATGACCTACGGCAAGTTGGCCGCGGCCGCAGCCAAGCTGGAGGCGCCCAAGGAGGTCAAGCTCAAAGACCCTAAGGACTGGAAGATCATCGGCAAGTCGATGCCCCGCGTTGACATTCCGGCCATCGTCACCGGGGAGATTCGTTACGGTATTGACGCCCAGCTGCCGGGCATGTTGCACGCCGCCGTGGCCGCTTGCCCGGTGTTTAACGGCCGCGTCAAAAGCATGGACGCCTCTAAGGTGCAAAACCGCCGCGGCATTGTGCAGGTGCTCAACCTGGGTGAGTTTGTGGCGGTGGTGGCCGACAACTGGTGGCGCGCCAAGGAGGCGCTGCGCGAGGTGGCCATTGACTGGGACACCGGCGAACACGGCACACTCAACAGTGCGGCCATCATGGCGAATTTCCAGGCCGGTATGACGCAGAGCGAGCTGGCGGTGGCCCGCAACGACGGCAACACAGTGCAAGCGCTGGCTGGCGCAAGCAAGGTTTACGAGGCCGAGTACTTCACCCCCTACCTGGCGCACGCCACCATGGAGCCCATGGTTTGCACGGCCTGGCTGCAAGGTGATTCGCTGGAAGTCTGGACCTCCACGCAAAACCCCGAGGCCACTTTGGCGGTCTCTGCGGCCACGGCCGGCGTAGCGCAAGACAAGGTCAAGGTTTACCCCATGCAGCTCGGCGGTGGTCTGGGCCGCAAGAGCCCGCAGGACTTCACGCGCCAGGGCGTGATGATCGCCAAGGCCATGGCCGGCAAGCCGGTCAAGATGATCTGGTCACGTGAAGAAGACATTCAGCATGACCTGTACCGCCCTGCCAGCTTGGTGCGCTTCAAGGCGGCCATGGACGCCAGCGGCAAGGTTGAGGCTTTGCACATCCGCGTTAGCGCGCCTTCGCTTTTGTCCACGCTGCTCAAGTTACCGCTGCCCAAGGGCGTGGATGGCCAGGCGGTGGCGGCTTTTAACGACCACCCTTACGACATTCCGAACAGCCTGGTGGACTACGCGCAGCGCAACACCAACGTGCCAGTGGGTTTCTGGCGCACCGTCGGGCACTCCCAAAACCCGTACATGCGCGAGTGTTTTGTCGACGAACTGGCGCATGCCGCCGGCAAAGACCCGCTGGCTTTTCGCCTGAACATGCTGGGCCCCAAGGCCGCGCGGGACCGCGGCATTCTGGAGGCCGTGGCCAAGGCCGCTAACTGGGGCGGCGCGCTGCCGCCGGGCGTGTTCCGAGGAATTGCCGAAACCGAAGGCTACGGCAGCTACACCGCTTGCGTTTGCGAGGTCGCTGTCAATGCCAAGGGTGAAGTGAAGATTCACCGCGTGGTCATGGGCATTGACCCGGGCTATGCCGTCAACCCCGACAACATCGAGGCGCAGATTCAGGGCAGCGTGGTGCACGGCTTGAGTGCGATTTTCTGGGGCGAGATGACGGTCAAGGACGGACGTATCGAGCAGTCCAACTTCCATGACTACCGCCTCATGCGCCTGAATGAAATGCCCAAGGTGGTGGCGGTGATTGCGCCCTCCGGCGGGTTCTGGGGCGGCGTTGGCGAGCCTGCGCAGGCGCCGCTGGCGCCGGCACTGGCGAATGCCATCTTTGCCGCTTCGGGCAAGCGCATCCGCTCTTTGCCTCTGAAGAACCACGGACTGAGCCTGGCGCGCGCATGAGCCTTGTGGTCGGTTGGCGCATGTTGAGCATGCTGTCGCTGGCCAGCGGCTGCGCGCTTCCTGCGCTGGCGCAAGAGCGCATGCCGGCAACCCACTGGGCGGCCACCGCCAGTGTCGAGCGCGGCCGCGTCTTGCTGGCCAACCGGCAGGACAGCGGCTGCATTTTGTGCCACACCGTGCCGGGCATAGCGGCGGGCGGCGACATCGGTCCGCCGCTGGCCGGGTTGGCCGCGCGAGCCGACGCGGCACAGATCCGTCAGCGCATCGCGGATGCGCGCAGCCTGAACCCGGAGACCATCATGCCGCCTTACTTCAGTACCCGAGGCGTTCAGCGCGTGGCCGGTGCTTATGCTGGGCAAACGGTGCTCAGCGGGCAGGGCCTGGAAGACGTTGTGGCTTACTTGCTGGCCAACACCCGCAGCCCCACAGGCGCAGCGCAGCAGCCATGACCCCTGCAGCATCTCTGACCCGCCTGCTCAAGCTGGTGCCTGCCCGTCGCCATTGGCTGCAATCGATGGCGCAAGGCGTGCTAGCCTTGGCCGTATTGCGCGCCTGGCCAGCCCGGGCGCAAGGCATGGTGTCTGGCCAGCTTCTCAGCCTGCCGCAGATGCTGGAGCCCTTGCTGCAAGGCCGCGTGGCGAAGCCGCAGGGTCTGCGGCTGGAACTGCCGGTGCTTGTTGATAACGGCTCGCTGGTGCCGGTCAGGGTGCAGGTAGACAGCCCCATGACCGAGCAGGACCATATCACGCACATTTATCTTTTGTCTCAGCGCAACCCGGTGACGCAGATGGCGGTGTTTCATCTGGGCCCCTGGTCGGGCCGGGCCGAAGTGAGTGCGCGCCTGCGGCTGGCGGGTTCGCAGCTGGTGGTGGCGCTGGCGCGGCGCTCTGACGGCAGCTTTTGCTACCAAAGCGCAGACGCTTTGGTGACCGAGTCGGCCTGTGTGGACGGGTCCTGAGATGGGCAACGCTCGCTTGTTGCTTCCTGAGAGCATGGCCCCCGGCGATGTAGTCAAAGCGCGGCTGTTGGTAGAGCACCCCATGCACACCGGCTACTTGCAGGATTTGCAGGGGCGGCTGGTTGCGCGAAATGTTATTTTGCTGCTGACCTGCGACTACGGCGGGCGCGAGGTGTTCCGGGTCGAACCTTCGTCGGGCATTGCCGGTAACCCGCTGTTTGAGTTTTTCTTTCGTGTTCAAAACCCGGGCGAGTTGCGGGTGCGCTGGGTCGACGACCGTGGCTTGGCCGGTGAGTTGCTTCACCCGGTGACGGTGCAGGTGCCTGCCGGCCCGTCTGCCGGCGCATGATGCACAAGTGGCTGCGCTGGTGTGGGGTGATGATGTGTTGGATGTGCTTTGCCGCGCCCGCCATCGCGCAGACGCGGCAACTGCCGCAGGCGCAGCTCAAGTCGGGCCTGGCCTTTGCTGGCGCTGACGTGCGCGCCTTGCAGGCCGACGAGTTTGGCAATCCTGCGCAGCTGTGGCTGGCACGCGGCGCGCAGCGCTGGCGAGAGCCGCAGGGCGCAGGTGGTCAGAGCTGCCAAAGCTGTCATGGTGACGCTCAGCAAAGTATGCGTGGTGCGGCCACACGCTATCCGTCGGTTGACGTCAAAACAGGCCAGCTCCTGAACCTTGAAGACCGTATCCTTCAGTGCCGCAGCCAACAGCAAAAGGGGCCGGAGCTGCTTAGAGAGTCCGACGACTTGCTGGCGCTTTCATTGCACGTGAGCCGGGCCTCGCATGGCATGCCTTTGCGCGTTGACATCTCAGGTCCGGCGCAGCCGCACTGGCAGCAAGGCCAGCGCCAGTTCTTTGAGCGCCAGGGCCAGCTTAATTTGTCGTGCGCCCAATGCCATGACCAGAACCATGGACGGCGCCTGTACACCGATGCGTTGAGTCAGGGCCAACCTAACGGCTACCCCGTGTACCGTCTGGAGTGGCAGGGTGTGGGTTCGCTAGAGCGGCGCTTGCGCAGCTGCTTTGTCGGCGTGCGTGCGGAGCCGCTGGCCTGGGGAGCGCTCGAGTCGCGCCAGCTTAGTCTTTACCTGATGTGGCGCGGCGAAGGTCTGCCGCTGGAGGTGCCGGCGGTGCGCAAGTAGCGCAGTGCCTGCACCAGTGGCCGCTTCAGATCACAGGCGCTCGAAAATCGCGGCAATACCCTGGCCGCCGCCAATGCACATGGTCACCAGTGCGTAGCGCCCTTGAATGCGCTCCAGCTCGTACAAGGCTTTGACGGTGATCAGCGCACCGGTCGCGCCTATCGGATGCCCCAGCGAAATGCCTGAGCCGTTGGGGTTGACCTTCGCCGGGTCCAGACCGAGGTCGCGCGTGACGGCGCAGGCCTGCGCGGCAAAGGCTTCGTTGGCTTCGATCACGTCCAGGTCTTTGACCGTGAGGCCGGCTTTTTTCAGCGCCAGTTGTGTTGCTGGCACCGGGCCGATGCCCATGTACTTGGGGTCCACGCCGGCGTGCGCGTAGGCCACCAAACGAGCCAGCGGCTTGATGCCGCGGGCTTTGGCGGCGCCGGCTTCCATCAGCACCACAGCTGCCGCCGCGTCATTGATGCCAGAGGCATTGCCGGCAGTCACTGTGCCGTTTTCTTTGATGAAGACGGCCTTGAGTTTGGCCATGTCTTCCAGTGTGCAGTTGGGGCGGTAGTGCTCGTCGGTGTCGTAGGCGACTTCGCCCTTGCGGCTTTTGAGCATGACCGGTACGATCTGCGATTTGAAGCGCCCGCCTTCGATGGCGCGTTGCGCGCGGTTGTGGCTTTCAACGGCCAACGCGTCCTGGTCGGCCCGCGTGATGCCCCACTTGGCGGCAATGTTCTCTGCTGTCACGCCCATGTGGATGGTGTGAAACGGGTCGTGCAGTGCGCCCACCATCATGTCGACCATTTTGCTGTCGCCCATGCGCGCGCCAAAGCGTGTGGCCAGGCTGGCATAGGGGGCGCGGCTCATGTTTTCAGCGCCGCCACCAATGGCCACGTCGGCATCGCCCAACAAGATGCTCTGGCTGGCTGAGATGATGGCCTGCAGGCCCGAGCCGCACAGGCGGTTGACGTTGAAGGCCGGCGTGCCTTCGGCGCAGCCGCCGTTGATGGCCGCAACGCGGGACAGGTACATGTCGCGTGCTTCGGTGTTGACCACGTGCCCAAAGACCACATGGCCGACGTCTTTGCCATCAACGCCGGCGCGCGCCAGCGACTCGCGCACGACCAGCGTGGCCAGCTCGATAGGCGGCATGTCTTTGAGGCTCGCGCCAAAGGTTCCGATGGCGGTGCGCACACCGCTGACAACAACAACTTCACGGCTCATAGCAAGGTCTCCTTAGAATTTGAAAATATACATGACCGACTATGCCGGCATTTGTCTACAGCCGGCTGACAGCCGCACGCAAAAGAGGCGTGGCCCGGCCCCCGGTTGGCCGCCCAGCTTGCAAAAGCCCGCGGATAGAGCCCGGGCGCTATTAAATAAGAAGCGCCAAGCCTATTGTTTTCAAGGAGTTTGGGGCTTTTGTCCTGGCTCGCACAGCCCGGAGCTCGCCTGTGCCGCCCAGGGGCGCCCCTGGTTTTGCGCTGCTCGGTAAAATGCAGCCATTACAGTGCCCAGCATCGTTTGCTCGAGGCCTGCCCTGTGCCAACCACGAGAAGTCTGCCCATGTTTTACCCTCAGGAATTTGACGTGATCGTCGTCGGCGGCGGCCATGCCGGCACCGAGGCCGCGCTGGCTGCGGCCCGCATGGGTTGCAAGACCCTGCTCCTGAGCCACAACATCGAGACGCTGGGTCAGATGAGTTGCAACCCGTCGATAGGCGGGATTGGCAAGGGCCACCTGGTCAAGGAGGTCGATGCCCTGGGCGGCGCCATGGCGCTGGCCACCGACGAGGGCGGTATCCAGTTCCGTATCCTCAACTCAAGCAAGGGCCCGGCCGTGCGTGCGACGAGGGCGCAGGCAGACCGCATTTTGTACAAGGCGGCTATTCGCCGCATGCTCGAAAACCAGCCCAATTTGTGGTTGTTCCAGCAAGCGGTTGATGACCTGATCGTCGAGGGCGACAGGGTGGTTGGCGCCGTCACGCAGGTCGGCATCAAGTTCAGAAGCCGAACCGTGGTGCTCACGGCCGGCACTTTTCTGGACGGCAAGATCCATGTGGGCCTGAACAACTACGCCGCCGGGCGCGCGGGCGACCCTCCGGCAGTGTCGCTGAGTGCGCGTTTGAAAGAACTCAAACTGCCCCAGGGCCGGCTGAAAACCGGCACGCCGCCGCGCCTGGACGGGCGCAGCATCGACTTTTCCAAGTGCACGGTGCAGCCGGGTGACGGCATGCCGGGCGGCGAGGGCGATAGCGTGCCTGTGTTCAGCTACATGGGCGCGGGCATTGCCCACCCGCAGCAAGTGCCTTGTTGGATCACCCACACCAATGAGCGCACGCACGACATCATCCGCTCAGGCTTTGACCGCAGCCCCATGTTCACCGGCAAGATCGATGGCGTCGGCCCGCGGTACTGCCCAAGCGTCGAAGACAAGATCAACCGCTTCGCCGACAAGACCAGCCACCAGATCTTTCTCGAGCCCGAAGGCTTGACCACCCACGAGATCTATCCCAACGGCATCTCGACCAGCCTGCCCTTTGACATCCAGCACGCCTTGGTACGCTCTATGGCCGGTATGGAAAACGCCCACATCCTGCGGTCCGGTTACGCCATTGAGTACGACTACTTTGACCCGCGATCGCTCAAAAGCAGCTTTGAAACCCGGGCTATTGGCGGCCTATTTTTTGCCGGGCAGATTAACGGCACCACCGGCTATGAAGAGGCGGCGGCGCAAGGCCTGTTTGCCGGCATCAACGCGGCGCTTCAATGCCGCGGACAGGAGTCCTGGCTACCGCGCCGCGACCAGGCCTATTTGGGCGTGCTGGTTGACGACCTGATCACCAAGGGCGTGACCGAGCCCTACCGTATGTTCACCAGCCGTGCTGAGTACCGGCTGATGCTGCGCGAAGATAACGCCGACGCCCGCCTGACCGAAAAAGGCCGCGAACTCGGGCTGGTAGACGACGCCCGCTGGGACGATTTCAACCGCAAACGAGACGCTGTTTCACGTGAAACCGAGCGCCTGCGCTCGCTCTGGGTCAACCCGAACAACCTGCCCGTGGCCGAGGCTGAGCGGGTGTTGGGCAAGGCGATCGAGCGCGAATACAACCTGCTGGACCTGCTCAAGCGTCCTGACGTGAACTACGCTGGCCTCATGTCTCTGGATGGCGGACGTTTTGCCAGCGCCGAGTTGGCGGCTCTTGGCGCCAGTGCCGCGGGCGCCAACCCGGCCGTTTCACGTGAAACCAATATGCCCGCCGACATGCTGGCCGCTGTGATCGAGCAGATCGAGATCGTCGCCAAGTACGCCGGCTACATCGACCTGCAAAAGACCGAGGTCGAGCGCGCCGCCCACTATGAAAACCTCAAGTTGCCGGCTGAGCTGGATTATTTGCAGGTTTCGGCGCTGAGCATCGAGGCGCGCCAAAAGCTGGCCAAGCACCGCCCCGAAACCCTGGGCCTGGCCTCGCGCATCTCGGGCATCACGCCGGCCACCATTTCTTTGTTGCTGGTTCACCTAAAAAAGAACCTCTGGAAGGCTGCCGTGGCCCAGCCCATCGCGGCCCAACCGGCCAAGGCTGATGCGTGAGTAAGGATGCCGAAGTGGTGCTGCGCGCCGGGCTGGCCGAGCTCCATTTGAGCCTGTCAGACGACCAGGTTCGGGACTTGCTCTACTTTCAAAACCTGATCGGCAAGTGGAACAAGGTCTACAACCTGACGGCCGTGCGCGAGCAGGCCGAGATGCTGACGCACCATTTGCTAGACAGCCTTGCGGCAGTTGAGCCGCTCCAAAAATATTTGCAGGGCCGGAGCCTGAGCGCCGCCAACCTGCTCGATGTCGGCTCCGGTGCTGGCCTGCCGGGCGTGGTGCTGGCCATTTGCTTCCCGACGCTGGCCGTGACTTGTGTGGACACGGTGGGCAAAAAAGCGGCGTTTATCAAGCATGTGGCGCTGGCGCTGGGGCTGCCGAACCTGACCGGCTTGCACGCCCGGGTGGAAACCATCACCCAGCCCTTCGACGTGATTTGCGCGCGCGCCTTTGCCTCGCTGTCCGACTTCACCGTCTGGTCGCAGGCGGCGCTGGCCCCTGGTGGCGCGTGGATGGCGCTCAAGGGCAAGCACCCGGCCGAAGAGCTTTCCATCCTGCCACCCGATGTCGCGGTGTTTCACGTGGAACCGCTGGCCGTGCCCGGGCTGGCGGCAGAGCGCTGCATCATCTGGCTTCAAAAGGTCGGTTGACCGGGCGAGGCCGGAGCCTGTCGTAAACTCGAAGGCTTCAAAGAAGGATTTTAATGCTCGGCTCATTCGCCGGCGTCGCTGACTACGGCGCTTTTGTTATTGCCATCGTCGTTTTTCTGGCCATTCCCGGGCCCGGCAACCTGGCGCTGATCACCTCGACGGGCAAGGGCGGAATAGCCGGCGGCATGGGCGCGACCTTTGGCGTGATCGCCGGCGACCAGGTGCTGCTGTGGGCGGCGGTGGCCGGCGTGTCGGCCTTGATGGCCGCGTACCCCACGGCTTTTCACTTGGTGCAGTGGCTGGGAGCGGCCTATCTGGCCTGGCTGGGCGTCAAAATGCTGATGGCCAAACCGGGTGACGCACCCGTGCTGGCAATGAAAACCGGCCACTATTTCCGTCAGACCTTACTGATCACTTTGCTCAACCCCAAGGCCATTGTGTTTTACCTGGCGTTTTTCCCGCTTTTCATTGACCCGGTCCAGCACCAGGGCCTGCTCACTTTTGGGGTGATGGCCTTGACCATCGCTGCCCTGACTTTTTTGTACGGCTTGGGCGCGGTGTTGCTGACGCACTTTCTGGCTGAGCGCGTACGTGCCAGCCCCCGGATTTCGGCGCTGCTTGAAAAAGGCGCCGGCATTTTCCTCATCGGCTTTGGCGTCAAGCTGGCCTTGTCGCGTTAAGCCCTCAAGTCGGCGCATTCCCCCTAATCCAAAGAGCAAGCACCCATGGCCAAAATATTTTGTGTCGCCAACCAAAAGGGCGGGGTGGGCAAGACCACCACCACGGTCAATCTTGCGGCCGGTCTGGCGCAGCTCGGCCAGCGCGTGCTGATGATCGACCTGGATCCGCAGGGCAACGCCACCATGGGCTCCGGCGTGGACAAGCGCCAGCTTGAACTCACCGTTTATGACGTGCTGCTCGAGTCCGCCTCCATCACCGAAGCGCGCGTCACCAGCCAGAAGCTGGTGGACGCCGGTTGCGGCTACGACGTGCTGGGCGCCAACCGTGAACTGGCCGGCGCCGAGGTGGAGCTGGTCGAGGTCGAGCGCCGCGAAAAACGCCTGCGTCTGGCCATCGAGGCGGTGGCCGACCAATACGACTTCGTGCTCATCGATTGCCCGCCGTCCTTGTCCATGCTCACGCTCAATGGCCTGTGCTGCGCGCACGGCGTTATCGTGCCCATGCAGTGCGAATACTTTGCGCTCGAAGGCCTGACAGACCTGGTCAACACCATCAAGCAGGTTCACGCCAACCTGAACAAAGAGCTGGCCATCATCGGGCTCTTGCGCGTCATGTTTGACCCGCGCATCACTTTGCAGCTGCAGGTCAGCGAGCAGCTTAAGCAACACTTTGGCGACAAGGTGTTTAACACCGTTATTCCGCGCAATGTGCGGCTGGCTGAAGCGCCCAGTTACGGCGTACCAGGGGTGGTGTTTGACCCGCCCTCCAAGGGCGCGCAGGCCTTTGTGACCTTTGCCGGTGAGATGATTGAGCGCATACGTGTCATGTGAGGCAAAGCCGCTTAAACCCATTACCTTCAATGCTTCGTTGCTACTCAATTAATAGCTTATTGTTTTTTCATGAACCCTTGTGCCGTATTGATTCTTCCGGGCTGGCAAAACAGCGGCCCCTTGCATTGGCAAAGCCGGTGGGAGGCGGCGCACGGTTTTCAGCGCATTGAGCAGCATGACTGGCTGCGCCCTTTGCGCGGCGACTGGACTGCGCGACTCGAAGAGGTGTTGCTGGGTTTGGACGAGCCCGCCGTGCTGGTGGCGCACAGCCTGGGTTGCCTGTTGGTGGCCGCTTGGGCCGCGCATTCCCGCAACACGCATCTTGTGAAGGGGGCTTTGCTGGTGGCACCCGGTGATGTTGAACGCGAGGCCTTGCGCCCCGTTTTACCGAGCTGGTCGCCGGTGGCTTTGCAGCGCTTGCCCTTTGCCAGCGTGCTGGTCGGCAGCCGCAATGACCCGTATTGCAGCGCTGCGCGGGCGCGCCAGTTCGCCGACGCCTGGGGCTCGCGCTGGGTGGACGCCGGCGAGCGCGGCCACCTCAACGCCGACAGCGCTTTGGGCGACTGGCCTGAGGGTCTGGCCCTGCTGCAAACACTGCGCGCCCACAATTCGATAGCAGCGCCGGCAAACATTTTTTAGCAAAGAAAGAAAAACAAGATGGTCACCAAAAAACCTAAAGGCCTGGGCCGCGGTTTGCAAGCCCTGTTGGGCCCCACTGTGGGCGAAACCAGCCAGGCCATAGAAAACAGCAACGCCGCCAGCCCGGGCCTGCCGGCCTCGCTGCGCTTGCTCGACATGGTGGCAGGCAAGTACCAGCCGCGCACGCGCATGGACGAGGGCGCGCTTTACGAGCTGGCCGAGTCGATCAAGGTGCAGGGCATCATGCAGCCGATTCTGGTGCGACGCCTGAACAGTGGCGCCAACGACGGCAAGTACGAGATCATTGCCGGTGAGCGGCGTTTCCGTGCCGCCAAGCTGGCCGGTCTGGACAGCGTGCCGGTGCTGGTGCGCGATGTGCCCGACGAGGCCGCTGCGGCCATGGCCTTGATAGAAAATATTCAACGCGAAGACCTCAACCCGCTCGAAGAAGCCCAGGGCTTGCAGCGTCTTGTCAAAGAATTCGGACTCACGCACGAGCTGGCGGCGCAAGCCGTGGGCCGGTCGCGCAGCGCGGCCAGCAACTTGCTGCGCCTATTGAACCTGGCCGACCCGGTGCAGACCATGCTGATGGCCGGCGACCTGGACATGGGCCATGCGCGCGCCTTGCTGTCCTTGGACCGCGCCACCCAGATTACCGCGGCCAACCAGATTGCTGCCAAAAAAATGTCGGTGCGTGAGGCCGAAAGCCTGGTCAAAAAACTCGGTGCCGAGTTTTCACTCAAGCCGCAAAAAGCATCCAAAGAAAAGTCACGCGACACGCGCCGGGTCGAAGAAGAGCTGGCCGATTTGCTGATGGCCGAGGTCGAGGTGCGTGTGAAAAAACAAGTCAAACGTAACGGCCGGCGCGAAGACGTGGGCGAGCTGGCAATTCAGTTCGCTTCTATGGACGAACTCAACGGCTTGATTGAGCGCCTGCGCGGCGGCAAGTAAGCGCCAGGCTGCGCCGGCGTTCGAAAGATCGCCGTGCGCCTGGCTTAGATCGTGAAGATCTTGCCCGGGTTCATGATGTTCTTCGGGTCCAGCGCGCGCTTGATGGTGCGCATCATCTCGACCGCGCCATCGCCGGTTTCGGTCACCAGAAAATCCATCTTGTGCAGGCCCACGCCGTGCTCGCCGGTGCAAGTACCTTCCAGGCGCAGCGCGCGCGCCACCAATTTGTTGTTCAGCTCCTCGGCCACTTCACGCTCTTTGGGCTGCGTCGGGTCAATCAGGTAACCGAAGTGAAAGTTGCCGTCGCCCACGTGGCCGACTAAAAAGTAAGGAATGCCGCTGGCGTCAGCCTCGGCCACCGAGTCGAGCAGGCAGTCGGCCAGGCGCGAGATCGGCACGCAGGTGTCGGTTGAAATGACGCGGCAGCCGGCGCGCGACTGCAGCGCTGCAAAGTAAGCGTTGTGCCGCGCCGTCCACAGACGTGTGCGCTCTTCGGGTGTGCTGGCCCATTCAAAAGCATTGCCGCCGTGGCCGCTGGCCAGCTCCTGCACTAGCTCGGCCTGCTCCTTGACGCTGGAGGGGGAGCCGTGAAACTCCATCAGCAGCAGTGGCTCTTCGCGCAGGCTGAGTTTGGAATGGGTGTTGACCATGCGCACGCTGTTGGCGTCAATCAACTCAACGCGCGCAATCGGCACGCCCAGCTGAATGATTTCGATGGTGGTGCGCACCGCCGCCTCGATGCTCGGGAAAGAGCAGATGGCGGCTGAGATCGCTTCGGGCAGCGGGTAGAGCTTGACGGTCACTTCCGTGATCACGCCCAGCGTGCCTTCGCTGCCCACCATCAGGCGTGTCAGGTCGTAGCCGGCCGAAGATTTTTTAGCGCGTGTGCCGGTGCGAATCACTTCGCCGCTGGCCGTCACCACTTTGAGTGCCAGCACGTTCTCGCGCATGGTGCCGTAGCGCACGGCATTGGTGCCGCTGGCGCGCGTGGCGCACATGCCGCCCAGGGTGGCGTCGGCGCCCGGGTCAATCGGGAAAAACAGGCCTGTGCTTTTGACTTCTTCGTTGAGCTGCTTGCGCGTGACGCCGGGCTGTACCGTCACTGTCAGGTCTTCAGCGTTGATGCTTAGCACGCGGTTCATGCGGCCCATGTCGATGCTGATGCCGCCTTGCACCGCCAGCAAATGCCCCTCCAGCGAGGTGCCCACGCCAAACGGAATCACAGGCACGCTGTACTGGCTGGCCAGCTTGACGACCTCGGCTACTTCAGCGGTGTTTTCAGCAAACACCACGGCGGCCGGCGGCGGCAGGGCAAAAGACGATTCATCCCGGCCATGCTGCTCGCGCACCGCCAGTGCGGTCGAGCAGCGCGCGGCAAAACGGGCCTTGAGCGCGTCAATCAGCGCGGCAGGAGTTTCGCGTTGTTGAATCTCAGGCAGCAAATGGGCGGGCAGGGGTGCATTCATAGTGGTTCTCCAGCGAGGGCTTTGAGTTTAAACCT
>Ga0214921_10001805_pt1 | contig 35785 bp, 35 predicted proteins | sample LL1505_MetaG_FD_177992 | JGI IMG/M metagenome (GOLD analysis project Ga0214921, IMG submission 177992) | Freshwater microbial communities from Lake Lanier, Atlanta, Georgia, United States - LL-1505 | ecosystem: Environmental > Aquatic > Freshwater > Lake | place: USA: Georgia | collected... | reverse complement strand
ACTCGGCAGCGTCTGGCGGCGGCTGGGCTCACGGGTCACGGTGCTCGAGTATGCCGACCGGATCCTGCTGGGCATCGACGGCGACATCGCCACCGAGGCGCTCACGCTGTTCCGCAAGCAGGGGCTCGATATCCGGCTGGGCGTCAAGGTGACCGGTGCGCGGGCCGAGCGGGCCGGCTGCGTCGTCGAGGTGGACGGATCCGAGCCGATCCGGTGCGACCGGGTGCTCGCCGCCACCGGCCGCCGCCCGGCCACCGACGACCTGGGCCTCGAGACCGTCGGGATCGAGCCCGACCGGCGGGGCTTCATTCCGGTGGACGGCCAGTTTCGCACCACGTCCGCTGGCGTGTGGGCGATCGGCGACTGCATTCCCGGGCCGATGCTCGCCCACAAGGCCGAGGAGGACGGCGTGGCCTGTGCCGACGGCATGACCGGCGGCTGGGTCCACGTCGACTACGACCTGGTGCCCGCCGTGGTATTCACGCATCCGGAGATCGCCGCCGTCGGCAAGACGGAGGAGCAGCTCGCGGCCGAGGGGGTGGCCTTCAAGAAGGGGATCTTTCCGTTTCGGGCCAACGGCCGGGCCCGCACCCTCGGCGACACGACCGGCAAGGTCAAGATCCTGGCCGACGCGGCCACCGACCGGGTGCTGGGCGTGCACATCATCGGCCCGGAGGCGGGCAACCTGGTGGCCGAGGCCGCCACGGCGATGACGTTCGGGGCCACGGCCGAGGACATCGCCCGCGTCTGCCACGCCCACCCGACCCTACCCGAGGCCTTGAAGGAGGCGGCGCTGGCCGTGGCCGGCAAGGCGATCCACGGCTAGGAGTCGGCGAAACCAGGCCTCCTGTCCCGGCACGGGCCGATGCAGTCGAGAACGAGTGAGGAATCTTTGGAGGATCGACCCATGAGGGCGATGACCACGTTCATGTCCGGTGTGTCGTTGCTCGGCGCTCTGGTGGCGTCCGGCACTGATGCCCGGGCGGCGGATCCCGGGGCGTGGCAGGCGAGCTTCGCCCGCGACGAGCTGCAGTCGGGCGGGGCGACGCTCCGCTATCGGCTGTTCACGCCCGAGGCCGCTCCCAGCGGCGGCAAGCTGCCCTTGGTGCTGTTTCTCCATGGCGCCGGCGAGCGGGGCGACGACAATGCCGCCCTGCTCAAGCACGGGGCGGCCGAGTTTCACCGGCGTCAGGCGACGCACCCGTGCCTGGTGCTCGTGCCCCAGTGTCCGACGGGCCGGAAGTGGGTCGAGGTCGACTGGGGCGGCGGGGGTGGGGCGGGCACGTTTCCGGCCACGCCCTCGGAGCCGCTGCGACTCGCGCTCGAGGTCGTGGACGGTCTGATCGCCGCCGGCAAGGTTGACTCTGACCGCGTCTATGTCACCGGCCTGTCGATGGGTGGCTACGGCACCTGGTACGCCGCGGGCATGCCGGGCTCGCGGTTCGCGGCGGCCGCGCCGATCTGCGGCGGAGGCGACCCGGCCTGGGCCAAGCGGTACGTCGGCCTGCCGCTCTGGGCCTTCCACGGCGACGACGACCGGGCGGTGCCGGTCGGGCGGTCGCGGGAGATGATCGAGGCGATCCGGGCGGCGGGGGGCGAGCCGAAATACACGGAGTATCCCGCCGTCGGCCACGACTCCTGGACGCGGACCTACGCCGACGACGCGTTCCACGACTGGCTGTTCGCCCAACGCCGCACCGGCGACTGAGCCGGGCCGCCACAGGCCCGACGCACGGCTTCAGTCGGTCTCCGGAACACCGACGAATCTTCGCCCGACGACGCCCTCGGGAAGTGTCCAGATCGGGTTCACGCCGGCCGGCAGCGGCTCGGCCCGGACGAAGATCTCCCGGGGCGGCGTCGGGAAATAGAGCAGCAACGCCGGGCAGAGCCAGCACTCCATCGGCCTCCCGGCCACGTCCCCGGCGTACCAGTTTCCGCTGCCGCTCGGGTCGCGACGCTGCCAGACGAGCCGCACGTCGTGCCCCTCGAAGGGCCTGCCCGAGAAGGTCAGGGCGAAGCCCCGCTCGGCGTCCGGAAGTCCCTTGGCCGCCACGATCGCCGTGATCATCTCGGTCGCCCCGAGCACGAAGGCCTCTTCCTTGAGGCCGGTCCGTTCGTCGTCGAAGACCCAGGTGCCGGATTCGAGATACGGGTAGAGCGTGAGCGTGCCGCCGATCATGGAGTCCTCCCGGAGCTTGGTGATGCCCGCCTGATGCCTCGCCTGGGCATCCTAGCGCCCCGGCAAGGGGGCTATGACACGCTCGGCTCGAACCACGGCTTGCCGAGCGGCGTAGACTGTCGGTGCATCCGTCTCGAAGGGCTTCCCCGTCAGGGGCGGCCTGCCAACCTGCCCGCAAGGTGGTGACGGGAACCGGAAACGGAACCCGAGGATGTGCGTCGGAGCGATCCGGCGAAACGGTTCGATGCCTCGGGTTGAAGGTGCAAGCATGCCGCGTGGTTTTCTGTCGGTCCGTATCGACGCCGCCAACGAGCGGCACCATCTCTGGCTCAACAACGGCACCTGGTGGGTGCATTACACGCTGAACTTCGACTTCCGCACCCGCCGCGTCCGGCGGTCCCTTGGAACGGCCGTGCTCGCCGAGGCGATCCGCAGGCGCGACACGCTGTTCGACCGGCTCACGACGGAAGGGGAGTGGGTGCCGGAGCGGGGCGAGGAGGGCGACATGCCGACGCTGCTCCGTCTCTGCGCTGCAGCCGGATAGGAAGCGATCGCAGGAACATCGATCTCGGGAAGCAGGTCACCGCGAGCATGCCGATCGCATGATGTCGACGGAGCAAGAGACCGGCCGGTGGAAGACAGTTTTCGGGGAGGACGGCAAAGATGCTGCTGAAACGTGAAGGCCACCGGGATCTCCCGAACGCCACGATCGAGGACGTCGTCAGGGCCATCGACGAGATGGCCCGGCCGGACGGCCCGACCTACCTCGTCGTCGAGCATGGTGAGGATTCCTACGCCCAGGCGGCCGGCACCGAGGGCCGCTATGTGATCGAGAGCCGGACGATCTTCGGCGAAGGCTTTCAGCACTTCAGGGTCTGCCGCGACCTGGTCGGGGCGGACGCAGCGGCGGTCGTTCACTACCGGCGAAAGTGTTCCAAGCACCCGCCCCGACGCTGCCCGATCCGAGTCCTCGAGTCAGAGGTAGGCTGCCTGGTGGACGTCGAGCGGGCGTTGCTGACCTATGCCGCCACCGGCGAGCGTGACGAGGGGCTGCGGTGGCGGGACGTGACGCCGGAGCTGGTGAAGGACTTCAAGCGGCGAGACGACGATGGCGAGATTGGGCAGATTACCCCACGATAGGAGAGCCGACGATGGCAGATGAGAGCGACAAGAAGCGGTGGGTGCGGTTCGACTTCCCACGAGGTGCAAGCGCCGCAGCGATTGCACAGGGCATCAACGATTTGCGCCGCAGGGTCCTTGACGAAACGGCCGCTGCGCCGGAATCGGCGGCCGAGCGGGCCGCCGGTGAGGCCCGGCCGAAGACTCCGGCCAAGGACGACGCCGAGCCTCCGGAGGGGGCGGCTTTCGAGCGACCGGGGGACGAAACCTAACAGATATCCTAACAAGGTCCCCACAGGCCGACCCCAAATCGTCAAAAACAGCAGTACGCCCGGGTGGACTCGAACCACCGACCTTGGGATTAGAAATTTGAGGCGGGACAATTTCGCATGTCCCGAAGAAACCACGAAATGTGACGTTAGCCGTTGCCGGTCAACGACTTCCGAGAGCATGTCCGGTTTCGCCAGCACCGCCAGTTTCACCGCCCAGAGGGCGGAAAAAGCTGCCGATTTGAGGATTCCTCAAATTGAAATCGGCCTCAGAAAATCCATCCGACCCGATTTGATCCGAGGCCGTGGAAGTCCACCAGATGGCGTGCCTCTTCCCGAGCGGGAAAGTCCCCAAGAGCGAAGCCTTATGACTCCAACCCCAAGGCGATTTTCAGAGCCCGATCGAGCTCATCGATTTTTGCTGAGGAGAACTGCCCCATCAGCCGGGCAAGTCGCTGTCGTGGCACCGTCAAAATGTTGTCTGTGTTGACCACTGACGGGCGGGGCAGTCCCTCCGCTCTGCCGATCGAAACCTCGGTAGGCAGGCCGCGGGAAGTGCGGGTAACAAGGGCCACCACAACCGCTCCGATCGTGTCGCAGACGGCATCCCTCGTGAGCACGACGACCGGTCGCGGCCCGACCGGTGGCGGCAGTTCCGCCCACCAGACTTCAGCCCTGCGCATCGGCCCCGGGCGTCTGGCAGCCCCCCTCAGCGCCCTCGATCTCGGGCAACTCGGACAACATGGCCAGCTGGGTGGCGGCGATGTCCGTGGCCTCGATGTCCGTGATCGCTTCCGCCTCGATGTAGCTTCGCAGGGCTGCTTCGACGACGTCAGCCAAGGCTCGCCCCTGGTGACCGGCGAGCCGCCGCAGTTCCTGCTCAATCTGATCGCCCACCTGAATGACCATTCAATCATCATACGCTGCCGGACAAACCTCGGGAACCGGGGGAACGCGATGGTGGGAATCAGCGAGATACTGATCGTGGGGGCAATCCACTGGTCCTCGTGGCGCTCGACGCCGCGGGAACCGAGATGTCGCGCGGGTTGAGGCCGCAGGGGAGAAGGCGGCTCTGGTGAGAGTCGCTCGCATCGGCCTCGTTGCCACACTAGTGTACGGGCGAACACTTTTCCCGTCCATGCCCCGGTGCGCCCATGGTGGCCGTCCTTACTGCGTCACCGACGCGGCCCAAAGTCCGCCCGCACGTCGGCACTGCGAGTTCCCGCCGCTACGAGCGACGCCGGCCGGAGAAGACTCCGCTCTACAAGATCGTCTCAGAGCACCTCGAAGGCTGGCTCGAGAATCGGGCGATCGCTGAGCATCCCGTTTCGGCGCACGTCGAACGGGAGCTGCGGTCATACCTCACCTGTGGCATCCTCTGCTTCGGATTCGGCAGGGCACGCTGTGCGTCGTGCGGGCAGGGTTTTGTCGTGGCCTTCTCGTGCAAGGGCCGGGGTGTCTGTCCGTCTTGCAATGGCCGCCGGATGGCACAGACAGCTGCGCATCTCGTCGACCGCGTCATTCCCCCGGTGCCTGTGCGGCAGTGGGTGATCTCCGTGCCGAAGCGGTTGCGCTGCTTCCTCGCTGATCGGCCCAACGCAGTCGCGGCCCTCACGAGGATCTTCATCGAAGAGTTCGAGCGGCTGCTCCGTACTGCGGCGGGCTTGCCCCGTGACGGTCACAGGCCGAGCGCGGCTCGCCCGCGACTCGGTGCCGTGTCGTTTCTGCACCGCTTCGGATCGGCGGTCAATCACCACGTGCACCTGCATGTGTGCGCGACCGACGGCGTCTTCGTGCCAACCGGTGACGGGCGGCCAGCGTTCCTGCCGGCTCGACCGATCACCCAGGCGGATCTGGCCACGCTCACCGAGAAGGTGCGCCGTCGTGTCGTGCGTTGTTTCCGCATGCAGCGGCTCCTCGACGCTGATGCGGCCGTCGACATGCTTGCCTGGGAGAACAGTGGGTTTTCGATCGACGCGAGCGTCCGGATCACGCTCCTGGACCGCGACGTGCCGAGCTATTTTCAGAGTCTCGAGCACCTGCTGCGATACTGTGCCCGGCCGCCCTTCGCGCTGGAGCGGCTCTCCGTGATCCGCGGCGAAGACGGCCGCCTCGCCCGCGTCCGCTACGTGCTCCCGCGACACAAAGCCGCCAACTGGATCGGCCCGGGGCGCGGGCGTAAGTCCACGCGGCCGGGCGCTAACGGCGTCGTCGAACTTTCACCGTTTGAGTTCCTCGACCGGCTCGCGGATCTGGTCCCGCCGCCGCGAAAGCACCGGCATCGCTATCACGGGGTGTTCGCCCCGAATCACAAGCTCAGGTCCGCCGTCACGGCACTCGCCATCGGGAATGTCGGCAAGCGGCGCGATGCCACGACTGATGGACATGCGGTCGGCGGACACGCGGCGGGCGGAGATACCACCGGCGACTGCTGCGGCTCATGCGACAAACCACTCTCCCACGACACCTCGCGGATCGCCTGGGCCAAACTCATGGCCCGGGTGGGCGAGGAGTTTCCGCTGGAGTGCCCGGGGTGTGGTGGCGACATCCGACTCATCGCGTTCATTACCGATCCGGGGCCGATCCGGAAGATCCTGGCACATCTCGGCGAACCGCTCGAACCACCGCCCGTCTCGCCGGCCCGCGGGCCACCGGCCGACTGGGGCGAGCTCGTTCAGGCCCACGACGACCGGGCAATCTTTCAGGGACGGATAGACGAACTGCCCGTGATCGACATCCGCAGCCTCTGACGTAATTCAAGCCACGGTGCGGACGGCCCGCAAGAAGAGCGGTTTCAAGGCCGGTCTGCGCCGACCAGAAAAATCTGGCCTTGAGTGTGGACAGGAAGCACCGCGGCGCCTCCACGGTCGGGTCGCATCCAGCCCGATCAGCTCCGGCGGTTGCTCCTCATGATTCGCCCCGCTCGGCTGACGCTTGCCGAAGTGCCATTGGCCGACCTATCCTTTGGGCGTTGGTGGGCGAAATCGCCAAGAAACTCGCCCAACACGACCGCCAAGCGGGCTGATCCGCTGGTTTCCCAAGCCGTACGAGCGGTGTTTTTGGGAGGTCCCCGTCGCCGGCTCGGCTAGTTGCTTTGGGTTGAGTGGGGGCGGACCGCCGCCCCCTTGCAGGTACAGATTTGAGGATTTTTGAGGACAGATGTCGGATCGACGAAACTCACCATCGCCTTAAATGAGAAAAGCACTGGTTTCCCAGTGCTTTTCAATACGCCCGGCTGGACTCGAACCAGCGACCCTGGGATTAGAAATCCCATGCTCTATCCGGCTGAGCTACGGGCGCCCGTGCAGGGCGAAGAGGTTCGCCCGACTCGACCGTCATGATTCTACCCGCCGCCGGGCCACCTGGGCACATCGCGACCGCCCGCCGCCGGCCCTGCGCCGCGCGGGCGTCACCATTGCCAGACGAAGTCGCAGCCGGCGTAGAACTGATCGAGGCGGTCGCCCGCCGAGCCGATGCCCTGGCCCAACGGCCGGCCAAACGGGCGATTGGTGGTGGGCGTGTTCGGCGTGAACCAGTCGTAGCGGAGTTCCGGTCGCACGACCAAGTTGGCGCTGTGGCGGTAGTTGAGGCCGAAGCACAGCTCCCAGAAGCTACCGGCGAAGTCGCTCGCCCAATATCCCGGGTTGCCGAGGGCAGCCTCGTTGCGGAGCGGCGCGCTGATGATGTAGCCGTTGTTGTCCCTGAAGTACTCCAGCCGCATTCCACCCATCCACCGGTCGTCGAAGGTCCAGAACAGGTAGTTCATGAACGAGTACCACTGGGCCAGGCCGGCCGGCTGGCCGGCGTTGCCCGGGGGCATGTTGGCGTTGAACTGCCAGCCGTTGTCGTTCTGGAAGACCCAGGTGAGCCGCTCACTGAGACGATTGGTGTAGACCGTGCTGATGAGCGAGCGGTTGCCGACGAGCGAGCCGTCGCCCGGGAGCGGGCCGAGGGGCGTGAGTTCGTTGCCCGTCGTGCCCGCGATCGCCAGGGTCTGGCGGCCGTCGGCACTCGTCCGTTGCATCCCGCCGAGATAGCCGGCCGTGCTGCCCGATCCCGGATAGTCGGGGTTGCGGATCGACCAGTTGCCGCTCATGGGCATCGAGTCGGAAAAATTGTTCCAGCCGCTGTGGATGCCCGAGTAGATCGTGAGCTGGTCGGTCGGCTGCCACGAGCCGAGACAGCCCGTGAAGGTGAAGGGCGAGAACTGCATCGAGTAGGAGTGCGTGTAGAAGAAGTTGCCGATCGCCGGCACCGCCTCGTAGCCGCAAATGCTGTAGAAGTGGCCGAGCCGGAGCGTGACGTCGCGGATCGCGACGTCGGCGTAGAGCTGCGGCATCGCCAGGCCGTAGTCCTTGGAGAACCCCCAGGCCGCCACGTTCTCGATGCTGAACTCGCGAAACAGGAAGGCGTCGAGTCCGCGGGCCGTCGTGAAGGAGTAGTCGGTGCCGAACAGCAGATCGACGCGGCCGCCCCAGTCCCAGCCTGCCGAGCCATCGGCCACCCGCTCCGTGACGAGATAGAGCTGGTTGAGCTGGCCCTGCCAGGCGCGGTCGGCGAGGGTCACCGGCCCGTTGAACGCGGCCCCCCAGTTGTTGGCGCCGATCCCAGCCTCCAGCCAGCCGTACGTGTAGATTCGGCGGTCTTCGAGCGCGCGGAGGTGCAGGCGGCGGTCCGGCCCGGAGTCGTAGCCCGTGTTTTCCCACGCCAGGCGCGTGGCGGTGGGGGCCACGTCGGATTCCGCGGGGGGCTGGCCGCCCGCGGGCCGCGCCGGCATGCCGATCGCGCAGGCCGCGACCATCACCGCGACTGAGACCGAGCGCCTGCTCACCGGATGGCCTCCTGCCGCGGGCCGAGGACCGCCGCGCCCCCGGCTGCGGCACCGGTTTGATCGTGACTCGCGCACGGCGGTCGTGATCCGCGGCGATTCGACCGGCAGCCCTTCCCCAGCCTGCCTGGGCCGCCAGCCGTTATTCCGGAGGCGGTTCCCGAGGGCGTTCGGCCCCGGGGTCGCCCTCGTCGCGGCCCCGACGGGCGGCGCCGCTGCGGCGAAACACGGCCACGACGTCCTCGACCGGCACCACGAACAGCAGGTTGTTGCCTTCGAGGTCGACCGGGATCGCGTTCTTCGGGTGGAACAGCACCTTGTCGTACTTCGCGATCGGCACGTCGGCATCCCGCTCCACCTGTAGGCTCACCTCCACGACGCGGCCGCTGATCGTGGGAATCTCCGCCTTGTCGGGCAGCACGATCCCACCGCGGGTGGTGTGGCGGTTTTCGTCCTTGCGGATCAGCAATCGCATGCCGAGTGGCTCGACGAACTCGTCCATCGTTCGATCCTCCGATCGCCGCCGCGGTTCATGGGGCGGGGACGGCGCAGAACATGCTTTCCCAAAACACGGCTACCTGGTGGCCGAAGCTTGTGCGTTGAGCGATCGCGATGTCATCTCAGGCGGCTCCCGACACGATTTCCGTGAACACCCGGGCGACGTGCGGCGCCCAGGCGGCGAATCCCCAGCGGGCCTCGGCGTGGGCCCGGGCTTCGCGGCCCAGCCGCCGGCGGCCGGCGGCGTCGGCGACCAGGTGCTCGAGCGCTCGGTCCCAGTCGGTGACGTCGCCGGCGACGAGCCCGGCCCGGCCGTCCGCGACCGCCTCCCGCTGCGGCGGGGTCGGCGAAGCCACGCTGGGCACCTCCATGATCGAGGCCGCCAGGCAACGGATGCCGCTCTTGGCGTCGCAGAAGGGATTGCCCAGTTCGAGCGGGGCCAGATTCACGTCGCCGCGTGCCACTTCCGCGAATAGCGCGAGCAGCGGCACGATCGGTCGCTGCTCGATCCGATCGGCAAAGGGCGCCAGGCAGGGATAACGGCCGATATCGAGGTGGCCCACGACGACGAGCAACGGTTCGGGCCGGCGGGCGAACAAGCGAGCGACCGCCTCCGCGGCCACGGTGAAATCGCGGGCGTGGGAGGGCGTGCCGCTGGCGAATACGAGCCGCGGGCGACCGTCCACTGTCGAAGGCTTGGAGACGCTGGCCCGGGCCGCGGCCGCGGCAGCTTCCATCCTGGGATCGAGCGCGTTGGGCACCACGAAGGTCCGCCTGCAGTGGATGGCCGCCGCGGCGGCCAACGGTCCGGTCGTGAGCACGGCCGCATCGGCCCGGGCCAGTGTCTCGCGGTGCGAGGCGGCGCCGGATTCGATCTGGTGACGCTCGTCCGCCGGCAACTCCTGCAACACGGCGATCTGCCCGGAACGCATCAGAGCGGGGTCGAAGATGAGGTCGTCCACGTCGTAGACGAAGGGGATGCCGCGCTGGCGGCAGCGGCTCGCCACGGCCGCCAGCGGCTCGCTCCACGGGGCGCGGAACGCCGTCACGACGTCGGCCGCCTCGACGGCGGTTGCGGCCCGCGGATCGTCCACCGGGAGCCACGACGTCTGCCAGCCGTGCTTTGCGAGCGCCGCCGTGACGTGTTCGACGCGATAGACGTGGCCCATCGCCGTGGGCACGCCCGAGAGGAACAGGGCTCGCCCGGCGTGCGGTGGACCGCTGGTGGTTGACACGGCTGAGGTGGTGGCGGTGGCGGGCCGAGCGTCGTGAATCGTCGGATCGATCGACCCGGCTCCGCCGCCGACGCGTTTGGGCGTTTCCGGCGCAGAGCGGCCTGTATGATACCGTCCCGCGATTCTCGTCACCGCCACGGAAGGCCCATGGCTGACCCCCGCCTATCGATCGTCGTCGCCTTTCACGACATGGGGCGAGAAGCGCCCCGCACGCTCGACACGCTCGACCCCGGCTACCAGCGGGGCGCGGCGGCGGACGCGTACGAGGTGATCGCCGTGGACGTGGGCTCGGAGCCGCCGCTCGACGAGGCTCTGGTGCGGTCGCACGGGCCGACCTTCCGGCTGGTGCGGAGCCCGCGGGCCCGGTCGCCGGCCACCGCCATCAATGCGGCGGTGCGGACATCACGGGCCGAGGCGGTGATGGTCTGCATCGACGGCGCGCGGATGCTCACGCCCGGAATCGTCCGCTTCACGCTGGCGGCCTTGATCGGATTCCCCGGTCGCCTGGTCATCACCATGGCATTCCACCTGGGTCCGAAGCCGCAAGACGAGGCGATCCTGGAGGGCTACGACCAGGCCGTCGAGGACCGGCTGCTCGCCACCGTGGACTGGCGGCGGGACGGCTACGAACTGTTCCGCATCGGCTGCCCCGCGCGGTCGAGCCTGGCGGGATGGCTTGGGCCGATCGGCGAGAGCAACTGCCTGGCGCTCGACCGGGCCGCGTGGGATCGGCTCGGCGGCTACGACGAGCGGTTCGCGTCACCGGGTGGAGGCCTGGTGAACCCGGACTTTCTCAAGCGCGCCTGCGACGACCTCGGGGTGCCGGTGATGGTGCTCGGTGAAGCGACTTTCCACCAGTTTCACGGTGGCGTGGCCACGAACACCCCTCGCGCACGCCGGCCGGTGCAGCCGATGGCAGCGGAGTATCTGGCCCTTCGGGGTAGCGCGTTCGCGAGATCGCCGGTGAAGCCCATGCTGCTCGGCAGCCTCCCGCCACAGGCGGTTTGGTGGCTGTCAAGAGCCGTCCGGTCTGAAGTGGAGGCGGCGAGCGGAGGCGATCGACCGAGTCTGCATGGGGCGACATGATCGTGCCTTCCGGGCGGTGGCCCAGGCCGGGGCGGAGCGCCGCCGTCGGTTCCACGGCCGCCCCGCCGGTCGCTCGTCGGTTGGTGCATCGAGTAGACTCCGCGGCGGTGTCGCGAAACCCCTCGGGCTCGTCGATTCGGACTCGGAGGCAGGGTTCTCATGGTCGCAGCCCCCGGGCAGCCAGCCGCAAGCGATCCGTCGGCCAGCTGTGGCCCGCAGCGGGTGGTCGCGGTGTTGGGCATGCATCGCAGTGGCACGAGCCTCCTGGCCGGCACGCTCGAGGAGTGCGGACTCCATTTTGGCGAGGTGAGTACAGCCGCACCCCACAACGAGAAGGGCAACCGGGAGTCATGGCTGTTGATCGCGCTTCACGAGGATCTCCTGCGGCGGGCGGGGGGGGCGTGGGATCAGCCGCCTGAAGGGCCGGTCAGCTGGGGCGGGCTGCATCAGCAGGTTCGAGACCTGTTCATCGCGTCGTTCGCGGGCAGCCCCATGTGGGGTTTCAAGGATCCGCGGCTGCTGTTGGTGCTCCCCGGCTGGTTGGACGCGATCCCCTCGCTCGAGACTGTCGGCATCTTCAGGCATCCGCACGAGGTCGCCCGCTCGCTGCACCAGCGGACGCCCGCCCGGGTCAGCCTCGAACGGGGTCTGGAGCTCTGGATCTCGTACAACCGGCGGTTGTACGACTGGCACTGTCGCACCGGCTGTCCGCTGCTGGAATTCCGTGCCGATCAGGCCGGCTTCAACGCGGCCGCCGCCTCCGTGGCGCGCGGCCTGGGCCTGCACCGGACGCCCGCCGCCCAGGATCTCACTTTCTACGAGCGACAACTGCGGCACCAGCAAGCGGACCAAACGCCGCTGCCGCCCGAAGTCGAGGAGCTTTATGGTCGCCTGCGACGGGCGGTGCTCCCTGCCGCCTGACAGAGTGACCGCGTCGATGTACCGGGACATCAAGGTGTGCGAGGAGCCTCGCTGACGAAGAGCTCCTCGAGGTAGCCCGCCCGGCACCACGCCGGCATCCGCTCCAGGCGCCGCAGGGGATGCGGCGGTCGCACCAGGCTGGGCAGGAAGCCGCCGTCCAGCGGCGTGCCTACGGGCACCCGCGTCTCCTGGTTGATGGAGAGGAAGTACGTCGTCGTCCGGGCGATCCGGTCGAGATAGCGGCCCACGCCGTCGAGGTCGATCTCGGGCAGCGAGTCCTGATTGAAGATCAGGTCGCAGTGGGGCACGTCGCCGGCGAGAAACTCGAAGTCAGGAACGATCCTGACCGTCGGTCCGTCCGCATCAAACGGCTCACCAAACAGCGACAGGGCGTGCCCCGGCAGCGCCTGCGCGAGAAAGTAGGCCTGGATCGCGTTGAGCTCCGGCAGGTCGACGAGCAGCATCCGCCGGGCCCCGAGCGCGGCCAGGGCCGCCGGCACGAGCCCGACGCCCGGGCCGATTTCGCAGATCCGACAGTCGGCGAGCGGCCGGCCCTCCCGGCCGGCCAGCCAGTCGCGGATCCGCAGGGCGGCGTACACGGCGCAAGCGGAGCGGACGTGAACCACCCGCTCGCCGACCGCCACCCCGTGCAGCCCGGCGAACACCTCGGGAACCGTGAGCGGCAGGCCGGTTGCCTGCTCGATGCGGGCGACGAGATCGGCCACGGCGGGCGGAGCCACCGGGATCGTCGGCGGGGCTTCCGGACAAACGACCCCCAGCAGGCCGAGCGACTCCGCGAGCCCGCAGACGGCGTCCATGGTCCAGACGAGCCGGCCCCGTTCCTGCTGCCGGTCTCGGGTGATGCCATCCAGGGTCAGTCGGCCCTGGAAAAAGCCGTGGCCGGCCGGTCGCGTGGGCAGCTCCCGGAGGTATTCGGCCAGCGGTTCGCGTCGCCCGGCCGTGAGCAGCGCGATCAACTCCCCCATGTGCTGAGTTCGGATCCGGGTCCACGGGCCGTCGCGCACCACGCCCCGGTCGCGCTCGGCCGCCGACGCCAGCCGGTAGGCCTGCACGAGGCGGTCGAGAATCGCGTCGCCGGCGGTGGTGCGGGCCCGCGTCTGGCCTGCCTGGAGGGGCAGGTCGCGGAGCCAGGGGCGGCGGGCTTGGATCAGGTCGGACGGCGTCATGCCTCCGCATCGTACGACCCTGGCACGCGGCCCGACAATCATTTCGATTGAGTAGACTCGCCCGAAGATGGGCCGCCATTCGTGGTCCCTCGCGAGCGGTGAACCCAGGCCCGCCGGGAAGCGACGACGGTTGATCACCCCCGACATTCCCTTCGACCTCGTGCACGTGGGCAAATGTGGCGGCACGTCCGCCGCGGCGGAGCTCCACGGCCATGGCTTCCGCTTCGAGCACGTGCACCTGCGGCGGCCAGGCTATGGGGCCGACCGGCGCTACGTGGTTTTGGTTCGCGACCCCGTCGCCCGGTTCGTGTCGGCCTTCAACTGGCGGAGGCACCTGATCGCCGAGGGCAGTCTGGCCGTGCCCGAGGATCCCGTCGGGCGGCTGCGGCACGAGGCCGAGCGGTCGCTTTTGGCCTGCTTCGCCGACGTCGGTAGCTTCGCCGAGGGGCTCGTGCCGAATCCGAACTACGACGTTTCGCCCATGGTCACGATGATGCAGGTGATCGGCCACGTGCCCCAGGGGTTTGCCTGGTATCTCGACGGCCTGCTCCGCAGGATCGAGCCGGGGCAGCTGCTGGGGGTCGTGGCGATGGAGCGGTTCGCGGCCGACATCGAGCGGCTGTTCGGGTTCACGCCGGTAACGCGGCGCAACGCCCACGCCGGTTCCGTCGCCGAGCCGCTCTCTCCGCTGGCCCTGGCGAACCTCGCCCGCGTGCTCGCCCCCGACTACGAGACGCTGGCCGAGCTGGCGGCGATCGCCCGCCGGGCGGGCAGGCCAATGTCGGTCGAGTATTCGCCCGCCTCATGACGCGGGGGAAAGCGGCGTCTGGGCGGCTGCCACGCTCCCCGCGAGGAAGGGCAGCGACTGGGACGTGCACCGGCCGACGTAGACGGCCTCGCGGGTTGGGGCCGTGAAGGCCGCGCCGCGGATCGCCAGATACTCGTCGTGAAACGCCCGCCACGGGTGCCGCTCGGGCGGCACGTTCGTGGCCACGCCGCCGTGCACCTGGTGGAACGTGCCCTCGCCGAGGAGGATGACCAGTTCAGACGCCCGGTCGCAGGCCCGGCGATAGAAGTCGAGATTGACGAGGCCGCCCCCCGGCGACCGAAACCGCTCGTCGAGGCCGCCCAACTCCTCCCAGGCCGACCGCGTCACGGCCAGGCAGTTGCTCTCGTTGAGCGGAGCGAACCAGCCGCCGGCCGACGACGCCGCGAGCGCCGCCACGCGGAAGAGTTCGTAGCCGTCGGTCCGCCAGTCCACCGTGGCGAGCAGCCGATCCTCCACGGCCTGGTCGTAGCCCTCGAGGATCGACTCGTTTTGTCCCTTGGGGCCGAGGTGCCAGGCCAGGGTCGCCACGACCGGGTCGTCGAACATCCGCAGGCCGCCGAGCATGCCGGCCACGATCCCGGGCGACAGCATCCGGGCGCCGTCGATGCAAAGGGCGATGGCCGGGCCGGTTGCGGCGCGGGCCGCGAGGTTGACCGCGGCCGCGGGCGACGGGGCGGGGGGCGTGCGCAGCAGGCGGAAGTTCGGCCCGTGTTGCGAGACGAGGTCGGCGGGCAGCGGGCTGGCCGAGCCGGCATCGACCGCGATCACCTCGTAGTCGGCCGGCGTCACGCCCCGCTGGTAGGCGGCGGAGAGCGTGAACAGGGTGCGCGGCGCCTCCCGGGCCATCGCGTGAAAGGCGACGATGATGCTCAAACGCAGCCGCGACATCATGACCCGGATTCCGTTCGGGGCTCGGCGCCGAGCCGATGAGCGATCGACGCCCGGACGGGATTGTACGATGCGGGGGCGACCATCGGTCTTCGGAGCCAGTCATCATGCCATCGGACGCATCCAGCCTGCGAGCGGGGGACCACGATTATCGGGCCTATGTCGGGCCTCCTGAGCGGTACGATCTGATCGCTGCCATGACCTTCAACCTGCTGACCACGCTGGGCCTTCGTGAACGGCATCGCGTCCTCGACATCGGCTGCGGCTCGCTCCGGGTGGGCCGGCTGCTGATTCCCTACCTGCAGCCAGGTCATTACACGGGAGTCGAGCCGAATCAGTGGCTGGTCGAGGCGGGCATCGCCCGGGAAACCGGTGCCGACCTGATCGCCATCAAGCAGCCGCGCTTTCTGTTCGCGGATTCGGCGGCCGGCCTGGCTGCGATCCAACAGTTCGACTACGTGTTCGCCCAGTCGATCTTCAGCCACTGCGGGCTCGATCTCATCGACCGCTGGTTGCGGGAGGTGCACGAGCGGTTGCTGCCGGAGGGGCTGTTCGTGGCCACGTTCTTTCCCGGCCCGCAGGACAGCGTCGTTCGCGGCTGGACCTACCCGGCAAACCTCCGGTACCGCCCATCCACGTTGGCGGCCCTCGCCACGGGCGTGGGGTTCGAATTCCGGCTTCTCGACTGGGCCCATCCGGCTCAGCAGTGGGTGCTCTTGTCGAATGGCGGTCAGGACCTCGCCTGGATCGACAATGCGGCGACGTTGTCCTGGAACGTGATGGCCGAACGCTTTCAGGTGCGTCGTGGAGCCACGGCCGCCAGCAGCCCTCCGCCGGCCTAGCAGATCCGTCACGACGGACCTGCCGTCGGTGGCTTCCGGCCGACGTGCGGCGACGTGGCCCGCCGGCTACCCAATCTGGTGACCGGCTCACCGACTCGATGAGAGTTGGGAAAATCACGGGAAAAAAGGGTCTTTTTCCCCTCGGCTTCGGCTGTTCGCCGTTGCATGGCCAAACGGTTTGGTGAGCCGGCGAGTTCGGCGTCTCGCCGTTTCAGGAAACGCACAGCCGGTTCTCGCCGCCGTTTTCCGGGTCACTTCGCCCCGTTGCGAGTCTGCGGTGTGTTTTGGCACGCCGGTTGCAATGCCCTTCTTCTGCCGCGCGGTGGGCGATGCAAAGTCGCCGCCGCGCGTTTGCAAGGTCAGCACATGGGGCGGCTCGGCCGTCCGGAGAGGAAGAAGAGGAGGTGTTCGATGATGGTCGTTGCGGTTGGGATCACGAGTGAAGAGGTTCGTTCGCTGGCCGGTGCGACGGCACGGCGGCCCGGCCGGTTGCCGGGACTGCTCAAGTGCCTCGTCGTTTCGGGAGACGAGGGGCTTCGTTCACGGCTCGACACGATGGCTGATCTGAGCGGCTGGTCGGCGTGTGAATCGCCGGCTGACGCCGTTGAGCTGCGGTCGGCGGTCGAGGGTGACTTCCAGCTCGTGATCGCTGACATCGCCAGCCCGTTGGGCGAGCGAGTCAACGACACGGTGGAGATCGCCGAGGAGTTCGCTGGTCGTCCCGGCACGCTCGTGGTGGTGTGCGGTTCGGGCGACAGCGTGGACGAGGAGTTGTGGGCCCGCCAACTGGGCGCGTGGGTGTATCTGCCCGGCGTTTCCGGCGGCGACGCGCTCATGTCCCTGTTCGCGGAGGCCCGCCGGGTCGCCGAGCGCAAGGGGTCGTACCAGTTCGTCTAGGGGCGGATGCGGCCTCCGCGCCGCGTGCCGCTCCGCAGGTTCAGGGTTCGGGAACGAGTGTCCGGTTCCGGCCGTGTGGTCGGCGGGCAACATGGATTCGAGTGGATTCGTCTGGTCGCCCCGCGACGGGGCTCATTTTCAAAGGAGCAGTCTCATGAGCGCAGCTGTGGAAACCTATCGTGACGAGATGGAGGCGACGTATGCGGTCGACTTCAGCCGGGACCGGGAGCCCGTCAAGGCTCGCAGCCGGTTTCCCGAGTATCGCCGCCGGGGCGGAGCGCCGACCCGGGTGGGCGGAATGCACTGCCGCCGCAACAAGCGGTGGACCTGGGGCAGCGGGCGGGGCGCCCGGGTGCTCAACACGCGGGCCTTCGCCGGAGCGGTGGCATTCGCCATCGCCAGCGTCGCCACGAGCCTGTTCGGCCAGACGATCAGCTATCGGACGATCAACAACTCCGGTAACGCGAACTCGGCCGCCGGCATGGGTGGCGTTCCCTACGTGTATCAGATCGGCACCAACGAGGTGACCAACACCCAGTACGCCGCCTTCCTCAACACCGTGGGCCGGACGAATCCCAACGGCATCTATAACGTAAACATGGGGAGCAATACCCTGGGCGGCATCACGCAGGCGGGCGCGACTGGCAGTTTCACTTACGCCGTGAAGGCCGGGTTCGAGAATCTGCCCGTCACCTTCGTGAGCTGGTTCTCGGCCGCACGGTTCGCGAACTTCCTCGAGAACGGTCGGTCGACCGATGCGGCCAAGTTGGAGACTGGGTCGTACACTCTGAATAACTTGACCGCGGGTGCACCGGTGGCGCGGAATCCCGGGGTCACAAACGTGCTGCCCTCGCTGAACGAATGGTACAAGGCCGCGTTCCACACCGGAGGCCTCGCCTCGACGGCGTACACGACCTACGGTACGAACTCGAACACCCAGCCGACGGCGGCGGTGACCAACACCACCCTCGCGAATCGGGCCAACTTCGATTCGACGGTCTCCACGGGTCCCTTGGCGGTCGGGTCCTACACCAACTCGGCTTCGACCTACGGCCTGTTCGACACGATGGGGAACGTGATCGAGATGACGGACACGGTGAACACTGGCAACACCGTGCAGTATCGTGCGATGGGCGGTGCCTGGAACACCACCTCCGCGAACCTGCTCGCCCAGTACAGCTCGAGCCCCACGAGCATCGTCGGCCTTGGGACTACGGCGGCATCCAACAGTCTCGGCTTCCGCGTCGCGGCGGTGCCGGAGCCTTCGACCTATGCCCTGCTCGGTGCGGGAGTGGCTGGTCTGGGAGGGTTCCGCTGGCTCAAGCGGCGGCAGGTTGCCGCGTGACGTCCGGCCCTGGGTGAATCACCCTCGGAAACGACGCCCGCCCCCTGGTTCGCCGGGGGGCGGGCTTGTTTTCTGCCGCGGCCCAGCCGATGCCGTGCGAAATGCGATCCGCCGCGACGGCCCGGTCTCGTTGACGCGTGGCGAAAAACGGTGGTAGGGTCGCTGAGATGAAAGAGCCGCGGAACGCTGGCGGTCCGGTGGATCACGACTCGGCCGCCGTGGATGATGCCACTGTCATCTCCGCCCAAGCTCCGGGTGGCGATCGAAGCAGCAGTTTCGCGGCGTCGCCACCGTTCGCCGGCCGTGCCACGACCACGGCCGACATCGGCCGCCTCCTCCAGGGGACCATGCTCGGGCCGTATCGGCTCGACGAGTTCGTGGGCGGCGGCGGCATGGGGGCCGTGTTCCGGGCGCTCGACACCACGCTCGATCGCACGGTGGCGGTGAAGGTGTTGGCCCGCCGGCAATCGGACGACGAGGAGACGCTCCGCCGGTTCCGCAACGAGGCCCAGTCGGCGGCCCGTCTCGACCACGAGAACATCGGCCGCGTTCATGCCGTCGGCAGCGAAGCCGACTGGCACTACATCGTCTTCGAGTTCATCGAGGGCACCAACATCCGCGATCTCGTGCGGGCGGAGGGGCCGTTCGACCCGACCCGCACGATCGACGTGGCGATCCAGGTGGCCGACGCGCTCGAGCACGCCTCGGAGCGGGAGATCGTGCACCGGGACATCAAGCCCTCCAACATCGTGATCACCCCGGCGGGCCGGGCGCGGCTCGTCGACATGGGGCTCGCCCGCCTGCACCAGGTGGACGGCGACGCCGACCTGACCGTCAGCGGGATGACGCTGGGAACGTTCGACTACATCTCGCCGGAGCAGGCCCGTGACCCCCGGGCGGCCGACGTCCGCAGCGACCTGTATTCGCTCGGCTGCACGATGTTCTTCATGCTCGTCGGCCGGCCGCCGTTCGCCGAGGGCACGATGGTGCAGAAGCTCCTGCAGCACCAGCAGGCCGCGCCGCCCGTGATCGACGAGATCCGGCCGGAGGTGCCGAGGCGGCTGGCGGCCGTCGTGGAGCGGCTGATGGAGAAGGATCCGCTCGATCGCTACCAGCGGCCGGCGGTGCTGGTGGCCGACCTGCTGGCCTGCGCCGAGGCCGAGGGATACGCGATCGCTTCGCCCCGGCCCGCGGCGGTGGTGGTGGGGGCGGAGCCACAGGCCGATTCCCGCCTGCCATGGCTCGTGCCCGCCTTGGCGTTGGCGGTGACGGTGGGCGGGCTCTGGCTCCGCTCGGCGAGCGAGCGGCGATCCGGGGGCCCGGCCGCGTTACCGGACGCCGCCTTGCCGGCAGCCCCTCCCGCGCGGGTCGACGAGCCGGCCCCGCGCCGGGTGAGCACCGCCGCCGAGTTCGACGCGGCCGTCCAGGGGCTTGCGGAGGATCGGACCGTCGAACTGGAGTTCGACGGCGCCATCGACGTCGCGGCCATCGAGGTGACCGGCCGGCGGCTGGAGATTCGCGCCGCGGCGGGGCGGCAGCCGGTCCTGCGGTTGGCATGCGGAGGGGATGGAAGCGGGGCCCGCGTCCAGCGGGGCAGCCTCGTGGTTCGCGGGGTGGCGATGCATCTCGCCGACGTGGCCGGCGCGGCGGGGCGGCCCGGCGGCCGCCGGAGCTTGGTGACGGTGGCGACCGGTCGCTTCGAGTGCGAGGGGGGCGTGTTGCGGATGCCGGATGGCGAGCCGCCGCCGGGCGAGCCGCGGGCGGCCGCGTTCGTGGCCGTCGCGGGGCAGGATGCCGTGGATGCCGAGATCGCGCTCGTCGGCGTGCGGGCGGCCGGGGGCGCCGACTTGTTCCAGGTGGCGGCGCCCGGCGGCGGGCGGATCGGGCTCCGTTGGGACGGAGGCGCCGCCTCCACGCCGGGCCACCTGCTCGCGCTCGAGGGCTGCCGCACCGCCGTCACGGTCGAGTGCCGGTTCGAGAATCTGGTGGCGGCCTGCGGAGCGGGACTGGTGCTCGCCCGAGACGCCGCTTCACTGCCACTGCCCGCGCGGCTCGTGATGCAGGCAGCGGGCTGCCGATTCGTGGTCACCGATCCCCTGCGGCCGTTCATCGAATGCGTGGGCATCTCGACGCCCGCCGAGTACACCGCCGCGGTCGCCTGGCGGGATCGGCACGGCAGATACGAAGGCGGGACGTCGTTCATGCGGATCGACGGCGCGGCCGAGCGGGTCGAGGTGGCGTTTGGCGAGCAGGGCTTTCCGCTCGTCCACGACGCCCTGGTGGGCAGTCTGCCGCGGCCGGCCACCTGGCCCGGCTGGGGGCTGTGAGCGGCGGCGGCGGCGCGCGCGGTGGTCCGTCCGGCGAATGTTTGGCCGGATTGCTTGACGCTGGACGCGTTTCGGGGTTTGATGGACGAACGTGCGGTCGGGAGCGTCCCGCCGCGGGATGCCGGCTTTCATGGAGTGACTCGATGACCCGCACCAGCCTGTCCTTCCGGCTCGCCGCCCTGACGGCGGCGTTCGTCCTTGGATCCGCCGCTCGCGAGGCGTTTGCGATCAAACAGTTCGCCGATGAGTTCAAGGCGGTCTACGTCAAGGACGGCACCCCACTCGCCGCCGCGGTCGAGTCGGCGAAGTGCAACGTCTGCCACAAGGGCAAGAGCAAGAAGGATCGCAATCCCTACGGCGAGGCGCTGGCGAAGCTGCTCGACAAGAAGGAAGACAAGGACAACAAGGACAAGATTCGCCAGGCGCTCGAGACCGTGGCCAAGGAGTCGAGCAAGCCCGGCGACGCCTCGGCGCCCACGTTCGGCGCGCTCATCGAGGAGGGCAAACTGCCCGGCGGCCCGGTCGAGTGAGCCCGTCAGACTGCTGACGCTTCCAGCAGCAGGCGGTCGAGTTCGCCGCAGCCGGCGATGGCCTTCGCGTCGTCCGGCTCGGCGAAGACCCTGACCCGCTTGACGAGGTCGTCGAACTGTTCGTGCGCCAGGCTGCGCACGACGGGCGAGAGCGCGGCCAGGTCGCGCCAGCGGCTGGACTCCGGCCCGCCGGCACCGTCGCGGACCTGGAGGCGGAACTCGACCTCGCGGGCGGCGGGCGGGGCGTCGACGATCAGCGTGGCCGCCGCGACGGGGCGACCAAATCGCCGCGCGAGCGCGGCGGCCAGGCGGGCCGAGACCTGGACCATCTCCGCGTAGCTGCGTCCGGCCAGGGCCGCGTGCACTTCCGGCGAGTGGGCCGCGTCGAAACTGCCGGCCCGCTTGAGGAGTCGGCGGACCGGGCCGAACAGGCCGGCGACCAGCGGTTCCGCGGCCGTGCCGGCGGCTGCGGCGGTGAGCCAGTCGGCGAAGCCGCGGTCGTCGGTCCGCACCAGCGCGTCGGGTTCGAGCGCCGGCCGCACCAGCCACACGGCCCGCTGCAGCATGGCCGTGGCGGCCCGCACGGCATGATGCCAGTAGACCTCGCTGAACATCACGTAGCGGGCGAAGACCATCAACTCGGCGGCGGTGCGGCCCTTGTCGGAGATCGCGACGCCCGTGCCCGCCGCGTCGAGGCAGAGGCTGGCGAGCAGGCGATCCTGATCGAAGTGGCGGCCGTACGGAACGCCTGCGTGGAGGCTGTCGCGGGCGAGATAGTCCATCTTGTCGACGTCGATCGGGCCGGAGAGCAGCGACTGGATGATCCGGCCGGCCGGGTCACGGGCCGTGCCCGCCACGAGGCCGGCGACGCGGGCGGGATCGAGCCCCCACTGCGACCGCAGCACCGCTCCGACCTCGCCCTGGGCGAGGATCTCGGGCAGCCGCGACTCGTGCCGCGGCAGTTCCGGCAGGCCCATGTCCTCGAGCGGGTGGCAGTAGGCCCAGTGGCCCACGTCGTGAAGCAGGGCCGCCGCGACGAAGGCGGCGGCGTCGGAGCCCGTCACGGCGGCGTCGAATCGCTCGTCTCGACGCAGTCGCCGCAGGAACTCGAGCGCCAGGCGGTAGACGCCGAGCGAGTGCTCGAGTCGCGAATGGGTCGCCCCCGGATAGACGAGCGACACGAGGCCGAGCTGGGAGATCCGGGACAACCGCCGCAGGGCGGCGGTGTCGAGGAGCGCCCGGACGCGCGGCGTGAGCGGGGCGGTGTCGCCGGGCGGGAGCCGAACGCCCGCTCCGCCCGCGTCGAGGGCCGCCAGTTCCGGCAGGGGATCGGGGGAGGCCATGAACGGGACCGCAACAAGGACCTGCCGGATGCCAGGATTCCACCCGCCGTCTAGAGCGGTGACAGTCCGGTCAGCCAGCGGAGGAGCGACGTGAACAGGACGTAGAACGAAAAGTGGACGGCGGCGTTTCCCGCTTCGAGGTCGAGCGTGGCGAGGGCCGCGAGCGTCCCGGCACCGATGAACAGCGGACCGATCAGGAACCACTCGTACATGTCGGTGAGCGGCCAGTCGGGATTCAGCAGCGGGATGGCCCCCCGAACCGCCCACAGCGCCGCATACACGGCGGCGCAGGTGAGCGCCCGGACCATGAGCGGGCGGCCCGTGTAGGGCTCGAGTTCACGATTGCGAACGGCCGCGTAGCCCAGGAGCACGGTGGGCAGCGCCGCGGCGAACGCGCCGAGCAGCAGCAGCCAGCTCGGGATCGCCGTCTGGGGGCCGGCGTCGCCCGCGGCGGGCGGCGGGTAGATGATGGGCAGCAGGGCCGCGATCGCCATGCAGGCGACGGCGCCCACGGCGGTGAGCAGGAAGGCCCGCATCGGCACGGCCTTGTTTCGCCGCTTGATCGGCGCGGTCGGCGCCCTGCCGGTTCCCGCGGCGCTCGCGACCGGCGCTTCGGGCTCGTGGATGACCACCGCCTGGGCGGCGGGCGTCGGCACCTTCAGCGGCTGCTTGCACTTCGGGCACGGCCCCGTCCGGCCGGCGAACTGATCGCTGACGGTGAACCGCGCCTTGCAACCGGGGCAAACGACGGGGATGGGCATCGCGGCGGAACTCGGACGAGGAAGGCCGGCGGGATCAGGCGTGAAGTCCGGGCAGTGTCAGACCGGAGCCTGCCGCCGTCAAGGGACCTCGAGTCGGGTAGACTGCCGGACGGCGGAGCGGCCGATATCCGAGGAGCGAGTTGCCGGGAAGCGAGCACATGAGTACCGATGAGGACAAGACGCGGGTGCTCCAGCGCCGGGGGGCCAAGGAGGCGGCCCCGGAGTCGCAGGGCGAGGAGATCGTGTTCCGTTGCCCCAACGGACACCGGATCGTCGTCCCCAAGGCGTCTATCGGAAGGCAAGGCCCCTGCCCGAAGTGTAACGCCGGCGTGACCGTTCCGGACGGGCCGTGGGAAGAGTTGGTCTTGTATTGTCCCAACGGGCACCGGCAGTTTGCGCCGGCTGCGAAAGCTGGAAGCCGTGCCCAGTGCAGCGAATGCAAGGCCACCGTGACGATTCCCGGGGCCCGCGAGACAGCGAAGGCTGAGCCGGCCAAGGCCCCGCCGCCGGCCCCGCCACTTCCACCTCCGGCCCCGAGCGCGCCCGACCTCCAGTTTCAGCCACCGCCCGAGCCGGTCGTCGAGGCCCAGGTGTCGGCCGAGCCCGCGGACGGTGGTGGCGAAGCCGAAGCGGGCGAATCCTGGGACTTCATCGGCAAGCGGCCCGAGCCGTCTGCGGCCGAGACCTTCGAGCCGGCGGCGTGGACGGCCGCCGAGGGAGCGGACGGATTCGCCACGGAGGGAGGCAACCCGACGGCGATCCTGGTGGGCCGCCTGTGGGCTGAACGACAGCACGGCGCCGTCATCGAACTTCACCTCTCCGGCGGCAGCGTGATTCTTCCCGAGTGGTACGACGCGAACTGGTCGCGCGGCACCCACGGGCTGTTTGCCAGTCAGGCGGCCGACGGCTCGGTGACGCTGACGGCCGTCGCCTGGGAAACCGTCCAAAAGATCGTCGTGCGGCAACTCACCGAGGTGCCCAACGACATGTTCACCTGAGGCTCGTCCGTGGCCCCGGAGCCTTTGTGGCCGCCGTCACTCGTCCTCGTTGAGGTCGCCCTCGGTGATCATCGTGAAGCCCCGGCCGGTCAGGGTTTCGAGCCCCATCTCCGTATTGTCGACCATCAGGGCGACCGCGGGCCGGCCGCGGGGCCGCGCGAGAATCGGGTAGGCCTGGATGATGTTGACTTCGGCCTGGAGCAGCGCGGTGCAGATTCGCAGCAGCGGCTGCTGGTCGTCGGGCAGTTCGACGCCAAGGAGATCGCTCTCGATCAGCGGCAGGCCGGCCCGCTCCAGGATCTCGCGGCCCTGCTCCGGATGGCTCAGCAGGAACCGGACGAAGGCGCACTCGCCGGCGTCGGTGATCGACAGCGCCACGATCCTGACCCGCGAGCCCTCGAACCGGCGGACCACCTCCAGCAACTGCCCCACGCGGTTCTCGAGGAACACCGTGAACTGTCGCAGCGTGGGCCAGTTGCGGCCCCGGGCCGTCGCAAATCCGACCCCCGTGTTCTCGCCGGCATCGCCCAGGCTCACGCTTGCTTCTCCACGGGGTGGGCGGAGCCGACGAAGCCGCGACGACGACTCCGCCGGCTTGGCCGGCTCTGACGCCGCAGGATAGAGTCTCGCCGCCGTCGCGGTCAATCGACGGCCGCCGCAATCAGGAGGAGCCGATGGCCGACGCGCACGAACTGGAGATCCGCGTCCGGTACCAGGAGACGGACGGGCAGCGGCGGGTGCACCACGCCAACTTCCTGACGTACTTCGAGATGGGCCGAACGGAGATGCTCCGGGCTCATGGCCACACCTATCGGGCCTTCGAGGACGCGGGCCTGTTCATGGTGGTCAGCGAGGCCCGCTGCCAGTACCTCGCGCCTGCGGAGTACGACGACCTGCTCCTGCTGCGGACGCGGGTCGAGAAGGTGGGCGCGGCCCACATCAAGCACGCCTACGAGGTGATCCGCGACGGTCGGATCATCGTCACGGGCTCCACGACCGTGGTCTGTGTGGATCGCGAGGGCCGCGTCCGCCGCCTGCCCGACTGGATGCTCGCCTGAACCGGGTCACTCCCCGATGTCTTCGGCCCACAGGCCCGGGTGTCGCGTCATGAACTGGCGCATCAGTTCGACGCAGCGGTGGTCGTCGCGGACCTCGACCGTGACGCCGCGGGAGGCCAGCAGGGCCTCCTCGCCGAGAAACGACCGGTTCTCGCCGACGATCACCCGCGGGATCCGGTAGAGCAGGATGGCGCCGGTGCACATCGGGCACGGCGAGAGCGTCGTGTAGAGGGTGCACTCGCGGTAGAAGGAGGCGGGCCGTCGGCCCGTCCGTTCGAGCGCGTCCATCTCGCCGTGGAGGATCGCGCTGCCCTGCTGGACGCGGCGGTTGTGTCCGCGGCCCACGATCCGGCCGTCATGAACGACGACCGAACCGATCGGGATGCCCCCCTCGGCGAGCCCCGCCTCCGCCTCCTCGATGGCGGCCTGCATGAACGGATCCATTGTGGCGGTCCTCCGGTGGCCGATGCTGCAAAACCTGTCGTGAACTGGGCGGCGAGGGACTCGAACGAACCGCAGATTACTCGACGATTTCGCGTGGAGCCGCCCACGAGTGTGCACATTTGTGTGCAGCTGAGGAAATCCCTGGTTTTGTCGCGGAAAATGGGCTCGCTGCGGCATGGGAGCGGCTGTCGCCCGAGTTTCAGCGGTGCCTCGCCACCCTCCCGCTGGAAGTCCTCGCCGCCTTAGACGCCCTGTTCAGCGGCGCCCCGCGACAGCCATGATCGGGCCCATGCCCCGCCATCCTGCCCCTCGCTGGCTCGTCTACCTGCTTCGCTGCCGAGACGGCTCGCTCTACACGGGCATCACCAACGACCTGCCCAGGCGGCTGAAGGCCCACGCGGCCGGCAGGGCGTCCAAGTACACCGTAGCTGGCTCCCCGTGAAACTGGCTTACAGCGAGCCCCACAAGTCCAAATCGGTGGCCCTGAGGCGGGAGGCGGCGATCAAGGAGCTCTCCCGGCCGCAGGCCGCAGAAAGATCCGCTAATAGGTGGCCGGTAGCGCGGGACAGGAGTCAGCGGCCGGGGAGCCCGCTTTATGTTGTCAAGTCGACAGGCCCAACCGGACATGCTGCGCACCCTGCCCGACGCTCATTTCACCCCACCTGCCTCGTCCCACATCTGTCGGGGAATCTTGAATCGGTACCAGCCGTCCGGCCCAAGGGGCTCAGCCGGGATTTCCAGGCGAAGCTCTTGCGCAGCGTCCACGGGCAGCTCGAAGATCAGCAAATCGACCATCATCCCGCGGGGGGCAATGGTCTCCCGGGAGATTGGCCCATCCCACGTTTCCCCTATCGCCGCCCTTATCTGCGCGTAGTTGTTGCCGTGCTCGTCCACCAGGCTGCATTTGGGCCCGAGGAAATCCAGCCCATTACTCCACCCCTTGAAGTCAACTTTCCTGGTCTCGCTTCTGTTGGTCACGCGAAGCTCGATCAGCAAGTACGGCCCGACCTCCTGCCTGCCGTTGATGCCGAACCGAGTGACGTTGCCAATTCGCACACCTTTGACCTTAATGGATGCGTCATCCCGCGTCAGAACGATCCTGGTGGCATCCGCCCACTGCTTCGGCGCACTTGCCTCGTCTCTGGCAGATTTGCCGGGCACCTCGCGGCCACCACTGGGCCCACCCGCAGCTTCGTCTCCCATGTCGGATAAGGCAGTTCTGACGGCGGTCTTCATCTTCTGGAAGCCGCTATCCATCTGGAAAGCGAGTACAAGCCCCACAATCGAGAGCCCAAGACCACCCAACGGAAAGCCAAGGCTCACGCCGCGCTGCTGGGACGCAACGACCATGCCGAACAAGCCAAGTACGACGCCCAGCGCGCCGATTGCGTAGCCCAAGCGGTTCATCATCGGCAACCAGCAGAGCAAGAGTGCGAGGATGCCGACGACGAGCGACACGATTCCCATGCTGTTGCTGGGCTGCGATGTGTGAATGGTGACGCTCGACGGCCGCTTGGGTTTCGTGGCCAGCTGGATCGTGATCTCCGTGGGATCGGGATTCGAAACGCTGGTTAATCCCTGAACGGGAGCCATTTCGCCTTGGAAACCGCCTATTCCCTGAGTGCTCGGAGGTGTTGTGGCGGCCGGGATCACGAACCTCGTGCGGCACTGGGGATTCCCGCACGTGGCGGTCTTCCCGGCGGCGTCATCGGGAACCTGAAATCGTGAGCGACATCCCGGGCACTGAATATGCATGGCTACCTCCTCAACGAACTAGACGCCCATCGCCCGTGCCCGACAACCGGCCGAGGGACCAACGTTGTCCACTCCAGGCGGATTTTTCTGGAGCCGTATTGCCCCTGCTTTTTTTGACTTTTCGAGCAAATGGACCAACGTTGTCCCTCGGGCAGGTTTCAATGCAGGGTTCGAACGACACCCCGTCGCTGCCCTTCGGGAGCCAAACCTGGCATCACGCCGCCCCCAAGTCCTTGTTCTCCAAAGCGGGCTCGTAAACATCGTGGCCTTGGCTCTTCAAGGAAGTCAGCCTCAAGCCCCCGACTACCGAGTTCCAGCCGTGGGGTGGAAGACTCGCTAGGGCTTCATTCGTCCGGAGTGCAATCCCGGCTTTGCTTCCCCTCCAGCAACTCTCTCAAACCGACTATCTCAGCTCTGAGTCTCTGAATCTCATGATCCTCCTGGCGGACAGAAGGAGCAAGGAACAGAGTCGACATCGCTCCGGCGAGTGCGCTGAAAACTCCGACACCTGTAATCATGAGCACCGTAGCAACAGACCGGCCCTCCCAAGTTACTGGATAGAAATCTCCATATCCGACGGTAGTGACCGTGGAAACAGCCCACCATAGCGCATCGGGAGCAGTGCGGATGTTTCCGCCCGCATCCACCTCGAAATGCAGGATCGCCACGCTACAGGAAAAGACGGTGACCAGCAGCAAGAGCGTTGCCGCCAAAACTGCATTCCGTGTCCGATAGCGGATCGCCAGAGAGGCTACGACACGCGTAGCTCGCAGCGCTCTCAAGACCCTCAGTATGCGGAACACGCGGGCCGCTCGCCCCCATCGAGCGAAGTCGATGGCTGGGATCGCGGAAAGCGCATCTAGCCACCCCCAAGTCACGACGTACTGCCACTTGTTCGGAGCAGTCACGAGCGCCAACATGAAGTCAACGAGAAAAACGCAGCAAATAGCTAGGTCGGCGTACTCAAGTAACTCGGCCACCGCGGTGCTTGGGTCAATAACCGCGGACGCGGCCGTTAAGACAAGGGCCGCGATGCTCAACACCAATACAAATAGCTGGTATCCCAGCGTCGGACAGTCTTCCTTGCGGACTCCCGACGCCGCCATCCTGATTTCCTCGTCACCAACTGCTGCTGACTGCACGCTCAGAAGTTCTCCCTCAGCAAGCCCCCAACAACGAATCGTGCGGCTGTGTCGATGTGGGCAGGATCAACGGACTCAACGCCGGCAAGGTCCGCCACGGTGCGGGCGACTTTGGCGAGCCGGTCCATGGATCGCGTAGAAAGCGTGTTGGCATCGATTGTGGCCTTGTAGTGATCCATGCCCGCGCTGCTGAAGGCGCACAACTCCACAACGCTGCCTCCAGGAATCGCTGCGTTAAACGGGACGTTGCGCCCAACGAACCGCGATTGCTGCCTGTGACGGGCTGCCTCGACCTGCTTCCTCAGCCGCGGGGAAACTTCCTCGTCTGCAGGTGTAAACCTCTCCTCAGTCGTTAGTGGAGACAACACCACTTGAAGATCGATACGATCCGAAATTGGCCCACTTATTTTCGCCTGATACTTCTTGACCGCCTGCGTCGTGCATCTGCAACGCTCGGTCCCAAAGAATCCGCATGGGCACGGGTTCATTGCCGCCACGAGGGTGAAGCGACACGGGTACGTGAAAGTGCCGCCAACACGAGAAACGACTATCTCTCCCGACTCTAGTGGCTGCCGTAATGACTCAAGAGTTGCAGAGGAAAACTCGGCTATCTCGTCAAGAAACAAGACACCTAAGTGCGCCATCGTGATTTCACCAGGCCGCGGCACACCAGAGCCACCACCAACAATCGACTGCTTCGAAGCCGTGTGATGTATCGGCCTCATTGGACGCCGCGTCACAGCCTGCCCATCCTTATCTAGGAGCCCAGCAGCCGAGTAGATCCGAGTCAACTGCACCTTCTCCTCATCGGCGAGCCGTGGAAGGATCCCCGGAATAGCACTCGCCAAAAGTGACTTGCCCTCGCCGGGGGGGCCGATGAGCAGAAGGTTATGACCACCCGCAGCAGCAAGCACCGCCGCGTCTTTAGCGTTTGCCTGGCCTCGAATTTTCCCAAAATCTACGGCCTTTTCGACGACGCTTTCAAAAACGATTTTCTGCGACAGTGCGTTGTCGAGCTTCTTGGCTCCTCGAAAGAAATCGATCACGTCGGCCAGTTGAGCGACCGGATAGACACCGCACCCTTCGTGTCCCGGCTTTGCGAGTATTAAGGCCGCTTCCTTCTCGTTGCCGGCAGGGACAATCAGTTTCTGGCCGGGGGTCGCCATATAAGCCAGCGAAAGTACACCGGGCACGCGCCTCAACTCGCCGTGAATGCCCAACTCTCCGACAAGCACGTAGTTCTGCTCATCGTCGGCAGAGAGATCAGGGAGCTCACCAGCCGCCTGAAGCATGATGATGGCGAGTGGCAAGTCGAGCCAAGTGCCATCCTTTGGGACACTGGGAGGTGTGAGGTTGATCAAAATCTCAACCTTTGGCCCCGGAACGCCCGCAGCACGGAAGGCTCCGCTGATCCGGTCGAGAGCTTCTTGCACGGATCCTTTGGCCATGCCTGTGATGCTGACGGCAGCGCGCCAAGACACATCCTCTGGGTCCTTCAGCACTTCCATCGCCCTAGCTTGCAACTCGATCGCCAAGCCATCGAGTCCGACTAACACCGCCCCGTGGACGGTGTGGCTGCGGTCAAGAAGGTCCTTAATGTGAGACCTCTCGGCTACACGGGCACTGCTCACCGCTTTACCGCGCTTCGTCATGGTTGCTTTCACTGAGTTGGCTTTGGTGACTTGACTTACGTGCTCGCGTGTTTCAGCACTAGCACGGTATTCGTCGACGCCCGTGTAATGGAACGTAATGGCGAGGTCGAGTGGCCCGGTACCGCCCCTCCACGCGGCTAGTTTCTCCTCGACGACGTGGGTCAAGGAGTTCCAGGCCTTGTGCTGCGCATAGCGGCAGTAAATCCTTCTAAGGTCATTCTCGGAATACTCCTGGGACGCGTTGGGCGGAATCTCGTCCTGTGGCGACTGCGTGGATCCGGCCAACCAGGCCGGCCTATTCCCATCACCATCGCAGTAGCCCTGCCTGCATAGCGTGCTGAAATTCAATGGCAGCGAGAGTTTGACCCCTCCGCGATCCTCCTCATCGTGCCAAACGACACATGCAGCGACCTGGACCATCAAGCTGGGAAACCCTATCGATTTAACGCTTCCGTGGAACTCCAGAGCTTGATCCCGTGGCAGATAGCCGACGCGCAGTGCCTCCTCACTGCGACCAAGAAAGCCCTGGCGTATCAGCGGGAAATAGACGGCCACAGCGTTTCGATCATGGGGATTCGTCGGCTCCGCCGCGAGAAAAACGGCGTGAGGCCAAAATCTTGCGTCCTGTCGGATCGCATCGCGCATCGCCCGAACGTTGTCATGGACGAACTGTTCACCGACGACGTCGAACATCTCGGCATCAGCCGGCCACGCGACGCCAGTCAGATCAAGCAGCTGCATGTGGATGGTCCAGCAATGTGTTGGCGAGGCTACCCCCTGCAAGTAGGGCGACTGGTTCGTTAGCAGTCAAGGCCCAACCAGAACTTGCGGCAATAGAGAGCCATAGTTCGGCCCTCACACTTTTGCGCGAATTGCAGCAGGGAACTCGGGCATATTCCCTGAAGAGCGTTGTGCTGTCAGGGCTTTTGGGCAGCGTTCTTTTCCAGATATCAAAGCCCGCCTCGCCTCGTACCGATCTGTCCCGAACTTCGCGCCGTTTTCACCGAGGCGTACGAGCACGCGGCGGACGGGGAGAAACTGGTCCTCCCGCGGGCGCTGACCGGGGCGTCGAACCTGCGAACGACGTTCACGAAGATCATCACGCGGGCCGGGCACGAGCCGTGGCCGCGGCTGTTTCAGAACCTGCGGGCTTCCTGCGCGACCGATTGGGTCGAGAAGTACCCAAACCACGTCGTCGCCAAATGGCTCGGCCACTCGCCGAGGATCGCCGCTACGCGCTACCTCCAGACCCGGAAGCGGCACTTCGAGGACGTGGTCAACGGGGGAGGGCACGTGACGCCCGACCGGGCCCAAAAGAGTGTGCACATTTGTGTGCAGCCAAAAGCCGCTGCGATCAGCAGCGACTCGCACGAAGTTCAACAACGCGGCCGAAAACACATGATCGTGCGAAACGATGCGAGTCGCTGCGACCCGCGGCAAACCGCATTAGTGGGCGGCGAGGGACTCGAACCCCCAACCCCCTCGGTGTAAACGAGGTGCTCTGACCAATTGAGCTAGCCGCCCTCCGCACGCTGCCCGGTCGGCTTCGGCGGGGCCACCACGCGCACGCCGAGTTCGGCGAGCTGCTTCGGCTCCACGGCCGCCGGAGCGCCGGTCATCAGGTCGCTCGCCTTCTGCGTCTTGGGGAAGGCGATCACGTCACGGATGCTGTCGAGCCCGCCGAAGAGCATCACCCAGCGGTCGATGCCCAGGGCGATGCCGCCGTGAGGCGGAGCGCCGCTCCGCAGCGCGTCGAGCAGGAAGCCGAACCGCTCGCGGGCCATCTCGGCCGTGATGCCCAGCAGGGAGAAGACCTTGGCCTGCGTGGCCGAGTCATGGATCCGGATCGTGCCGCCTCCCGCCTCCGAACCGTTGATCACGAGGTCGTAGGCGACCGCCCGGCAGCGGGCCGGATCGCTGTCGAGCAACTCGAGATGCTCGGGCTTGGGGGCGGTGCACGGATGGTGCATCGCCGCCCAGCCGCCGGTCTCCGCGTCGTGGGCGAACATCGGGAAGTCGACCACCCAGGAGAAGTGCATCGCCTGCGGGTCGTAGAGCCCGAGTTCCGCCCCCAGCCGCTTCCGCAGCGTGTGGAGGGCCTTGCAGCTGACCTCGAAGGAGTCGGCCACGACCAACGCCAGGTCGCCGGGCTGGCAGCCGAGCCGCTCCCGGAGGCCGTCGGCGATGCCCGTGAGGTTCTTGGCCACCGGGCCGCTCCAGGAGGCGTCGGGCTCGCACTTGAGCCAGACCAGCCCCTTGGCGCCGGCCTCCACCGCGACGGCCGTCAACTCGTCGAGCTCCTTGCGGGAAAACCGCCCCGCCGCCCCCGGCACCCGGATGCCGCGGACGCGGCCCCCGGCCTCGACGGCCCCGCGGAAGACGCGGAAGTCGCTCTCGGCGGCGAGTGCGGTCAGGTCGATGATCTCCAGCCCGTAGCGGAGGTCGGGGGCATCGTGGCCGAACCGCTCCATGCACTCGTCGTAGGTGAGCCGCGGCAGGGGCAGTGGCACGTCGAGCCCGAGGATCTCGCGGGCGGTCCGTCGCACCAGCCCCTCGATCACCCCGATCACGTCGTCGGCCCCGACGAACGACATCTCCACGTCGAGCTGGGTGAACTCAGGCTGGCGGTCGGCCCGCAGGTCTTCGTCGCGGAAGCATTTCGCCACCTGCACGTAGCGGTCGAAGCCCGCCATCATCAGCAACTGCTTGTAGAGCTGCGGCGACTGGGGGAGCGCGAAGAAGGAGCCGTGGTCGAGCCGGCTGGGCACGAGAAAGTCACGGGCCCCTTCGGGGGTGCTGCGGCCGAGCATCGGCGTCTCGACGTCGATGAAGTCAAACTCGTCGAAATGATCCCGCATGATCTTCACGATCCGGCTGCGGAGAAACATGTTTTCCTGCATCGCGGGCCGCCGGAGGTCGAGCCAGCGGTGGGCGAGGCGAACCTCCTCGCCCGGGAGGTCGGTCGCGCCCGGCTGGAAGACGGGCGTCTCGGCCTCGTTCAGCACCTCGATCCGGCGGCAGACGACCTCGATCGCCCCGGTGGCGAGCTTCGGGTTGGTGGTGCCCTCCGGGCGGGCGCCGACCGTCCCCGTGACCCGCAGCACCCACTCCGACCGCGCGGCCCGGGCCGCGGCCAGCGTCGTGGCGTCGGCGTCGGGGCCCACCACCACCTGGGTCCGTCCCCAGCGGTCGCGGAGGTCGATGAAGATCACTCCCTTGTGGTCGCGGAGGCGGTCGACCCAGCCGCACAGGGAAACCTCGGAGCCGATCTGCTCGGGACGCAGTTCGCCGCAGGTGTGGGTTCTCAGCACGGGCCGCCTTTCCGCTGCAAGGGAAACGTCAGGACTCGGAGGGTTCGTGGGTGATCCAGCAGGTCACCAGGATCGCCGCGGTCAGCAGGAGCATGACGACGGCCAGCGGCACGGCGACCCATTGCCCGAGCATCCGGGCGGTGTCGGCGCCGAGCGAGTCCCAGCCGAAGATGGCCGTGAAGGCCAAGGCCACGAACAGCAGCGACACGCCGAGCGTCACCCAGGCGAGGACCTTCACCATCGGCGGCTACCTCGCCGTCCGCGGGCCGGCCAACGCCCCGCCGCGGCGGGTCAGGCCGTCGGCGCCGAACTCGAGCTCCAGCTGCTGCCGCTCTTCGGCCGAGCCGGCGAGTTCGCGGAACAGCAGGCTGGGCTGGATGTCGCGGTTGTGCTGGTACTTGTCGCTCGTGTACTCGGTGATCGCGCCCACGATCTCATGGAAGAAGATCTGGCAGATGGGCACGCCCGGGTAGATCTTGACCGGCTGCACGGCGAACATCTCGAGCGTCCAGTAGCCGGAAAAGCCGACGTCGCCGAAGCCGGCCGTCACGTGCACGAACAGGCCCAGGCGGCCGATCGAGCTGCGGCCCTCGATCATCGGCACGAGGTTGTGGGTCTCCGTCCGCTCGGCGGTGCGGCCCAGGTAGAGCTGGTTGGGGGCGAGAACGAGCCCGTCCTCCGGGATCGTGAGCCGTTCGACGCGGTTGCTCTTCCGCATGTCGAGCACCACCTCCTCGTAGACGAGCAGTTCGTCGTGCAACGAGAGGTTGTAGCTGTTGGGATTCAGCCGACTCTCGTCGAACGGATCGATGACGATGTCGCCGCCGAGTCGGCTGCGAATCTCGTTCCCGGAGAGGATCATGGCGGACTCCCGTGCGGTGGCGGCGGACGAACGGGCACGACGACCTCGGAGTGTATGCCAGGATCTGCAAACGCGACAGTCAGCGGTCGCGTTTCGCGGACCCGACGCCTCCCCGCACGCCTTTCTTGGGGCAGAGATCCGCGAGCGGGCACGCCTCGCAGCAGGGCTTGCGGGCCGTGCAGATGGCGCGGCCGAGGGCGATCAGCCGATGGCTGAACTCGATCCACCGGGCTTCCGGCAGGCAGGCGATCAGATCGCGCTCGGCCCGCACTGCGTCGGGATGGCGGGTGAGCCCGAGGCGGCGGGCGATCCGGCCGACGTGCGTGTCGACCACCACGCCCGAGGGAATGCCGAACGCCGACCCGAGCACCACGTTGGCCGTCTTGCGGCCGACGCCGGGCAGTTTCACGAGTTCCGCGAGCGTTCGGGGAACCTCGCCGCCGTGTCGGGCGACCAGGGCCTGGCAGCAGCCGAGGATGTTCTTCGCCTTGGCGCGGAAGAAACCCGTGGTGCGGACCACCTCCTCGAGGGCGGCTTGTGTGGCGGCTGCCATCCGGGCCGGGGTTGGCCACCGTGCGAACAGGTCTCCCGTGACCATGTTGACCCGCCGGTCGGTGCACTGGGCGGAGAGAATCGTGGCCACGACCAGCTCGAAGGGCGAGCGGAAGTCGAGGGAACAGGTGGCATCGGGGTAGCTTGCGGCAAGCCGGCGGCAGATCGCCTCGGCCCGTTCGGCCCGCGCCGCTGCCGACTCCCGTCCGCCGCGGGAAACTGCCGTGGGCCGATCCGGTTTGCCCGCGACGCCGGGGCGCGGTTTGCCCCGAGCGCCCTGCCGCGGTTTGTCCGGACTGCTACGATTCATCGTGACTCGCTTTTCGCCGTGGATGGCTGCCAAGGCCGACCGCGGGGGACGGGCAGGAGCCGCCATGACCGCCGACGCCACGCCAGCCGACTACGACCCGCTCTACCTGCAGGGCATCGTCCACTTCAACGCCTGCGACTACTACGAGAGCCACGAGGTCTGGGAGGAGTTGTGGACCGAGTATCGCGGGCCCTCTCGCAAGTTTTACCAGGGTTTGATCCAGGCCGCGGTGGCACTCTACCACTTCGGCAACGGCAACATCCGGGGCGCCCGCAAGCTCCACGGCAGCGTCCACGGCTATCTCGAGCCCTACGCGCCCCGCCATCTGGGGCTGGACCTCACCGGCTTCCTCCGTGACTTCGATGCGTGCTTGTCCGAGGTGGCCGCCAGCACCGAGGATTATCCCGCGATCACGCTCGACCCCGACCTGCTCCCGGAGATTCACCTCGACCCGCCGCCGGCGACCCCTTCCGCCTGACGGCCACCCGCTGCCTGGAGCCTCTCTTCGCATGTCCGACGAGCCGCTGGCCTTCTCCCCGGAACAGTTTTCCGGTCTCGCGAGGATGTTTCCGCTGCCGAACCTCGTGATGTTTCCCCACGTCATGCAGGCCCTGCAC
>Ga0214921_10001804_pt1 | contig 35799 bp, 39 predicted proteins | sample LL1505_MetaG_FD_177992 | JGI IMG/M metagenome (GOLD analysis project Ga0214921, IMG submission 177992) | Freshwater microbial communities from Lake Lanier, Atlanta, Georgia, United States - LL-1505 | ecosystem: Environmental > Aquatic > Freshwater > Lake | place: USA: Georgia | collected... | reverse complement strand
TATCTCGTGCGCTTGCTTTACAATCAGGTTCGCTACAACGTTTTCCTCCACCATGTGTAATACATTTACCAGTTTTTCCTTGTGCGCTTGCTTTACAATTCGGTTCGATACATCTTTTTCGGGTCATTATAATTTATTATAATTATAATAATCTGAATTATTTAAAATCAATTTTTTAGAAATATAATTGATACTACTGATAAAATATCGATTTATTGAGTTTTTTCAAATAAAAGACAATTGACTCAACATGAAATAAAATTGAATATTCAAAAAAACGATAATTCGATATCATTCGATGAAAAAACTAGGTTTCGCAATTTATATATAAAAATAATAAAAAAAAGGTATAATTAAAAATATATCTAAATCAGAAATATGTGCTGGTTTCTTTTTGGGTGGTTGTGTCATATATTTATCTAATCTTGAAAAAAGTAATTTCTAAAAAATAAATTTTTCGAATAATCACTCAATCAAACTTTTGTCAAAATATTGTAAATCAATATATTTTCGATGTTGGCTTGTCAATTTTATCATGAGCTTACTTTTATCGAATTTATTCTTAAATAAATATTTCCAGTCCGGTGTAATTCTTTGATAATAGAACGCGGTATCATTACTAAGATATATTTTTGCTCTATTGAACAACGATTTATCCTTCTCGTAAATATTCTTTAATGCTAAATGACAGATTAGATAATTAACATTTCCAGTTATTTCAACATTATAAATATTTGAATCATCTACATATTTATCAGTATTTTGTAAAGAGAACAATACTTCTTTTATCCACATTTTTATTACTTTATTATTGGGTGGCGCGGAAATAAACCAATTCTCAAATACTGGATTTTCCAATGAAGATGACGGAGTTATAAAAAATGTTAGGTTGTCTTTGGAAATAAAATTGTCTAAATCTTCTAAAAGAATCGTAGATGCATCTATCCAAACACCTCCGTATTTTTCTAATAAACTTAGTCGGATTATATCTGACTGACGATATGATGGTAATGTTTTCCAATTTTCCGGTAATGATACAAATTCTTCAATATTTTTTTGATTCATTAAATTAATAAAATAGTTTGGAGATGTTTTCCTCCATGATTTCATTGATAGTTTTACAATTTCTGGAACTTCATCAGTATCCCAATAGGTCCATATTATTTTAGGAACTTTATCATTACTTAAATATGATTTTGTTATTATTTGTGATGGATTATTTTCAAAATGTTCTGGTATTTTTTTATCAAAGTATAATAGAATAATAAATAAACACAAGACAATTATTAGAAGGAATTTATACATATAAATATTACAGATATTTAATTTGAAAATATATTTATGAATAAATATATTTAGATTTTTTTCAATAAGCTTACGCAACCAAACGTTTGTCGAAATATTGTAAGTCTATTTTCTTACGATGTTTTCCTGTCAATTTTATCATCAGCTTTTTTTTATCAAATTTATTCTTGAATAGATATTTCAAGTCCGGTGTAGTTTTTTGATAATAAAACGCAGTTTCATTGCTATCATATATTTTTGCTCCATCAAATAACTTTTTATTCCTCTCATATATGTTTTTCAATGCTAAATGACATATATGGTAATAAAGCTTACCTATTGTTTGTTTGCTATAATCACTTGATTTATCGATATATTCTTTTCGATTTGATAACGCTATAAATACTTCTTCTATCCACTGTTTTATTACCGGATTATTGGGAGGTGCGGAAATGAACCAATTCTCAAATACTGGATTTTCCAATGAAGATGATGGAGTTATAAAAAGCGTTAGGTTATCTTTGGAAATAAATTTATCCAAGTCTTCTAAAAGAATCGTGGATGCGTCTATCCAAATACCCCCATATTTTTCTAATAAAAGTAATCTGATTATATCGGACTGACGATAAGGGGGTAATGTTTTCCAATTATTCGGTAATGATATAAGCGTTTCAATGTTTTTTTGATTGGTAAAATTGATTTTGTATTGCGGGGATGTTTTCTTCCATGATTTGATGGATAGTTTCACAATATCTGGGATTTCATCGCTGTCCCAATATGCCCATATTATTTTTGGGATTTCATTGTTTTGGAAATGTTCTGGTATTTTTTTGTCAAAGTATAATAAAATAATAAATAAACACATGACAATAATTAAAAGGAATTTATACATATAAATATTAAAGATATTTAATTTGTATAATTTTTTATAAAAGTGTAATAATATTTTTAACTTAAAAAAATATTACAATAAATTTCTAATGGAACAATGTCAGCATTACTTTCGCAACTGTAAGTTTGTATCACCTTGTTGTAATAAAATATATACTTGTCGATTTTGTCATAATGATAATGAGACACACGAAATAAATAGGTTCGACGTCAAAGAAATCGTCTGCTCAAAATGTAATACCCAACAACCAATCAGTAATAAATGTGTATCCTGTCAGATAGAATTTGCCCGATATTTCTGTAAAATATGTAATTTCTTCGATGACAGAATAGAGCGCAATTATTATCATTGTGATAAATGTGGGTTATGTCGCGTCGGAAATGACGGTAAATATATCCATTGTGATACTTGTAATACATGCGTCGTTGATAATAAAGAAACGCATGTTTGTAGAAAAGACGCATTTCACACTCAGTGTCCAATTTGTTTGGAAGATATATTCAATTCAATCAGACAAAGTTTTATAATGCCATGTGGTCATGCGATTCATGAAGATTGTCTGATTAGTTATACAGATAATTATAAGATAAATTGTCCATTGTGTAGGAAAAGCCTTTACATTGGAGAGGCTTTGGAAAAATTAATAAAATATATTGATGAACAAATTGAAAACAATCCGATTGATGAAGAGCATTTAGTTAATATCCGCTGTAATGATTGCGATTTTCGAGGAGAGGTTAAATATCATTATTACGGACTGAAATGTGGTGGTTGTGGTGGATATAACACGGGGGGAACTTAGAGTTTCCATTTTATAAATTCAATACAAATCACTTATTAGAAGGAAACCTTATATTGCCTCTAATCTGCGTATTTCATCATCTGTTTCTTCAATGCTTCCATTAAACAACCTCTCTCTTGCTTTATAGATTTTGACGAGATTTTTACGCGAATCAACACAGATTGGATGTGATGGTGAATTTTCGCTCAAAATCTTGTAGTAAATCGCAACAGAAATTCGCATCTGCTCCTGTTTTGAAACGCTTGTATCATCATCATCGGGATAACAATTGAACACGTCAAATTCAAATCCACAATCACGACATTCATCTTTCCCATAATAAAATTGGTCAAAACAATTTTCACATCCATGTTCTTCTAATCTCCGGCAAATTTGTTCATCGCGAGTCGCTCTTTCACCAACAAACTGCCAAACACCAAGATCAGTTTCATCAACATTTATCTCATCATCAAACTCATTATGATATGACGCATTGTCCGAATTATCTTTTAGCAAACTCGCCAGAACAAACCATCCATAAATACTTCCGGCTTCTGCGCTTTCTCCCGCAAGTTTGAGAGCACGTTGTTGGTCAACAGGAACAACCGCCCCTAAACCAACCTTCAAAAAATGGGCCATTATGCCAAGACAATCTGGACATTTACTAGAGATTCCATATTCTATCAATGAAATAACTTTCAATGGTGATTTATTATCAATCATTCCATACTTGTCATACATTGTTATTTTGGATAATCGGTAAACTATTTCTGCGATTGCGCTTGTATTTCCCAAAATAACTGCAAGTCCGTAATGCGGAATCGAGATAAATTGTTGTTGTAATGAAATCGCGGATTGGAATTGAGTTATATGATTGTAATTGATTAGCTGGGACCGTCCACGTAACATAAATTGACTTGAAATGAGTCGCCCAAATTTTCTTGAACAATCTCCTAGAAATTCTTTAAATATTTTATTCAAGATATTTTTATTATTTGTATTTGTAGGTTTCATGCCAATCAATAATTGACCCATCACAAAGCGTGATTGGGAAAACATATGACGTGGATGTAAGTCAAAAAAGATTTTGTGTATTTCCATGAAGCTCAACAGTTGTTGCTGTTGATGCTGTTGTTTTTTGATTAATAATTTTATAGGAAAAGAATTTATATTCATTTTTATATAGGAAATTCTTTTTAATGTTATAAATAATGTAGTATTTTACTTCAATTTTTACACCATTTAGCGTTTCTTCATTGAAAATTGGACAATGATAATATTTGTTTTCCAATCTTTTCTTCTAGAATCCTCATTGCTATCATTCTTTGTTTAGAACGCGATACACTTTTATCATCTTTATGTTGATCTTCTTCTTTTATGAATCTTCCAACATACAGTTGAACACCAGCATAAGTTTCATCAACATAGAATGAATCCTTATTTGATGCGTTCGATTTCAGCAAGTTTGCGAGAACTTCCCATCCAATAACACTTCCTGCTTCTGCGCTTTCACCCGCAAGTTTAATAGCTCGTTCTCTGTCCATTTGGACAATACCACCGAAACCAATATCCAAAAAATGGGCCATAATGGCAAGACAATCTTGACATCTATGAGAAATTCCGTATTTTATCAATCTAAGTAATTGTCCTTTAAAAATATTGTCAGCATTTCCACTTGGATCATACATGTATATTTTGGACAATCGGTAAACCATTTCTGCTATTGCGCTGGTATTTCCCAAAAGAACTGCGATTCCATAATGTGAAATCAAGAGAAATTGTTGTTGTAATGAAACTGAAACTGCAGATTGGAATCGAGTTATATCTTGATAATTAATTGATTGAGACCGTCCACGCAACACAAATTGGATAGAAATAAGTCTCCCAAATTTTCTTGAACAATCTCTTAGAAATTGCTCAATTATTTTATTTAAGATATTTTTATTATTTGTATTTGAAGGTTTCGTGCGAATCAATAATCGACCCATCACGAAGCGTGATTGGGAAAACATATGATGTGCGTGTGAATCAAAAAAGATATGGTATTTTTCAATGAAGCGCAACAGTTGTTGCTGCTGTTTGATTGATAATTTATTAAAAATATACATTATATTCATTTTATTATATATTACAGATTTTAATGGCATATTTTACTTCAATTTTTACACATTTTAGTGTTTCTTCATTGAAAATTGGATGAGTTTTTCTTGTAATACTCTAATAGCAACAAGAATTGAATCTTCAACATCGACGACAACGTGATCGATACAAATTAGAATACCCGCATTTTTTTTTCTTATTATTTCTTGTAATATTTTAATTGCGTCTTCAATTTCTTTATTACCAAATTTGTCTTGGTGAAATGAATCCAAATTTGACAATAATTCCACAAGAACAAAACATCCGATAACACTTCCTCCTTCTATACTTTGTTCCGCAAGTTTGAGAGCACGTTGTTTGTCTCTTTGGATAATGCTATAAAAACCAACATTTAAAAAATGGGCCATAACCCCGATACAATCTGGACATCTATGAGATATTCCGTATTCTAATAATTTAAGAAATTTCCGATATAATGAATAAACTAAAATTCCACGTTCATATATTTTTATTTTAAATAATCGGCTAATCATTTCTGCTATTGCGCTTGTATTTCCCAAAAGAACTGCGATTCCGTAATGTGAAATCGACATAAATTGTTTTCGAATTGAATCTTCCCCTTCTAATCGAATAATATCTTGGGGATTAATTGGTTGAGACCGTCCACGCAACATAAATTGGATAGAAATGAGTCTCCCAAATTTTCTTGAACAATCTTTTAGAAATTGCTCTTTTATTTTCTTTAATATATTTTTGTTGTTTGTATTTGAAGGATTCGTGCGAATCAATAATCGACCCATCACAAGACGTGATTGGGAAAACATATGATGTGCGTGTGAATCAAAAAAGACATTGTATCTTTCCATGAAGCTCAACAGTTGTTGCTGTTGCTGTATTATTAAATATTTTATAGTCATTTTGTTTATATATTAAATATTGTTTAATTTAAGTTCAATTTTTATACAAAATGATACAAAATAAATTATTTTACTTTATCTCAACGTCTTCCAGCTCAACGTGTCGAATTATCCGGTTATCCCGAAAGTATTGATACAAGAGCATGAAGCTTGAAACCGCAAAGAAGAGTAATGATAATACCACATAAGTATCAAACTGTTCATCAAATAACAAAAAAGAAAATAATAGTTGGATTATTCTCCGTAATAGGTCCAAACTGCTCAGAAGTATATTCGCCGGAATAAAGTCATTACGATTATTCAATATGTAAATCTTATTATACATATACATTTGTAGCCCAAGAGCAATGAGCGCATAGAGGACCATCGTTAGCCCATTTATAGGAGGTAAGTCCTGAATCGTATAATAGATGGATGGCCCGATTATGAAAAGGAAATACGTTATCTGAAAAAATATCTGGAAGTCAATATTCGGAATCTTATATTTCTTGACAGAATATTCAATGATATTATTATAAGTCGCATTCAAGAAGCACGAAATGAAAATGATGAGTGTGTTCATGGAAAGTGATGCGCTCGGTTGCGTATTGGCGTAATTTGTAATAATAATGACATGCGAAATTACAAGCAATACACAGCTCATCAAATAAATCGCGGTTATTTTCTTATGGAGAAGATACTTGAAAAAGGGGATGTTGAACAGGATAAATCCGGAGCGCAAAATAGTGTAATAACTGAGTGTTAGTGTATTCAGAGCATAGAATAGCATTATTGTTTCCACAGTATATAAGAGGCCTGTCGCAAATGGGTAAAAGAGCTGTATTCTATTTTCTGGCCTCGCATACTCTCGCAATTTATTCCGATTGACATCTTTGATTAGTAAAATGAAATATGACGGTGTCAGTGAAACACTCAACAATATATTGAACCACGCATTTTTATAATCATATTCGTAATTGATGTATTTCATACATATCAAATACTCCGATAGAGTAATCACAAATAAGAAACAATTCAGAAGTAATAATATATTCATGCGTTATAATAGTTCATTTTTTTTAAATATGATATATTATGAAAACAATATTGGTATCGGGAGGTCTTGGATTTATTGGTTCACATACAGTAATTGAATTGCTAAATTCCGGTTTCAATGTCATTATAGTCGATAATTTAGTAAATAGTTCAATCGACATTTTTCAGAAAATAATAGATATTACTCATATAAATGATAAGACAATATTAAAATATTATAATTTTGATATAAGAAATCGTCAATACCTAAATAATTTATTTACGATTCATCAAATATACGCAGTAATTCATTTTGCTTCACTTAAAGCAGTCGCCGAAAGTATAAAGGCCCCACTCGAATATTACGACAATAATGTAGCTGGAACAATCGCATTATTACAAATTATGAGCAAACACAATTGTAAAAGGATTATATTTTCATCATCGGCCACGGTTTATGGAATGAATAAATATCCAGTTCGAGAAGATTCAAAAACAGGTGATGGAATAACGAATCCCTATGGTAAAACAAAATATATGTTAGAAAATATATTGGAGGATTTATATAAAGCGGATAATTTATGGTCAGTCGTCATTTTGCGATATTTCAATCCAATTGGGGCGCACCCATCGGGCCTCATCGGAGAAAACCCGAATGATGCTCCCAATAACTTATTCCCATACTTGCTCAAAGTTGCATCCGGAAAATTAGAGAAGTTGCGTATCTTCGGAAATGACTACGATACAAGCGACGGAACGTGTATCCGCGATTTCATTCACGTTGTCGATCTGGCTCGCGGACACATTGCGTCGTTGAAGAAATTGGATGGCTCCGGAATAAATACTTACAATCTCGGGACTGGAAAAGGGACGACCGTTTTAGAATTGATAAATACATTCGAGCGCGTGAATGGCATCAAATTGAATTACGAATTTACTGAAAGGAGAGATGGAGATTTGGCGGTCGTATACGCAAACGCTGAGAAGGCACTTCGCGAGATTGGATGGGAAGCGCATTATACAGTAGATGATATGTGTAGGCACGGATACAACTTCATAAAAAATTTGTAAATATAAAAGTTTTTAGATATTATATTATAAATATTATCTAAAATGTATTTACCAACAGACATTTGGGAAAAAATAATGCTTTCATTAAATAGTGGAGCCTGTTGCGAACGGCTTTATAATGCGTTTAATAAAAAAGTTAGAAAAGAACTAATGTATTCATATATGGACCATAGGAAATTGATTGATATCAGGATTCTCTGCGCCGTCAAAAATACGACGGCCTTATTTATCGAAAACGGAATTTACATAAAATTCTTCCAAGATTATCTTGTTGAAAATGACGTCATCTTCGTAAAGCACATTCCGGATATGGTAAGGTCAGATGGCTTATATGATTGTATTGTGTCAGCAACGCGAAGGGGGACCGTAATGTTCTGGGACGCGCACTCAAACAGATACATTGACCGAATCGATATTGGAAGTAAGATTGAGCATATGGAATTTCATCCAAATAAATCGAGGATTGTTGTTAGCACAATAACTGATGCTGGTCTGGAAATCCAATCACTAATATTTTATACTGGTGGTATCGTCGTTAATGAAACTCTTGTTGGTTATGATAAAGACTATGAGATTAAATTGGTATATCATCCGACACTACCTCATCTATATATTATCCGCTCATCACAAAATATACTCAGCGTTTATTTATGGAAATATGAGGAGCTATATGATGAAATGGACCCATTCACATTTTCCGAATTTGAGAGGATTGACTTACCGACTATTATCAATTTCAGTATAAATTCAGTGGAGACATATATATATACATATCATACGCCATTCAATATAATGGAAAATGGGGAATTTGAATGCTTATGTCAGGGCCTCCATAATTATTCAATTGTCAAAATGGAAATACGAAACGCGCGTTTTTTTATTAAGGAGGTTGAAATATTGCTATATCCATGTCGCGAAGTTAATGATTATTTGCGTGTTGGGACTAAAATCTACTATATTGAAAACGGTTGTAATATTATTGAACAACACGGAATGACAACGACCGTATTGTACGTCAGCGAAGAAAATTTGTCGAAAATTGAACTAAGGCTCGGAAATTTAATATTCTTAGAAGGGGATTTATTCAAGAGAATTGATTTGGATACTCGCATAATTGATATTTTATTCAATTGGAGGACTCAAATATTAGAGGAAGGTGATATTTCATTAGGCTCTTATTGTATTATTTGAATATGAGTGTTATCTATTCATACTTATTATTATGTAAAAATTTTTATCGCTTCTTTCAATAAATCTCTGGCCTTTTTTATGGTATTTTCTTTATTTTTTTCATTATCTTCCTCTTCTGATACGACTGTGGTCTCCTTTATATCATCGCAATACTCTTTTTCAATAAAATTATCCATCTCATTGTAATCAGTGTTCTTTTTCTTCTTCGTAAATAATGAGAAAATCATAGTTTATCTAATAATTATTTTTGATTTTTATAAAATAATAAAATCATATTATTTTATAAACACTCAATGGAACTCTATTCAAATCGCCATCCGAATCGAACAATGAAAGGAACCGGTTTCAAAGACGAAAAAACCGCCATCAAAACTATCCAGCTTATCCGCTTCAGAAGTCCGGCCTACCAATTTAATGTAATAAACACAATGTTGAATCGCGCAAAATATCATCCACACCAAACTACAAACATGCTCCGCGCAATGAAAGTATTCGCATCATGGCTAAAAAAATACAAGAAGCCCAAAATAAAATACGCTTACATGTCAAAAGATGAAATCCTCGCATCCGGAGTAAAGTCGGACTTCATAAAAAAATTAGAAGAAGTAGGATGGAAATATCATAAGCTACAATATTTACCGATCGGCAAATATGATTATCTAAGTTGGAGAAATGCTGAGATTAAGAAACTTCTTAAACAGCCTGATTCTCAAACAAAAAAGAAACTTCTGGAACTTGGATACTCTGTATAATTATAATATGTACATTTTAGTTTATTATAATATGTACATTTTAGTTTATTATTTTATAATGAACTAAAATCTAGATATTTATAATTATATTTATATTTGCTGTAAAGCAAATATAAATATAATTATAATATGTACGGCAAGTAGAAATCGTCGCTAACATCTTCATTAAATACCGGCTGTTCTATATCGCAACAACCACAATTGTCCTGATTCGCCCATAAAACACATCGGTTAACTTGTTGCTCTTCGTATTTCAGTTTCCAACGGCCCAAAAAGACAGGAGCACGTCTGATGAATAATAATGTAAATAATTGTCTGAACATTTTAATTTATAAATAATATTCAATTCTTTTTAAGTTAAAAATAATATTTGTTATATTATGGATAATATTATTAAAGATATTTATGAAAAAATAGTTCCACCTCTCAAAAAATTATTTGAAGATCATAATGTTGGAAAAGACCATGATATTTCTCATGCTTTACTTGTTATGAATAATTGTAAAAATGCAATATTAGAATCAAAAGAAAAATATTCCATCGAAAATACACAAAATATGTTGTTGGCGTCGATTCTTCATGATGCGGATGATCATAAATTATTTTCAACAAAAAATAACGATAATTTAAAAAAAATAATGAAAATTGCCGGTTATTCAAAAGAAACAATTATGAAAGTAGTTGAAATGGTTGAACTTGTAAGTTCATCAAAAAATGGAGATCGTCTTCCTAAAAATAAAAAGGATTATTATAAAGTTATACCAAGATATTCTGACCGCTTAGAAGCAATCGGAATGATTGGTATAGCTAGAACATTCTCATATACAATTCATAAAAATCAAAAATTATATTGTTATGATTCACCTCGTCCCGAAACAATTGATGAAATAAATATGGTTGCTACAATTGAAAGATACAATGAATATAAAGGAAATAGTAAAAGTATGATTGACCATTTTTATGATAAACTAATACGCATTTGTGATTTTCCAATTGAAAATCCATTTTTTGAAAGAATTACAAGAGAAAGAAAAGATGAAATTATTAATTTTATATTATTTTTTGGAAGACAAGGAAAAATAAACAATGATGATTGTAAAAATTACATTAAATTATATAATCCGGAAATTTATTTTGAATTAGAATTATACAAATTATAAATATTTCAATAAATGGTGAGCTTCTACTCCAAGCGCCTGTTTTTTCTTCATCTTTTTAATTTTCCATTTTTTGAAAGCTTTCAAAAATATTTTCTTAGTCGGAAATACTTTCCTAACATCTCCTTTTACTTTTTCCCACAATTTACAAACGCGCTTTGAACCCATGAATTGCTGATATGCTCTAATAAGACCGACAGCTTCGTCTCTTAATTCTACTTCATCTTTCATTGAAAATGCTTCATAAAATTCATTTATTTCTTCAACCATCCATTCATACTGGTATTTTTTACTTCCATTTACGGCCTTTTCCTTTTTTTCGTCAGTCATCGTTCTATAATTTGAAATTTTTACCCATTTAGGTATAATTATCTGAATCATATTATATAATCACAAAAAAATTGATTTAGAAATGTTTAAATATATTATAATATTAAACATGACATCCCTCCAACTGAAAAAAAAAGAGAAACTCTTACTAATCAAGAAAGAAAAAAAGATATCCAGCGTTTATAAAAAGAAAAAAGAGGAAATTATTGAACTCCTTGACACGGTCCATATCACCAAAGACGAGTCCGACTATTTACAAAACTACGACCGATGTGATATATTCACCCCCGACGATATTTCTCAGCTAATGGCGTCCAAATTAGCAGAACTCGTCGCCTCTCCGAGAACACTCCTCGAACCATCAGTCGGAACCGGAAACCTTCTCAAATATATCCCCCTCGATTTATACGAGGCCATCGACGTCTTCGATATCAAGGCGGAATACATGGAAGCTATAACACCCCGCCCCAATTTAAACAAGCGCACAACCGATTTCCTCAAATACGCACCCGACCCCCCCACCAAATATTCAAGTATTATTCTGAATCCTCCGTATATCAAAATTCAAGAATTACCAACCGAATATACGCAATTCATCCGCCAAACGTGGCCCATATTCAAGGCCGGAAATATTGACCTCTACTACGTTTTCCTTATGAAATGTATCGACCTCTTGGAAGACAACGGCGCGATGGTCGCAATTACGCCGAACACTTATTTACACAACAAGTCATCCACGCATTTTCGCAAATACTTATTCGAGAACCGCTTCATCAAAGAAATCATCGATTTCAAGGATCGTAAAGTTTTCGAGGACGCATCAGTCTATTGCTGTATAACCGTCATTACGAAGGCCCCAAAGGCCACCCTTATCTACAATGACCAGCAAATCGAATACGATGCGCTACTCAGCAAGGAAAACCGGCTCCATCTCCTCCATTACGACGCAACCCCCAATACAAAAACACTCGGTGATATCTGTAATATTTATAACGGGATAGCCACACTCCGAGACAATATCTTCATTCACCCCACCAAACTATATGATGAGCCCTGCTGGAAGAAGGTCATAACTGCTAAGAAAGACAAGTTCGCGATTTTTCCTTATAATGGCGGAGTCGTTATTCCAGAAGCCATATTCAAGGCCCAGAATCCGCAAACACACGCATTTCTTACACAATATAAAGATGAACTCGCGAAGAGAGACTGTGGGCGCGTAGTTTATCCGGAGTGGTATTCGTACGGGCGGACGCAGTCGCTACATATCTCGAAGAAAGAAAAGGTCATTTATATGCCAGTATTCTTCGAACCGAAGGGGCTCACGTTCCGTATGGAAGCGCCGGCGCTTCATATATCGTGCTTGTGTATTGAACCGGCGCGAACGGAAGATATTGATTTCATTATTGATACAATAAAAAATAACATGGAGTATATAAAAAAGAATAGCAGTGTTAAAAATAATGGATGGATTAATGTGTCGTCGACGATTCTGAAAACGATTCCTATTCCATCTGGACCTATAAACCATTAATAATATCATAGAGTGATTTATTCTCAATGATATCGGTTATTAAAGGAGGATGTTCGTATTTGTCCCCAATCTGACATGAGTGTTCGGTTTTGATGATGACATTATAAATATCATAGATGATTCCACTATTAACAAGTGTCGAATATACGTTAAAACTATTTTCGTGCGTTATTAATTCAAAATTCTTTATTTTTTTATCATTTGTTAGGTTCGGGATTTTATCCAGAATGAAATTGATGGGAACTATTTTCAAATCAGGGTTTGACTGTTTCAGAAGATAAACTTCTCCTGTTATATTCTCAAAATAATTGTTGCGGTTCTTTAAATAGGATGTCATTACGAATTTAAGGGGGAATACTATGTATGGGGCGTTTTTATAACATACAACAATGTCGCATTTCTTCTGCTCCGAGAAATTTGCGCATTGTAAGTTGTGCTCCGTTATCAGAGAGTAGTCGTCGATGTTTTGTAAATTAGAGAAATATACGCCAAGATATTCTATTATCATGTTGTTTAGATGGTCCGTTTTTTTCGAACTTCGGGGCCCGTTCTCAAAATAGAGGCGCATACATTCATTTAATCCGGTCATTATTATTTTATAACACTTACTTTTTATTGGGTCCATGGTATTTTATGTATAATAGACGGAAAGTTTTAACTTGTTTTATTTTGAATTATTCATATAACAACATCAACGCCATTGCTGAATAATTGTGTAAATCAATCAATGTATCTTGAAGTCCTTCATCATTAATTAGATTTACACCATTCTTAGTTATAGACATCGATCGCTGTAATTTATCTTCGATTCGCATTAATACGCCAATCACACCATATTTCGCAAAAGCATCGCCGTAATCAATATTTTTTTTAATGAATAATTCTAATGCCTCACTTTGAATTTTTTTCATTTGACCAACTCTATCCATCCGATTATAAATAATATGAAAATTATCTTTATATTATTTTACTAACATCAATGCGCGTGTTTTTGAACAAGAGAACCCAATATTCCCTCATACTCACTCATAAACCGTTTTGGATTCATAAGCGCCAAAAATTTATCACGAATTCCCTTCTTATATTCATTAAACCAATCAATGTTCTCCACCATATATTTCGCAATTTCAACATATTCATCTGGTGTTTTGGCGACCATCCTTTCCAGACCTGCATTTATCAGAAGCGATGCGCTCACATTATGACAGTGATAGTCCTTATTATAGAGTGTTATAATAGGTAGAGAATGATAGAGCGAATGACATGTTGTAGTTGTCCCACTATATGGGGATGAATCCAGCAAAATATCGACATCCACGAAGAGCTCCATATAGGCCCTATCGTGTAATTTCGTCAGTATTATTATTCTATCTGCTGGAACATTCATTTTCTCTGCGTAATATGCGAGACGAGCCTCGGCGTTATCAAAACTGTCGAGCTTTATTTTAATTTTGGAGTTTTCTACTTCGCGCAATATACGACCCCATATTTCCAATATATACTCCGAGTTTTTAGATTCCTTATTGAAAGAACCGAAGACGATTTCGCGATGATTAGACACTCTATGACTCAATGGCGGGCTATACTGGATATGTTCATATAACAAGAAGCATCCTTTCATCCGGAGTAGTTCTTCAGTGTGATATTGGATACTATTCAGTGGGTTCGTAATCGAATCTACAATCTTATATTGAATGCTCTTCATAAACGTACTACTTGGATGGCCGAGGTATGTCATCTGAATGGGAGCTGGATTATACGCAAAAACTCCGAGTCGGTTATTCAGCGTGTTCCCGTTCAAATCAATCAATATATCAATTGCGTCCTTCTGTATTAGCTCGGCGACAACATAATCATCCGCATTTAATATCAGGCGCTTGAAGGCTGGGATATTCCTATAATATTCGTGGATTTCTTCCAAGTTAATATATAAATAGAGCTCAAATCGGCGGAGGTCATGATTACGCAATATTGGGAGTATGAAGTGGGAGACGACGTGTAGATTAAAATCGCTGGACACATAACCAATCCTAATCTTTCCGGTTCCACTTCTACCAATTTTTGGATTGAACTTCTTCGACGCATCGACCACATACATTGATTCAAGCTCACGTGCCTTCCTGATATACTCTTTGTGGTCATAAAGGAAATAGTCATATATACACATTACTGACATATATGTGCTCAACTGATAGGGATATAGATTGAATTTGAGGCTTAGCTCATATGCTTTTTCAGTGTGTTTGAGCCCGTTCATAACATCGCCCAAACTGAAATAAATTGAGCCCAAATAGAAATAGTTCTCGAATTTGAGGTTCATCTGCTCCTTCGTTGAGCATTTTACAACTGAACCGTCTTTGACGCGTTGTAAAACACAGCGCAAAATGTCCTTATGTAATTTGCTCAGCTTCTGGCTAAAAAAATAATAATGTAGGAACTCCTGCTCCCCCAAAAACTGCTCAAATAGATTATCCTTGTTCAAATTTACGAGCTCCCTATACAGTTTTTTATTAAAGAGTATACGACAGAGCGGGAGCAAATTTTCGAAATAGTCTGGCTTCGCATTGTATGATAACTTATACCACCACAATTGCTTCTCTGCATCTTTCCCTTCATATAATGCGCCCATTTGATGATACATCTTTGCATCATCCGGATAAAAGAATAATATCTGTTTTATAATTTTCTTCTTCGTTTTAAAATCATGGCGGGCATCTTTTAGCAAATCAGTCCCCACTTTATATAATTCTACTTTTCCGTTCGTTTGGAAATCTGGATTATCCACTTGTTTAAGGGCGCTCTCAAATTTTTCCATAGAGATAAGATAACAATTCAATATTTTTTAAACTGAGATATGAAATAAAATATAATCATAAATATGGACGCAATTTTATCTGGAGCCCTCGCCGGAGCAGTTGGTTATAGCATAACACTCCCACTCGATTTTTTAAAACAACATCTACAATCCGCATCGACAACAACCGCAGTTTATGAAACTATAAAAAAGAATGGTTATAAGGTTCTGTTTCGAGGGGGGCTGGTCGGTCTTTCGAGCATAACCCCGCAAATGGCCCTCAAATATTATGCTTTTCACGAATTGGAGAGAATCGGCGCGTCCAAATATCAGTCTGCATTCGGGGCCGGTTTGATAGACGGGGCCTTTTTAGGACCGATACTGGCGGTCCAATCATTCAAGCAAATGAATCTGGAAAACCGGAAGATTTCGTATATGGATATTGTTCGCAAGAACGTGGGGAGCCTGATGGTCCCGATGGCCCTAAGAAATGCGGTTTATACGGGAACAATACTGGGCGGGTATTTTTCGGTCCGGCCGAAACACCGTCTTTTCGCAAAGTCGAAGTTCGTCGAGGATTTCATAATAGGGTCTGCCTTGAATATACCGGCGACCATTTTATGTAGCCCATTTGACGTCATTCGCGCAAGACATACCCACAATTTGCTCAATAACAAGAAGATGTCATTGGCTGGCGTTGTAAAAGAAATTATAAATAATAATGGGTTCAAGGGATTTTATAGCGGGTATTCATCCCTCTACATTAATTTCGCAATCAGATTTCCACTGACACTCGCGCTCCAATTCCAGATAATTGATTTCTTTAACGGAAAAAAATGAAGTAAATAATCATGAAATAGAAGAGATACGACTTAATCTGGTTCATCAAACGACCAACGCGAGATGATTCGCATTGAGTTCGCAACAACTGATTATCAGTTCGCAAACGGCGGATATCTTCATATAGAGTAGCCTGTGTTCCTTTTAGAGTATCAATCTGGTTGTGTAGAGAGCGAATCTGTGATATATAGCTGTTTCTAATGACAAATTCTACCATTTCGCAATTTCCTGTCGCCATCGCAAGTTCAGAGCATGTCTGATTTGTTTTGACTGTTTTTGTGGAAAGCGGGATGCTCGATAAATCGTGGATCCGGCGCAATAAATCAAGTTGATTTGCTTGGACCAAATACTGAACCACATTCAGATTTCCATCAACAGTTGCACAATCAGAAACAAACGTTAAATCGCGCGCATTGAGCATCTCAATGATTTTTTCAAGGACTGTCTTCTCCTTTGGAAGTTGAAGGTCCGCCTCAATATTTGGGAACACCATGCGGTATTCAACTGTATCGGGCTTCTTTCCATTCCTCAAATAGTCCTCGTAAGTTTGAAGTGAATCCAAGTCTTGGAGAATCTCATCGCGCGATTTCAGGGACCAAATGAGGTATTCCTCTGTCCCACGAAAAATGCGATAAATATTGTCATACTCGTTCTCAATATGACGGAAAGCCTTCTTCAATTGACGAATTATATCGTCCTTTTTTAAGGGGTCGCTCATTTCGGACTTGTGTTTTTCATATAGCCTCGCATGAACGTTAAGAATTGTCATAAGGATGTCTGATTTTCCAGACATTTTACCGATGATTTCTGCCATAATGTCAAAGTCAAATTTTTGTTGTTGTTGAGTAGCCATTGTGAGATTTATTTATAAGAAACAATCGATTCTAAAATAAATCAATTTTTACTGAGGAAAATGATAGGCCACTCTTTCAATGGAATCCGCCATCGCCGGAATTCCATATTCGGCCCCAATGTCCTCGCACAGGCGTCGGATATACGTCCCCCCGTTGACTTTTGCGATAAGTGGAATTGAAACCAGCGATATCGGACCCAAAGCGCGATATTGTGTGATTACTTCGTCTTTCCGGAGGCGGGACTTCTCCTCATTGATCCGCGCGACCTGTTCAATAAAATAGGTGGCACTTGTAATAATGGTTGGTTCGCCAGTTGGTTCCAGTTGATGGATTATTATCGAGTGTGTTGGGATTTTATCAATAGGAATCCCATTTTTGGCGAAATACCAGAGCGGTTTTTTGAGACCACCAGAGCGAATTTCATACGAACTATACATCGGATATTCTTGCTCATATGAGTAGTTGTTGTATTTTTTTACTATGTCGGCTACACCTACGGCGCCCAAATCAACCGCGCTCATTTTTTGAATGAGCCCGAGCGCATCTCCAGTATCCGTAGATATTCCGAGAATGAGATTAAAGCAATAAGTTTTGTCTGAATGAAGACTGCTCCTTGAACTCAGACACTCATCTCCAACTAAAAAGCAAACGATACCACTCGCAAGTGGATCAAGGCGCCCAATATAGCATATTTTGTTTTTGGTTTCTTCTTGAACTTCGCGCGTGAGTTGTCCAAGTGTCTGTCCTTGTGGCTTGTATTTAATTATCATTTTGTTTTAGTTGATAAATATTTGATAAAATAAAAATTGATTTTTATTAAAAATTGATGGTAAATAGATACAGAATTTTATTTGATTTAGCGGAATACTTCAATCCCCCATGGACTCCCACTCCAAACAACCCCAACCCCAACAACCCAAAACCCCACGAAACTACTTTGAGGCCCTTTTAAAAGGCCTTCAAGGAAATCAAACACAATCCGAACAAGCAGGATCTGCAGAAGTTCAATCAAGTAATGTTGATGCGTGTCTTCATGAATTCAATGAAACAAAGTTGCTGAGTGAAGAATCTCGTCAAAAATTAGATGATGAATCCGAAATGCATCTTTCGAAATTAAGTGCTTTAAGACTTGAAATTCAAAACCGAAAGGATAAACTCAAAGAATTGGAAAAAATGATGAATCATCATATAGACGGACATGCCATTGCGAATCTTTTATCGGAAGCTACAATGCTTCTAGAAAACGGCGAAAAATTTCCTGCCGATTTCTGGCTATCTCTTTATGATTGTCTAATTGGTGATCATCCGGAGTTAGTCACTATTGATATGACACGCTCCTGCTATAAGCGATGCCTAGATATTTGTGAGCGTATCGCTGATTCTGATGCGAGTCATCAAGAAGACAAAGATCATGCGTATCTTGAATTAGCGATGCATGAAGTGAGAATGAGAAACTTTGTAACAGCAAATGAGATCGCTTCAAAGATACTCGATGAACATCTTCAAGGTTGTTATCAATCTAGGCTGGCCAACTTTAAAGATCAATTTGGTCTTCATTAATGGAATCGTGAGATTTCAAAAAAACGTTGTTTTTTATAAAACTTTTACTTAACGCGGTTTCTGTTTTTGAAAATCCACTGCAAGGAGGACAAGCAGGAACTGTTTCCGTTTCTGAAAATCCACTAACGGCCTTATTGTCCAATATTTTAGCTGGACAACCCCCAATCGATTCTGATGTTTCGAGCTCACTTGATGATATTTCTTCGAAAAGAATTGATTTCGAAGCAATAAAATTCAAAATTAACAGACTTAAGAAACTCCTTTTAGAGCTTCAAAAAAAAAGTAAAGCTGAAAAAGAATTGTTTGCTTTAGAAGAAACAAAATTCGAAATTGACAGAATTGAGAAACTCCTTTTAAAGCTTCAAAAAGAAAAAAATGAAGCTGAAAGACAATTGTTCTCCACTATAATAAAATGTAAGATTGGTGATAAATGTAATTTTCCTGTGGTTATACCACTTACGCTGTTTCATGAAATCACCAGTTTGTTTTCTGAGCCACAAAATAATCCACTGCTTGCGATATCGTTGTTGAAGCATATCATTGACAACTCGACCGTCGAAATCAATCGAGAGTGGGCGCAATGCTTTTTAGCACTCGCTGTATTGCGTGGAGATGTGATTGCATATGACTGTCGTAAAATGAAATCACCAGTCTATAGTATTCGGAATCACTCTAACCCAAAATTGGCCGATGAGTGTATGATCGATGTTAAAACAAAATGTGTGAGAACTTTCTTATAAACACAACCGACAACGATTTCTATTAGAGTTCGCCCCAAGTGCGTATTCTGAATCAGCACAGAGATACATTCAGGAACACAAAATTCAACTGCGCAAATAGATGTATTGAAAAAATAAAGATTTTTTCTTTTATAAAACTTAAAATAAAAATTGATTTTTTTATTTATCCCTTTTTAATTGATATAAAAGATGTCAAGAACAAGCACAAACACATGCACTTATTTTGGAAGCTTTGGAAATAGTATTATTCCGCAATCACAGATTGTCGATCATATTCGATCTGCAATTTTAGGTGGAAATCTGTCAGAAGTTGAAAGACTTTGTAGCAAGATTTCGCAGAATGATGTATCAAGTTACCGCGATGTTTATGGAAACACCATCTTACATACTGCGATTTTACTGGGACGACCGGAAATTGCGCAGTATCTTATCAATTTCGGTTGTCCATTAACGACCGCAAATGCGCGTGGAGAAATCGGATACGATTTACTCGCAAAGAGCAACATCGGAAGCTTGGTCAAATACGTCCACGATTCTGAAAAGAAGAAGGTCGAAACTTCACAGATGGAGACGCGCTCAAAAACTGCGAAGATTCAGACATTGGAGACGGAAGTCCGATCGCTCGAAAGCGCAAACATGCGTTTGAGCAAGGAGAACCAAGACCTGACAATTGAGCTTGGTAAGCGAAAGAGGGACATTGAGGAGTTGGAGACGCAAAAGAGCAATCTGATTAAGGCTTCTCGCAAAAAGTAGGGGGGGGAACTTAGAGTTCCCCCCTTACCCCCCTCCTCTGGGGGACCTGATTATTGAACTTTTTGGTTGAATTATTTGATAAAATTATGAAATTTATAAAATATTACATTAAACTTTTTTATAAAAAATAACGTTTTTATGTATTCGCACTTTCCTTTCACACATATCCGGAAAATAAATATCTGTTTGGGGGTTAGCACCTTTACCCAAGGGGAACTTAAAGTTCCCCCTTAGACCCCCTCCTCTAAAAGTCCTATTTTGGGGGTTCGCACCTTTACCCCGCTGGCGGGGAAAAAGGGGCGCGGGAAAAAGAGGCTTAGTAGTAGTTGTCCAAAAGTTTTACATTCTCTTCCTCTAAGGTTTGTCTGATTATGAGACGAATCGCACTGGATGCTTTGAAGAAATCCGCACTCGCAATCTTAACTTTAACACCAATCTTCGTTCCGACACCGGACATATCCAAAATAACAGCATATACTTCATTTTTATCAAGAATATAAGTTGATTCACGAACTTTTTTAGCAAGTAATTGAAGGATTTCAGGGTAATTAATGCGATTGTTTGATGATAGTGATGCTTCAAGAGTTATATATATTTGGTCATTCTTCGTATAATTCATGAAAGAATCAACTGTTATCAAATTATTTGGTATTACAATAACTTCACCCTTATTTGTTATAACTGTTGTATTTACCAAATTGAAGTCCTGAATATATCCCATATCGGATTTGACTTTTACTAAATCTCCTAAATTGAAATATTGGAATAGTAAAATAATAATACCAGAAATAATTTGTTGAATGAGATTTTGGAATCCGAAAGCAATAGCGACACCAATACTTCCTAAAATAACCAAAAATGTGCTTATATTAAATCCCATCTTAGTGAAAGCAAAAATAAGACCGATTAGGATAATGACATAAAATACGAAATTTGCAATAAAATTTCGGTATAATTGTGAAAAATTGCGGTTATCTCCTTGACTTGGGCTTGGTATCTCTAAATTTCTCAGTTCTCTTTTTTCAGTCGGTTTTTTATCACTCTTGACATACTGTATTTTATTGAGAGCAATTCTCGCAATTGTGAAAAAGATGAGGAATATGATAACTGCAAAAAATATATTTACTACAAAGTAAACCAATCTTTCCTTATTTTCTGAATTAAAAAAATTGGATAGATATTTCCAAACATCTGATAGTGTCATAATATTATGAATAAAAAAGTTATTCATAATATTACTATATAATTGAATATTTTTATTATTATAATTCTATTCAAGAAATTGCGTTATCATTTAGAACTTAGACATTTTTCGACAGCTCTTGTTTTTCTTTCTCCAATTGCGCAACCAGTTTTTCTAAAATAAGCTTGCGGTCATCCGAAATTCTAATATGACATATCTCAATTGATAAATTCATAAGAGTTATATTAATTTGTAAAATTCGAATTTGATTTCCCAAGTCAATCGTAAAATCAATGTCGCGTTGATGACAAATAGAACATGTCATCAAAAATGAATTATTTGTCATGAAACCATTTCCACAACGTGTGCATTCAGTAGTAGCATCCATCTTCGTTATATCATTATAAAACGTAAATTATTTACTTCAATTTTTACGCCGGTTTAACACACAAATTCAGAAAATTCATCTCATTCTGTTTCGTTATTCTCTTCTTGTATTTTACGAGATCCAGTATTTTACTATAATAATCATCTTTACTTATTGTGATTAGGTCAATTAGTGGTTCCAATGTGTCTTGGTAGCAAAATGAGCAGTTTTTGACCTCATATATGCTCGCCAGTTTTTCCTCAATTACGAGTGGTATATTGAAATTAATGGCGATAGGAATTGAGCCGGTTAGCCTCTGATTATAGAACCAGCCTCCCTTCTTTGAAAGGGGGAGAATAAATTTAACGTGGTGGAGGTGTTTTATCATTTGCTCCGTTGTTAGACCCGCAAAGCTTATAATTTTAGGATTGTTCGCCAGAAACTTATGGCGCTTTGATATACCGATCCAGTCCCATTTTCTCATAAAGAACCAGAATTCATAATTTTCATTTGGGTGTGCTTCTATGAAGTTCCTGAGCTGAGTTAAATCGCGGTCCGTGGGGACCCCATTACCGAAAATACGAATTCCTCCAACTACGCCAAAAACTGTTTTTGATGATGAATAAGACGATTTATAATGGATATGTTTATAGTTTCTATAAATGGGGAGGATGTATTCATTGATGGGCATTTCGGCTGTTTGAATAACGGGGGAAACTGTTATTGTTTTTTTCATAAATGGCCGATGATGAATTTTCTGATGGTGGATGAAAATGGATTTATGGGCTATTTGTTCAATTGCGTTTGCATTATTTTTATAATCTGTGCTGGATGTGATTATATATACGTCCAAATCGTAATTAAGTTCGGAAATTGGACGAATATCCAATTTTCCGAATATCTTTTCGTAGTATTTTAAGAATGTATATTCGTCGCTTTCTAAATTATAGTATATTGTTAAGGGCCAGTCATATTTTTTTAGGATTTCAATGAAAGTCCCAAAAATTTCGGTGTGCTTGTTTGAAAATTGTATAATACCGAAATGGACCCTTTTTAAATTCATATAATTTTATTTAATAAAATAAAAGCAGGAATTAAACAAATAAAACTATTTATTTTTTTGTTATTTTTACAAATAACAAAAAATCAATATTGAATATAAAATTATATTTTATATCAACTATTTATTTTTATCTTATTTTACAAATAAGATAAAAATCAATATAAAGGAAATGAAATAAAGAATAATATGAGCGAACCGAAAACTAAAATAATATCAAAAGTCGATTTATTAATGAAATCCTTATCCAAATTTTACGCAGTTGATTCGAATATTACGATACTTCTCCCAATTGTTCAGGGGACTTCAAAGATATCATTACGCGTTCTGGATTGGTTCGTAACGAATTATTGTAAGAAGAATAACATCATCCTTACAAATAAGAGCGGGACTAATATAATTGTTCATATGGATTATAAGAATCAGTTGAAAGCATATGCTAAAATATACTTCGACCCCTTTTGTAGAAGGGACCGTATAAATTTCATTTATGGGAAGGGGCACGAACTTCTTACAACAGTGGGACAGCTCAACTTCTTTCGGTGGGCGATTGAGAATAATATTATTGAATATACAGTCTCAAATATGGAAATAATTGAGAAAGATATGAATGCATCATTGAAATATGACAAGGAAGAATCCGATGCGCAAAAGTCAGAGGATTCAATTAGTTCACAGGAACAGCAGGAGTTGTCCCCTAAGAAAGAGATGCGCCGGAGAAAAAGGCACGAGCTATCAGTTTCGGCCGCGAAAAGTATGAGCCGTCATAATGTTAATATTGTAGTGGAATTCTCATAAGATTCCTATAATTTATTACATATCAGACGCTTTGTTAAAGTGGTTGATAGCGGGGTTTTAATATTCCCATATATTTTGCTCAAAAAGATGTATTCCAATATTTTATTATAGACTCTCTTGTTTTCATGTTTAGATTCAATATATTCAATGGCGCTCTCTTTTGAATATGACTTCCCAAACACTTCTTCAAAATTGGGGGGAATTTCAGTCCATATGAGACCATCAATCTTGTTTTTCTTGGCGAAACTTACAAGCTCCTGTATTGTTTTATTGTCAAGTAGCGACGTTCGAAATGTGTCGGACGCAATATTTATGAAGCCAATATTTTTATTCGACGTTTTTTCTCGTGTTTTTAGTTTTTGTATTGCGGTGTTCAGATTGGAGAAAGAGGTTCGCGCGTAATAGACGTTATTCATTTCGCCGGTTTTGTCAATGACTAATGTGAGCCGGCCATGACCACTGTCTGATATTCTTGAAAAGTTTAGTGGGAATTTAATATTAGATTTGGTCCATTCGGTCTCTATTTTGAGACTTTTGAAGTTCCATAGGAGGGACCCCCACGCTATATAATATATTATCATTATGTGAATCTTATAATATATTTAGATAATAATTATTTGAGGACATCGAAATAAATGACATATTGATAGAGTTGTGTTTTGATTCTGAGGCACTTGGCTTTTAGTTCATCTCCACGTATAGGGGAATCCTCAGTAGTCCCGAAAGAGACCTTATTTGTCCCCTCAATTTTATCGAGGTAGATATTGAACCCAAAACTATTAAAATATTTAGACATAAGTGAATATGCGGTCTCGTCCAGATTATCGAGATTGACTTTTCCGGTTCGGTCTGAATAGACATACTTCATTACTTTTGTGAATATTTCAACTAAGATATTGAAGGTTGTGTCTAAATTGGTGTCTTCATTAATAAGGCGATATGTATTGGGGGGTTGAGGAGGTGCGGATACTAAATTATCAATGAAATCATCGAGGGAGCCTTCTTGTTCATGGATGATTGGTTCGGACATACATTTAGAATTATAATATATTTCTTAATCAAACGAATAAAATATATTTCTTAGATATAAGTATGAGAGCAAGTAATAATTCTAATATGGGGTTTCAAGAACCATATAGTTTTCAATCAGGTTGTAGTAAATGTAATGCAATGGATTTGAATGAATATTATGGTAGTCAGAAAGGCGGGGTTCCTAAGAAACAAGCTAAGAAGTCGGCTTCTACTAAGAAGAAGCCCGCTAAGAAGTCATCTTCTACCAAAAAGCGTGGCGGTTCAGACGCATTTGATGAGTTCGATAAAATAAATTCTTCATTAACTTGGGCTACACAGACCGGAGGGACTAAATTGGCATCTGAGTATTACACATCTGCGCAACAGGGAAGCTATGCGCCTTACAATGCATCAAAGGATGCGAAATGTGGTGGTGGGCGAAAGAAGAGAGTTATTCGCGGTGGTGGTGGAATGGATGATTATGAGGGAAAAATGAATCAGTCGCAAGGTAATATGAATGGCCATATGGGCAGATTAATGGCAGACGCGAATAAACCAATAATGGGTGGTGGGCGAAAGAAGAGAGTTGTTCGTGGTGGTGGTGAAATGGATGATTATGAGGCAAAAATGAATCAGTCGCAAGGTAATATGACTGGCTCAATGGCGGCAGCGGATAGCGCTACAAAAGGTGGTGGTTGTGGTTGTGGATACAAGCCAAAGACTTCTGGGGCGAGGCGTGGAGGAAGTGATGGATATTATGCGGGCACATTAACTGGTAGTGATCCTGTTGTTGAAACAGAAGATGTGTTAGAAGACGGGAAATTGAATGGGGGTGCGAAGAAGAAACGGTCTTCATCAAAGGGAGCCAAGAAGCCAGCGAAAGCTAAGACAAGGTCTTCTTCATCAAAGGGGGCCAAGAAGACAACTAAGCCAAAGTCTTCACGAAAACTTAAAGGTGGTGATGATAGCGCTGGTGGAGGTAGTGATTTTAAGTCTACATTCATGTCTTGGGGACCTATAAATACAACCAGCGAGACAGATAAAGCTTATTTTCCAATATTTAATAAAAGCACTCCTTTTATGAGTAAGAAAGAATTAGTTGAATGTGGAGTTGCTCCTGTATCTACTGGATGTTCTCCTGACCCCAATCCATACCCTCGTGCGTATAATGATGATTTCATTGGAGGAAGTAAAAAAAGGAAACCTGCAAAGAAGAGCACTTCTTCAAAGACGAAGGCCAAACCTGCGAAGAAGAGCACTTCTTCAAAAACGAAGGCTAAACCTGCAAAAAAGAGCACTTCTTCAAAGTCGAAAGCTAAGAAACACTGAATAATTTAATTTTTTATTGAAAAATCTGTATTTTCAATAAAATTATTGATTGAAACATAATTTTTCTTATTCAATTTGCGTCCGAGAAACAACTGAATGATCCTTAAAAAACTTACGGACCTTATATTAGAAAAATGAAAAAAATAATGTTATAGTTTATCTACAAAAAAAGATAAATTGAATAAAATAATTAAATGTTGTCGTTGTGTTGAAATAATTGATTTTATTCAGAGACAAACAAATAATTCTCAATTTGCTGTAATAAGAAAAAATTATTTTAGAAAATCATATTTATTTGTTAGTCCAATAAAAAATCCAATGAGTGAAACAACTTATTATAAATAGGTCGACCATTTCAAATATCCAAAAAAGATGGTTCGGTTCTGGGGATGAAGTAATCTTCTCCAAAATTAAAGTGGATCGTGTCCTTAATTTCATTGGTTGGAAACAATCTCATTGTGGGAGAGGGAGAGGGAGAAGGATAGGGAGACCAAGTTGGAATGATTCTGATGGAATTCCCAAAAAAATCATACAATAAAGATTGATAATCATCTCCATCTTCATTCAAACCATCCAATGAAGAATCATCTCCATCTTCATTGTGTCGTGGTTTTTCATCAGTTTTTTGAAAAATAATACTCGGTGAGGGCTGAAGACATTCATTGCATTCATCTGCAGTATAGTGATTCGTACATTTCTTGGAAACACCGCTACATTTCTTGGAGACATCTTTAGATTTCTTGGAGACATCTTTAGATTTCTTGGAGACATCTTTAGATTTCTTGGAGACACCGCTACATTTCTTGGAGACATCTTTAGATTTCTTGGAGACATCTTTAGATTTCTTGGAGACATCTTTAGATTTCTTGGAGACACCGCTACATTTCTTGGAAACACCGCTACATTTCTTTGAAACATCGCTACATTTCTTTGAAACATCGCTACATTTCTTTGAAACATCGCTACACTCATTGCAATTACGATGTAAATGTCCGTGTTCACACCTGCCTTTTCCATCACACTCTATGCATGTGTATTTTTGGACTCCATGTTTGCATATCGAAATCCCGCCACATTCCTTGCAGATAGTCTTCCGGCGTCCATGTTCGCATATCGAACTCCCACCACATTCCTTGCACTGATTTGGACGCCTGCCATGAATACATAAAGAACTTCCACCACAGTCCTTGCAACGGTTCCTCCGGCGCCCATGTGGACACTCACTTGATTTTTTTTTCTTCTTTATACCCATTTTTTTAGATTTGGGTTTTTTAGTAGCTGATGCAGATAAAGCTTTAGAAGTATCTTTGCTGATGTTTTTTACCATTTTTAATCGATATAAACGCTTATTATTCTATAATTTTAATTTTTTTTACCATCAATTTTTGTATGAATAATTTTAATCGCAAAAATATTGTTGCAATAAATGATCTGAACTATCGTATAACAATTATATAATAAATAATTTTTCTCATTCAATAATATATAATGCCATTTATCTGGGGAACTTAGAGTTCCCCCTTACACCCCCTCCTCTTTTTTAGGAATAATTTAATGAAGATGATATTATATTATTGATAATAAATAATTTTTCTGATTCAATAATATAACATGTTATCATTAAAACGTCATTTTACTGCGGTTGTCGGTTCAAAAGAGCATGGACTTTATATTTCATCGAGTCCGTCCTCGGCCGCGCGAAAAATTGTCAGCAAACTTTGCGCTTCAAGTAAAAGAAAAAAGGTGGAATTTTGCGTTCGAGAGATAACTCAAAAATCTGAAAAGAAGACTTACGGTCCATATTTAGGAGAAATGAAAAAACTGGCGAAACCAATTGAACTAAAAGGGCGTGTAATTCGATACGCTCCGGTAGCTCATTTGAAGAAGAACAAAACTGCGACAAATACTGGGAAAAAGATTGGTAAAAAAATAAAGGGGGGGAATATTGGTTTTAATATTAATGATCTACCTTCAGATATTATTGGTGTAATAAATTCAAATATTGATCAAAACCCAAATCCAATTAGAATTCCTAAAATAATAAATACTATACCTATATTACCTAATTTTTTGGAATAATTTAATGAAGATGATATTATATTATTGATAATAAATAATTTTTCTGATTCAATAATATAACATGTTATCATTAAAACGTCATTTTACTGCGGTTGTCGGTTCAAAAGAGCATGGACTTTATATTTCATCGAGTCCGTCCTCGGCCGCGCGAAAAATTGTCAGCAAACTTTGCGCTTCAAGTAAAAGCAAAAAGGTGGAATTTTGCGTTCGAGAGATAACTCAAAAATCTGAAAAGAAGACTTACGGTCCATATTTAGGAGAAATGAAAAAACTGGCGAAACCAATTGAACTAAAAGGGCGCATCATTCGATTTGCGCCGGAAGTTCATTTAAAGAAGAAAAAAACTGCGACAAAGACTGGGAAAAAGATTGGTAAACAAATGAAGGGGGGGGGACATTGATACGAATGGAATATTAACTTCGAATGATTTTTTAATAATATATAATTATGAAGAAATAGGTAATCTGATGAATAATTATGAAAAAAGATCATTAGGATTTAAAGTATTTAAACGCGATATAGATACAAAAAAGATACAACCAAGATTAAAAAGAAAAAATGATATATTTGACGAACCATTTATATTTTTTTCTCCAAAAATAAGAAAAGATAATTTACCATTCTTGAGAGATAATAAAAATGACTGGTTAATTTATGCACATACGGTTCCTACTATGTATTATGAATATGTTGCTTTTAATGAAGGTCGATTTCCAAAAACAGCAAAATTTAAACAAATACAAATAAATAAAAGTTTTGCAAGTAATCCTTATTCTTTTTCAGATGTTGAAATATCAGAAATACCAAAAGATGCATTGATACAATTAAGAGATTTCATTCTTGAACAAAGAACTTCAGAACATCCAATATTTTGTAATACAATATTAACCGCAGTTGAAAGAGTATTACAATAAAAATCATAATAAAATAACTAATTTCTCAAATATTCCATTCAACAATATTTATTGAAAAATCAAATCTTTCAATAAACCACACCCCAATCTAAAAAACGTTATAATGCGAATTATAACCATACGCCCCCGTATCATTTTCCATCGGCCCCGTTTTAACAATAGGGAAATACTCCGTATTTATCCCATTCTGCGCGTTCTGTTGCTCAATCTTCTTCTGCGCTTCATCCACATAATTCTGCGTCAATTCCTCCAAGATGTTCGTCCCGTTCCTGTGTTTCTCGTTCATCGCCTCAGAGCTCGGTAATTTGTATATAATTGAGTGCCAACTGTTTAAGCACTCCTCTCGCAAATCGAGCAAAACCTTATATTGGTCCCCCCTATTTTTGAGCCCGAACAAGATTTCATTATATAGCTTCGTCATGTAATTGAAGGCGACCAGTGAATTCTTGTAGTTCAAATAATTGTATTGGATGAAATCACGACTATTATAGTAAAAATCAACACCCGCCGGATTCAAGTTCATATATGAAACCGCCTCTCCCCCAATAGGAAACTCTAATGAATATTTTCCATAAATAAGTGTCCCCTCAATTGCGTCTAAATTATTATCGGACAATATTTTAGAAAGGAATGCATCTTTATTATTCTTATCGACTGTAAAATCGCGAATATTGTAGTATTTATAATTATAATAAATGTAATAGATAAATCCTAAAAAGAAGAACCCAAAGACGGCTCCTAATCTTATTTCGAATCGGATAAACCACGCATAGAATATCAATAGCAAAATCGCCACAAAAAACAGGTCATTTTTACCGATTATATTGAATAGAGTGAAAGGGCTGACGTTATCGAAAAGACGGGCCGTTTCATTTGTTGAATATTGCTGTTTATTTAATAGGGTCGATGTTTGTAAATAATTTTTGAGAATTGTTTCAGTCATAACTATTTAATTCGTGAGAAAAATAAAATAGCAAATTAATGAAAGGAGGATAAACATTATTCCAACATATATGACCCGCTCATTCTTCGTTAATATGATGATGTAATTATTGAAATTCTTGTTATTATTATCATCATAAACTAAATCAGTCATCTCATTAACAATATGCGTCCACGTCGTAAAAAAGTTCTCAAACAATGTCTTCAACGATAAATTATATACTCTTTTATTATATTTCTCGCGCTCCGATTTTTCATTCTCGTATATTGTTTTCGAGTATAATTTCTTGTAAGATTCGGCCAACTGCTGTTTCTGAAAATCACTCATAGTATATGTATCGGCGCTTTGTAAAATATTATTATTCATAATGTAATATATTTAAAAAAAATATATATATTACTAAATTACATCAACATATATCCGGAATTCTGTCTGGGGTTTCCCTGAACTTCTACAACGCCATAACGTCTCTCTTTTACGCAACCATTCATCGCAAGAAACCAAATAATAATGAAGAAAATGAGGAAAATAGTAAACGCGGCCAATCCGTCCATATCTATTATATACAAAAAAATAATTTGAACTGAAATCTAAAACTAAAATCCTAATTTTGACTAAAATCTAAATCATTATCTACCAAAACATGTTTTATAACCTCTAAAATGCTGGAAACTATGATAACTTCCGGAAGGGCATCATTATACCGACTCTGACCACTATCATCAATCGACTTCCGGCGCCTCAATATCTTCTGATAGTCCTCCTCGTTATCTTTCGGAATCAGGCACATCCGAACTCCGGCCCTCTTGGCGCCCTCTAACTTCGCCTCTAAACCCCCGATTGGATGAACATTCCCGTGTAAATCAATCTCCCCCGTCATCGCGATGTCATTGCGAACTTTTATATTACAGAGGCGACTAATAATTGCGGTCGTGATTGTTATTCCGGCGCTTGGGCCATCCTTGGGGGTCGCCGCCTCGGGGCAATGAAGATGTAATCCGAAGTTTCCGTAAGTCTCGAACTCCTCATTTATCTCCTTCTTAATCGACTTCGGTATGATATTCCAAGCGAGCGTTTTCGCGCAAATCATCGACTCCTTCATAACGTCGCCCTGCTGGCCCGTCAGTTCGAGAGACAGCTTTCGGTCGCTTGGCGTCTTCAAGCACTCAACAATTGTTATACCGCCGGTCCCCGCCGTAGTTGCGTATAGCCCATTCACGAATCCGACCTGCGGTTCTTTCGCAACCTGACGGACATTAACTTTCGGCTTATCACTGAATAGTTCACTGACGTAATCCTGCGATACCACAAAAGGGAGCTGGATTATCCCATCGACAATCCGCTTTAAGTTAATCTCGCGAACAATTTCGAAAAGTTTCTCGCGCAATTTGCGGACGCCGGCCTCATTCGTATAATTCTGGATGATATAGCGAACAACTTCATCCGATAGAGTAATATCATCCTTTTTATAACCGACCGTGTCCAATATCTCGGGGAGTGAATAGTTTCGGACCACGTGTATCTTCTCATTCAGTGAAAGTGGTTTCACATTTATTTCCGTTATGCGGTCGCGCAAAATGCGGTCAAGGGCGTTCGAGTCGTTATACGAAAAGATGAAAAGCACCTTGCTCAAATCAATCTTTATTCCCGAAAAATATCGGTCATAGAACTCATTGTTCTGGGAGAAGTCCGTCAGATGCGTGAGTATTCCGATAATCTCGCGCCCGTGCTCAGTCATCGAGACCTTATCGACCTCATCAATGTAAATAATCGGGTTCATACATTTGGTTTCCATCAATATATCAACGATGCGCCCCCAAGTTGACCCCAAATAAGTATAACTATGACCCTCTAATGTGGCGCCGTTGCTACTTCCTCCCAGTGGTAGAAAGCCAAATGGGCGGGGATTTCCGTCCTCATCCAAGAAGCACTTGGCGACTCCCTTCTTGGCAATGGTTGTCTTACCCACACCCGGCGGTCCCTGAAACCCGAAGACGAATCCGTCCATTTTCCCATTCATCCACTGCGCAATCAGGCGCTCCAATTGGAGTTTCGTCTCCTCTTGGCCATAGACGCTCTCATTTAGGGTCGTCCGCACATTCTCCAAATATTTCTTCTTCGACTTCTTATAAAGGAGCCAGTCCTTCCAAATATTGACCATGTTAATAGCGATGGATATGAGAATATGATTATCAGGATTACTATGCTGAATTTCAAGTGCGTCGTCTCTATCAATCCCATTATCCAACTCCTCTTTAATCTTCTTCATTTTGAGTATCTCCGCAATAAATTCGCCACAATACTCCTTCAATTTCAAATCGCTCTCTTCCATATGACATTGATTATACGCGAATATTTGTTTTAGCATCCGCTCCATTTTACGAAGGAATGACTCAACTGAACTTTCAATACGGTCATTATTGAACTCTTTGAGCGTCGTGAAAACATCAGCGTATATATAGTTCTCGAACTCAGTCCGTATATTGAACTCATTGAGTATTTTCAGGCTATTCATAACAATTCCGTTCAACTTTGCAGTGAAATTCTCTAATCCAAATAGGACAGGCTCCTTCTTATATATTCCAAATGGAATCTTCAATAGGCCGTCTAAATACTGCTGTGCTTTGGCGGACCCCTCTCGTGTCCCCCGCGTTTCCTTAAACTTATCGAGCGCCTTCGCTTTAATTGAGTCGCTACACTTCATCATTGCGATGCGCTTATCATACGGAATATCATTTTCTGTAATACTATGAAGTTGCGCGATTTTGTCTTCCACATTTTTAAAGGCAACGCGGAATAGCTTTTGGATGGAATAATGGAGGCTCTTATAGACCTCTTCCGCCATCGGTTGCGGTTTGAGGAGCTCACTCGTATTACAGACCATATCGTAGATAATATGGGCCAGAAACTGGTCCTCACTATCACTGAGCAGGAAAAGAGTTAAAATATAGCGTTGCTTATAATTATTACCTGTTATGAACTCTTTGACGAGAAGAGATAATGGTTTCGACCTGTATTTTACTAAATCTTTATGGGCGCTTTCAATGAGGCCATTTATTTCGATTTCTGTATTCAAGATGAAATCACGGAGGGACATCTGATTTAGAAACCCGCGCTTGAAGTTAGCATCCACTGAAAGATACTCTAATTGCTCTTCTACACGTTTCAATTTCTCCCCAAGGGTCCCTCCAATGCGACACATATTAAGGGGGTCTTTTTTGAAATAACCACTTACTACAACGACCTTCTCATTGAAAGGAAAATAAATATCGGCGCCCTCAATTTTCTCAATAAACGACTGATTTTTACTATCGATTTTCTTCGCATATGGAAGAGTTGCGTGTTCTTCATTAAGGTCTACAATATCTTTAACTTCGAGCTTCGCATTTGTAGAAATGAAAAAATTATCATAGAAATCAACGAGCTTTTTATATGGCACTGAAAGAGTTGTGTGAATTTCATGGCCTAAATAGAGTGATAAGATATTACTTATTTTCTCACAGCCACATTCAGGAAGTAAATCAATAAGTTTTTTTCTCAGATTATGTATTTTCATGAGATTGTCAGAATGAAAATTTTCGATATTTAGGTCCTTATATACTAAAAGGACTTCGTCTATTTTTTCCATTAAAATATTATATTTCTCTTTCCGGAAAATGCGATTTTCAAAATTATTATGCACATTTGACATAATATTGTAAATTTCTAAATAGAGAGTGCGGTGCTGTATAACAATCTGCTTCTGAATAATATTGTTCAATTCTATTTCTGGATTATTCATTTAATTATATATTATATTTTTATAATATAATAATATGAGCAATAATACAAATTCTGCAAATGTTAATAATCGAAACTCAGGGGCAAATGCTATAACTCCTCAAAATAATAAGAATAACAACGCTCGGAGCAATAAAAATACTGTCATCATTGGGAATAATAATCGGGAAAATTTGAATAACAGGAACAGATATCCCTATACACGCGATATTTATGTTCCTCGGGAAAAATTATTTGAGCCTATCGGTATTTTGGACCCAGAAGGTGTTAGTAATAATCCTCTGACAAATGAGCCGTATCAAAACCTCTATTATGACTCAACAAAGAATTTTTCTAAAAAGAATACGACCTACCAAAAATTAGCAGAGAGATGGTCTAATTATCCAATGTATGCGAAAAGAGAAGAAGCAATTAACCTTATTTATGATAACAATGTTATTTTGGTCGTATCCGGAACAGGTAGTGGAAAAACGGTTCTAACCCCCAAATTTGCTCTTCATTGTATGAATTATCAGGGGCGCATTGCAATAACAAACCCGAAGCGCGTTCCAACAAAGGAAAATACTATTTTTTCTGCGATGTGTATGGATGTTAAAGTAGGCTCCTATATTGGTATGAAATATCGTGATTCCGAAAAGGGAGCATATTCGACCGACTGTCGCCTGATTTATTCAACTGATGGATATATTCTTCAACTTCTCCAAAAGGACCCGCTACTTATGGAGCTGGATATGGTTATTATTGATGAGGCCCACGAGCGCAACGTAAATATCGACCTCTTACTTCTTCTCCTTAAACAGCTTGTTTTAAAAAGGCCCGCATTCAAACTCATTATTATGTCGGCCACAATTAATACGCAAATATTTGTGAATTATTTCCCGACATCTCAGTTCAAGTTCGTGATGCTTGATGCAGGTCAGAAACCAAATCAACCTATAAAATCAATCTATTTGAACAAACCAATCAATAAATACGACGAAAATGGAAATATTATTGATAAAAACTACTTCGAAGTTGCGGTAGATAAAGTAGTATCTCTTCTCAAAGAGACCGATGACGGTGATATATTAGTATTTTTTCCGAGTAAAAGCGATACATCAGATGGTTGTGGTCAGTTAAGTATGAGATTAGACAGATTAAATAGAGAACTTGGTAAAAAAATATATTGCGCTACATTAACCAGCTCGACAAGCAAAAAGACAAAGGATGGAGAAGATGAACAAGAGATGATTATAAATTCACAAAAATATAAACAAAATGGACGATTTTCAAGGAAAGTCGTTTTTGCAACTGAGGTCGCGGAATCTTCAATTACAATTGACGGTCTATTATACGTAATTGATACCGGATTAGTTAATAAAATGGTATATTATTCTGATAAAAATATGGAATCTCTTGAAAAGAAGTTCATATCGAAGGCGTCGCATAAGCAGAGGCGGGGACGAACAGGGAGGACCGCTCCGGGAACGTGTTTCTGTCTCTTTACAGAAGAAGAATACAACAAGAAATTTCCAGAATACACACAATCCCCAATTATGAATACGGACCTTTCCAAATATTTAATGACATTCCTTGCGAACCAGAATTTTGTATCTCATATTCAATTTCCCATTGTTTATAGGGGTAATAAATCGAATAAAGTAAAACTAAATGATTTGAAGAAACCGGAACTCGTTATTTCGAAGAACTCAAATAAACATAAAAGGCTCGAATTGAGACCAAAAATAGTCGGAGGAGGCGAAACGAATAAAAAGAAACGGTTAATTATTCGTCG